>Ga0194055_10001860_pt1 | contig 16989 bp, 15 predicted proteins | sample SepL449m_MetaG_FD_155482 | JGI IMG/M metagenome (GOLD analysis project Ga0194055, IMG submission 155482) | Anoxic zone freshwater microbial communities from boreal shield lake in IISD Experimental Lakes Area, Ontario, Canada - Sep2016-L442-9m | ecosystem: Environmental > Aquatic > Freshwater >...
GGCTTTCCCCGTACGGGGTGTTACTAACAGCGTGTAGGTTTTTTATCCAACCGCAACCCGGGAGCCCCCCATCATGAGTGACAGCAACATGCGCCGATACGAAGATCTCAAGAAGAAATTCGGGAAGCGTGGATGGACGCGTACCGTGTCGCTGCGCAACCTGCCCTTCGACGAAGTCATGTCACGCCTCCTCGAAGTCGAGGGTATGAGAATTATGAAGACGCACACCGATGGCATCGACGACGGCGTCGTGGCCGAATTTAAGTGGAAGGGTCACAAGACCAGCATCTTCTTGGACAACTTTTACCCGCACAACGTGTGGCACTCCGAAATCATCGTGGCCACTAAGGGCGACGAGGCCGACTTGGCTCGCGCGGTGGCGTTGGTGGAAGGATTCAATCGAGAAAATCTCACCGTCGACGATCTCTTTCGTGACGGTCACGGATCCAGCGATAACGCTTCGCCCTTTTAGTGCTGCGGGCCGTTGTCCTGCACGAGTTCAATGAGTGTTCCGAAGGAGGTCTTCGGGTGCACGAAAGCCACGGTGGTGCCACGTGAACCCGGACGGGGTGATTGATCAATCACCCGTCCACCCGCGGCTTTAACGGCCTCGAGGGCTTGGGCGCAATCCGCAACGCGGTAGCCCACGTGGTGGAGGCCCTCCCCGCGAGTCGCCAAATACTTGGCGACGGGCGAGTCATCACGCGTCGGCGTGAGCAGTTGCACGTAGGAGTCCGCCACACGCAGCAAGGCTTCGGCCACGCCGTCGGACTCAACGACTTCCCGGTGCTCCACCGTCGCGCCAAAGACGTCGGCGTACCACGTAATGGCGGCGTCGAGATCGTGAACGGCGATAGCTACGTGGTCAATTTCGGTCAGTAACAGTTCCACACGATCTCCTTAGGCGTGACGACGGAATATGGTAAGACGATCTTCGCCCACGCGCTCACGTAGTGCGTGATCGGTGATCCCCAGTCCTTCTGACTCCGCAAGACAGAGCACACCGATCTTTCCTTCGTGGCGGTTGTGGTGTACTTCGAAAGCCGCCTCGCCCGTTCCCTCCAAAGGGAATACCGCCGACAGTGGTGGCACGACGAGACCTTCACAGATTCGCGCGTTGGCGTCCCAGGATTCGCGGTAGTTCGCGAAGTGCGAGCCCTTAATGGTCTTGAGCTTCATCCACAAGTGGCGGTTGTCGTATTCAATCATGTAACCGCTCGTGGCGGCGCAGGTCACGATGGTCCCCCCACGCTTGGTGACGAACACCGAGGCGCCCATGGTCGAACGGCCCGGGTGCTCAAAGACGATGTCCGGGTCGGCGCCCACCAGGCCGCGAATGTCCTTGCCCAAGCGACGCCATTCGGCTTCGTTCTGGGTGTGCGGGTCGCTCCAGAATTGGTAGTTCTTTTCTTTCCGGTCAATAACGTGCTCGCAGCCGAGTTCGCGCAACATGGCCGCCTTCTCGGGGCTGGACACCACGCCAATGGGGGTTCCGCCCGAGTTCAACACGTGCTGCACGGCATAACTACCGATACCACCAGACGCTCCCCAGATCAGGACCTTGTCACCTTGGGTGACGGGTGCACCGTTGGCCGAGACCAGCATGCGATACGAGGTGGAGTTGCACAGGCCATTGACGGCTGCTTCTTCCCATGAGAGGTGCGTGGGCTTCGGCATCAATTGGTTGGCCTTGACGATGGAGATGTCGGCCAGCCCACCGAAGTTGGTCTCAAAGCCCCAGATGCGCTGGTTGCTTCCCATCATCGAGTCGTCGTGACTGCTGGGATCTTGATCGTCGAGGTAGTTACAGTGCACCGTCACCACGTCGCCGATCTTCCAATTGCGCACCGCACTACCCACACGCAGAATCACACCGGAGGCGTCGGAGCCCACCACGTGGAAATCCTGGGCGTGACGCTGGCCCCACACCGACTCTTTCCCGAGTCGATCCAGGAAGCCGAAGGTGGACAAAGGTTCGAAGATGCTGGTCCAGACGGTATTGAAGTTGATCGACGAGGCCATGACCGCCAGGTACACCTCATCGGGGGCAATCTCGGGCAGCGCGACCTCACCGACATGGAGACTCTTACGCGGGTCCTTTTCTTCACTGGGCACACCCGCGAACATGTCGGCGTCTTGTCGGCGGACAAAGACGGCGCGGGTGGAGGTTGGCATCGGCAAAGTGGCCAGGACTTCGGCAGAAGCACCCGCCCGGACGGCATCAAGGATTTCGCTCATAAATCAGAGGTTACCCGCCGGTAATCGGTCGTCGCGACAAGCGGTACTGTAATGAGCAGTCCGCGACTAGGCGGTTTACAAGGAGTTCGTATGACACGCAGCGTTATCGTGGCCGGAAGTCGCACCGCTATTGGAAAGTTATCCGGGGTCTACACCTCGCTCAGCGCGCAGGACTTGGGCGGCGTCGCCATCGCCGGTGCCCTCGCGCGTGCCGGCGTGAGTGGCGACATCGTCGAAGCGGTTCTCATGGGTCAAGTCATCCAAGCGGGCCAGGGTCAGATCACTGCCCGACAAGCGGCTGTCAAGGGTGGCATCCCCATGAGCGTGAACGCCACGACCATCAACAAGGTCTGCCTCTCCGGACTGCAAACCATTTACATGGCCGACCTGCTCATTCGCGCTGGTGAGGCGGAGGTCGTCGTGGCCGGTGGCATGGAATCCATGACCAACGCGCCGTACTTGCTCCCCGGTGCGCGTGGTGGTTACCGCATTGGTGACCAGAAGGTCATTGACTCCATGATGTTCGACGGACTCACCTGCGCCTTCGACAACTGCGCCATGGGACTGGCCACCGAGCGTTACAACAACGGATCCATTTCGCGCGCGCGTCAGGACGAGTTCTCGGCGCGCAGTCACCAACTCGCGGCAGCGGCAGCGGCAGCCGGAAAGTTCGATGACGAAATCGTCGCCACCCCCGTGCCCCAGCGCAAGGGTGACCCCGTGATGGTCACCGTGGACGAAGGTGTCCGTGGCGAGACCACCGGTGAATCACTCGGTTCTTTGCGCCCCGCCTTCGATAAGGAGGGCACCATCACCGCCGGTAACGCGTCACAAATTTCTGACGGTGGCGCCGCGGTGCTCATCATGTCGGCCGAAAAGGCCGCCTCACTGGGCCTCACGCCGCTCGGCGAGCTCGTTTCCTACGGCCAAGTGGCCGGTCCGGATGCGTCTCTGCTCTTGCAGCCAGCCAACGCCATCGCGGCGGCGGCGCACAAGGCACACCTTGATCCCCGTTCGCTCGACCTCTACGAAATCAACGAGGCCTTCGCGGCCGTGGGATTAGCCTCAGCCGACTTCCTCGGACTCGACGAGAACAAGATCAACGTCAACGGTGGCGCTATCGCCCTCGGTCACCCCGTCGGTATGTCCGGTACGCGGGTGGCACTCACCGCGCTGCTCGAACTACGTCGTCGTGGTGGTGGCACGGCTGCGGTCGCGCTCTGCGGTGGTGGCGGTCAAGGTGACGCCGCCATCTTGCGCTCGCTCTAAAGAGTCGGCACAAAAGAGTCAACAAAACGGTAACGCCGGTGCCCGATGGTTTCGTCGTCGGGTAGCTCGAAGACGAAGGCCCCGGCTAGCGGATACTCCTTCGGAATGAGATCGTTCACGTTCACGTCGCTGATCAGTTCGACGAGGTCGCGAACTGTCGGAAAGTGCGCGACGAAAATAAGGGACTGCGTCACTGGATCAAAGGTGGAGAGCTCGAAGAGCGCGTCGCTCCCCGTCACCTCGCGGCGACCGTTGTAAATCAATTCCGACGTTTCGAAACCTACGCACAGTGGTGTTTCTTCAAAACTTTCCCGAAAGGTCTCGCACGTCCGCACCGCCGCGCTGACCAAGGCGACCGCTGGGCCGAAGCGACCAAGGCCCACGGGGTCGTTGGCCGATGCACGAAGTTGGTGGCATTGGCCTCGGCCCGCAACCGTCAAGCGTCGGGAAAAGTCGTCCGGTCCGGGAGCGGCCTGCGCATGACGGACCACTGTGAGATACCTCATTCTCCCATTCTCCCGTAATTACACGGCTGAAATTCGCTGTTACAGATGGCCGTTACCCTCGGCAGATGTCGGAAAAAAACACTAGCTATCTCTATCCCGTGATCACGACCGTGACTCCTAAGCGCTACCAGCACGGTTTTTGGGTGGTGTACTACCTCAGTTGGGGCGTCAGTTCATTCTTCCAAGGTTCGATCCCCGCGCATTCGAACTTTGCCTACCTCTACAGAGATCTCTTCGATCGCCTGCCCTTCGCCCTCTTCGGGGCTGCGTTCGCGCTCGCCATTCTCCGCCGCCATCGCTTCAGCATTCGCGCCGCTTTTCAACGCCTCTTCGAGACCTATTCAAAATTTCATCTGGCGATGGCGCTGCTGTTCATTACCGCGTCGGGACAAGTTATTTTGCCACTCTGGAATCTCCTTACTGATCGCAGTTCTGCGTCATGGATGTTTGCGCCGAACAATCCCCACTACACGGCACCCATTGTGGTGACGCTCGTATCGCTCGTGGGAGCGGGAATCTTGGCACCGCTCTCGGAGGAAATTACCTTCCGTGGTTTCTTATTGGATTTCGAACGTAACAAGCATCGCCGACTTCTCGTCGCCATCGGAATGTCGTCTTTTTGGTTCATGATGATGCACCCCTCCTACGAGTGGGCTGACGTCTTCGTCTTTGCCTGCATTCAGTCCGTGTTCTACCTCAACACCAACAACATCGCCTTTACCATGCTCACGCACGCGTGGTGGAATTTCTACGTCTTTGCACCGAGCGTGTGGTACTTCCTATTCCCGAGCCAGGTCATCTCCTACAAGGTGACCAGCCTGAACCAGATCATCGCTCACGGCTGGGGGCACGTTCTCGCCTGGCTTCCCTGGCTGATCATCAGCGGGGTGTACCTGTTTTGGCACAAGCAAATGTGGCGCATCCACACGCCCGCGACGAATGTGCGGGCCATCACTCGCCAAGAAAGAAGGAAGGAAAAGAAGAACGAAAAGAAGTGGCGAGAGTGCGAAAAGGCTTTAGCGTGGGGGAATGCACAACGCGCTCAGTTACCTTCAAGCAATCGTTATGGGTCTCCTGCAGGGGATCACCGAGCTATTTCCGGTTTCCAGCCTCGGCCACAGCGTGCTCTTCCCCGCACTCCTGGGATGGAAATTTAATCAATCGTTTTTCCTAGCCTTTATCGTGGGTCTCCACGTGGGCACGGCCGTCGCGCTCTTGGTCTACTACCGCCAGACCTGGAAGGATCTCTTCCTCGGTACGTGGTCGCAGGTGCAGCGAAGCCGCCACGACGGCCTCGGCAGTCTTATTCGCTTGAACGACAACTCCATTAATCGCCATTATCGCCAGATGGCCCTGCTGGTGATAGGGACGATCCCGGTAGCCGTCGTGGCCCTGGTGGCGCAGAAGCATCTACGCGCCTTATTCGCCAAGCCCGAAGCCGCGGCTCTCTTTCTCTTCCTTAATGGACTGATCTTGCTCGGAAGCGAACTACTGCGACGTCGACGTGGTCGTCATGCGGTGACGGTGACCTTGGAATCGGTATCCCCGCGACGCGCCCTGGCCGTCGGGTCGGCGCAAATTCTCGCCCTCTTTGCGGGAATTTCTCGCAGCGGCGTCACGATGTCGACCGGGCTGTGGTTCGGCTTTAGTTACGAAGAAGCCGCCAACTTTTCCTTCTTGTTGGCCACCCCCGTCATTCTCTTGGCGGGTCTGGCCGACCTTCCCAAATTGATGGGTCCGGCGGGAGATGGCATACGGCTGCAATCACTGGTCGGCGCAATCGTGGCCGGCGTGGCGGCGTATCTGGCCGTGCGCTTCTTGGCTAAGTGGTTCACCACCAAGACCCTGTGGCCCTTCGCGATGTACTGCTTGGTGGTGGGTGGCGCCTGCGCCATTCGCTTCGCTTAGTTAATCGGCGAGGGTACGACGGCCATCAATGGCCCGACCAAGAGTGAGATCGTCGGCAAACTCTAAGTCGCCACCGACGGGTAGCCCGCTCGCGGGTTGCGAGAACTTCAGACCGTCATGGCGCAGCAACTTGGTGAGGTACAGGGTCGTCGCTTCGCCCTCCACCGTGGGGTTTAAACAGAAAATTACCTCGGTCACTTCTTCGTGGAGGCGACGAATGAGTTCGCTCACCCGCAAGCGATCGGGCGTGACCCCTTCCAGAGGATTCAGCACGCCGTGGAGGACGTGATAGGTCCCGTGGAAGGCGCCGGAGCGTTCGACCGCGGCGACATCACGAGGGTCCTCCACCACGCAGATGATGCTGGGGTCACGTCGGGTATCCGCACAAATGGGGCATACACCACCTGATTCGGCGATGTTGCAGCAACGCTCACAGAACGAGAGCTTCTCGGTCATCTCGCCGAGCGCGGTGCTCAAGCGACGGACGTCCTCTGCCGGCTGACGCATGAGCCAAAATGCAATGCGCTGGGCGGACTTGGGGCCAACTCCGGGGAAACGGCCCAGTTCGTCAATCACGCTTTGCAGCGACGGCGGATAATTCACTTAGAGTTCCTCGGCGCCCGGGAACACTTCATTCATGAGCAGCATCGACAAGGACGACGCCGACTCGTCATTCGGGGTGAAGGTTTCCATGGGCTCCTCCTCAACGGTCGTGGTGGGGCGCGGTGGCGTGGCGAAAGGAGCGGCGGGAGCCGGGGCCGGACCGGTATCCATGGCCGCGTCCACCAGCCATTGAAATTGATAGTTCATCTGGAATTCGTGTTCCAACGCGCCACGCAATCCACTTTGAATTCTCTCGGCGTTCGATCGCAGGGACTCGCTCGGCACCGCGAAGGTCACTACTTGTCCGTCTAAGGAGCGCAGCGCCGCTGAAGCCAGGAAGATTTGCGCCGAGCGGCTTAAGCGCGGGACCACCTTGGCGGCGAAGCGTTGCTGAAATTCGTCTAAGCCCACGGGGCCCGCGGCGGGCGGTGCGGTCGCGACCGGTGCGGCTGTCGGTGCGGGGGTGACCTCGCCGGCGGGGGTGACCACCGGCGCGCTCACGGTGCGCTGCACGGCGCCAATCGGCCGCGCGGGCGGTGTGACCACGGGAGCCGGGACCGCAACGCCATTCGCCACGCTGCGCTCGAGCTTGGTGAGACGTTCTTCCAAGGCGGCAACTTCGCGATCGAGTTCGGGCTTCGTCAAGCGCACCAGCGCCACTTCCAGCAGCATCATCGGCACCGGGGAGCTTTTCATTTCGCGCAGGGTGCGCCCGATGGTTTCCAAACAGCGAACCGTCTTGGCCAAACCGGCGCCTTGACCCCAGGTCGACAAGCGCTCGCGATCCTCACCCATGGCGTCTGCCACGTCGGGTGCCACCAAGAGCAAGAAGCACTGGCGTAATTCTCCGGCGAGAGATTCACCCAGTTGTTCCGGGTCCCATCCGTCATGATGGAGTTGATGCAAGGCGCTCAGCACTCCCACCGAATCACCCGCACCGAGAGACAGCAACACTGCGTCGAAGACGGGACGTGCTGCCGCTACCGAACCGGTGGCGGCCACTTGATCCAAAGCACTGAGCGCGTCACGCGCCGAACCGCGGCCTAAACGAACGGCGGCGTCCAAGGACGCCTCATCGACCCCCAGGCCCGCGGCGTCACGAACGTCATGCAACAACGAGCTCAGAGTGGCGGCGTCCAGCAGACGAAATTCCAAGTGCTGAGTACGTGAACGAATTGTCGCCACCACTTTGTGGGGGTCCGTCGTCGCCAACACGAAGACCACGTGCGGTGGTGGTTCTTCCAAGGTCTTCAAGAAAGCTGCCTCGGCGGCCTTCGTCAGCATGTGGACTTCGTCGACGATGTAGACCTTCCAACGACCCGGAGTCCCCGTCCAGGCCCCCGCGATGATTTCGCGAATGTCGTCGACCGAGTTATTAGAGGCGGCGTCGAGTTCCACCACGTCGAGAGAAGTGCCTCGCGTAATGGCCAGGCAGCTCGCGCAGACGTTGCAAGCGTCACCCGCTACCGGGTTTTCGCAGTTCAGCGCTTTGGCCAGAATGCGCGCCGTGGTGGTTTTACCGGTACCACGAGGACCGGAGAAGAGGTAGGCGTGAACGATGCGGTCTTTCTCCACCGCACCCTGAAGGGCCCGGACCACGTGCTCTTGGCCGCGCATCTCCACGAAGCGTCCCGGACGGAAGCGGCGATAGAGGGAGGTGACGCCGTCGAGTGAGGTGGGAGTTTCTGCCATGCGAAGGATGCTACCGGTGTCCGCTGACGTTGCCGAGGTCTACAGCGATGGCCAGGCGATCCGCGGCACCCGGCACCACCCGCTGAGAGCTGCTGGCTTCCGCCCCTGACTCGGTTCACGAAGGACCGTCGCGCGGGACCCGACCACCGCTGTAGACCTCGGCCCTCTCAGAATACCAACCGAGGGGGTGCCCATCCTCGGGTAGCCTTGCCACCCGAACCTTGTTTGTTGAGGGTTCACGGAGGAGTGCGAGAGCGGCCGAATCGGCACGATTGGAAATCGTGTGACCTTCACGGGTCCGTGGGTTCAAATCCCACCTCCTCCGCCAGCAAAAGAAAGGCCCTGATGTCGAATCGGGATGAGCAGTTCATGGAGCAGGCTCTCGTGGCCGCTCGCACGGCCGCCGCCCAGGGTGACGTTCCGGTCGGTTGCGTGGTGGTCGTGAACGACCACGTGGTGGCCGTCGGCGAGAACCGTCGTGAAAAAGATTCCGACCCCACCGCCCACGCCGAAATCGTGGCTCTACGTCGAGCCGCGGCGGCTCACGGTTCATGGCGACTCGACCAAGCCACCGTCTACGTCACCCTTGAGCCCTGCGTCATGTGCGCCGGGGCCCTCCTCAACGCCCGCGTCCGACGAGTGGTCATCGGAGCCCTTGACGAAAAGGCCGGCGGCGTGGGTTCTCGCTATCACCTGTTGGCCGATCCGCGCTTGCTCCACGAAGCTGAGGTCACTTACGACGTCCTCGCCGAGGACTGCGCCCGCGAGCTGAGCAACTTCTTCGCTGAGCGTCGCTAAATCCGCCTTCGAAGACGCCGAGCAAACGAACTAGGCTCTCTGACGGACAGGTGCTAGAGCGGCCGAATAGGACGGTCTCGAAAACCGTTGTGGTGCAAGCCACCGTGGGTTCAAATCCCACCCTGTCCGCCATCAGGCAAATACAGAAGTAGACGGTTCGGAGATACAGAAGTCCGAATCTGATCAATTTCTGCGAGTTCGATGGGTTGGATCTCCAACTTCGTCGAGTGAGCGCGGTGCAATGGTGCCGTTGTAGGTGTCGAAGACGTGAAAGAACCCCGCTGGGCCGTGAAAGGCCTAGCGGGGTTCTTTGTTGCTTGGGAGCGAGAGGTCGCTCCGAAGGCGGCGAATACTGGGGTCAGTCTCTACTTTGGTGTCTCAAATTCTTACTGCAGATGATGCACCTCGGAATTTAACTGGTCCATGTGGACCCGCTAGTCAATTAAAAAGCAACGTCGTGCTTCAAAGAACGAACTCAGTATTTGTGGGTCATCAAGTTCCGAAATTCCAAAATTGACTCCATCGACTCCACACTTGGGAGAACTGAACACCTTTGTCATTAGTTCACGCAGTGGCATCAGTGCGCTTGCGCAATAGAAGAATGCCCAGCGAGCACAATCCCAGAGACAGAAGTATCACGTCACGGAGAGAGGACCCAGTCGCTGCCAATGACTCACTCCCCTGCTTCACAGAAATTCCGTAATCGATCGCTCGCAACTGTCCCGTTGTGTCGATTCCTTGAATCTGAATGGTGTGGTTGCCTCGAAGATCACTTGGAATCTGTAACGAAAAATGCGCGACACCAGAACTATTGATTCGAATCGACTTGATCATCAAGGGGGTCGAATGGAGCCACACGGTAACGTCCGACCCAGACTCATATCCACTAAGAGCGATGGCGACGCTGGAACCAGCCGCTGTCTGGGCACCACTCGTGGTATCGAGACCCAGCGCAACCCGCTCGCTGCCGCTTAGCAATGTGACTCCTTGAGCCGACTTGCTGACACGCAGGGCTACCAGAGTGCCATCGGGATTTATCGCTGATGCGACGCCGGGCAACAGCTCAAGTGGAGCACCGCTCGCAGGATGAAATGAAGTTGCCGTACTGCCCACACTCAGAGCCAGGCACACCCCGCTACATTGCTCCATGGCGGTCAATACTTTTCCGTCTCCGGCCGCAATCGAATACCAAAAGTTCCCACCGGCCGCTCCGCTGTTTTTCGGGAGTGTCGGAAGATTGAGTGCCGTCCAACTCTGGCCATCGGACGAAGTGGCCGCACCATTCAGTCCGACTGCGATGAATTCGCTGTTGGCGTAGGTGAGACCAAACCACCGACCACCGCCGAAGGGCTGTACGGTCCAATTCAGTCCATCGGTTGAAGTGGCGAAGGAGTTATTCGAAGCGTTCGATACCGCAACATAAGTACCGTTGCCGTAGGTCAAGCTATTCCAGTAGTCATCGCCCGTCAGCAATCCAGTGGTCCACGTGGTGCCGTCGGTGGAGACAGCCGCGAAGTTATTGCCGACAACCACGAACTGTCCTCTCGCGTAAAGGATTGAGAGAGATTCGGGGGTACCAGGGAGAGCGGACTGGCTCGTCCATGTGACGCCATCGGTCGAGGTCGCGACTTCGCCCCCCTCACCAATCGATACAAAAACGTCGTTTCCGAACGCAACGGAAAACCACAACGTTGACGGAGTGGTGTTCGTGGATTCGACGACGGTCCAATTAGTGCCATCGGTCGAAGTCATGATTATCCCAATAGTCGGCGGATCCTCATCAGACACATTCGGGCGCGTGTACCAGCCCGTGTACCAGCCCGTCGCCACGAAGCGATTATCGAGCCACTTGACCGAACTCCACGTCTCACCCTTTGGTAGCGAGTGGCTCGTCCACGTAATGGCGTCCGTTGAGGTTTCGACAACTGGGGGGTTCGCATTCATCAGGTCTACGAAGAGTGGCTGACCACCCGGTGTGCCATAAGCGAGCAGCAACGGATCATTCCCACCATTCACCCCAACCCAAGCCAAGGATTGTGATTGCACCGTCGCACCAGCGGTGTTGCCAACGGCAGACAACCCCACTACGCAGACCATGGTGATGAGGAAAAGGAAGGTGGACGTCTTAATTGCTTGCATATAAACAAGTCAACCAGAGTTGTTCGTGCGTTATCAGCGAAACGAGCCACTTTCCCTCCTACGGGCTCATAGTTCGACGGTGAAGTAGAAGCTGCGTCAAGTTGTGGCGTAAAAACCCGACGCCACTTGGGTTATGGACTTGTGTCATTGTCCCGCCATACGAAATCGCGGCGAGAATTCTCGCCTCGATTTCCTGTTGCTCAGCCCCTACCGGTACCATAAGAACGTATCGTCCCTTCGGACGTCAGCTTTTGGAGGACTCATGACCACCACGGTCACCGGCACTACTCGTCAACTCGTTACCGCCATTCCTGGGCCCAAGTCGCTGGCGATGCACGAGCGCCGCAAGCTCTCGGTCTCGGCCGGACTTACCAATGGCTTTCCCGTCTACATCGATCACGCCGAGGGTTCGATCCTGGTAGACATCGACGGCAACCGCCTCTTGGATCTTGGTTCAGGTATCGCCGTCGTCTCGGTGGGCCACAACAACTCCGCCGTAGTGAAAGCCGTGCAACAACAAGTCGCCGATTTCACCCACACCTGCTTCATGGTGACGCCCTACGAGGAATACATCGAAGTGTGCGAAGAACTGAACCGCCTCACTCCCGGTACTCACGCTAAGACCACCGCCCTGTTCAACTCCGGTGCCGAAGCCGTCGAGAACGCCGTGAAGATTGCCCGACTGGCGACCGGACGTCCGGCCATCGTGGTGGTGGACCACGCCTATCACGGGCGCACCAACTTGACCATGGCCTTGACGGCCAAGAATATGCCCTACAAAGACCGCTTTGGTCCCTTCGCCCCCGAGGTCTACCGCGTCGCCACTTCCTACCCTTTCCGAGATGGACTCAGTGGCCCCGAAGCAGCCGCGGCTGCCATTCGAGAAATCGAATCCTCGGTGGGGGCTCACAACGTCGCCGCCATTTTGATTGAGCCCATTCAAGGTGAGGGTGGTTTCATCGTGCCGGCCGAGGGCTTCTTGCCGGCCCTCTCGGCGTGGACAACGGCCAACGGCGCGCTGTTCATCGCCGACGAAATTCAGACCGGCTTCTGCCGCACGGGTGAATGGTTCGCCTGCGACCACGAAGGGGTAATTCCTGACATCGTGACCACCGCCAAAGGTCTTGCCGCGGGAATGCCCTTAGCTGGCGTCACGGGTCGGGCCGAAGTAATGAACGCGGTTCACGAAGGTGGCCTCGGTGGCACCTACGGCGGCAACCCCGTCGCGGCAGCGGCGGCACTCGCCACCATTGCCACCATGCGTGAGCTCGATTTGATCGGCCGCGCTCGAGAAATTGAAGCCAAGGTGCTTCCCGTGCTGCGCGCGCTGCAGCAACGCTTCGACATCATCGGAGACGTACGCGGACGCGGCGCCATGTTGGCTTTCGAGCTCGTGATGCCCGGCACCACGTCGGCGAATGCCGCCGCGGCCAAGGCCATAGTGAGTTACTGCAACGCTCAAGGTGTGGTCGCGCTGTCCGCGGGAACTTACGGCAACGTCATTCGTCTCTTGCCGGCCCTCACCATCACCGACGCACAGCTCGACGACGGGCTGTCGGTGCTGACCGACGCGCTCGCGTCTCTGGCTTAAGACGCCAGGCAGGTTCCGGTCGCGGCTCGTGTGGCCCGCGCACTCGCGGCCAGTTCGCTATTCAGCGTGCTAGCGGTCACGCCGTAAGCGACATCACCGGTGGGTAATTTCGCGAACACCATGCCCACCGCGTAGCCCGCAATCATTATCGGGCTACCCGAGTTCCCCGATTGCACGGACGCCGTGAGAACAATCATTGAGCGCGTCACTACTACCGAGTTGTAGATATCACGCGTGCGCGCGGACACAACTCCCGCCACGGCCGCTGGTGTCACTCGGTACGGACCGTTAAGGGGATAACCCACCACGGCCCCTGCGGCCCGTATCGCCGGAGGGCTCGGCGCTATCGGGATGATGCTCCAGCCGCTGGTCGACACCCTGAGGATGGCCACGTCCTGCGTGGAATCAAAAACCACCACCCGTGCCGCACGACCCCCCACGGTGACCTGAGTGGCACCGGCAACCACGTGCGCGGCGGTCACCACGAGTGAAGGACCCACCACAAAACTCGTTCCTTCGTGGTTCGCCGTGCAGTTTCCCGATGCCTGAACCAGTTGAACACCCGACCTGTGCTGCGCTATGGCCGCAACGGCTTGGCTCGACGTCGCCGCGGGAACCGGCGTGACCACGGGAGCCACGACTTCGGCGAACACGCTGGGAAAGTCTGCGTGAAGAAAGAGGGCCGTGACGCGAGCTTCCACCGAAGGTATGGGGGGCAAAGCGCTATCCACCACCGCCAGAATTTTCGAGTGATTGATGGGTCCGGTGACCAGGCCCCACGAGGAATTCACCACGAGACCCGCGAGGAGCCAGCAACCAACGAGAGCACTCACCAGGCCCACCGCCGCCCCCGCGGCTTGATCGAAAGACCCCAACTTCACGTGACGCAGGGATTTATTCGCCAGGGAGCCCACCGTGCGACCCAGGGAAGCACCCAGAGATGCGCCCATAACAACTAGGGCAATCGCCAGTACCGGACGCCACGCGGAGTGGGTCACCCAGCTTGAGACCCGCGGGGCAAGCACGGTGCCCAACATGAATCCACCGACGAATCCCGCAAAACGTCCCACTTGGCGAAGAGCACCCTCGCGACGACCACGAAAACAGGCGCTCACGGCAACGAGCGCTATCACGAGGTCAACCCAACTCACCCTACGAGGGTAGAAGATGGGAGGTCGGGGAACTACCATCGCAGAGATGCGCTCACGACTTTTCTTCGCCGGTGTCCTACTGAGCGCTGCCGCCTTCCTCGGAGCCTGCGGGTCCACGTCGCCGACCGCGCCTCGTGCCGTCGACGTCACCGGAAGCGCAGCCCTCAGTGCTGGCGTTCCGCTGACCTTGGCGGCCTGCGCCGGAAATGCGTCCTGCGTTGCCCTCGGGACGAGCGCCGCCGCGCCCAGTTCCGTCTACCTCCAGACGGTGCGCCTCGGTCACGCGTGGAAATCCTTAGGACTCGTGACGCACTCGACACGCATCCTGAGTCCCACCGCCATCAGTTGCGGCATCGACTTTTGTCTCGTCGTCGGATCGCAGTCCACTACCGTCCCCGCGCCCTTGGTGTGGTTGGTGAACCCCGCGACGGCTCAGGAAGTAGACGAATCCTCTCATCTCACGGGCACCGGAATTTCGTCGGTGAGCTGCACCGGCCACGCCAGTTGCGTCGCCGTCGTCACCACCTCCCTCGCGGGGACGACCGCGCTTTTCTCTACCGCCGACCGCGGAGTCACCTGGACAGCGTGGGGTCACGTCACGCCCACGGCACATTCCACCATTGCCTGTGCGTCGGCAACGATCTGTGCACTCGTCCAATCCACCACCACCGCGCAGACGACCGCCCTATTGACCAGTGACGGTGGCCAGACCTGGCAGAGTATCGCTCCGACAGTGGGTCCGCTGTCCGGCATCTCCTGTTACCTCACTGCCTGCACCGCCCTCACGCCATCCAAAAAAGGCAACACCGTGGTAAGCCTCAACTTGGCGAATGGCACCCTGACCACCGTGGGCGCCCCACCGTCCGCATCCATCACCTCGGTGAGTTGCACGACTGCGGTGCGCTGCGTGGCGGTGGGTTCGAGCGCCCAGCACGGCGCGCTGCTGGAACGACGTGACCGCCACGGATGGCACATCTTGACCAGCCAATATCTCCCGGCGCCGATGGTCGCGGTGAACTGCTCCGCGAATGCCTGCATCGCGTGGAGCGCATCGTCGGTCGCGCTGCTGCTGCCTTAGCCTTTCAGCGCCGCTAACAACAACCCGGGAATCTTGCTCCAACGGGGCGAGGCTTCAAAGGCCAAGAAGCGTCGCATGACCTGCGAAGCATTCTTGTTCGTCGCGAACCACGCTGGTGTCGGCGACACGCGGAAGGGACCACGGACCACGGACTTTTGTGGGCGCGCGAACATGAAGGCGTTCCCCACAAATCCCCGACCCGACTGAATATCGGTCAGGGGATGACCAGGATAGGCACCCCACACCGTGGTCGAGAAGGCGAAACTCATGGCGTGCCAGAGATTGAGGCCGATTGATCCGTACTTCAGGTCCGCGATGGCCTGCTCCACCGCCGCACCGGTGAGCTCATCTTTCAAGGTGGCGGTGTCGACAATCACCGTGGCCGACAAGGTTCCCCACACCACGTCATTGCAAAAGGTCACCGCTTTCTCAATGAAGTCCACCGCGCCGTCGGCGTCGAGAACCGCTTCGGAGGTCACCGAGCAAAAAGCTTCCACGTTGAAGCACATGTCGTTCACGTTGCTCGCGGGTACGTCGCGAATCAAAGTCCACGGCAACGCGCGACCATTCGCCGCACCAATTTGCCGTGCGTCGGGATGCGCCGCCAGGAAACTGGCGTGACGGTCCGCGGCCCCCGGATAATAGGCCTCGCGCGTCGGGATAGCTGCCAGAGTCGCTTCGAGCGCCACGAGGAATTCTTCTCGCTGGGCCCACTGAGAGTGGGTCACAATCACGCGCGGCGTTAGACAATTGAAGCCCGCGTTATTGGTAAACATGGTGGCCACGTGCGCTGCTTGGTAGGCCATTTCCTTGCGCGACCACTTTCCAGGAACGATAATGACCGGAGAAACGTTACCGAGTTCGCAGCTCACGGGCTTGGTGATGATCGGGTCGTTGGACGCCTTTCGCCGCGCCCCTTCTTCGCCCACACCAAAGACAATCGCTTCAACGGTCTTGTCCGAACCGGTGACGTGGATGTCATCAACGTCGTCGTGTGCCGTCAGATACGCTCCGACCGCCGCCCCGCCGCTCACGATACGCAGGAAGCCGGCGGTAATTAAGGTTCCCATGGCGCGTTCCCAATAGGGAACCAGGTAGTCGTTCACGGGGTTGGCCTTGAGCACCACCACTTTGCCTTCGACGAAAAGCTTCGTTAACACGTCACGCGGTCCAAGGGAGGCGACGTTGCCGGCTCCCAGGACCAAGGACACTCCGGCGTGGGCGGAGGGATTTTGGTACAGCTCCGCTTGGGTGGCTTGAATCTCCTCTTCGGTGACGCCGGGTTCCATCCAGACTTCACCCGACATACCGGAATACAGAACCTTGTCGAAAGTCGAGGCCGGCATCACGCGCACGGCGAGACGATTGCCCGGCTTGGCGGTCACGGGACCCGGGTAGTGGGGACGTCCGCTGCGTTGAATATCACGCAAGGACGTGGCGAAGGCCTGCATCATGCGCAGAAAAGTGCCGACGCCGCTGAACAGTTCCTCGCCGCCTTCGGTGGAGAAGCTCTCATAGCCCTTGGCACGGCTTCCGGCGGCCGCCCACTCTTCGGCCACGGCGTAGGTGTCGGCAATCATGGTCTCGAGAAGGGTCACGCGATCGGCCACCGACGTGGCGGCCCAGGCCAATGCCCGCGCCGTGACGTCCGCTACCGCCTGGTCGAGGGCGTGGGTGTCCAAGGTCACGTGATCCTGTAGCCCCGACGTCGGCGCCGCGGCGCCCCGAATTGCTTCCGCCATGTGCTTCTCCTTCGCTGAACTGTCTTGACATTACCTTGGCCCACCGGATTTCCGAGGGAAGCGAGGTTCTAGGATGACCTAAGACCCACACCAGGAAGACGGCACATGGCATTGGAAAAATGGGGTCCTCTCGCGGGACTCATCGGACGGTGGGAAAGCGGATATGACGGTCGCGACGTCTCCTTCCACAACGCCAAAGGCAAGTTGGCCGAAACTCCCTTTCGTGAAGAAGCCACGTACCGCCCCGTGGGTCCCGTGGGTAATGGCGACCAGG
>Ga0194055_10001865_pt1 | contig 16975 bp, 12 predicted proteins | sample SepL449m_MetaG_FD_155482 | JGI IMG/M metagenome (GOLD analysis project Ga0194055, IMG submission 155482) | Anoxic zone freshwater microbial communities from boreal shield lake in IISD Experimental Lakes Area, Ontario, Canada - Sep2016-L442-9m | ecosystem: Environmental > Aquatic > Freshwater >...
TTTGAATATATCGAAACCTTCTACAACTCAGTCCGAAGGCACTCGACTTTGGGATATCTCTCTCCCATAATGTTCGAGCAGGCCGTCTAATCTCTCTCCTCGCGCCCACTTTTCTTGGGCAAGTCCACCATAGACACTCGGAAGCGGGCGGCACTGAGGTGGCGACAGACAATGCCGCACACCCGGTACGTGTTGATGCACTCAGAATACTCGGCGACACGGGCTGTGCCTTCCTTTACTTGGGCTAACTATAATTAGACGGAATCTTTCTTTTCTGGAAATTTTCCAATTCCGTCTATTCTGGCAAGAATTCCGCCTATGCTGGCGACGCATCCGCCTAACTCAGTGACACTCATAGTTGTTGGGAGTAGCTTGAACGGCAGAACCTGTTGATCTGACTGAATTTTGGGCACAGGAACGAGGTGCGTCAACTGCGGTGTCTCAAAAAACACGGAAACAACCAAGACGCCAAGTCGCGCCGCTCCGAAAAAAAGTCCGCAAAAAACGGAACAGCCGCGACTGCTGGATCAGGTCAATGTTACCCACTTCTTTGTCTCTGGCAGTCGGTTGAGTGGCGATGTCGCAATTGTCAGCCGTTTGTGGGCATTCAGCCCACAGGGGAGCCGAAACACATGATGACGCGCTACAACAGACGGAACCGGACGCTAACGCGTTCCGGCTGATGGGTTAATTCTATCAGACGTGGCATGTGCTTCGATGCTGACTGTCATCCTCTCCGTCGATGATGCGTGTCGAGTCTCGCCACATTTTTTTGCGATGCTCAGTCAATGCTGGCAGGCATTGGCGCAGGTGCCGGAGTTGGCGTCTGGGGTTCTTGCATCACCGGCGACGTCGACGGCCCGGGAAGTGAGCTTCCCGGATACGTGTACGGATGCGATGGCGGGTACAGGTTGCAGTCGTCGTATCTGTCGTAACAGCCGAGATAGCAGATGTTTCTGCCGATGCGACTGTTAAACGGTCCGCACCAGTCTGGCTTGCCGGCTCGACTGACATCCAGTCGGGGATTGTACCAGTTGTCAAAATAGACGTGGGTATCGTTGATGTCGTCGACGGCGTTGGCGTATGGGTTCAAAAGGCTGCAGCAACGACATCCGGTCGCCAGGCAACTCGCCAGGAACAGACTGAAAATCATGCCGCGTCGCATTATCCCTCGCCTATTTCAGTGGCACCGCCCTGAGTCGTTTTGAGATCTCGGGGATTCGGATCAACAGGAATTCATCCACGTATCAGTCTGGCATCGGTCCGCCGGGGGTTCCGACTTGAACGGTTCTCACGATCGTAAGGATACGTCTGCTGGCAGATTGCAGAAGGGTGGTTGGAGTGCGTAGTTGGGGCTGACTATGATGGGCAATGTGTGCACGATCCTGCGATGGGACGATGGCCTCAACCTGACTCTGGACAGAACCGGCAGCTTTTGCCGTCAGATAAACTCGGAACCCAAATGCCTCGAAATGACAGTTCGGAACGGATCGCCATCGTTGGCATCGGAGGAATCTTTCCGGGCGCACCCGATCTGTCCACGTTCTGGGAAAACATCGCAGCCGGAAAGGACGCCGGTCGACCCGTTCCCGAAGGTCGCTGGTATCTCTCTCCAGACAAAGCCTATGCCCCCTGGCCGCCGCAGCCTGATCGCGTCTATTCGACATGGGGCTGCTTCATCGAAGGGTTTCAATTTGACCCGGAAGGACTCGACCTGCCGCGAGAATTGCTGTCGCGGCTGGACCCGATGTTTCACCTGGGACTGTACGCCGCCCGGGCGGCATTTCGTGATGCCCGTCAATTGTCTCACGTCAATCGTTCGCGAGTGGGAGTCATCCTTGGCAACATCGCTCTCCCGACAGAATCGACTTCTGCCATCTGCCGCGATGTCCTCGGACGGACATTTGTTGAGCGATTGATTGACACCGCTGCTGCAGCCTGCTCGCGTGATGGTCAATCGCCGCAGGGGCACAATTCACTATCTGACCCAGCCGCAGTCGCTCGATTAAAGGCGAGTCTACGGCGCAGCGATTGGCACCCCCTGAATCGATTTGCGGCGGGACTTCCTTCCAGCCTGATCGCTCAAGGGCTGGGGTTGGGAGGGATCGCATTCACGCTCGATGCAGCCTGTGCGTCGTCGTTGTATTCACTGAAGTTCGCGGCTGAGGAACTGTTGTCCTATCGCGCGGATGCGATGCTGGCGGGTGGAATGTCGCGGCCCGATTGTCAGTACACGCAGATGGGGTTTGCGCAACTTCAGGCACTGTCGCGTCGTGGTTGCTGTGCACCGCTGAGTGCCGAAGCTGATGGTCTCGTCGTGGGTGAAGGTGCTGGTGTATTCGTCCTGAAACGTCTCAGCGATGCCGTTGCTCACGGTGATCATATTTATGGAGTCATCGCGGGAATTGGCCTGTCAAATGATCGCGGAGCCAATCTGCTGGCTCCTCATTCGGAAGGTCAGCTTCGTGCGATGCGGTCGGCCTATGAACAGGCTGGTTGGAAACCGAGTGACGTCGATCTGATCGAATGTCACGCAACCGGGACACCTGTTGGTGATGCCGTTGAAATCAATAGCCTGCACCAACTCTGGGAGCATGAGTCTTCGCGGCCTCAACAGTGCGTCATCGGCGGGGTGAAGTCAAACGTTGGGCATCTGCTGACAGGTGCTGGTGCGGCAGGATTGATGAAGGTTCTGCTCGCACTACGGCATCGGACGTTGCCTCCCACCGCGAACTTTCGGCAGCCTGCGGAAAAGCTCGCTCAGCCGACGAGTCCGTTCCGGGTTCTCAGCCAGGCAGAGCCGTGGATCGCTCGACCCAATCACGATCCTGCATCAGGAAACCCCATCCCACGTCGCGCAACAATTAATGCGTTCGGGTTCGGCGGGATTAACGCTCATGTACTGATCGAGGAATGGCAGGGTGTGAATGAGGCGGCAACAAGCCTTGAAAGCCCTTCCGTCGGTCACATCGAATCTTCGCAAATTCCCACTGCCATCGTCGGAATGGATCTTCACTCAGGAAGCTGGACATCCCGACAGCAGTTTCAGTCGAATGCGTTCCAGGGGCGTCCGCCCGAATCTGTCGAGCTGAACTGGTGGGGTGTGAATCAATCCAACTGGTACCGGACAGAAATCGCCTCCGGAAAATCAGGCAACTCATCACTCGCAGCGACATCGGCGAGCGGGTGTGGCATCACGGACGTTGAAATGCCGATGGGGCGATTCCGCATTCCCCCTTTGGAAATGCAGGACATGCTGCCGCAGCAGCAGTTGATGCTGAAGGTGGCAGCGGGGGCGATCAAGGATGCCGGTCTACCAGGGAGAACGGCTAATGTTGCCCCACACGCAGATTCGCTGGAACTCTCGAATCGAACGGGGGTCTTCATCGGGATCGAACTTGACCCCAACACCACGAATTTCCATTTCCGCTGGTCGATCGAGCAGGATGCCGAACATTGGGCAACCCAACTGGGCATGAACCTCAATGCCGATCAACTGGCGCAATGGATCAACCAGCTTAAGGCAGCAGCTGGTCCACCATTGACGCCCAATCGCGTCATGGGAAATCTCGGAGGGATTGTCGCGAGTCGACTGGCTCGGGAATTCGATGTCGGCGGTCCCAGCTTTACGATCTCGTGCGGTGATAACTCCGAAACGGTCGCTCTCGAACTGGCAGTTCGAGCCCTGCAACGTGGCGAACTCGATCGAGCGATCGTCGGGGGCGTCGTCATTGCCTCAGATCCTCGCTGGAACATTGCGGATGCCAGTCGCGGGTCTCCAGAAGTTGTTCGGCTTGTTCGGCGCGGGTCTCCCGACCCCGCCGCAACGCCCTCTGTTCGGCGCGGGTCTCCTGACCCCGCCGAAACTGACGACCGAAGGTCTCCAGAGACGCTCACCCAACCGTTCCACACAGACCTGGCGGAAGCATTCATCCTGAAACGACTCGCGGACGTTGATCCGACAAACGAGCGTGCATATGCCGTCGTCCGTCAATCGGGAGACCTTCGGTCGTCCGCTTCGGCGGGGTCGGGAGACCCGCGCCGAACACGCGAGGGGTCGGGAGACCCGCGCCGAACAAGCATTGCCGGTAACCTTGCTCTCCCCCTGTTGGAGATCTATTACCGGCTGGATCGATCAAAAAACAATCTTGGCTACGAAGGGAAGGAGTCCGATTGGCGAGGTCACCATGTCGCCCCCGTTGACCTGACCGCTCCGCTGGGAGAACTTTGCAAGCCTCTGCCTAATCTTCGCGAGGCTTCCAGGGCCGCATTGGAGTTTTGCGAAAGCACGAACTCCACTCCGTTCACAACGCAGGAACAGCGGCGACCGATTGGTGAGCTTCCAGTGGCATTGTTTGTCATCGACGGAGATTCCACCACCGAGATCGAACAGAAGCTGAATGGCCTTGCTCTGATTGCCCGTTCACCAAAGTCTGCAGAACAACTCGCGATTCGCTGGTTCCAGAAGTCTCCACTGCAAGCGAGTAAACGTCTGGCGTTGACGCTGGTCGCAGGAACCTCGGCCGAATTGTTATCTGCGATTGAACGAGGCCGGGAACGTTTGCGATCTGATCAGGCGTCCGGCGGGATTGTCCGAGATGTCCATTTTACGCCGCGTCCACTGGCTGGCCGAGTCGCCTTCGTTTTTCCGGGTTCAGGTAATGCCTTCCGACAGATGGGCCGGACTCTGTTGTCTGTCTTCCCGGAAGCTCTGCGTCGCCAATTGGGCGAGAATCGTGAACTGGGACGGCAGATCGCCGTCGACAACATCTGGTTCTCGGATGGCATTCGTTCCATTGACCACAAGTCGATGATTTTCTCGCAGGTCGCGATTGGTTCGGCTGTCTGTGACCTGCTGTCGTTGTTTGGAATTCAGCCCTCAGCGAGTGTTGGCTACAGCCTGGGTGAATCGGCCGCATTATTTGGGCTGCGCGCCTGGACCGAACGCGATGAGATGCTGGAGCGGATGCATCGTTCACCGCTGTTTGGCAGTGATCTCGTTGCGCCCTTCGAAGCCGCTCGCAAAGCCTGGAACGTCCCAGAGAACGAAGCGGTGCAGTGGCGATCAGGGTTAATTGACAGATCCGCAGATGAAGTTCGATCCGGGATTCAACGCATCTGTCCGGGGATCTCAGATCCACGGATTTATCTACTGATTGTGAATACTCCACGGCAGTGCGTGGTCGGTGGCGAACGCGAGTTGGTCGATCGACTTGTGAACGAACTCAAGGCTCGGTTTGTTCCGCTGGGGTCACCCAGTACCGTTCATTGCAACGTGCTTCGTCAGGTGGAAGCGGCCTATCTGGAATTGCACCTGATGAAGACCACGCCCCCCGTGGTGCAAACGGCCAGTGGAATCAAACCAATTGATTACTACAGTGCTGCTACCGGGCGCAAATATGAATTGACGCGTCAATCGGCTGCTGATGCGATTGTGGCTCAGGCGGTTCAGACAATCGACTTCCCGAAGGTGGTGGAACAGGCCTACGCGGACGGGGCGAGAATCTTTGTCGAAATCGGCCCCGGTTCATCGTGCACTCGAATGATTGGTGAGATCCTCGGAGACCGACTTCACCTGGCTCGTTCGGTTTTGCCGGTCACATCACGTCCCGTTGAGTCATTTATCGAACTGCTCGCAGCATTGATTGCGGAACGTGTTCCGGTGGATCTGAATTACCTGTACGGCAATCTTCCTGTTCAATCGGACGACGGACCGCCTGTGCCACGCATGGTAAGGACCCGAGTCGGTGGCCTGCCGTACGAGATTCCAGCCCCCGCGGATGGCTGGCAGTTTCAATCACCTCCGGGAACATCAATCGGCCGCACTCACAAGTTACCAATACTCCTTGAGTCGATTCCCGTCGTTACAATTCCTGAGCCACCTGCCATGACGATTCCAACTGCAATACCTGATCAAATGTCTGGCTGCCAGTTGCCAGCGGATACCGCGTGCGAAGCAGTCATTCCCGCACGAGACTTGTCATCGCGCAGTGCCGTGATACCAGACTTTTGTCATCGCGATCCAGAATTCCTCAGCCTTTGGGACCAGTTTCAACTCATGACAGATCAGCGCACTCAAGCTCATGAAGTGTTTCTCCGGCTTTCTGCCCGATATGAAAAACTGGCCGCGGAACATCTCGCTCGGCTTGCCCAGGCGGGGCAATGGGCCGAATCGCCGGTTGCCGCTTTCACGCTGGCTGCACCATCAGCGCCAGTCGCTGAGCCGCTACAAACGAGGATCACTATGGAAATCCCGATTGAGCCTCCTCGAGCACTCAATCGGCAGCAGTGCATGGAATTCGCGATCGGAAAGATCGGCCGGGTTCTCGGGCAGAAGTTTGCGGCGATCGATGCTCATCCGACTCGTGTCCGCCTGCCAGATGAGCCCCTGATGCTGGTCGATCGCATTCTGAATATCGAAGGGGAACCACTGTCGATGACGTCGGGCCGAGTCGTCACCGAGCACGATATTCATCCGGGGGCCTGGTACCTCGACTGCGGCCGCATTCCAACTTGTATCGCCGTGGAATCGGGGCAGGCGGATCTTTTCCTTTCAGGATGGCTGGGGATCGATTTCGAAACGAAGGGACTGGCCTGTTATCGCCTGCTGGATGCGGTCGTGACGTTTCACGATGCATTGCCGCAACCCGGCAAGACAATCAATTATGATATTCGCGTTCTGCATTTCTTCCGGCAGGGAAGCACCTTCCTGTTTCGTTTTGAATTCGACGCGACCGTCGATGGTCGGCCCCTGCTGACAATGCGCGAAGGGTGTGCCGGATTCTTTACCGACGCGGAACTGGCGGGAGGCAAAGGAATCGTCCACACCGCGCTGGATAAACGCCCACGTCCGGGAGTCCGTCCAGACGACTGGAGTGACCCGGTTCCAATGAGCGTCGAAAGTTACGACGATGGCCAGTTGCTCGCATTGCGTCGTGGCAATCTGTCAACCTGTTTCGGACCTGCGTTTGCCACTCTTCCGCTGGAAAAGCCTGTCACACTTCCTGGATTGATTGGTGATGCTGGATTGATCGGTGATGATCGTGGAGCACGAGGTCGAATGTGGCTTGTCGATCGGATTCTGAAGCTCGATCCCGTCGGAGGCAAATTCGGGTTGGGAACGATCCTCGGGGAACTCGATATCCATCCCGACGACTGGTTCCTGACGAGTCATTTCTGTGATGACCAGGTCATGCCCGGTACGTTGATGTACGAATGCTGCATGCACACGCTGCGTGTTTATTTGCTGCGAATGGGCTGGATTGGTGAAGAGAGACAGATCGCTTACGAACCGATCCCGGAAATTCGGAGCCGCCTGAAGTGTCGCGGACAGGTTCTGGCCGGGACGAAAAAAGTCTGGTACGAAGTCACCCTGAAGGAAGTTGGCTACGGTCACGGCGGCAAGGATTCGTCTCTCAATGATCACGCTCCGTATTGTCTGGCGGATGCCTTGATGTACGCTGACGGCAAGCCCATTGTGGAAATCACGGATATGTCCGTCCAATTGAGCGGGCTGTCGCGTGCTGTCGTCGAGGCGTTATGGCAAACGCGACGACCTGTCGCCGCTCCACCTCGACCTACGTACGATCGTCGTCCCGCCATTTTTGACACGGACCGTATCACGGCCTTTGCGATCGGAAAGCCATCAGAGGCATTCGGTGATCGCTATCTGCCGTTCGATAGCGAACGAAAAATCGCACGGCTTCCCGGACCGCCATTTCAGTTCCTGGATCGAGTTGTTTCGATCGAAAACTGTCAGCCCTGGGTCCTGCAGGCGGGGGGCGAAATCGTTGCACAATACGATGTCCCGACGGATGCCTGGTACTTTGCGTCGAATCGTCAGCCGACGATGCCATTTGCTGTCCTGCTGGAAACAGCACTGCAGCCGTGTGGCTGGCTGGCCGGATACCTTGGTTCAGCACTGACCAGTGAAACCGACCTGTCATTCCGAAACCTGGGTGGAACGGCGATCCAGTATCGCGATGTGACACCGGAATCAGGGACATTATCGACGACCGTCAAGATGACAGGCGTGTCGAATTCGGCTGGTATGATCATCCAGCACTATAATTTCGATTTGCGGTGTGGGGGTGAACCTGTTTACGTCGGCAACACCTATTTTGGCTTCTTTTCCAAGGCGGCTCTGGCCAACCAGATTGGAATCCGGGACGCAGTCCCCTACCAGCCGACTGCCGAAGAAAAGACTCGCTGTGTCCGAGGAATGTATCCTCAGGATGCCCCGTTCCCCGACCCTCAGTTCCGCATGATCCAACGAATTGAATGCCTGGTCCCCGACGGTGGCCCCTATGGTAAGGGATGTGTGATTGGGACGATGCCTGTCGATCCCGGTTCCTGGTTCTTCAAGGCTCATTTCTACGAGGACCCGGTGGTACCAGGATCACTCGGCCTGGAATCGTTCTGGCAACTGGTCAAAGTGTTTGCGGCTCATCGCTGGCAACTTGGTCCCGGTGCGACGTTTTCTACCCCTGTTATCAGCGAAAAAGCGACCACGGTTCCCACACCTGCACACAAGCACGAATGGGTCTATCGAGGCCAGGTGATCCCCAGAGACGAGCTGGTGACTGTCACTACTGTCATCCGCGAGATCGACGATCAGCATCGTCGCGTCACGGCCGAGGGATATCTTTCGGTGGACGGGCGTGTGATCTACCAGATGAAGAACTTTGTGATGCAATGCCGGTGAAACGCAACAGATAATCAATGATCCGGTTCCATAACAGCGTCGCCTTCAGTCAACGTCCATCGGAATGAACCATCGCCACCAAGAGTGACATGAACGATGCCCTTCAGGGTGCGACCGGATAATTTGACGCTGAAATCGTTCGCGCCGTCTGTGATCGATTCGTATGTCCCCGTATCCCAGAGGCTGACAGAGCCTCGATTGCCACTGACAGGGCCTTCGTAGGTCAGGTAAAGGAGTCGGTGGTCGGGGAGTCGCTCGGCGATGATTTCATCGCTTGAATTCGGAGCCGAAAGCAGACGCCACGTGCGACACGATTCCCCTTCTTCCAGAAGGAAATCCCAGTGGGGAAACGGAAAATCGTGCGTCAGGATGGCATAGCGCGGCATGGGGTCTACACTGCGAAAACGGACTAAAAAGTACACCGGCCCATCGAATTATTGGTAGTGACCGGCATGTGTGATGGTCTGGCTACTTTCTAATCGTACGTGTCAGCCCGTATTTTTCGACTTTGAGAGACGAACCGCACGCGATCGTATAAACGGTAGGTTCAGAAACGGCCGCCTCCTTCAGGATGACCGGCCAGACCTTTAGGAATTTCCATGCCATCTCATGAATTTGAAGATCCGCCCAATGGTCTACCAATATGAAATACGTCAGTCCTGATTCTCGCAGCGCCTTCACCTCGTAGGGACGCTTCAGGATGCGTCCATCGCCGCTAACAACAATTGGCTTTTCCGCATCACGGGCCAATGTTTCTATCCATTCCGTATCGGGAGTATTCTGCGTAAATCGCGAGTCCTGATCGTGGTGAGACAGATGGTGTTTTCCTGTCTCCAGTATATCCACCATGCGGCACAGCCTAATAGACATGCAGCGATCGTAGAAGAATTTCATGCCGCTCGTCGCGCCTCGAATTCGAGTGCAAGCTTAACCTGAGAAACAGGCATATCGTACCAGTCTGCCACTGTACGCAAGTCGCCGCCATTGGCTTTTGAGGACCTAGCAATGATATTCGTAGGAATACCCTTTGATTCCAAGACCGGCTGCCCGAAGCATATTACCGGATTGACTACAACCCCTTTTGATATCTGCCACTTTGTGGCAAGGCGAGAACTGGGGTCAAACGTCAATCGCTTCAGGAACGGCAAAATGATTGTCGGAAACGCCTTCTTTTTCGTAAGCACATCCACAACTTCCTTGCACCCACGACTATCGAGTCCTGCGAAAAATATCTTCGTTCCATCCGTGAGCAGCTCGCGTCTACCGAATGGGTGCTCTACGCCATAATCTTGCTGAAGAGTTCGGTAGATCCGCCGCAATGTTTGGAGTGACATTCCGGAATTGCGCAATTGCCCAGCAATGAAGACATCTACCAAATCCAAAAAACTAATGAGTGGATGCTCAGTCTGGCCAGTAAAGTCGCTCTGAAAAATCGCTCCGAGTTTCGCCTCTGATCGAGACGCAAACCATTCGCGAATCCTCGCTGATTTAAGCTGCGTCAATGACGCGGCATCTGAATATGAATAAACGCCACGACCAATCAGTATCATGATCACGAACCTTTCGGTGTTCGTGTTTGGGTAATCCACCCTGCCGAAAAAAGGCTGAGATGGAAACAAATCAAGGCTCGCGATTGTACCAATCGCGAGCCTTGATGAACATCGCAATTGATCATGCCTGGCGAACGGCCCACAATGCCGCAGAAGCCGCTGGCGAGACTACGTCAGCCCATTTGCGACGAGTAGCCTTGACGGATGCGGCACGAGCGATAAAACGCCGCGATCGATCCGGTGATGATGACCGCACTGCTGTATAAGGTGGCCGTTTTCCTGTGATTTACGGTAGATCGAAGCCATTTGACGTAACTCGTCGTACCGGTAATTATATTGCTATGACACCACGTCTCCCAAAATGGTTCATTTCGACACACCTGTCGCTAACGCCGGTGGGTTTAGAGTGGAGCCGGAATTCGCCACGTGAGTCAGTTCTCACCTCCAACACGTGAAGCCAACATGCCAACAACCACCCATCTCGTGAACCTGGATGCTCTGATTCGTCGTGAAGACTTTGAGGCACGTGAAGGTGAACAGTCACAAAATCGCCGCTTGTCGGACCAACTGAAAGTCGAGGATTTGGAGCGAACGTACTTCAGTTTGCTGAGAAAACCTGACATTCAGCGTGAGACTGCGAGTTGGAGCCCAGAAACGGTGGTCGATTTTGTTCGCAGTTTTCTAGATGGCGATTTGATTCCAGCGGTTATCATGTGGTGGTCGAATCTGAACGGTACGGTTTTCGTGATTGATGGTGCCCACAGATTATCTGCATTGATGGCATGGGTACATGACGACTACGGGGACGGCAAGCACTCAAAGGAATTCTGGGGCCATGATGTACCAGAAGGCCAAAAGAAATTCGCCAAAACAACAAAAGAGATGATGGAGTCTCAGATTGGTGCGTATCAGCGATTAAAATACATCGCGGCCAACCCGGACTCCGCCCCCGACAAGGTCACGCTTCGCCGAGCACGAAATATCGCTACCTTCAAGATTGATCTTCAGTGGGTAGAAGGAAGCGCGGCGACAGCAGAAACTTCGTTTTTCAAGATCAATGGAAGCGCATGGAAGCGCCAGCCCGATTGACCCGACTGAACTGGCCATCATTAAGGCAAGACACAAGCCGAACGCTGTGGCAACACGAGCGTTGATGAATGCGGGGACAGGCCACAAATACTGGTCCGGTTTTCCGCCTGATACGCAGCAAAAAGTCGAAATTATTTCACGTGAAATCTATGATGGGCTGTTTCGACCTCTGCTGGAAAACCCAATTAAGACACTGGATCTGCCAATCGCAGGCCAAGCTTACTCGGCCAACGCATTCAAGATGATCTTCGATCTCGTAAATATGGTAAATGGCGTGACGCCAGCCATGTGGGAGGAGAAGCCAGATAAACCGCGAACACGTGGGAAAGCTGCCGTTGCCCGAATGGAAGACGACAAAGACGGCCAGCAAACGGCTAAGTTCCTGTCACGCGTAAAGCGAGCTGCATCATTGATTTCCGGCAATGAATCGCGGTCCCTCGGTCTTCACCCAGTTGTGTACTTCTACGGTGCGACCGCCGCTTTCAGCCAATCGCCTTTTTGGCGACAGTCAAGTTCTTTCAGGAACTTGAAGAAAAGAAGCAAATTCACAAATTCACAGAGGTCAGGCGCGATTATGAGGAGTTCTTGATCGAGCACAAGCATTTTATCAGTGCACTTGGGCACACCTACGGTGGTAGAACTCGTTCACTCGACTTGCTGGTATCGATGTTCCGATCTGTATTCGAGCAACTGACTAACGGAATAACAGGCGACGATATTGAAGCGAGCTTGCTCCGTGAATCGCCATCGATCGCGCTGAAGTCTGCCGCCGAGAAGCGAGAACCCTCCCGGCGATCTAAGTTCAGTAGCGACGACAAGAGCGCATCGTTTTTGCAACAAGCGATGGATTCACCCAATCGGTGCAATATCTGCGGCGCACGACTTCACGTGCGTGGCATCAACATTGACCATAAAATACGCAAGCAAGATGGCGGCTCAGGAAGCGCTGATAACGGGCAGCCCACTCACCCATACTGCAATTCGGGATTCAAAGAGTCGGAGCACGCGAAGGAGAATCGCACCCGTACGCAGTCGCTCGACTTCCCGAACTAGACCATCCGAACAACACACGTGCCGGTCACTACCGAATTAGTCTTCAAGTTCCAGACTCAGACTGGCTCTTGCAATGCTTGCAGCAAACATGGTGACCAGGGCTTCTTCGCAGGTCATTCTGATCTTGAGGCCAGTGTCAGCAGGGCGAACATCCAACTGAATGGAATCCGGACGTTCACGAAACGCGGCATAAACGATTTCCATCAATTGCTTTGATTGTTCAGCGATGACTTTCTTCTTCTGATCGTCGGAATCCGCTGCCACTTGCTCGATTTTCCCCGCAACTTCCTGTTCTTGCTCGACAGCATCCGACGGACTGAGCCAGTTCCTGGTGTGAACCTTTAATCCCACTGGAAACTGTGGTTTAACGCTTGCCGTACGTGGGTTTGATTGAGCCTGAATCGCCTCGCGAAGCGATGCAGGTGGCCCAATCGTTAGTTCTGTACCACTTGCGATCCAAACTGTTTGCGGCCCGATTGCAAACCAGACAGGACTCTCGGCAGAAATGGCGACATTCGCAAAAAACTCGTCGGCAATTGAGTCCAGAATGTCCGCCAAGTGCCCAAGCCTGGTGCGATGGACAGGCACCTCGTCAATCGTCTCCAGATCGTATGTCGTGCCAAAAACCTTAGCGAATTCGGTCAACAAAACGGGCAGGGCTTCGGCAAATTGATGAGTGCGACCGAGGCGCAGACCCAGCAGGTATTCGGGTTGCTGCACGGGACCGTGAACGGTCAGTCGCATGTCAAAGTGCCCTGCCTCTAGAGTTGTGGCCAGAGATTGGGATATTTCTGCCAAGGCATTCGTTCCTGCCGATGCTATATCGTTAAGCTTTAGGACCTTCGCCGAAGTGAGCAATGCATCAATCAGAGGCTTGGCCATCCGCTGACTGATCGGCGTCGAAATTCCAAATTCAAATTCAGGCTCTTCGGCTGGGGCCTGGAAAAACCCTCGCTTCGTGGAAAGTCCGCTGCACAGCTTCGCCAGTTTTCCGTTCTTGGGGCCAACCAGATCCAGATCAAAAACCATCGCTGATTTGGACGGATCGAATTTCAAACCAAGGTTGATTTCGTCGACGTGAGACACCGCGATGTCAATCAGTTCTTGCTGAAAGGCACCCAGCGCTGTTCGCCAGCGGAACTCGACTTCAGGTTCGTCGTCGAATCGCTGCAATCCTGCCGCTGTGGACATTTTGATTTGTTCACCAACAATCTCACGGATTGCTTTTGGAATCCCGCGTGCCTGGATCGAAAGAACGACATCACGATTGATCAGCAGGGGCCTCAGCAGTCCTGACAAATCGGGAAGTGGTCGGTCGGGGGATTCGTCGGTGAAATAAAAAACATATTTACCGAGTACTCGTACTGGTTGAGCCTCCCCCTTTTCATTTTCGAAGTGCCCGGGCTTTCCAGCCGTTGGAATGAATTTTTCATTGGCAAGCTTTCCGAACGATTCCATGAATACGGATGCGTCTCGAACGGGAAAGAAAAGGATGCCTCGCTCCAGGAATTGATCAGGATCGAATATGTCAATGACAGAGGATCCTTCCAATTTGTCACGCAGCCCCTGTTCTCCTTTCTCGTCGGTTAAAAACGACATCAAGCCTGCCGGTCGCGTTGCATCGAACCCTTCCGACTCCATCAGTATGCTCAAGCCCCCGGTTAACGTCAGCAGCAACTTGGTCGCTTGATCTGGCAGGCTGACGGCTTCCGCAAGTTGCTGAGATCGTTCGCGCAGGCGTTCGCCACTTGAAATCGCAAAAATCACCAGGGGATACTCGGCGTTCGCTGCTGGCTGACCGCTCCCCTCCGCACCTCGCACTTGCGCGGCGAGCATGGGAAGAAACGTCAGCCATGCAACAATAATGATACGAAACGTTGTGGAAATCGCGAATTGGAACGCGGACAACGTAAACCAGCTTGGTTGCATCATGCGCATGGCTTTCCCAATCCATTGGTCGTTCAACAGGCTGTCGATGTCACAGGCAGTGAATGGCAGATTATAGCTGAATTGTCTGAGTTTCGATCCTGAATTCGGTCGGCAAAATGGCGAAATTCATTCCCGATTTCAGGAATCATTTGTGTGTTTTCCGCAAAGACTTTTGGAATTCGGTAACCTCTGTCAGAATCGCAAGCTGCGTTGGCGTAGGCTGCGTTGCAGTTTAGGGGGGGCAATCCTAGAATCCGCTGGCTTTGCAGAGACCGGTTGGAAACTTTTTGTGTCTGCTGGCCTGTGTTTGATGGCCTTCCTTTCCCATCTGGGCTGGGAAACTGCCTGAGAATTCCGTGTTTCACCCAGTTTGTCCTTAACGAGACAGCCAAACGAACCACACATGGATACATTCCACCCCATTCTAATTTACGCTGCGGTGATGGTGGGATTCGTCATTACGAATCTTGTCGTGATTCACCTTGTCGGCCCCAGTAAGAAAACCGCCGTCAAACAAATGCCGTACGAGTCCGGGATGGACCCGGTCGGCGATGCCCGGCAGCCGTTTGACGTCAAGTTCTATCTCGTCGCAATCCTGTTCCTGGTATTCGACGTCGAACTCTTGTTCCTATACCCTTGGGCTGTCGCCGCTTACATCGACGATTCAGCGTTCGAAGGTCTGGGTGTCCCGTTGGCGTTGCGACCAACCGTGTTCGGCGTAATGCTGGTTTTCATGGGAACGCTGGCGATTGCTTACATCTACGCGTGGCGTAAAGGGGTCTTCAAATGGCGATGAAAGACGTTCCCGACAATATTTTCATGACGACGCTCGATGCTGCGGCCAGTTGGGCAAGGGCCAACAGCCTCTGGCCAATGCCGTTTGCAACTGCCTGCTGCGGGATCGAATTGATGGCGACCGCCTCCAGCCGGTTCGACCTGGCTCGGTTCGGTGCAGAAGTCATGCGGTTCAGCCCTCGCCAATGCGATCTGATGATCGTCGCTGGACGCGTTGCGATGAAGATGCTTCCCGTTCTGCAGCGCATCTGGTTGCAGATGCCCGAGCCGAAGTGGTGCATCAGTATGGGAGCCTGTGCTTGTACCGGCGGTGTTTTTGACACTTATGCCGTCGTTCAGGGAGTTGACCGATTCATTCCGGTCGACCTGTATGTCCCGGGCTGCCCACCTCGCCCAGAACAACTGATGGCCGGGATCATCTCTCTGCAGGACAAGATCAAGCATGGCGGAACATTGAACGGAACCGAATTCGCCCGACGCGATCATTCGACGGGTCCGATTCCGTTCGACAAGGACGAATTGATCCGCATCCGCGAAGCCAACGAACAACTGATCTCGCTGAACTGAATCTCACCGGAAGTTGAGCATGTCCACCGAAGACGTTTTGAAGTCGAAGTTTCCTGATGACGCACTGACTTTCAGTCAGTTTCGCGACAATCATCGTGTCGTTGTTCCAGCGGCGAATTTGCAGGCGATTCTTAACTGCCTGAAGTCTGATCTTGGCTTTGACATGCTGTCGGAAGTCACTGCTGTCGATTACCTCGAGTACGAAGGTGCGACGGATCGCTTCGGTGTCGTTTACGTCTTCATCAACATTGCGACGGGCGAGCGACTGGTCTTGAAAACCTTCGTCAATGACCCGCAACCGACTCTTCCCTCCGCTTATTCCCTGTGGAAATCGGCGGATTGGCTGGAGCGCGAAGTCTTTGATATGTTTGGCATTACGTTTACTGACCATCCAGATTTGCGACGTATTTTGACTCCCGACGAGTTTACCGCTCACCCGCTTCGCAAGGACTATCCGCTCAAGGGACGTGGCGAACGCCATAACTTCCCGATTGTGACGCGAGCTGACAGCTAGCGGCATTTGCCGACGTGTAGTTTTCGACTGTATTGATGTTCATCGTTCCAGAGGCTTCCAATGCCGTTTGAAGTTTCCGATCTCGCTGAAATGGATGCTCCTGAAAAGGAGTATCTCTGGACGCTTAATTTCGGCCCGCAGCACCCGGCAACGCACACGACGTTGCGGCTGGTTCTGACGCTTGACGGCGAAACCGTTGTGAACGCAGTGCCGCATATCGGATACCTGCATTCCGGGTTCGAAAAGCTGGGTGAACACCTCGACTTCAACCAGTACGTCACCATCGTCGACCGGATGAATTACATCTCGCCGCTGGCCAATGAAATTGCCTGGCATCACGCGGTCGAAAAGTTGCTGGGGATCGAAATCACCCCACGCTGTAAGTATCTGCGGACAATCCTGGCCGAACTGATGCGTCTGCACGATCATCTGTTGAACGTCGGAACGACAGGACTGGACCTGGGAGCATTCACCGCGTTCCTGTATGCGTTCTATCAGCGTGAAAAGATCTACGACATCGTCGAATCGGCGTCGGGTCAGCGGTTTCACACCAGCTACACCCGCGTCGGTGGCGTGATGTTTGACGTCAACAACGCCTGGGTCGACAAGATTCGCGACTTCCTGAAAGGCTTCATGCCTGTTCACGCAGAAGTCCACCGGTTGCTGACCCGCAATCGAATTTTCATCGATCGAATCAAGGGGGTCGGCTATCTGAGCCCTGAAGATGCGATCAGTATGGGGGTGACAGGCCCCTTGGCACGAGCGAGTGGCGTG
>Ga0194055_10001867_pt1 | contig 16953 bp, 20 predicted proteins | sample SepL449m_MetaG_FD_155482 | JGI IMG/M metagenome (GOLD analysis project Ga0194055, IMG submission 155482) | Anoxic zone freshwater microbial communities from boreal shield lake in IISD Experimental Lakes Area, Ontario, Canada - Sep2016-L442-9m | ecosystem: Environmental > Aquatic > Freshwater >...
GGGTAACAATAATACGTTTTCGGGCTGGCAGGACTGACATGAGCGGATCAGCGCAGCAGGCCAGTGAGGCTGAGCGTACTTCAAGGAAGGCTAACAGCAGGCCTTAAAGACAGCAGGCAGGTTGGGCTGGCGCGATGGGACCTTATGAACTGTCAGAGGCGCGTTAAGGCTTCCTGTAGCCTTCTTCTCTGTATAGGGGAATCAGAGGGTCGGCCGGGCAAGAAAGGCGCTTAGAGAGCTGTTATGAGCCCTGATGAAACAAGCTCGGCAAGGACGCCAATAGGCACTGATAAGCATGAGCAGATCAGCATTAACAGATGGGCGGGTAAGGACCTAAAAGAAGTAGTACTGAGGCGGGCAAATTGGAGGCACTGAGGCGGGCGACTTGGAGGCACTGAAGCATGTAATCCGGAGGTGCTAAGGCAGGTAGTTTGGAGGCAGAAAAAGAAGCGCTTAAGCATCCCTTCAGCAAGCACATCAACAATCCCTTATCAAGCACATGGGCAGCCCACTATGGCCCTGTGATGAGTAGCTGACAAGAAGCCTTCGAAGCATTACAGCAGGCAGCGTTAAAACAATCCCCCAGGCCGGCCACCTGGAGGCAGAAAAAGGCGCTAAGAAGAGCTGGACGAAAGCGGCATAGGAGAGCCCATGGAGAGGTATCAGACAAGCAGCATAAGCGGGATCAAGTAGGCTTACAAAAGCCGTATAAAGAGCTCTTAGGCAAGCTTACGAAGGCCACGCAAAGAGCCTCTGTCGAGCTGGACCGCATGCAGGACGAAAGAGGTTTAACAGGCAGAGCCGCATACAGGGTGAAAGGCGCATGACAGGCAGAGCGCCCTGCAGGGTGAAAGGCGCTCATGAAGCATTACCGCACATAGGGCGGGAAGGGCTTCACAGGCAGGAGTGCCTAAGAGTCAAAGGCCACTCAGTAAGCGGCACCGAGCTATTAGCTGTTCAGCACTAAAGTCACTAACACTAATGCCACTAGCACCAGGAAGACCGCTAAGCTCTGACAAGCAACACCAATCCCATACAGGCCACTACGAGGAAAAGGTTTGTCTTGTAAAGAAGCAGCGCAACGACTTACCACTCCAAGTAGCCATAATGCGATAGCGAACAAGCCTATCAGCAGCATGCCTGACAAGCTTTGATCCAGACGCGGCAAATCAGTTGGCAAACTTGAAACTACTGGCAGTAAACACAAAGAAAGAATACTAGCGACCGCAGCACGCCACAGCAAAGCCGTATTACCACGCACTCGCTTATCAAGCAGCAAAGCGGCCGCCAGTAAAGCCATGCACACTAAACTCCAGCGTCCACTGAACACTAACCCGAAGAAGCTAATGAAAGCAAAAAGCACTCCACGCCAAGCAGGATCAAGATCCGCGGCAGTTAAAGCAGGTGGCGACATCAAACGTGCTTTGCCAGGCAGAACTAAACGCACTGACTGCCAGTCCAGCAAGCCGGCAGCATTAACAACTGAAACTGTTCTGCCTTTAGCGGCCATGCTCTGAATGCTCTTAGCTTGCTTAGCAGGAGCAACTCTCTTAACCGCAGCCTCCGACTCAGTAGGCTGAATAGAAGAAGAGGAGGCGGAAGAAGCAGCTCCATGACGAGAAGCTTTAGATTTCTTACGAGAGCGACGAGATCCAGCCATGATTAAATGTACTGCGTGCACAGCTCAAAGCTTAAAGAAGCAAGCTAAGTAAAAAAGAGGAAGCAGATGAAAGCCGAGACGACTAATGGCCAGATGATCAGACAGCGTCAGCGACAGTTAATTGACCGAGCATATGCTGCAAATCATCACGGGCCGCAATAATGACTGCTGCGCCAAGCTCAGCTAACTGATCTTCATTCGCTAAAATGCCTAAACCTTGCACAGCAGCAGACTGCACACTTAACGAACCATTCTCTAATGCCAGCCAGGTGCCGGCAGCACGGTCAGCTGCAGCTTGCGCCTCAACAGGTAAAGAAGAAGTATTATTCGGATCCTGACGGCCTTGCACGTCATCAGGAGCAGGACCAGCACCTTGAATAGCCTCATTAATTAAAGCACAAACCCGGGCGCCATCACGAGCAGCCAACATAGCGGGAGAAAGCTCCGGCTCAGGCGCAACAACTACCTCAGGTTCTTCGGATCCTTCAGCGGTTTCTCCATCAACTACTTCAGGAGCTTCCAAATCAGGATCTTCATCTTCTTTCTTTTTGCCTAAGCCCATAGCCATTCAATGATCATAAATGGATAAGCAGCTATAAATCCTTTTTTACTTAGCGAAAGCAGAAGGCAACCTAAGCCACAAACTAACAGCTGACCTGCCGACCCTTAGCTTGCTAACAACAAATGACTAAGTATTATTACGTATAGGTAATTAGCTATGCGCATCCTCTACTTCACAAGCAGGCCACAACATGGGTAAAGGCGCTAACACTAAATGCGGTTCGCCAGTGATGTCTATCTCAGATGACCTAGGGATCGGCCTTGAAGAATTCCAGTTTACTGTAGGGGCCCGCGATAGGGCGGATAAGCATAAGAAGGAAATGCAGGAGGGTGTGAGCCTTAACCGTCATAGCGCAAAAGAATTTGAGCAGTGGGAGGAAGAATTCGCCACCAATACTCTTAATCACGCCCAGAAGCTAAGAGACCAAGGAAAGGATGCGAAAAGCATAAGCCGCTACTTCACCAGCCGGAGGCGGCGGCGCTTGAAGGAAATCAGCGATCGCTTTGAAGGTCTTCTATTCTCGGAGGCAAATGGCGAGGCCGGAGAGGCTTCGCTTGATAAGGCGGCCCAGCTGCTACTACATAACACTGTTGACAAGATTCTCAATAGCGGCGAGCCGCCGGAAGCCCTGAAATTTCCGCTCGCGTTCATCAACTCTCCAGATTTCGTTATTAATGCTAAGCACATTCTAACCGAGCAGGGCGGGACGGCATCTAACCACCGCGGAGCCCCTGTGACTGGCCTCTCTATGGAAGATGTGTATCGACTTGCCATTATGAGGACTATAGGTATCTCCGGGGATGACGATCCGACGCGCACTACTGGTAGATGGACGTCTCCGGACGGAGCTGAATATGAGATTGAGCTAATGCCAGAGTTCAAGGGCAACGCAGTTCTAGATATCATAATGCTAGCCCGCAAGAAGAACGATGATGGATCCTGGGATGAGAGGGCTTACGGCCTTCAGTGGAAGAGCTTTGTGAAGCATGACGCGATAGAACATCAGCCTGAGTTCGGATATTTCCCAGAGGTCGACAGCCTGGCAATCCAAAAGATCAAAGATCTAAAGGACGATGACAAAAATCTAAACAAACACGGAAGTAGGGGCGTCATGAAGAAAGCTATCACGGCAGCTCAGACCCGCTTTCTGATCACCGACACTTTCGTCGACTCAACTGCCTATGCCCAGTCTGCGGTTATTGACCAGTGGGATGATAAAGGCGAGCGTAAATCTGGCCCCATGGACTGCACAACCTACTCCACAAGCCTTAGTCGCCCTGAGATCCATAAAGCCATCACCGAGGCCGACCCAGACTATCTTATTGATCAGTGTGCCGCATTGACCTCGGAAGGAAAGGTTGAATTTCACGTTCCGGTAAAGATAGCTGGCGAAGACCAACCTGTTATCGTGAAGCTCCGAACATTCTTTTCAGGCAAGCTCAATAAAGAGGGGAATGTCGAAGTGACCAATACCGCTGGTGGCAAAATTGCTGCGGACATTCCAATGTCTGGTTGGTGGGGCGCCCATAGCATCGCTTCTCATTCTCGCAATACAGCGCTGAGCTGGATTAAGGCCTCCGCTGAGGACGGCGTCACCGAAATCGAAGACCTCAAGCGATATTGGAATCCAGTAGCTCTAGGTTCGAAAATCTGATAACCTATTTGTATGGCGCTCTCGCTTTTAACAATCACGCTCCCGAATTGGCGTCAAAATTTCGAAGGCCCCGACATGGATGCAGCAAGCCTATTCGCATTCCGTGATATCCCCGTCGCAACGTTGGCCGACAGTCTTGAAGCTGTGTTCCGCGCTGCCGGCACCTGGGAAAAGGAAGCTGAGCTGATCAGCTGGCTCCGCGAAGGAGACGGCCTGCTTGGATATAAGACCCTTAAAGGCCTGGGTGAGGCCTGGGTGAAAAATTTTAATGACCTTAAAGAGTTCCCTGAAAGCTATGAAGGAGAGAACAGGGAGAATCTTGTCTATCGCATTGAATATGACCCCAGCCAATGGGAAGAAGGGGATTCTAGGTTCGTTGATTTTCCTTCCGGGCGGATATTCTGGCTCGTTCAGGCTGGCGTTCTGAACCTGGCAGGCTTCGAAGTTGAAAGCCGCCGGCTTTAAGCTTAACGCTGGCGGCTCACCGGGCCAATGGTCGAATATTACAATCAGTCCTTTTGGATGCGCACGATCGCCGAACTCATGGTGCGCAACGAGCAGCAGGACTGACCTGATATAGTTTCAATATGCGTGTCATGGTTAAATACCCCGAAGAGCTCAATTGGGAGAAAGGGGCAGCGCGTATTCAGTCGCTAGGAGAAGAGGAGATTTCCGATATAATACTCAAGCTATGCGAGGGCAGTGAAACCGATGGGGTCATCATTGCCGAGAAGATAAGGCATGGAACCGCAGACTTTGCTTATAGGGCTGTAGAGGGCGCTCGTATAGGGCTGATGTTCGCTTTAGAGCGATGGCAGGAACTCATAGAAGAAGGCGAGCTACCTAGAGATTTAATTGAAGTCGACTACCATCCTATTGGAGGCGGCTGGATTGACGATGCCCCGTCGCGAATGTTCGCCCTCGATCAAGCTGGCGCCCTGTCAGCGATGGGCTGCACTGTTACCTACCGCTGATCTCCCAGTATGGCGCTCTCGCTTTTAACAATCACGCTCCCGAATTGGCGTCAAAACTTCGCAGTCCCCAGCGTGGAACTTGATAGTCTATCCCTATGAACCTTGACGGTCTTAAAAGCATAACCCTGAATTGCCCTTCTCCGGTTGCTGACTGGGATAAGGCGGAATGGGAATGCGGGAAGCCCAAAATCGAGGCGATGATTGAGATAGCGTACGCGGTCACAGCTGGCACCTTAAGTCGAGCTGATTTGGCGGATGTGGTGCGCGCAGACGGAGGCACCGAAGCAGCATTGGCCCGTGAGGACATGAAATCCAGTATGAATGCCGCGCTCATGACCTTCATGACCTACTACTTTATAGAAGGCGTTGGGGAACTTAGCTTCACGGTCGACCGTTCGAAATGGTATGACGGGAAAGCCCCGGGCCACTGGCTTAAGTCATCTGACGCGGTTGTGATTATGCTGCTGGAGTATGGAATTTTACAGGCAGCTGGATTCTCAGTCGCCTTAGAAGAGCGCGAAAGCAGAAGGTAAGCTCAGTCATAAACTAACAGCTGACCTGCCGACCCCTAGCTTGCTAACAACAAATGACTGGGTATTATTACGTATAGGTAATTAGCTATGCGCATCCTCTACTTCACAAGCAGGCCACAACATGGGTAAAGGCGCTAACACTAAATGCGGTTCGCCGCCTATCATGGAGACATTAGAAGTTGAGTCGATGATGGCTCCGGAAGAGCGCACTATCGACATAGCATCGGCTTATCGCAAGTTAGACAGTCCGGGCCAGCGAATCGGTTTTGAGGAGGCCTCACGCGGAAGGACACAGGCACGCAAAATACAGAAGGATGCTGCCGACGAAGCAAGAGAGAAGCAGGCGGAGATTAATGCCGCGGAGTCAATAGAGGAGGCCTGTCTCCTCCTGAATAATTTCGACACCGAACGGATTGTCGAGTCGGTTGTTACGAATGCCGAGAAAGAGATCTTGTTTGAGGAATTTAAACGCAGCCACCCCAGCGACAGCCCTGCAGCTAGAGCCAGGAAAGAACGGGAGGCCTGGCCCAAGAGGAAGCAAGCAATGGCGAGAGAGTCGCGCATGATCCCCCGGCTATGGGATGAAGAGAATGATGGGCCGCCGCCGGCGCTGAATTCGCTGTTTCAGTCTGAGGACTTCCGCGAACAGCGGCTCAACTACCAGATTAACTACATAGATAGCCACAAAAGATCTCCGACCGCCGAGGCGGCCGAGCATATGATCAAAGGGCCATTAGCGGGGCTGGGGCATGCGAAAGTCGACCCCGAGAAGCCGGTCGCCTTCTACTGGCGCAATCCAGATGAAGACGACAAACTATATTTTATCGAACTACTCCCGTCCTCACGCCAGACTGATCCGTTTGACATCATAATCAACATGGAGGATGTCGAAGGCGGCCTTAACAGTCAGCACCGGGTGTCGGTGAAGGCACCTAAGGCGCCGCCAATCGACAAAGACGCGCTAGAGGACTTCGATAATGTGCCTATCAGACAAGAGCGAGTATTAATGTATGAGTGTCACAGCATAACTAAGGAGGCTATGAAGGAGCCGGGAAAGTTAGTAGGTATTATTCAGTCGCATCTCCTGGGTGGAGGTGACTTTTTGATCGCCGGATCCTACGAGAACAGGATCGGCTCATCTGAAGATTCTGACGCGATAACACTAGGAACCGTCGGGGGGATAAGAATATTAGACGCATCAGTAAGAAGAGCTATCGTATTAGCAATGCATGATGAAGATTTCACTAAGCAGAATCCATTCAAGGTAGATGCGTCTGATCCTACCCGGGTCCTCTGCTCCTGGGACGTCAAGATTAGGCGCCCAGGCAAAGACGATGAGACAATTACCCTTACGCACCCCTGCAAATACGCAGCCACAAAAGCTGGCAGGCCTGCCATGAGAAAAGGTCAGCCGATAATGGTCGACAAGGCTGAATTCGGATGGAGGGTCGCCAGCATAAGCGCCAGACTGGCTCCGCGCTCAGCACAAGAGCATATCCCCTGGAGCCGTGATGAAACCTGATAGTCTAAAGCTGTGAACATCGAAGGTCTCAAAAGCATAACTTTGAATTGCCCTCTTCCTTACCCTGACTGGATAGCGGGGAGAGACGAGTGCTGGGTAACTAAGGTTAGTAGCATGGTAGAGATAATGACCCTGCTTTCGGAAGAGGCTGGACAGCGGCATAAGTTTCAGGATGAACTAAGCACTGATGGGAACCAGCGTCTGTCATCGGTGCGGCGTGAAAAAATAAAGTTTGCGTTAGAAAAAGCGGTAGTGACTTTCATCGAGGATTATCAGGTGGATGGCGTTGACATCTTACGTATCAAAGTAGACAGTTCAAAATGGCACGATGGGAAAGAGCCGGGCGCTTGGTTCCGCGCGGCGGATGCGGTGACAATAGTACTACTGGAGTACGGCGTGCTGCAGGCCGCTGGATTCTCAGTCGCTTCAGAAGAGCGCGAATAAGTTCGCTGGTTAGAAGACGACCGGCTTTAAGCTTAAAAGCTGAGCGGCTCACCGGGTCTTAAGCCTTCTATAACTAATAAGTGGGCTGCGGTTGTCCGGCCTAGTTATAATTCGTTGTATCTGCATGCCTTCTTCTTTCTCTCAGCTGGCATTGCGCTGCAGCCCGATACTGGCGGCAACCATAGTAAGTGGCTCGGTTCTGATCTTCTCAGGCTCAGGGCAATTGCCTTTACTACTTCCCTTATGGGCTTTAGCTGCTTACAGCACTGCCCGGGCTGGAAAGACAGTAAGCCTAAGGGAGCTGATGCTATTACAGATCATGCTGAGCTTATTGATAATAGGCATGATCTGGGGGCCCTGGCAAAGTAATCCGCATTTGAATCGCATTGCTCATGCTTTAACAGCGGCAGCGATCGTAATACTATTATGCGCGGAAATGAAAAAGCAGGGCAACTACCTGCTGGTAGCGGCGGCGGCAGTCGCCATAGCACTTAGCTTAGGTATCCTGATGGAAGCTGCTGAAGCAGTAGCCAGCCCTTCGAGCGCAGACGGAGTAGCGCGCTGGCATGACACTTTAAAAGACTTACTAGCTGATTTAGGTGGAAGCTGGGCTGGGGCCGCCCTATGGCTAAGCTGGCCAGCGCTGAAGCATACACTTGCCTTCCGCCAGCAAGCATAAATTAAGCAGATGGCAGCTGATAATCCGCATGCTGCGAAGGCCAAAAATATGGCATGTCAGGCTCAGACCATAATTTGCCATACCATTGCGGATCTTTCCTCAGCAGATTCGAGCGATGAGAAACATGAATACGCTCATCACCCCACCAGGCAGGAAAAGCATCATGCTCAAAAGTGAAAGCTTCTATACGGCCGCGTAAATCAGTTTGATCATTGCCGCCTTGCGCCACCCATTCATCACACATGATCAAGCCATACAATCTCAAAGCGCCGCCATGACCTCTCCACATGATTACAGCCGGATGATTCTGCCAGCCATAATCACTGTCAGTGATAGCACGCAAAATCTGAAATGTCTCAACACGCTGCTTATTAAGACGGGAACGATCCAATGAAGAAGCGCACTTGTAAATGTCCGCGTAAGGAACGAAAGTCTGCATGATTTCAACTTACTACTGAAAAAGCTCTTTCCTTTAAGCAGGCAAGATGGTTTACCATCTTGCAGTTGTTATAGAACGTAGTTCTATAACAACATAAGGCTATTAAGATTTGTGGGTATAGCAGCTATACCCACTCAGCACCTTAAATAGCGCCCATCTTTACCCCTAAGCCTTAAGCGGCCTCTTTGCCCTTGGCTGCTGGGCAATTAAAGAGCTGAGAGAGGCCAATAATAAGCTGAAGTTGTTATCTCTATCTGAGAGATCTATACTTAGAACCCTTAAGCAGAAAGAAGCATATGCAATCCATTGATCAAGACAATTTTCAGTTCGAAGTGTTAGACAGCGACCAGCCAACCCTAGTTGATTTCTGGGCTCCTTGGTGCGGGCCTTGCCGGCTACTTGGCCCCTTACTCGAACAGATAGCTGAACGGCGCGATGATTTGAAAATTGTCAAACTTAACATTGATGATCATCCTGAACTAGCAACCCAGTATGGAGTGATGTCTATTCCTACTATGATCCTCTTCCAGGGAGGCAAAGCAGTCAGCCAGCTGGTAGGAGCTCAGCCAGCAGTCAGTATTGAGAAGCGTGTTGATGATGCTTTAGCTGAGCTTGTCTAACTAGTAGTTAGCAGAGACCAGACTTGTAAAGCCGCCCTACGGGTAGAAAAACGCTGCCTCCATAATTGATGATCTTCAATCAAGAAATGGGACTGAGGCGTTAAAGCAACTAGCCGCCAGCCAAGATCATTGCAATCAGTTGGGAAGACATCCTGGGTTCTGCAAACAGCCACTTCGCCATCTGAGCTCATCCACACTCCGGGCCTGAGGATCGGCGGACAATTAGCAACACTTAGGCGGCGCGCAGACAACATGCTTCAAGTGTGCGCCAGGGCTACAACTGAATGCCCTAATTAGCTATTGACGGCAAATAAGTGTGATCAGGAAGCTTCACTGAGGCTTAAATCATAAGCTAGCTGCAAAACCTCTAAAGCTTCAGTTCGAGTCCGAAACTCTTGCGCTTCCAGGACGCTATCTATTTGATAGCCCTCCGCAAGGCGCAGCGGCACAAAAACCCAAGGTCGAGCTCGTGCTCCTGGATCATTAGCGTCATGAAGCCGACAAATCTTCACTGAAGGAATTTCACGCACTGCCCAATAGCCTCCTGAATGAAGGCCGGTAGGCAATCCTCTTACTAAATGCAGCTTCATGCTATTAATTATACATCGTTGCGATCAGCGCTGAGACTCAAATCGTAAGCTAGCTGCAAAGCTTGCAGAGCGGCAGTTCGAGTTCGGAACTCTTGCTCTTCAAGATTGTTATTGTCGATCAGCTGGCAACCTTCGTCAGCTGCGTCTGATTCATAATGCGCGGAAAAGATCTGCCAAAACACCGGGCCAGGCTCCGGCCAGTTAGGAGCAGCACGCGCAATCCTTACCCCAGGCAGCTCTCGCACTCCCCAGTATCCAGCACTGCGCCCTCCCAGGATCGCGTATGTGAGATGAAGCTTGCTGCTCATACCAATACTATATCAGTGAAGGCTGCTGGTAGACGCTGCCCTTAAGGGCAGGGATGGGCGCTGAGAATGCCTTCAGCCTCTTCTACCAGCAGCCTGAGAAGCGCGGCATGACCTACCCCCTCAATAACAATTTTCCCGTTAATGAAATCTGACTTCGAACAGCTGATACGGTATAAGAACAGGAAGCTCCACAGCTGGCGAACTAAGGCAGTATCCGGCAAATTGCATTAACGCAAAAAGGAGGGCATCTTAGATGAAGCAGGAACCGCGCCATCAAGATCAATCTGCACTGGGAGCCGCCAGTGGATAGGTGCGCTATCAATAAGAGTTTGGTTGCCAGCGAGTAGCTGCTCGGCGAGGCCTAGGCCGGAAGGCTCCTCCAGCAGCACTTCCCGCCATACGCCAGCCGTCCAACCTGAATTAGAAACAGTTTCGGCGTCACTGATCAGCAGTAACGGCGCGTCTTCGTAAGTTAGGCCTCGGGCAGCCATCTTCTCACGCACTAGGGAAGCTAGTTTCTGGGCCCGAGCTGGAGTAGAGGTCACCATCAATACGGGAACTTTATAGCCTTCAACTTTGAGTTGGGGGAAGCGTAGGCCAATACTGCCGCCACGCGAAAACAGAACATAGTTAACTAGCTGTTCTGCTGTGTCTTCATTAGTTTTGTAGCCGGAATCCCATTCAAGGAAAAATGGTAGTTGGAACTGACGCTTACGGCCATCATTAAATTGTAGGGCCGCAAAACCATCAGGGACAATTGTCTTTTCGCCTTCTGCAGTGCGATAGCCCATCATCAAAGACCTGGAGCCCCACCAGCATTCAGCAGGTAGGTGTAGGCTCATTTTGCGGCCTTCAACTTCAACTAGACCTTCCTTGTTGCGATTAGTGTAAAGCTGGCTGCGCAGCTGCACGAACATATCAGCAGCATTAATGTCATGCTCCAATTGGTATTCTTTAACTTGGTCACGGCGAGTTACTGATGCTTCTCCAGTTAGACGGCCTTCATGTTCAGTAACGAACGGTACAGCCCATTTCCCAAGCGCATAGAACACTTCAGGGCTTTTGCGATTCTCAACTCGGAAAGGATAAATAAGATGCTTGAAGCGCAGTTCATGAAGAAGACGGTAAGCAGTTTTCTTAGCTGACTCATCAGAAGAAGTTTCTGACTCCATGAATAGTTGAACGATCTGACGAGTTGAAAGCGCACGCTGGCGGTAGACAGCAATAAGAACGCGCTGGCCGCGCTCGCTCAGAGAACCAGTAAGCTGCAACATCTCTTCTCGGCTTAGACGCTTAGCTGGAGCTGGCTGATCATAATTATGGTTAGGGAAATGGCGCTTAACGATTTTGGCGGACACATCTGACAAGCTTGAGTCATGAGCTGCTTTAACTGCTGCTTCGACATCCTTACTAACTCCGTAAGCATGCCAGACCGCTGAAAGCTGCTTCTCATCTGCCTGACAGAGAGGACAGTCTTTAGCTTTACGCTTTTCAGCAGCTGAAATTAGCCGCGCAGCCTGGATCGGCTTCCAGCCATGCAGGCGCGGAACCAGTTCTAGGTCGGGGCGATCACGGAATGGAATGATTGTCATTTGGCTAATGTCCTCTGCCTTAGACAATATCAGCTGATATGCTTCCGGTAATTCCTGTATTTTGTCTGGCTGATCGGTCATCATCTTTAGTGTGCCTCAAGAAGCGGCAAAAGCAGTATCTTGCTGGCTCTTTTAGTCATCTTATCAATCTCGCTTAACGCGACAAGACTTGCAAAAGATTTCATCCGTTGGCGGAACTGAGACAAAGCAAGATAAGCCAATCTCGCTGCTTCTGGGCTTTGGCGTCACTCATTCCGACAAAGGATAGAACACGGACAAATAGCTACCAGAGCGCAACAAGCTTGCAAAGTGAACTCAAATATGCCACTTGCCAGCATCACTTCAGGCACAGTAAATTAGATGGGTATGAGCTTACTAAGAGTAGAGTTATGGACTGACGGTGCTTGCCGAGGTAACCCTGGGCCGGGTGGCTGGGCTGCCATTTTAATGGCACCGGCCGGAGACACAAGAGAGTTATCAGGCGCTGAAGAGGGATCAACCAACAACCGTATGGAGATGAGGGCCATTATAAGCGGCCTGCAGGCACTTAAACGACGCTGCGAAGTGCATATCCACACTGATTCATCCTATGTTTTGAATGCTTTTCAAGAAAACTGGGTTGCCGGCTGGCAGAAGCGAGGCTGGAAAACTAGCGCGCGTAAACCAGTCGCTAATAAAGACCTATGGCTGGAGCTAATTGAACAAGTAGCCCGCCATCAGATCACATGGATAAAAGTGAAAGGCCATTCAGGAGTCGCGCTTAATGAAAGAGCTGACGTTTTAGCTGTAGAAGCCTCGCATTCAATCTGATAAAGTAAACAAATATGGACGGGTGGCTGAGCGGCTGAAAGCGCCGGATTGCTAATCCGGTAACGGGATTAATCTCGTTCGCGAGTTCGAATCTCGCCCCGTCCGCTTAGGACAGACGACAGAACAGACGGCAAAAGTCGAAACTCAATGAGCAAAGGCTGAGCTGGAAGCAGGCCAAGCAATTTCGGCCTGGGCGAGCGCTTTTGTACCTACTGGGGTGGCAGAAAAAAATTAGCCGCCGCCGGTTAGGGCAGTAGCGGCTGGACGCTGAAAAGGTTATTGATGCTAACCCGCTTTTATATTGGCTTTCCTAGCAGTGTCGCTTATGATTGTTACATGAAACCCAGTCCTTCCGCCACCTCTACAGAGCCTACTTTGTCAACCGCTTCTGTAATAACCAAAACCGAACAGCAGCCGAGTGTCGATTCAGGAGATGACTCTGCCCCAGTAGGCTGGGTGACAGTTCTAACGCTCACCGAGCCTCCGTTAGCTGAGTCTCAAGCAGATTCTGAAGAAGGCCCTGAGGAAAGCCCTGAGGAGAATCCGGCAGAAACTAAACTTGATAGTAAAGAATGGCTGCTGCCTTCTCCTGGCTCGGCCTTGCCTGAGTCAGGATTGGTTTGGGTGAATGGAGAAGATAACGAGCATGCGGTAGATCTAGCAACCATAACTAGTATTGACCCGTCCTTCGCGGCGAAGCGTAAGTATATTCTGGCTGCTTGTTTACGAGGAGAAACAGATTTTGATTATGATGAGCTCTCTACCCTTGGGGTGCATTGCCTTAAGCAGTTAGTGGTCTGGCTGCAAACTTCTGATCGCAAACAATGGAACCTGGAAGGCGCGAACCTGACACACGTGAACCTGCGGGGCACGAACCTGCGGGGCGTGAACCTGGAAGGCGCGAACCTGAGTAACACCAACCTGACAGACGCGGACCTGACAGACGTGAACCTGCGGGGCGCGAACCTGCGAGACGCGAACCTGGGATACGTGAACCTGACAGGCGCGGACCTGACAGGCGCGGACCTGACAGGCGCAACCCCACACAGTGCGAACCTGAAAGACGTGAACCTGACCGGCGTGAACCTGCACCGCGCGGACCTGCACCGCGCGGACCTGAGAGACGTAGACCTGACAGGCGTGAACCTGACAGGCATAGACCTGACCAGCGCGGACCTAACCGGGCAAGACCTCAGCGGGAAAGACCTGCGGGGAGCGGACCTGGAAGACGTGAACCTGCGGGGCGTGAACCTGGCAGGCGTGAACCTGGCAGACGTGAACCTGACCGGCGTGAACCTGACCGGCGTGAACCTGACCGGCGTGAACCTGACCGGCGTGAACCTGACCGGCGTGACTATCAGCGCGAGTCAGGTACATGACCTTCCGTACTCCAATCGGGGAGACGTCACTATTGTTCCTTGATAATCCTAGTTGGCTTTAAACCCCTTCCTTTCCGGGATAGCTGACCATTAAGCTGATTTCAGGTACAGAATCCCGCTGCGCACGTGTACAAAACGGCCTCAATGCAAGTCAGGAAGTTAGCCTGAGCAGGGGTTTTGGAGTTCTGTCGCCCCGTCCGTTTATTATTTAACGGCCATTGAGAGAAGACATACTGTCACTCTGCGGAACCGCGCCACCCTGGCCTGGCCCGCCTCTTTCCTGCATCATGCCCTGGCCTGGCCCGCCAAAACCATCATGGTGCCCGCGATGCTCATTGTGTCCGCCAGAGCAGGCTGCCACTATTAATGCTAGCAAAGCGAAACAGAGAGCTAAAGCTGAAGTGACGTTAGCAAAGGAGAAATGGATTCCCTTGACAACTGGTGGCTTTTCTGGGGCTGGGGCAGGTGAAGAAGTTTTTGACATACACTTACCATAGCTCTAAATACTGTTAAATACCCTTAAGGATCTCTGAGAGTATTTCAGCTACTAGTAACAGTGATTCGAGCCGAGAAATCTTTGTCTTCGATGTGAAAATCAGCCAACATCAGGACATCTCGTACCTGCTTAGCGTGGTTCAACATGTTATCCATCACGTCAGCACGCCACCATTGTTCCGACGGAGCAAGAGAGGATTGAATAACCAATGAGCCACTGTAGATGTCTTGCTTACCGTCTTCCGGGTCATGCTCACCCTCGGACCGGCTAACACTTAGCTCAATTAGTTCGCAGCGAGGCTTAGAGGTTTGGGTTGCTGGAAGCCAGCTGCCATTAATGACGCCTTTGGAGCTGATGACACGATGAATACAGTTCAGGTGAGCAAGCTGCTGTTTTCCGCGATCCGAAGGGTCAGTCGCTTCCGCTAGCTGAAACTGCTCTGCTAGTAGTCCTGTGATTGACTGTGCAGCAGAAGGCTGGCCAGCGGCTGCAGCCACATCACCATATGTAACCCAGTGTCCAGCATCAATACCTCCAATAAACTTGATGGCTTGAGTCTTGCTGAATTGGCCGCCGTCAGAGGATTGGGCGGCAAACACTGCGCCGGCGTGCGCTTCGCAGCATGGCTCAGCTCGTCCTTTGTCATCAAACATTATTCCTTCGTCTTCTAATTGCTGCTGCAGCTCCCATTTAGTGCATTCACCTTCCAGGGCTCGTTGCAGCTGAGAGTTGATAGCGGTGTGTAAGAGATCAATGGCGTCATCTTCATGCGGCTGACCATAGAATGTTGCCGAGACATTAAAAGAATGCTTGCTGAGTGACTCAGCTTCCTCGGCTGATCTACCGACAAGAGGCTCGGTAGCAGATGTCTTAGGAAAGGAATAATGCTTCACTGTCTAATTCTAGGTCACCGCCACAGTATTAACAATAGGCTGGCGGGATGCAGATTACTGATCTGATAACAAGGCTTCAAGCTGACCGTTATGAGCTAGAACGCTTACAATGTCGGAGCCACCTATTAGCTGCCCATCGACGAAGAGTTGGGGGATGGTAGGCCAATTATGCAGAGAGCTTAAAGCTTGCCTGATGCTGGGGTCTTCTAACACGTCAACTGTCACAAATTGGCAGGCGGCATCCTTAAGGGCTTGCATCATAGTGGCCGAGAAGCCGCAGGCCGGACTTTCGGCGCTGCCTTTAATGAAAGCGATCACTCTATTTTCAGCAATCAACTTGATGACGTTCTCAACTGCCTGCTGTTTGATGTCTGCCGGCTCCTCAAATGTCGGGAGCTCAATTGGTTCTCTGGTCATCGCTCACCTGGCGTCTTAGTCGGGAAAAGGGTTACTTCAAGAGTGGGATTTAGAGCTACCTCAATAATTCTTTGTTGCTCAGCATTATGGGCGGCAGGATATCCTTCGCTAGTTGATGCTCGCTCCGGGCGGCCAACGTATCCAAGATCAAAGCCTTCAGGCAATATCTGGGATAAACGGGGGACCATGAAAGAGCGGGCGCCCATATTGCGCGGCTCTTCTTGCGTCCAAGCTATCTCTTCCAGGTTAGGGTAGAGATCGATCATGGCTTTGATTTCATCTTCCGGGAACGGGTAAAGCTGCTCAATGCGAGCTATCGCTACTTGAGGATTAGCAGCCCGCAGCTCATGGCCGTCCAGATCATAGAAGATCTTGCCGCTACACAGAATGAGCCGAGTTATTTTCTCGACGTCAGCTTGACGATCAACTATGAGAGGCATGAATATTCCCTGGCTCAGCTCATTCAGTGAGCTCACTGAGGCAGGAAGGCGCAGTAAAGATTTAGGGGTCATGATGATCAAAGGGCGCTGCTGAGTTACCATTGCTTGGCGGCGAAGAAGATGGAAGTATTGAGCTGGGGTAGTGGGGTTAGCTATTCGCATGTTGCCTTCCGCGCAAAGCTGAAGGAAGCGTTCGAGGCGGGCTGATGAGTGCTCGGGGCCGGCGCCTTCATAGCCATGGGGCAGCAGCAGAGTCAGGCGCGAGCTTTGATCCCATTTAGCGAGACCACTGGCGATAAACTGATCAATTATGACTTGAGCCCCGTTGGCAAAGTCACCAAATTGTGCTTCCCATAGAACTAAAGCCTCCGGAGCGTGATGCGCGTATCCGTATTCGAAACCTAAGCACGCTACCTCAGATAGAGGGCTGTTATAAAGCTCCATCGAAGCCTGCGCGTTAGGCAAATTTTGGATCGGAGCATAAGGCGAGCCGGTATCAGCGTCATGGAAGGTGAGGTGTCTGTGGCTGAAAGTGCCGCGACGAGTGTCCTGGCCGGTGAGACGTATTGGAACTCCGTCGTTCAGTAAAGATGCTAGGGCTAAGCCTTCGGCCTGCGCCCAGTCAATCCGTCCTTCTTCTAAGTTTGACTGACGCCGCTCAAGCTGCGGGAGTAGTTTGCGATGGACTGTGAAGTCGGCGGGGAAAGACATGAGCTGCTTGTTGAGCTCTCTTAATCCTTCACTAGTCAAAGCTGTTTGGGCTGCGTCAGAAGCTGGGTAACTAAGGTCGTGCTCGCCGAAGTGACTGACATCGACATCAGCATCATTAACCTCATTGACTCGGGCCTTCAGCTGCTGGTAGGACTCGTCAAGGGCCCGCCAGCTGTTTTGCTGCCATTCTTCTACTTCTTTGTCTTCCACTACGCCAGCCTGACTTAACT
>Ga0194055_10001869_pt1 | contig 16951 bp, 16 predicted proteins | sample SepL449m_MetaG_FD_155482 | JGI IMG/M metagenome (GOLD analysis project Ga0194055, IMG submission 155482) | Anoxic zone freshwater microbial communities from boreal shield lake in IISD Experimental Lakes Area, Ontario, Canada - Sep2016-L442-9m | ecosystem: Environmental > Aquatic > Freshwater >...
AAGAATGCGTCAAGGGGTGGAATGATATGCTTTTGCTCCAGGAGTTTGAATACGCACTAGAAGAAGTAGTTGCATTTATTAGAATTCGAAACTCAAGCAATCCAATCGTTCCTTTCCTTGATGCAAACGGAAAGCCACTTCGTAGCAATGTAATTTTCGCAGTTTCTAGTAGGGAAGTTAGGGCCCAGGTCTTTATTGATGCTGGTAGGCGCCTAAATTCAATTTCTAGAATAGGAGTCTATACTACCGGCATTGAGAATAGCTATATCATTGGTCTTACCCCAGTTCAGGAGCTATGTGTATATTTGCACAATTGCTCATTAATTACTGAGGGATCATTGAATATAGTTTAAGCAATAGGCACGGCCTCGTATTATTGAGGTCGTGTTTTTACTTATCAAATTTTCGAGTAATTTTTTCAATGTTGACGTGATATTTGTCCATCCACACAAAACCCACGACGTAAGATGCTATGAGAGTTAAGGCCGAGAGAATAAGGGTGGCATTAGTACCTAGGTTGATAAAATCTAGTCCGATATAAAATAGCGGCACAAGTATTAACATGATAGCAATCGAAATCGCATATGATTTAAGCCTGGTATCAACTTTTATCTTCATTTCCTTGTATTGCTTATGTTCAATACGAGCACTAAGCCTAGCCACTTTTTCGTTGGCTGCCCATGCTTCAGAGCAAACATGAATAAATTCATTCATGCAGAGCGCTAATATAACGTAGTATAGGTTTAGTTCCATTGGCTAAATTATAACACTAATGATGTGTATAATAGTAAGCATATGAGGTATAATTAAAATATGAATGACCTAGACAAAGATAAGTCCATCGATAGCGCTGAAGATCCAAACAGCACCACTGAGGCTAGTCCTACTCCTATTCCAGAACAAACGCAAAATACCCCAGACGCGCAGAAAGCTCCAGTAGTCGCTGCCATTAATAATCCGCCCATGGTTGATCTTTTAGGAAATTCCAGCCCAAACCAGCAAAGCAATGAGGTGCCACCACTCAAGCCAAGTAAACCTAAAAAGAAATTATTTATTATCATTGCTATTCTGGTCGTAGTATTGTTATTGCTGTCTTTTGCAATAACAATGTTTATCGTTACGGCCAATACTACTTCAAAAAAAGAACAGCCCCAAAACAGTCAAGCCAAAAGCTTTTCTTCATTTGAGAATTCATACCAAGGCAAAACTGTTGCTTTTGCTTTACCTGCAGACCCACAGGGCTGGCGTGTCGTAAAATTAGGTGTAGATGGAGTAAATTCGTATGCTAGCACCACCAATAAATGTACTGCTGTGTTCACTCAAAACAGGGGAGTTGGGGCCGCGATAAGTAAGGGCTCTACTCTAGATTCGCAAACCAACTCTGCCATCGAGTCAACTGCTAATTCACTTAAGAATAACGACCTAAAGACTTCATCTAGTAGCTCCAGAGCTTACAAGACTTCAGATGGCAAAGAGATTGAATTCTTAACCAAGCAAGCTACCTATACAGGCAATGACGGTGTCGCCTATACCCAAGAGCTGCAAGCTCAGTGGGCAGGGGATTATGAATTTTTCGTTTTGACCGCTTGTCCAACTTCGGAATGGAACAATTCAAAAAATACAATTGATCAGTTACTAGACAAAGTAACTCTGACTATCATATAGTCGTACATTTTAAATTTATAAGCCAGATGCAATTTGGGCAATGGGCACTAAAACCAAAAAACTTCCTTTGATTTAGTTTAAGGCGGTTTTTATATAAGACTAGGGTGTCTCATTGGCAATCTACTTGAGTAAGATTTTTCTTTATGTAAGCTGAAAATAATTATTACTTAATGGTACCGATTCGGTAGCTAGAGAGAATACTATCGGCCCTACTAGAGTGCCCACTTCTTCGGCCACCCTTAGTATTGTAGGCGCTAGTGGCATCCTTTCCGCAATACATTAGTATTAGGTCTGCTCCGCCAGGGTGCTGATCAGTGTAGGCCGTGATGTCGTAGATATTAGAATTAATAATTAGCCAGCAATCCTTGTAGGATTTATGTAGGGCTACGTCAGCTCTTGAGTAGGTTTTAGATTCAGAAATTGGTGGTGTGGTGCTTGTTTCGGCATTTGAATTATTACTTCCGGTCTGGCCAGCACCAGAGTCAGTGTTAATACCAGCAGGCGTTGCATATTCCTTGGCTTGCTTATCAATAAATCCCCATGTAAACATGGTGCCCATGGCCAGAACAAAGAGTACATACACTACAGCAACTATTTTTTTCATGTCAGGTTAAACTCCTCAGTGTTGATATTTTTCTTTATGACCCCTCTGGCTCTTAGCTGCTTTTTGATACTGGTCATCATGGATTGTGGGCCGCAAATCATGAAAGTTGCGTCTGTTAGGTCGGAGCTAGTCTTAAAGATATAATCAGCCGTCAAGAGGCCGTTGATGCTGGATGTAAACGGAATGATATTTAGGTTAGTTTTAAATTTTGCTATTTGCTTGAGTTTTGGCAAGTAGGCTGCTTCTTGGGTAGACTTTGTAGAGTAATACAGGTCGACCCTTTGGCTATCCTCTAGTGCTTCAGCCATCGCCACAAAGGGAGTTACACCTATCCCGCCAGCAACCCAAATTTGGCGATGGTTCAGTATTACTTTATTAGAGAAAGTACCATATGGGCCGTCGACCTTGATCTTGAGACCGGTCTTAGCCTTGGCCATAAGCTTGGTGTAGTCGCCTAGCGTTTTGATACCAAACTTTAGGGTTGGCACACCAATATCAGTGCCTGCGCCGCTCATAGTAAATGGGTGGGTCTGGCCTAGGACTCTATCGGCTTCGGCCTTTATAAATGCAAACTGGCCAGGCAAAAAGGCCATAGATTTGCCTACTGGAGTCAGGTTTAACTCGTAAATATCACCAAAGCTCGTTACGCTTGCTAAGCTATACTCATAGTATTTCGAAAAGTTACCATGAAAAATAGAACGGTAAACATATACAACTCCGGCCAAAATTATCAAGCCAAAAATATAGACCTGCAGAGCTAGCAGTCCAGAGTTAATGCCTAGGTCGCTTGAGCCTACAAATATGGCGTGTATGCCACCAAAAAACAATAAAAGCCCCAGTAGTCTTTGTGCCAGTACAAATCTTTCATATTTGACGTTTACATAGAGGGTCACCAGCATCAAGGCCGACATACTAAATAATGTTATAGTGCCTAGGGCCGAAAATGGCGAAGCAAAGCTTGGTTTCAGAAACTCAAAAGCTGTCATCGGTGAAGAAAGAAAGTAACGGTACGCTATTGCTACTGGATGAATTAGCAGAAAAATAAAGGCCAACGAGCCTATGATATGGTGTGCTCGGTAGGTGTTATCGAGGCCCATAAATAGCTTATTGTATATCTTAAGACGGGCACTCAAAATAACATTCCAAGCAAATAAAGACATTCCAACCAGGCCCGCTAATCTACCGATGTTATCAAATACCAGTTTTGGTGTATTCCATTGCGACGGCATAGCAGCTAGCCACAACCCAATAGGGGCAATTGCAACCAAAATTGTTATAAGCCATCCTAAATTTGTGTATCGATTGCGCATGTATTAATTATTATTATATCAGATAGTAGAATATACCAGCTATGGTTTTTTGGCTGCATTGTCATAATATCCCTATTGGTTGATGCTATTGATGCACTTACCCTGTAGATAGAGTGCTTTTAGCTAATGTGGCTATTTATGAGCTCAATGCTTTCTTTGGGGTTATTGACCTCCACTACTAGCTGCTTGAACTCATCATCTCTGAGTTCTATTACAATCGCGTTTTTAGATTCGACGACATCCCAGAAAACCTTTTCGCCGTCTTTATGGAACGTTCCAGCATATATTATGCCTGGCACACGAGTTCCTGGACCTTTGAGGCCTTTTGGAAGATAAACAGCATCTGGGTCAGCTTTTGCAATTACTACATGCTTGAGTGGCACCGTTAGCTCGCTGCGCAGGGCCAGTACTTTGCTAATACCCTTGACTACTATTAAGAGATTTTCGTCATCCACTGTGATTTTTACCATTGTATCTCCTTATGTAAACTTATTTTATTTGTCTCTTACTATATTCAAGTATGACTTGTTTCTGATACTCGCGCAATTGGCTTACGGAAACATTGCCCAGGCAGGCCGTAGAAGTGAAACCACCGCCTAATCGCTAGGCGGTGGTTGTTAGCTTTTTTATTGATGACACTTGGGGGTGTCATTGGCAGAAACTAGAAACTGCCAGAATGCGTGAGAAAAAAAATATTAGGAATTAGGGCTGTTGTTGTTTTGGTCTGGTGCAGAAATTCCAGAATTTTCTGAGGAGTAGACCCTAGCAAAAAGTTGAGCCATTTCTTCTTCGAGTTTTCGCTTTTGCATCGTCTTGCGATGGATCTGGGTATTGATAGACTGAATCTCTTTATGCAACTTTATTGTTTCATAATCGAAATTGGATTTTAGATTTTTGCTTGCTCTTTGCAGCTCAGTAAAAAGACATTTCAAAATGTAGCTAATATTATTAATCTCATTGATGAGTACATGTAGCTTGGCTTCATCTTCAGAATCCATATTTTGCCCCCGGCGTTGTTTGGTGGTAGGTACTACTTGTATATTGCGCTTAATTTGAGTTATTTTCAATAGTCCACATCGAGAATGTATTATATTTATGCAATTATTTCTTACCAACTTATTATATTAAAAAACACCGATATAATTCGGTGTTCATGTTGCACGTCATAGTCCTAAGACCATAATTATTTGGGTTCAATATAGTTAACTTTACATTTGGCAATGTCTGATTGCTTAATAAGGTACAGCTCGGCTGTGGATTTAATACCACTCTTGCTAAGGGCAAACCGCTCATAGCAATAATCATAATCTTCTTTTAGGCTGACATCTTGAGCTATTTCAGTGCATATCATGATGTCAATCTCGAATTCCATATGGGCGATAAGCTTATGGCTATTCGGAATAGCGGGCATGCACTCTGTGATTGTGCCTATATGCTCACCATGCTTAAGAATAAACTTTTTGTAAAAGTAGCTTTTATCTCCTACTACAGTCATGAAATACAATATTCCGCTCCTTGTATGGGGAGTATTACTATATAACTATATCTCTAGCTAGTCAAGACTAAAAAACCCATGCTGGTTTGTGTTGCGATTAGCTACTTGTAGCTTTGAGCTTCAGGTCAGATAGCTTTTCGACCTTACTATCTGGGAGATTACGGGATAGCAGTAGCGAGCCAACAGTTAGCATTAGCAAGAACACCATGGCTTGCTTTAGGCCTTCTAGCTGTGATTCGGTGTAGTAGCTAACCAGCTGGGCTGTTTCGGCTGCCGAATAGCCCTCTTCGTTTGCTAGATTATTAACATCAGCAGTCGATAGTACAGGGATACCCTTGTTGGCTTGGGCACTAACAGCTTGCTTAATACTCTCTGGAATCTGCGGATCTGCAGATATTTTTGCAGAGAATCCGGACGATAATGTCATTATTAAAATAGAACCAATAATTGCTGTTCCAAGTGACGAGCCTAGGTTTTGAGCGGTACCCTGCATGCCACCAACTTCGCTGGAGTGGCGCTTATCCACGGCGTTCATATTGATATTGCCAAGCTGCGAGGCCAGTAGCCCTAGCCCTGCACCTAAGATAAACATCCCCAAAAAAAGTGAAATGTTCTGCAATTGAGGATCGATAGTGTAGGCGATAATGGCAACTCCGGTAATCAGCGCTAGCTGACCGAACTTTACGATTCGCTTTGGGCTAAAGCGGTCGATTAATTTGGAGCCTAGCACTGAAAAGATAATCAGTGATACTGAAAGTGGAATAATTCGTATGCCAGTCTGAAGCGCATCTAGCCCTATCACCATCTGCAAGTAAATAGGCATTACGAAAAATGACGCACCGATAACTAGGTTTTGAGACATCTGTACGGCTAAACCGCTGCGCAACTGTGGGATTTTTAGAACGGTTACATCGAGCAGGGGGTCTTTTCCTTTGTCTTGCAGAGTTTTTTGATAGCTTAGGAAATACGCTAGTAGCAGAATGCCTGCAAATATCAAATAGGTAACAATCGATATTCCAAAAGGTGCTATTTGGTGGCCAAAAATTTCTGGCACTGTCATTGGTTTTACCCAGCCCCAGACCTTGCTTTGTAATATGCCAAATATCAAAAGCACCATGCCGCTTGCCGATAATATAACGCTCGGAATATCTAGCTTTGTTTGGGCCGATTTTTCAGAGCTCGGCACATGCTTCCAGAGTAAAAGTATTATTATCACAATCACCGTCTCGAAGGCAAACACATAGCGCCAACTTAGGAAGGTAGTTACAAAGCCACCGATAAGCGGGCCAGCCGCAGCAGCCGCGCCAGCCGTAGCGCCAATTATTGCAAAGGCGGTTATCCTATCTCGGCCTTCATAGCGAGCAGCTACAAGTGCGGCCACGGCGGGTATCACCAGTACTGCGCCGAGCCCTTCCACCAGCGACCAGCCTATCATTAGAGTTTGGATATTTGGGCTTACTGCAGTTATAAATGACCCAACTCCGTATATACCAAGCCCAATCAAAAAGGCTTTCTTGCGGCCCCATATATCACCGATCTTGCCACCGGTTAACATTAGTGCGGCCATAGTTAGGGTAAAAAATGTAATTGCGGCTTGCATGGAAGCCACAGTTGTATTCAAGTCTTTTACGACAGTAGAAATAGACACATTCATTACGGTGGCATCGAGCACCATAATGAATTGTGCCAGAGCCAATAGTATTATTGCCGACCACTTCTTCATTTTATAATTATAATTCATATGCCCGTATTAGGCTATTAATTGAATTAGGCTCAATTGAAGCGAGTACACTACTTAAGAAATATAGAGCGTCTAATTATGCTAAAATAGGTATTATGAAACTATGTATTTTTGGAGCCAGCGGTAAGACCGGCGTAGAAGTGGCAATACTTGCCTCAAAAGCCGGCTATAGTATTACGGCTTGCGATATTTACAAAAACCCGAAGCTTGAAGGCCTCAAGAACCTAGAATTTATTGAAGTTAGCGTTCTAGATTCTAAGGCGGTGAGCGATGCCATGAAAGGCGCCGACGCTGTTATTAGCGAGCTTGGGGTAAAGATTGGCAGCTCTGAGCCGGTGCTCTCAATGGGCAATAAAAATATCGTCTCAAATATGCAAAAACTTAAAATCAAACGGCTCATTACTCAGTCGGCTTTTGGTGCGGCTGATTCTTGGCAGAGCTTGCCTTTTTATTACAAGCTGATTCACAAAACTTTACTAGGGCCAATGTCTAAAGATAAAGATATAATGGAAAAAATCGTAGCTAGCTCGGGCCTAGACTATACAATCATACGGCCAATTCGGCTCACTTCTGGCCCAGCCAAAGGTCACTACCGAGCTGGTCACTCTATCAAATTCGGCCTCGACCCGCATATTTCCCGTAAAGATGTAGCCCGCTTTATACTTGATGAGCTCAAAGCCAAGCATTATATTCGCCAAGCGGTCACACTTACCTACTAGTATATTTTGGGTAATCTGGCGACTATAATACATATAAGGTAATATCTAAGTATATGAATAAATTCCAAGCCAACAAATCAGCTTCCATAGCTATCGAGCCAGACAAAGATGTGGTTTTTAGTACGCCTAGCGGTATTGAGCTGCACGGTAGCATAAGGCTACCAAAAGATTCTATCCAAAGCCTACCGGCGGTACTTATTATATCTGGTAGCGGGCCTGTAGACAGAGACGGTAATGCACCTACTCAGGCCGGGCTGCCTCAGCTCAAGCTGGATGTCTACAATTGGCTAGCCGATATACTGGCTGAACAAGGTATAGCATCGCTGCGATACGACAAAGTTACTTCTGGAGCCACTGGGCTAGGCCCGTATGCATCTAACCCTAGTAGCCTTGTTACGCACAGCTTTGAGCAGATATTTGTTGAGCCGGCCAAGAGTGGCCTGCAGTATTTGGCCAAACAGCCTGGCGTAGACCCAGAAAAAATCATCATTCTTGGCCATAGTGAAGGCGGCCTTATCGCAATGCTTCTGGCTAGCCAGGCAAAGCCCGATTTAAACCCAGCCGGTCTAGTTCTAGCCGAGCCATCTTATGGAAGATTTTTAGATATTGTTGCCCGCCAGCTGGTGGAGCAGATAAACCAAACCAAGATTAATTCTAATGAAAAAAAATCACTAACAAGCTGGGTTAATGCTGGGGTTTCTATGATTCGCGAAAACAAAGCTGGCTTTGCAGATACTCAGCCCCCTCAGCCGCCCTTGCTTAAGCCAAGCAAAGAAGCCAAGCAGTGGCAAGATATGGTGGCCAGTATTGTTTACCAGCGTATGCAAAACTTACTCATCAAATCAGAAGACGCCCTAGACCCCTGCGAGATCGCAGCAAGCCTTAGTTTGCCCACGCTAATTACGGCTGGCAGCAAAGACTTCAATACCCCACCAGCTACAAACGGCCCGGCGGGCTCTGGCGTTTGGGCCCTAGCTCAGTCCTTGAAGAATAAGAGTGCAGACAGCTTTAAATACGTAGAGCTTAAAAATGTTGTTCATATTTTGCGCGATATTGGCTCGCAAGACGCCAGCACTATGCCGCTTACTAGCCAAATCGATTACCCGTATTCAGCCCAATTTAGCAATGAGCTAGAAGCGTTTATGGCCAAGTTTAGCTAGGCTAATTGCCCTAAGGTTATTCTGTTATAATATATATATTACAAAGTAAGAACCAAAAGAAAGGTCAAAGTCATTAAAAAATTCGTACTACCCAAACTTAAATACGCCACAAATGCCCTAGAGCCAATAATGTCTCAAGAAACTATCGAGTACCACTATGGCAAGCACCACCAGGCCTACATTGATAATCTCAATGGTCTTATCGAAGGCACAGATCTTGCCGGGCTGCCAATTGAAGAGGTCATCGTTAAGGCTGAGCCTGGCCCAATTTTTAATAATTCTGCCCAAGTATATAATCATAGCTTTTACTGGCAGTGCCTTACTACGCCGCAAGGCGAGGATAATGCGCCATCGGGCAAGCTAGCCGAGGCCATAGACGAGGCTTTTACAGATTTTGCTACTTTCAAAGCTCAGTTTAGCGAGATGGCCAGCAAACATTTTGGCAGTGGCTGGGCCTGGCTGTTTGTTGGCAAATCTGGAACGCTAGAAATGCTTGCTATGCACGACGCCGGCACACCTATTCAAGATGGCCTCAAGCCGCTTCTCGCTGTAGATGTCTGGGAACACGCCTACTATATAGACTACCGCAACAAACGCCCAGATTATGTCGCCGCTATCTGGCAGATTATCGACTGGAAGTTTGTCGAGTCTCAGTTTGACACTACCGCACCCAAATCGCTGATGACGCCAGAGTAGCGTTAGGTGTATTCTTTGCATAATTTTTAGTTATTTATATCAGGCAAAGGCTCAAAGTTTATGAATTGTCTGTATCGACTCAGCCCGGGCTACGCCACTGGTCTTATCGCCAAATAGATGAAATCACTTCTGCCATAGGAAGTATGCTTAAACATAAACTTGTAATATAATAAAAATACTTATGGAAAATACACCATCATCAGACATAGCCGGGGCGCAATTCTTACACAAAAAAGACGGTGAACTGCACCACAAGCCACGCCTCGTGCCTGTAGATACTACAGGTAGTAGTCCTAGAGAAGTACTTAACCCTGTGGAGTATGAACAAGCTAGACTTCTAGATTTATATAAAAGCGATCGGCTTAAAGAAGACCTTACCTCAGATTCACCAGCAATTAAAATAGATACCTGGATGGGCATACTAGAACGTACTCATGGCCACCGTGACTCCCCAAACGTACTAAAGAAAATAAAAGAAAGCTACCATAAGCACTATGTAATAAAAGCAGATAACATTCCAGAGAGCGTGTTTGGTTTAGAAGTTAAGATAGCCAGAGAGCGAGGCGATCGCAACATTCCGCCATATGATGAATTTAAAGACCGTAAGACTCAAGAGATTGTATCAGCCCAACAAGCCAGCTTAGATCGTTGGGTAGATTATCTCACCAGTGAAGACGCCGATGCAGCTGGCTACCCCATGTGGGCCAAGTATTGGGCCTTTATGGCAGTCACTAAGATGGGCCGCATGCAAAAACACCCCAAAGAAGATGGTACTATTGAGGTCAAATTCGACAAGCGAGACGAGCATACTGCAGCCCCATTTCCAGAACTTAATTCTAAAGCCCTAGCTCAAACCATTGATGCCATGCAAAAGCATTTAGAACAACAAGGACTACCAAAGGCCGAGCGGAAATTAGATAACACCTCTAGGGTGTTAAGCGATGAGAAGTTTAGGCAGTTTATAAATAATGGTAGTTTCGCTCAGCTTTATGGGCAGTTCTTGGCCGAAAACCCCTCTATAACTACCGAACGACTTCAAGAAACCCGCGGTGAATGGGTCAAATACGAACAAGGTAGCGATGCCACAGACCTCTATCAAAGCTTGCAGGGTCACACCCTAGAATGGTGTACTGCAGGAGCCCTTGATACTGCGCAGAATCATTTAGAGGATGGTGACTTCTATGTCTATTATTCTTTTGATGCCAGTGGTCAGCCAATTATCCCCAGAATTGCTATAAGAATGGAAGACGATAGGATAGCCGAAATTCGCGGTATTGAACATGACCAGCATCTTGACGCATATATTGGCGAAGTTCTAGAGAGTAAAATCCAAGACGAAAGGGCTTTTCCTAATTCCAAAGAATATATACAGGGCACCGAAGACATGAAGCAAGTCACGGCCATTGAGGCCAAATTGGGCGCACGTTACAACGATTTAGAGGCCGAGTTTTTGGGTTATGACACGCCTAATGTTGAGCTCACTACTGAAGAGCTAAGGTTCATATACCAACTAGATAATAAAATAGTTAGCTTGGGCTATGGCGAAGACCCAAGAATTGAACAAATTAAGCAGGGCAGGGATATTAAAGCCGACCTTTCGTCGCTTCTAGATTTGCCGCAAGAACAAATAAGCTTAACAAAAGACGAGGCATTGAGTGGTGGTATTGTTTATCATTATGGTGATCTCGACCTCAGAAGCCTCACCAGTGCCGAAGGCCTAACTCTACCCCAGAGCGTAAGTGGTAACCTAATCCTCAACAACCTCACCAGCGCCGAAGGCCTAACTCTACCCCAGAGCGTGGGTGGTTACCTAATCCTCAACAACCTCACCAGCGCCGAAGGCCTAACCCTACCTCATAGCGTGGGTGGTGGGCTTGACCTATACAGCCTCACTAGCGCCGAAGGCCTCAACCTACCCCAGTTCGTGGGTGGTTATCTTGACCTATACAGTCTTACTAGCGCCGAAGGCCTAACTTTCCCTAGTAGCGTGGATGGTTATATCGACCTCAGCAGCCTCACTAGCGCCGAAGGCCTAATCCTGCCTCAAGTCATGGGTGGCGGTCTAAGACTAGCAAGTCTCACCACAGCCGAAGGCCTTAACCTGCCTCTTAACATGGGCGGTGGTCTCGACCTGCGAAGCCTCACTAGCGCCGAAGGCCTCAACCTACCCGAGTTCGTGGGTGGAGATCTCTACCTCTGCAGGCTCACCAGCGCCGAAGGCCTAACCCTACCCCAGGCCGTCCTTGGGACTCTATACCTCGACAAACTCATTAGCGCCGAAGGCCTAATCCTGCCTCAAAGCATGGTTGCTGGTGCAATATTCAGAAGCCTCACCAGCACAGAAGGCCTTAACCTACCCGAGTTCGTGAGAGGGTTAATTACCTTTGCCTCCCTTACCGATGAGGACAAGCAAAGACTACGCGAGCAACGGCCTGATTTAGCAAATAATATTGGATAATACAAAAACCTCCACTAAAAATAGCAAGGGTTTTGATTAAAAGCCGTTCCATACTATTTAGGCTATCATTGCAACAATCTATAAGTAGCACGGGAATTGCTGCAATAAGACATTAACTCTGGGGTATAATAAAGCTATGAGCAAAAAGCTAATCTTATCCAAATCCGAATACAAGATGTACTTAAGGCACCCAGCATTCTTGTGGGTTAAAAAACACGATAAAAATAAAATCCCACCAGTCAGTGCCGACCTGCAGGCCATGTTCGATGCAGGCCACGACTTCGAGGCCTATGCCGAATCTCATTTCCCGGACGGAGTAAAAGTCGGCTTTAATGACTATAATGAGTATTTAAATATGCCTTTGCGAACCCAAGAAGAACTCGATAGGGGAACAAAAACAATTTTTCAAGGCCGCTTCGAGCATGGGCAAACTACTTTTATTTGCGATGTAATCCGAGTCATCGGAAAAAATGAAGTTGATTTATACGAAATCAAATCAAGCACCGGGGTTAAGCAGGATCACATCCTAGATTTGGCCTTTCAGACGACCGACTCGAAAACTGCGGCTATATTGTAAACGATATCTATGTCATACATGTCGACAATAGCTATGTCCGAGAGGGCGAGGTGGATTCCAAGCAAATCACTACCACAACGAATGTCACTGAGGATGTTAAAAAGGAGCTTAATCAAACCAAACGCAATATCGAGGGTGCCATAGAAGTCATGGAGCAGGCCGAAATGCCAGACCCGTCGCCAGCGAGGTGTAAATTATACAGCCTAAAAGACTGGCTGGAAGTATATAAAAATATCAAGCCAATTGAGGACGGCAGTATCTATGAGCTTTGCCGTCTAAACACAAACAATATTCGCCTGTTTGAGGAAGAAGGTATTACCAAGCTTAAAGATATCCCGCTTAGCTTGGTTGATAGCAAATACCAACGCCGACAACTAGAGGCCTTAGCTAAAGGTGAGCCAATTTATGATAAAGAAAAAATCAAAAAGTTTTTATCCAAGCTCGAATACCCACTATACTTTTTTGATTACGAAACTCTCAGTAGCTGTGTTCCGTATTTCGACGGCACCAAGCCATACCAACAGATTCCATTTCAGTATTCATTACATGTACTAAGTTCGCCGGGCGGGGAACTTGAGCATATGGGATACCTACAAGCCGACGATTCTAACCCGGCCAGACCACTTAGCGAAACATTACGCGGGCACATCGGCAAGACGGGTAGTGTAATAGCCTGGAATATGAGTTTTGAAAAATCTTGTAATACTGCGCTTGGTATTATGGATAGTGAATTTGAAGAATTTTATAAAGATATAAATGCTCGAATGGCCGACCTGATGATTCCATTTAGCAAAGGGTATTATGTCGATGCTAATTTTGGTGGTAGTGCGAGCATTAAAAATGTCCTGCCAGTACTGGTTCCCGAACTTAGCTACAAAAATCTAGGTATTCAAGAGGGTGGTAACGCCCAAAGATCTTGGATGGATGCAGTTTTATATGGAAAGCGTAACGATAAAGCAGAGGTGTTAAATAATCTTGAGGAGTACTGCAAGCTCGATACTCTTGCGATGGTAGAGATATTTAATTTCTTAACTAGGCTAGTGGCAGGCGAGGGTGGAAGTGTAGCAAAGCCCGAACAACTAGGCCTGGGGCTATAAAAACCGCTATCAAACCTGGCGAACCCAGTATAACCACTCTGTACTAAATTCCTTATGGCTATTGTAAGCCAGAGCTCATGAGGTATACTACTAGGTATAAAAGAACACTACCTAAACAAAGGAACAAATTATGCCAGAACCAACCAAGCAAGCCGAACCAAAACATGCGACACCGCAAGCCGAAAAGACACCTCAAAAAACTAACACCCTTTCGATAGTTGGCCTGGTCATGTCAATTATTGTTCCAATAGTAGGGCTAGTACTCTCTATTGTGGCTCTATTTCAGATCAAAAAGACTAATCAAAAAGGTGAGGGTCTAGCGATAGCCGGCGTAGTAGTATCTACTGTACTAATGTTATTTACTGTAGCAGCGGGATTTGCTTATATATTTATATTTACAGACACCTTCTTACCTGACAACAAGACCGACCAGTACAAAGGGTACAATCGCGGTTTTTGTAAAGAAGGGTATTATGAGGCATGGAGTGGTGGCGCCCCAAGTGGTAATCGAAAATCAGACAACATCTGTCTAGATAAAAGCGGCATAGATGCAAAAAAGGCCGGGGAAGATCTAGGGGGAACAGCAAAACCAGTCATCTACCTCTATCCAACCAGCCCGCAAGAAGTTTCTGTGAAACTCAAATACGATGGTCAATTAACAGATATATATCCTGGCTTTAACCAGCCAGATGGGTGGAAAGTACTAGCCAAGCCTAGTGGTGAGCTTACAGACCTCTCTACCCTTAAGCCATACTCTTATCTTTTCTGGGAAGGTCAGCCAACCAAAGAAATAGCTTTGCCCGATGATGGCTTTGTGGTTAAGGGTAGCGATACAGCAGAATTCTTACAGCAAAAACTCGCCTATCTAGGCCTAACCCCAAAAGAATACAACGAAATGATCGTGTATTGGCTACCCAAGATGCAACACAATGCCTACAACCATGTCTACTTTGCTACCACCAGCTACACAGATATTGCGCGGCTAGAAGTTGAGCCGAAGCCAGATTCTGTACTTAGAGTATTTATGGTATTTAAACCGCTAGACCAGCCCAAGCAAGTCAAAGAACAAAGCCTGCAAACATTTGAACGCAAAGGCTTTAGCGTTATTGAATGGGGCGGTAGCGAGCTAAAATAATTAGATTGTAGCTATAAGAAAGTTATGAATAAAACCCACGCTAAAGCAGATAGGGGACGGGGATTTTAGGTCTCTTACTAGAGTACAGAAAATGCTAAGCATATAGTTGTCATATCCTTCTGCGTCATTATTTCGCAAAAATTATGTGGTAGTTCTTTCTTGACCAGGGCTAGCAAATCTCAGCGCATACGAACCAAATAACCTCGCTTATCTGTGTAGTTCTTCTCATCCAGGATGAATGGGCAACCACTTAGCTCTTTAGAGTACTTAAAGTTTGCGAGCTTAAGGTGTTCGTTGCCATTTTTAGGAATTACACCAACTAAATCATATATATTGGCATTAAATTTTTGCCGCAGTTTATTGCCTGTTTGCTTTTGTAGATTGATTAAGGCATCTGCCATACCTTCAACGGTTGACTTTTGAGATCCCAAGCTAAGACCATATTCCAGAGATACCCCTACCTTGGTGTTACCTATAAGTGATTTTGAAATCAATTCAGGCGACATAACTACGACATCCTTAGCACCAAATAAAGATATTATATTCATTTTGGCATTTGTAAGTGAGGAGGTGATGGCCGCCATCTTAAAGCCAGGCGAAGTAGTAGTGTGAATATCTATGAGGCAATCCGCATCTTTTACTAATTCATATATACGCGCTGCTATTTGCTGTTCTTTGTTGCCCTTTTTATCACCCGGGAAGCAACGATTAAGGTCTTGGTCTATAAATCTCTTTCCGAGCTTGTAAGCTTCGACATTGGCAATAATGAATATTAAATTATCAAACTCTGCTATCCTTGGCTGTATTTCTTTATATAGGTCCATGCCCAGAACTTCATTACCGTGCAAACAGCCTACGACTGCTATCCTTGGGCTATTTTTATTATTTTGTGATTCTAATATTATCATTTTATTCCTTATTAATTAGGGGGTAACCCCACCCATAATGATTAATTATGGGTGGGGTTTAGTAGTCCGATGCAGACGACTCCATCTCCACGCTCAAAGTTGCAAATACCATCCCACCATTGCTGAATGGTGCCGTTCCGATGTATGGGCTTCGTACCATATAATGGCCCGCCATAGCACCCAATATCGATAGGATGCTGAAGACCCTTAGAGCTCTGCAGATTATCTAGTGCTTCTTTGGGCAATAAATTGCCAGAATTACTATGAATCTCTGGTAGCCAAATTCCGCACATTTTTTTACCTACAGACCACATTTTGGGGTTCTGTGTTCTAAGAGCAAGGTATTTTGACTGAGTAATCTCTTGCGCATACTTGATTACAACAGCAGCATATCCTCTGCCTTGCACGCTAGGCTTAAGCATAATGCCGCAAAGATAAAGCAAATTACCATAAGTTTCAAATGTTGCAAAGCCTATATCGGCATTATCTTCTAAGATTCTGACGACAAGGTCGCCGCCGATGTGGTTGCTTACATCAGCAATTAATTCACTGGTAATAGGCTTATCGAAGCCAAGTGCTGACAGCTCGCAGGCTGTAGAGATATCTAGGTTTTCAGCGATGATGTCCATTGCTTTCCTTTGTTAGGGTACGGGTCAGTGTAGTCAATTTGACTTACACCTTACTACTTGTGGAATTAAAAAAATCCCACCCTTATTACAGTATTTTTACTGTACTAAGGGCGAGATTATCGCGGTGCCACCTTAATTCGACGCTTATGCGTCCTTATTCTTCGTAAGCTATCACTTACTACCCTATGGTTACGGAGGGAACCGAATCATCACTAGTGCAATGATTGCCTTGCTAATTTAGCGATCTAGCCCCAATCCTCGTAAACGAGGAACCAGATCAAAGACTTTGTTTATGTTAAATTACCTCTTATTTTTACCACTTCCAAACTCCATTGTCAACTATACTACGTCATATTATTTAATATTTTTCAATACTAAGGCAGTGACTCTGGCAAATCACAGCCCCGTCGCGCACAAAAACCATGACCTGGCGCGTGAAGGTGGGGCGGGGTATAATAAGGCCATGAAGAATTACTACCGAATTATGCTGGGGGCGAAGAGTGCGTTTGCCACAGAGGCCCGCGCCGGTGGCTTTATAGGTGCCGACTTTAATGTAGGTGGCGATCTCACTGGTAAATTACCTGATAATTGGCGCGATTTTAATAAGCAATACATACCAGTGTGGCTAAAAGACCACGAAGGTAAGTCTAAGGTTGCAGCTGGCCTAGCATGCGGTATGCTTTGGACTATAGCAAAAGGTATTCTACCTGGTGATATTGTGCTTTGCCCAGACGGCAGTGGCAATTATATGGTCGGC
>Ga0194055_10001870_pt1 | contig 16949 bp, 13 predicted proteins | sample SepL449m_MetaG_FD_155482 | JGI IMG/M metagenome (GOLD analysis project Ga0194055, IMG submission 155482) | Anoxic zone freshwater microbial communities from boreal shield lake in IISD Experimental Lakes Area, Ontario, Canada - Sep2016-L442-9m | ecosystem: Environmental > Aquatic > Freshwater >...
CGAACACAAGACCACCTTGCCCTTTCCGGCGGCGGAAAATCCGCCGAGCCGGAGGCTCAATGTCCTACCGAGGTCCTACCGAGCTGAAGTCGTGTACAACGCGTATTGCGTGTAACCCGTTGCGAGGCATGGCGTTCGGGCCGGGAGCTAGGCCGTTAACCGGACACTCCTGAATCCAGATGAACTGCGAGTTGTGATTGAAGATTTATGGTTCTGGATTTGATGTGTCTGCGACAGCGAACGGCGGTTGCGGACTCGTCGGTATCACCGAGCGAATACGCCTTGCGGGAGGCAGATCCACAATTAAAAGTCTCCCGGGAATGGGGACTCGGGTGTCGGCGTGGCTGCCGTTGTCGGCTGGTCTTCGCCCCACAGGCCCATGTGCGACTCAAATCTCGAGAACAGCCTCCTATTCCTAGCCCCACCGAACAGGGAATTGCTCGCGGCCTGATTGGCGGTACCATACACTTGAATTGTCCAACGTCCGGCTTTCGCAGATCCTCTTCGCGATCTCGAGCGATCCAAAATCTTTCGTTGTTTGTAAAGGAACCGCTTGTGAACCTCCGGCTCGCTTTTCTTTCTGCGGCAACGTTCTGTTGCCTGATTCTTCAGTTTGGGTTGGTAAATTTAGTAATCGCCGATACGGTGTACGTCGTGGGCAAGTCGACAAACCAACTCGTCTCGTTTGATTCAGCGAATCCCACAGTCGTCACAACGCTCTCCTCCGCGCTCGTAAGTCCTTCGGCGCTCGCGATGGGTCCAGACGGCAATCTCTATATTGGTGAGTGGGGCGACGGCGATACGATCAATCCCCGGGTTTCACGATACGATCTCGCCACCGGCTTACTGTCGACTGCGGTTTCGCTCAATCCACTCACGCAAGAAAATCCGGCGGCAATTGCGTTTAGACCCGCTCTTCAAGGTGGTGAGATGCTCATCGGCCGTCTCGGGGCCGGCCCCATTCTAAAGGTGAGCGACTGGACTACCGTTTCGCCAACGATCTCGTCGTACACAACAGGTGTCGCTCTGGACGGCGGCCTCGGATTGGCTGTGGCCGCAGATGGATCGCTCTATGTCAGCAACACTCTCTACGGCTATAACGCGACCTACGGCATCCCGGTGGCATCTGGCAATATCGTCCGATTTAGTTCTAGCGGAACCTATCTAGGCGCAGTTGCAGCTGACGGTTCTAGCTCGGGAGGCCTTTCTGGTCCAACCGGCCTTTTGCTTGCTGGCTCGACGCTCTATTCAGCCAGCGTCATGAATGGAAAAGTCTTTACAACCAATCTTGGGACTGCGACCACCTCGCAATTTGCCACAACGGGCAACTCTTTTGAAGCCGGGCCGATTGCCTCGCTGACAGACGGCTCTTTGCTCGTGGGAAGTGTTTCGGGGCAGAGCAACACTATCTACCAATTCTCCCCGGGCGGCTCAATCTCTGGCGGCGTGACCAATCTTGCTTTCGGCCAAGTCGGTGGAATTGTAACCGTCGTGCCCGAGCCATCCTCAGCTGTATTTATGGCAACAGCTTTTATTGCCGCGATGGCACTGACGGGGGTGCGAAAGTATCGGCGAACTTCGCGGCTCAAAATCTGATGACGAGATTCCGCCGCGGATTGACGCTGGTCGAATTGCTCGTTGTTGTAGCCATCATTGGCATTCTCGCTGGTGTTTTACTGCCGGCCGTGCAGCAAGCCCGCGAGGCTGTTCGCCGCACCAGTTGCAGTAATAATCTCAGGCAGTTGGGCCTGGCGCTGGCCAACTACGAGTCGGCCCGCAAACGCTATCCGATGGGAGCTGAATCACGAGCGTGGCCGCAGCAACCGACTTTTCCCCATCAGTTGTTTCGCTGGTCCACCCTCGCTCACCTAACGCCCTATTTTGAAGAAGCACAGATTCTGCTGAGCCTCGATCTTACGGTCCCGCTTTACATTGGTTTTGCACCCAACGACATCGCCGCACAAAATAAACCGATTGTCAGTAAAACTGTCTCACTCTTTCTTTGCCCGAGCGATAAAAGCGTGGCTGTTTCTACAACCTTTGGTCCAACCAATTACGCAGCCTGCTCGGGCAGTGGCATTGGCGGTGGGACTCCGTTTGACGCTGACGGACTCTTCTTCATCAACTCAGCGACCAAGCCGAAGGACCTCTCCGACGGCCTGTCTAAGACGGTCTGTTTTTCCGAAAGCATCCTTGGAGACGGCCCCCAAGCCACTCAAAATCGCGCGTTTGCTCAGGCCACAACGGCCTATGCATTCACCTTTTTTATACCCCTGACGGAAACTCGCTGCCAGCGAGCGACCTATTGGAACTTCACCGACCTGCGGGGTTTTTCCTGGGCAAACGGTGAGTACCGAACCACGCTCTACAATCATTATCGCACGCCTAACGACCCAATCATCGACTGCATTGGAGTGGAGATGAGTAGTCTCGACATTGCGAAAATGTATGCCGGCTATGGTTGGCGGGCGGCACGGAGTCGGCATCCCGGCGGCGTGAATGTTGTGACGGCCGATGGGGCGGTGCGGTTTATCCCCGACGCGGTCGATTCCGACGTTTGGCAGGCACTTTCGACCCGCGCCGGCCGTGAGATACCGGCGGGGTCGGCGACTGAATGATTGGTTTTTTTCTTCCCTTTCTGGCCGTCACACCGTCCTGGGATTTCTCTAGAAGATTCTGTTCGGATCCCATCGATACGTTTGTTGTGGAGTCTTGTTCCTCGACGGGCTTCGCACCCGAACGAAGCCAGCGGAGGAGTTTCTGCATATCGGTGGGTAGGGAACTTTCAAACCGCAAATCGGCCCCGCTCAGAGGATGCACAAAACCAAGTTCTGTAGCATGCAGCGCCACTCGCCTAGCTCTTGAATCATCCACCCCGGCACTGCCTCGCGGTGCAAAGTAGACGCGTTCACCACAGACCGGATGCCCTGTCTCAGCCATGTGGATCCGAATCTGATGCGTGCGGCCAGTTTCCAATCGGCATTCAACCAGCGTGTAGGCATCGCCAAAATGTTCCAACGGCGCGACGTGAGTCACGGCCCACTTGCCTTCTTCGGTTTCAGAAGAACCCCGGCGGCCTTCGCCGCTGTCTCGCACCAGATTCGTTTGAATCGTGCCGGCACCGACGCGGCCCACGCAGATCGCCAGATAGCGACGGTGAGTTGTGTGCGCCCGAAACTGCTCGGCCAAAATGCGTTCGGCAGGCACGGAGCGGGCAAAGATCACTAATCCGCTCGTCTCACGATCCAGCCTGTGAACGGCTCGTACAGGCGGAATACGTTTGGGTTTCTGTCCGCCCTTGCCGGTTTTTCCACCGCCATTGTGAACTAAAAAACGGGAAATGGCCTCGGGTACCATCTCGTCGAGCGTGGGCTGAATCTGCCGGCGACGCGAAGACCAGCCGAGTTCTTCGGTGTGTCGCGTGGTTGTTACGCCGGAGGGTTTATCGACGACAACGACTTGGTCATCCAGATGTACGATCCGCACATCGTCAGTCTTTGGCGGCGGTGCTGCGGCCACAGGTAAAATCTTGACGACCTCTCCTTCTTTGAGTCTGCGGGCAATATCGGTGCACACATTGCCATGGATCAACACATGCCGCGACCGGACGAGTTTTTGCACGGCCGACCAACTCGCGCCCTCGGCGCGCACACGCAAAAAAGCTGCGACCGTCTGCCCCCGGTCGGCGGCCGTGACATGATGGACTGTTCCCGGGCTTGGTTTCATCAGATTTCCTAGAGTTCTTTCCCACTAGTCGTACACAGAATTTCGGGTCTGGCTGCTAGGCCTCAGGCGATTTGCCTCAGCAAACAGGCCGCACTGCATAGCTTCGCTTGACCACGATACTGCCGATTTTAGACTCTATCAGGCGCTTCTGCACGCAGAACCTTCCTTGAGCGTCTTCCATCCCTTTTTTGCTAGGATTTTAGAACTGTGCCCGGCACTTGCGTTATTGGTCTGCAATGGGGCGACGAAGCCAAGGGGAAACTCGTAGACATCCTCACCGAGGATCACGAGATCGTCGTGCGGTATCAGGGAGGCGCCAACGCCGGCCACACGGTTGTCTCTGGTGATCAAACTTGGAAACTCTCGCTGATTCCCAGCGGCATTCTCCGCGATGCGGTCGTTTGCGTAGTCACCGGCGGCGTGGTGCTCGATCCAGCCAGCGTGATCAAGGAGATTGACGGTTTGGAATCGCGGGGCGTACTGGTTGGCCCAAAGCTCAAGCTGAGCGACCGGGCTCATTTGGTTTTTCCTTGGCACATCGCCGAAGACCGCCTCCTCGATGGGAGCTTGTCAGGGGGCGAGGCTATCGGCACAACCGGCCGGGGCATCGGTCCTTGCTACCGCGACAAAGTCGGACGATCGCTGGCGATCCGGCTAGGCGATCTCTACCGCGATGATTTCCGCACCAAGCTTGAGCATATTGTTGCGTTCAAAAATCGGCTTCTCAACAATTGGCATGAGAGTGCCGATGCGGGGGCAGTGGGTATCGCGGCCGGTGGCGGATCACAGCCCAGCCCCCAACCGCCCCTCGACGCCGCAGCCATCCACTCGCAGTACATGCAGTATGCCGAGCGACTGCGGCCCTATGTGTCTGACACAACAGCCTACCTGCTCGACAACGTCGAGGCTGGCAAGCGACTTCTCTTCGAAGGCGCGCAAGGTGCTCTGCTCGACATTGATCACGGCACATTCCCTTTTGTCACCAGCAGCAATTCGTCGGGCGTTGGAGTGGCCAGTGGATCAGGCGTGCCGGGCCGCTGGATCGAGCGGGTGATCGGTGTTGTGAAGGCCTACTCCACGCGGGTTGGCGGCGGCCCGTTGCCAACCGAACAGATGAATCCAATCGGTGAGCATCTGCGGCAGCGGGGTCGCGAGTATGGAACCATCACGATGCGTCCGCGTCGCTGTGGATGGTTTGACGCCGTCGCCGCGAGATACACCGCCCGACTTTCTGGCGTGGATCAACTCGCCGTCATGCTGCTCGATGTGCTCGGCGGCCTCGACGAACTTAAAATTTGCTCGGCCTACACAATTGATGGAAATCGCGTCGAGCAGTTTCCCAGTCATGTTGACGATCTTAAAAAGGCTGTTCCCATTTACGAGACACTTCCCGGCTGGCAGGAAGATCTCTCGTCGCTGCGCAGCTATGATGACTTGCCGGCGACAGCCAAGCGGTATCTGGCCCGGATCGGTGAATTGCTCGGCCGCCCAGTCGCAATTGTCTCCGTCGGCCCAGATCGAGAGCAGACGATTTTTTGCGAGCCCCCAGCCACCCAGCAAAAACAATGGCCACGCCACCCGCTTCGCACCTCCGCCAACACTTGAAAGCACAAGCGACAGAAACTGCCGACGCCGCTTGTGGGCCGAGCGATCTGCCTCGCCACATCGCCATCATCATGGATGGCAACGGCCGCTGGGCGCAGCAGCGCGGCCTGCCTCGCATCGAAGGCCACCGACAAGGCGTGGCAAGTGTGCGGCGCATCACAGAGCACTGTGCCCGCTTGGGCATCGGCCAACTGACGCTCTATTGCCTCTCCAGCGAAAATTGGCGACGGCCCGAGATGGAGTTACAGTTTCTCATGCACCTGCTTGAGCAGTACATGATTGAAGAGCGGTCGCTGTTGCTCCGCGAGCGAATCAGTGTTTCGATGATCGGTCGTCGGGAAGGCCTACCTGCCGCCACGCTTGAGGCCTTGGATCGCACCATCGAACTCTGCTCGTCCAACGATGGCATGCGACTTTGCCTGGCTGTGAATTATGGCGCCCGCGCGGAGATTGTCAGCGCTGCTCGTGAACTAGCCCGCGACGCTCGTGACGGCCACATTGATGCCGACGCCATTGACGAGGCGATGCTGGCGGCGCGGCTCGACACATCCGGCATGCCCGACCCTGATTTGCTGATCCGCACAGCTGGTGAAATGCGAGTCAGTAATTTTTTGCTCTGGCAGATCAGCTATGCCGAGATGTGGGTTACCCAATCCCTCTGGCCCGATTTTGATGCCGCTCATCTCGATGCTGCGATCACCTCATTTGCCGGGCGTGACCGCCGTTTTGGAGGGCTTTCCCAATCATGAATTCGACCTTGGCGTCCGCTGCCGCCGCTGAGCCTTTGAGGAACGCGGTTATTCCCACTTCGCTGGCCTCGCGAACGGTGGTCACGCTGCTTGTCAGCGCAGGATTCTTGACCCTCGCTTGGGCTGATGCCACTCAACTTGGCAGAAGTCTGCCAGCGTGGTGGCTTTTGCCGGTGGCCGTTGTGCTGGCCATTGGAGCCACCGATGAAATGCTCCGGCTCTATGCCACTCGCGAGATACTATTGCCGGCGTGGCTGATGCGACTGGCTGTAGTTTTAACCCTGCTGGCGCCGGCACTGGGTCTGCAGGCCTTTTCCTCGAACCCTTCTGCTTTTCTCTCCGACGCGTCGCCTCTGACGGCCATGGGCTGGCCAGCGATTGCCGTCACCGTTTCGATCGGGTGTCTGTGGATCAGAGAAATCGTTAGCTATTCCCCGCACAGCCGAGCCCTTGAGCGACTCATTGCCGGGGCCTTGATCATCACGATGATCGGCCTGCCGATGGCATTTATGGTGAGCCTGCGACTGCTTTGCCTGACGGGTCTTGATCCGGCCGACTTGATACAGGGAGAATCTGTTACCCCGGGGAAAGGCTTAGGCATTGTGCCGTTATTGAGTCTTGTGGCAGTCGTCAAGGCGGGAGATGTTGCCGCTTATGTGGTTGGCTCTTTCTGTGGTCGACAGCGTTTAGCACCGCTATTAAGTCCGGGGAAAACATGGGAGGGCGCGAGTGCATCGCTGCTTGGGTCAATCATTGCGGCATGGCTGGTGCTGGCTGGTTTGGGATTTGAATTGTCATCGCGTCCGTGGGGTGGTTGGCTGGTCTTTGGCGTGGGCGTTGGACTGGCAGGAATGTTTGGTGATCTGGCCGAATCGCTGCTCAAGCGAGAACTCGGCGCGAAGGATTCTGGGCGTTCCCTCGGCGGCTTGGGCGGTGTGCTCGACCTGATCGACTCACTGCTGTTTGCGGCCCCTGTGGCCTGGATCCTTTGGATAAGCGGACGCTAGCGATTCCGCCGGCCCTATCCCACGGCGTTTTGAACGCTTTAAGCAGAGGATCCGTTCTCTGGCCCTACTTTTGGCCATTTTTTCGTTAGATCGCGCCCCTCTCAAAACACGGTTTTTGGCCAATCAACACAAAAGTGTCAAAAAAAAGCGGTATGATTGGCTGAGGCGGAAAAATAAAAAACACCTATACCCCCCAGAGGAACGGAGTGCGCGCCGAGCCTGCAATTTCCCCGCTGCGTTCCCTTGTTGTCCCGGGACTCACTGTGGATCTATGCCCCTGCACTCGAAAGTGATACCAGTTTTGCCACCGCCTTGGGTCACGCGAGTCATTATCGTCGGTGCCGGTGGTTTTGGCCGCGAAGTGCTGCAATGGGCCCGCGATGCTTGGCCGGCCCACGCTCATCTGATCGCCGGGTTTCTTTCCGCCAACGCCGATTGCTTCAAAAATTATCCCAGCCATAGCGGTTTGAAAATCTTTGCCGACCCAGAAGACTTTAAGCCAGACCCCGGCGATGCTCTGCTCTTGGCTATCGGTATTCCAGAGAGCCGCCGCCGCGTGGCTGAAACACTCGGCTCCCAAGGCGCCACCTTCCTGACGCTCATTCATCCGACAGCCATCGTGGCCCCCACCGCCAGAATTGGCGAAGGCAGCATCCTTTGCCCCTACTCGATTGTCAGCGATTCAGCCTGCTTGGGTCGACTTGTGGTTTTAAATTACCATACCTCGCTTGGCCACGATGCCAGCGCAGGTGATTATTCTGTTCTCTCACCCTACGCCACGCTCGGGGGTGGGGCAGTGATTGCCGAAGATGTCTTCATGGGGATGCATTCCTCGATCGGGCCGGGAAAAAAAGTGGGCGCCCGCAGCAAGGTGAGTGCAAATTCCGCTGCATTAAATCACGCACCAGAGGATTCGATCGTGTACGGAGTGCCGGGCCGATCGATGCCCCGTTTCAGCCTGCAAGAATAGATGCCAAACTATTCCGCGACCCGCAGTGTATCGAATCAATTCCTTGGCGGTTGGTGGGCCATCGCCTGTCTTTTAGCGAGTTGCTCTGGGATGCCCCCGCTGCTTGCTCAAGAATCACCGCCGAGCGTCCCGACTGTGGCACCGCTTGAGATTCCGCCCGCCACTCGGGTTGGCGCCCCAGTCATGTTCATGCCAGATGTCAATCGGCTGACAAACTATTTAAAACAACCTCCGGAACGCAACTGCCCCATCCCGAATCTTTCCATCAACCGCGAAACCTACTTCAAATGGCTGGAGTTTTCTGGCCACCTCAAATACGCCCGCGAAGCCACGACCCACGGGCAATACGGCCCAAGGCACTTTATGCCGGTGCTGGCGAAATATGTTGAGAGTGGCGACCTAGCATACGGCAACGCGTGCATTCAAATGCTCAAGACTTTTGACACGTGGATTCGAAAAGATGTCGCGGAAAAAGGTTGGCAATCGATGTTCTGCGAGGAGTTTGGGTACATCGGCCTCTACCGCCATGTTCTTGCAGATCGCGGGCTTATCTCGCCCCAAAAGGATCTCTGGCTCAAAGAACTGATCCTTTTCATGGCCCGAAATATTCATGCCTGGAACTCGACTGACACCTACTGGCGGGGCCCCATGCACCGTGCGCAGGGCGAAGGGGCGCTTAAGGGTTTGGCCGCCATTTGGCACCCAGACGCTCCGGAGGCTGCTGAGTGGAAAGACTATTCCGATACGGTTTATCAGGATTGGTGGAAGTATCGCGACCTTGCACCAAACGATGTGAACTATCTATTTGTAGGCCTTCAATCCCTCTTTCTCCGCGCCCTTTTTCTTCATGATCGCGAGTTCTTCAACGACCCACAAATGAAACAGGTCTGGGAGCGACTCATCTTCGAGGTCTCTCCCGATGGCAGCATTCCGCCTTACGGGGCACACATTGGTTGGAATGCCAGCGCTGGTAATCGCATCGCCATGCTTGAGATTCTGGCCTCACAAACCGGTGATGGCCGATATCGCTTTGTCGCCCATCGCCTGATGAACTATCTCCTCTACCAACGAGGCGTCTACCGCAGTCATCATGTTTTGCTGGGTCCCGAGACCACCGAACCATTGTCACTGGCCTATTTATTTACCGACGAAACCATTCTGCCGGTCATGCCCGACGCTGGCTCGCGCATTCTCTATCGCAAGGAGACTGTTCGCCTCGCCAGCAATGCTGATAAAAAAAAGGCGACGGAGATGCTAGGTGAAAACGCCCGGCTGGATCCCAGAGCTGATCGTGGATTGATCGACTGCGCGATGTTATTGACAGACACTCCCAAGCCATCCAAGCTCGTCCTTCGCAGCGGCTGGAATCCGGGCGACTTCTTTGTCCTCGTCGATCTTTTTCCTCGTCACGACCCGCTCAATCCCCTCGGCATCGTCGGTATGACTCGCTTTGGTGCGGCACTCACATCCACGATCGCCGCCAAGGGCGACTCCGATGAAAATCGTGTCGTGATCCGGCCCCTTGACCCCACGGTTATCGATGCCGGCCCGCCAGCCGCCCCCGAAACGATTGTCGAAGCATTTGTTGAATCGGAGTTGGTCTCGTACGCATCGATCGAGGTTTCAAACTACGACTCCGCACCCGTCACCTGCACCCGGCACTTTCTCTTTATCAAGAATGATTTTTTGCTTGTCCGCGACGATGTTCGTTTGGATCGTGATCTTAATGTCCAGATTTCCAGCGTCTTTAACACGCAGAATGTGGGGCCGAAAATCTCCCCCCACGCTGCCATCACCCACATGAGCCAACCGGTGGCTGTCGGAACGGGGTTACTCAATCCGGCGGTCGATCTGCTTGTCTTCTTTTGTCCTCAGCCAAGCTGCAGCATGCAGGTTGTCGACCGCACTGCCTCTGACCAACGATCGACAGGCATTCCGACACAACTCCGATGGTCTTGGCAAGGAGCGGGCCGGAAAGACCAAGCAATCCACTTTTGCATGCTACTAAGACCCCAACCTCCGGATGGTGATCAAAATACCGTCTCGATGGCTTCGGTTCATGCACCTGCCAGTGATCAACTCCATCGTCTCGACACCGCTGCTTATGAGGTTTTACTCAATGACAGTTCTGCCAGCGTGCTTCGCTTGCAAAGCGGTCCTGATCGTCGGCAATGGGTGGTCATTAATCCAACGGGAAAATTGATTGAGTTACCTGATATCCAGACCGACGCCCAGGCGGCTTATATTGTCGTGCAGGGAAAAGAAGAGCCGATCTGCTGGGCCCACAATGCATCGAGGGCCCGCGTGACCGGCCGGGTGTTAAAGCTTCCAGCGGCCGAACCTGCCGCGGCGCCAGACTCTCTTCCCCTAGAAACGCGGCGTGCATCTTAATGATCGCTTATACGTATCAGCCACTGTCGCTTTTGAGGGAGGCTTTTGAATAGTATGAATTTACCCCTGCAAATTCGATTTGCTAGGTCAGTACTCTATGCAGCACTTCTGTCTTTTCTCTTCGCACCCCTCAGCGACATGCTCTTGAATGGGTTTGGCTGGCACATAGCCGCAGCCGCTATGGCCGTCGAAGACGACGACGGCGCAAATCTTCTCGACGAAACAAAAAAGGCTCCTCGCAAGCAATTACCTCCCTCGGCAGACGCCCAGCGTCGCTCCGAGCAGACGGTGCGAGAGATTTATGCTGATGACTATTCAACGGCTATCGGGGCCGACAAAAAACTCGTCCTTTCAAAAACATTGCTTGAACAGGCAGCGAAGACAACCGATGTTTCGGACCGTTGGGTGTTGGTCAACGAATCGCTGCGTCTGGCCACAGAAGCAGGAGACCTCAACGCTGGCGGCAAGTCGCTCGAAGTTCTCGCCCGGGAATTTAGCGTTGATTCACTCCTGTTCCAGCTTGAAATGCTCACGAAGCTGGCACAGAAGCCGACCCCGAAAGCCATCGAAGAGCTGGCTCGGGCCTGTCTGAAACTCGCAGAAAACGCCTCTGAATCCGGCCATTTAAACTCTGGTATTGGGGCAAAATCGCTGGCCGTCGCGGTGTCGCTGGCAAAAAGATCAAAAAATCAATCGCTCTTGGCAGAGGTCACTCAGGGTGCTGTGGCGGTCCGCGAACACGAGAAGGATTTAAAGGAAACTGCTGCCATCGAGGCCGAACTCGAATCCTCTCTCGACGATCCCGACATTTGCCTGAAAGCGGGCAAACACTATTGCTTCAAGCTCGACGATTGGCCCCGGGGTTTAATACTCCTGGCAAAAGGCTCCGACACCGATCTGTCGCGTCTGGCAGTAGCGGAAAATAATTTGCAAAACACAGCGGCCGCCGTCTTAACCATGGCAGATGCATGGTATCAATGGTCGACATCAGAACGCGGGGCGACAAAGTCGGCGGCGGAGGACCATGCTCGCGGGCTCTACGAAAAAACCCTCAAGAGTCTCACTGGCCTGGAACTCGCCCGAGTCGAAAAACGGATCGCGTCGCTGGCGACAAACGCATCTGACCCCACCCGGCCTGCTAAAGACGGCCCGAAAAGTATCCCCGGTCTTTTTCTTTGGCTCGATGCAACCGTGTCGGCGAGTGATTCCAAAGCAAAGACACGCGACCGAGCCGGCGACTCTGGCCGGATCGAAGTCTGGAAGGATCTTTCTGGATCGGGCAACGACGCGAGGCAACCCGACATCCAGTTCCAGCCTAAGCAGCTCTCCGACTCTGTTCAATTTGATGGCACTCGCTTTCTTTCGATCGGGCGAGCCTTTCCCTCCAGCAGTGTTTCAGTGTTGGCTGTCTATCGCCCCAATGAAGCCACGACAGAGACGAATCTCGTCAGCACCCGATCGGCTTCGGATGCCGGTTGGATGATTGATCACCAGGCCGGAGACATTTGGTTTCGAGCGTTTGGCAACGCTGCTGGGCAAGTGACGGTTGCGCCAGCTGGAGAACCAATGAGAGTGTTTTTCGCGTTGATCAACGACAACGGCGCGATTTCCGCTCAATTGAATGGTAAGCCAGTAGTTTCGGCCACCGTTGCCGGCGGCATGGCGAAATCCGGAACTCCGCTCACGATCGGCAAGCCAACCGGCAATTCCGGCGGTAAAAACTTTCAGGGAGAGCTGATTCGTCTCGTTGTTTACGCTCGCGCGATAAGCCCTGCCGAAATCACCGCCTTAATGGCTTGGACGACAAGGACCGTGCATCGCTAGCCGCCATTTCCGGGCGGCAACGCCCGCCAGAACACAAACTCATGACCATTGGACATATCTTAGAGCATACGGTTTGGCTGGATCCCATTCGCCCAAACGGTGCCGTAGTCTTTGACTGCGGAGCCAATCGCGGTGATTTTGCGGAATGGGCTTGTGCGACTCTCAACGCAGCGGTTTATTCATTTGAGGCTGATCCCGAATTAGCAAAACACCTGCCTCTCCTTCCTCGAACGGTGAATCGCAACTGGGCGGTCGCGGGCGCAGACGGCTCCATGACATTTTCACGTGCACCAGATCGTTGTACCAGCGCATTCTTTAATGGTTCCTCGAGCGATTGTTTTACGATTGCCGCGAGGTCACTCGATTCGATTCAAAACGAATTTGGGATTTCGCATATCGATTTGCTAAAGCTCGATATCGAAGGGGCTGAGGTGGGTGTGCTCGAAAAGATCCCCGATTCATTTCTGGCTTGCGTCGGCCAAATCACCTGTGAGTTCCACGACTTTCTGGACGCCTCCCAAACGCCTCAAATCAAAAAGATTTTGAAGCGGATGCAACAATCTGGATTTGTCGTGCTGAAAATGTCTTTTTGGAGCTACGGGGATGTCTTAATGGTCAATCGCGCATTCCACCCCGTCACGATGAGGGATCTTTTGGTGTTTCACTGCGATAAGTATCGAAGGGGCACGGCCAGAACGATCAAGCGTTTTCTTGGTCGCTTTTGCTGCCCCACTGCTCGTCTTTCTGCCATGAAAAACCATGCCTAGCCCAGAATCGTCTTCGGCCCGCAGGCTGGTAAATAACCTCTCCGCCTCCGTTTTTGCTCGCGGCTCAAATGCGATTCATCGGATCGCCATCATTCCGCTGCTTCTGTGGTTTTTAGGCCCGGAGCAGTACGGCCAGTGGCTCGTCATTTCAGCGATTCCATCGTGGCTCTCGCTTTCTAATTTTAGTTTGGGAAGCGTAGCGGGCAATGCGATTTCTCTTGCGGTTGCCAGGGGCGATTGTGTGTCGGCGCGGTCGTTGTATAGCTCAACTCTAGCCATGATTACAGCGCTATCAACTATCGGCATGACGATAGTTCTGGGAGTGGCATGGAGCATTTCATCAACTCAAGGCCAGACAATCAGCAGCCTTACCGCCGACAGCACGATGGCGATTCTTTTACTTTCTGCTTCGATCTTCGTTAGCTTTTTTGCCGAGCCGTTCACCACTCGACTGCGGGCCGTGGGAAAGGCACATCTCGGAATTGCCTTGAGTGCTTCGCTGCCGTGGCTGGAATCGGCGTTTTCCTTGGTCGCCCTCTTTTTCTTTTCGAGCCTCACGAGCCTCGCTGCGGCCACTCTCCTCTCGAGGCTAGCCTATTGCCTGATTGCGTGGGCCGGCAGTCGCACGGCTCATCCAGAGCTGTTTTTTCGGGTTTCCGATGTGCGGGCCGCCGATATTCCAATGCTGCTACAAAAGGGGGTTGCCTATCAGGCATTTCCCCTAGGCAACGCCTTTGTGAATCAAGGCATGCTGCTTGTCGTCGACGCTGCACTCGGTCCGCGGGCCGTGGCTGTCTTTGGCACCGCCCGCACGCTCACCCGTCTGGCCACGCAACTCATGGATGTGATCAATCATTCGATCTGGCCCGAAATGAGCCTGTTGCTTGGGGTAGGCAAACTTCAGCAGGCCCAAACAGTGCACCGCGCCGCTGTTGCATCGACGCTGGCCACAGGCATCGCATCGGTGGTGTTTGCGGCAACGATCGGCCCATGGGTATTTGATCTGTGGACGCTCCACACGCTGAGTGTCTCGCGGGCATTGCTAATTCTTTTTTCGCTTTCAATTCTGGGGCAATCGATGTGGCACGCCAGTTACTTTATTCATCTAGCTGCCAATAAACACGAGGGCGTGGCTGTCCGGTATGTCGGCGGCGCGGCGGTGTCGCTGCTGCTTTGCTATCCGCTGACAAAGACATGGGGGCTTTACGGTGCCAGTCTGAGCACGCTGGCCATGGATTTCTGTATGATTCCCTACGCTGTCACAGCCGCGCTACAGATGACAGGCGACACGTTGCCAGAATTCGTAGCGGGCCTGATTCCTGCGGCAAAGTCTGGCGTTCAGCGAGCCCGACACCATTTTCGGCCCAGCTAAGACCGGCCGTGCAATCTCAAAACCCGATGACTGTTACCGCATCATTACGAAATCGGCCCGGTGACCCCGGAAATAGCCTCGCCCGCTTTCGATCGATTCTGCCGCTGACAGCAATCCTGGTCGACTATCGCTGGCTGCTTCTGCCGGTAGCGATTGTGGCTTCTCTAGCACTCTCGTTTGCTCTGCCTGCCGCTGGCTGGAGCGTTATGCTCGGTTGGATTTTGCTCCCTGCGATTGCCTCCGATCGACCGTTTCATTCCCTCTCGATCGTTGGCCCTGCCACATTTGCTGCCGGTATTTTATTTCTTAAGTTTGGTGTTGGTTTTGCAATCTTAAACGGCCTGAATGTGCCGATGAACTCGGAAACCATAACCTATTGCGGTGGCTTCGCTTTCTTGATGATCGCCTCGCTGCTTCTGGTCATGAAAGTTTCTGGAAGCTGGTCGCAGGCCGCCGCATTGATCCAGGGCACGCTGACAAAGGTGGAGCCTGAACTAGCTCGCGTTGGCCTCATGCTTTTTGGCTACACACTTCTTGTGGACGCTGTTCGGGTTTTCACCGGCGCAATAGACCGCGCGAATGCAACGACAAAAACGACTGGCTTTGGCCAGATGGGATGGTGGAGCTGGTTTGAAATCTTTTCGGAAACGACATCGGTAGGGATTTTTTTAGTGCCGCTAGTAGCTCGAAAACTTCCTCCCGGCGGCGGTGTGATCTGTTACGGTCTCGTAGCTATTCGATCGCTGGCCTACTTGTTGGGCGGATCCCGATCGGTCGCCCTTTTTTCGCTAGCCATACTTGCGCTAGGGTTTATGACATTCTCGCAGAGACGCAGTAATTATCTTGAACTTAAAATAATTCTGATTGCCCTTATGGTGTGGCCGTCGATTAATTTCACAAGCTACTTGCGAAATACAAAAGGCTTTCATGATACAAAAATCACCGATGTCAGATCGCGGCTCGGTGCGGCGGTCGCCGCAGCCAAAACCTATCAAACCGAGGATCTGGAAGCCCAGTCGCAAAGCCTACTTGTATCTGGGCGTGCAATTATGGAGTTTTCAGACCCTCTGATTTACGATAACACTCCCGCACCTCATCCGTTTGACGGCTTTTCAGACCTCGGCAATCTGGCCTATGTTTTTATTCCCAAATATTTCTTCCCCGCCAAGCCAATTTTGCTCGACGGAAATGAAATCGTCATCAGCTACACCGGCCTTCGGCAAGAAGGCACGTCTCAAACGATCTCTCTGATGGCAGATCTCTACCGCCGGGCAGGAGTCTCTGGGGTCGTGGCCGGCTCCATTCTCTCGGCAATCATGCTGGTTTTCTATCTGACAATTTCTCTTTTCGTGATGCGTCGCATTGACGATCTGCTGGGGATCCTGATGATTCTCCTGCTGATAACGTTCGGCTTTCGTTCCCCGCTATTTCACTGGACGGTTCTTTCGTTGGGATCCTTTTATCTCTACAGCATTCCCAAATACCTTGTTTTTTTTGGGTTTTTGGTCGGCCTTAGCCGCGTTGTGGGCCAGCGTAAATCTGTTTTGCTCCCGACCCAAGCCTTCGACCCTCGGATGGTGACTCATTAAAACAGATGATTTTCGATCTCGGCTTTACTCAACGTATGTCTCCACGTTTAAAAGCACATCTTCGCTTGAGGGAAGTGCCCTTGAATCCAACTGGACATGGTGCGACTTTAAAATCCTGCCTTTGCTCGCCGGCTTACCCCCGACCGCAGCGATTCTGGAACTTGGCTGCGGCCCTGGCTACTTTCTTGAGTATCTACGTAAGCGAGGATTTTCAAACGCGCAGGGTATTGATGTCTCGCCCGAGCAAGTGAATCTGGCCTGCCAGAAAGGTCTACCAGCCAAGTTGGGCGATGTCTTCGATACGCTCGGCGATCATGAGCAGGCCTTCGATGCAATCATCTGCATCGATCTGCTCGAGCATTTCTCGAAGGACGAGGGGCTTCGATTGGTCGATGCCATACACCGCAACCTGAGGCCGGGAGGTCGAGTTTTATTCCAGACTCCCAATGGCTCGGCCCTGCTGGGCGGCCCGATTATCTACGGTGATCTCACGCATCTAGCTATCTACAACCAAAGTTCGCTGGGGCAACTGCTTGCCGCTTCAGGATTTGATCGGATCACTTTTGCCGAAACAGGCCCTGTGCTTAAGAACGCGATCGGTATCCTCCGGTGCGTGGTCTGGTCGGTGACAAAACTGATGGCGAATCTTATCCGGATCGCCGAATCTGGCGGTTCGCAAAAAGTGTGGACGCAAAACATCCTCTGCCGGGCTTTTCGGCCGACATTCGATCGCTCCGAGCAACAGGCTGCTTGAGTCCATTCATGCCGTTATCGCCGAGTGTCATCCTGTCGGTTTGGGGTCGCTTCCACGCGTTTGATCTGGCCCGCGAACTTCAAAAACTTGACTCGCTCTCAACGCTGATCACCAGTTATCCGGGATTTATGGCCGCACGATTTGGCGTTGAAAAAACCCGCATTCGCTCCTGTCCGACTGGCGAAGTTTTAACTC
>Ga0194055_10001871_pt1 | contig 16945 bp, 15 predicted proteins | sample SepL449m_MetaG_FD_155482 | JGI IMG/M metagenome (GOLD analysis project Ga0194055, IMG submission 155482) | Anoxic zone freshwater microbial communities from boreal shield lake in IISD Experimental Lakes Area, Ontario, Canada - Sep2016-L442-9m | ecosystem: Environmental > Aquatic > Freshwater >...
GGATAAGAGGACTTGAACCTCCACAAACATAAGTTTACTAGCTTCTGAAGCTAGCGCGTCTACCGATTCCGCCATATCCCCATATATTTAATTGGTAAATTTATCTTGTCTGATTTCCCAATTAACAACATTACTATATCTGTCTGTAGCTGTATTAATCTCATCAGAATCAAGTCCAAAGATATGAAGATTGGAGATATAAAGATATCTTGGTTGGTAAAGTCCAATGGCTGGAGCATCTTTTTGGAATGCTTGCAAAAATGGCTGATACTTAATGGTTCTAAGATTAGGATCCAGTCTCGTTCTTCCCTGCTCTAGTGAATTATCTGCAGAGGGCGATGAATACTCTGATAAATTGAGCCTAAAAGGTGACCTTGGATCTGCCTGTGTACTATTCCAATATGCATACACATCAGGATCAACGCCAATAGATATTCCATAAAGAATTGAACTATAGTTATGATAACTAAGGGCGTACTGAAGATCACTGTCACTCAAAAGATGTAGATTAACTTTAGCCCCCACTGCTTGCCACTGTTTCTTCAATAAAAGTGCACTAATAGTTGTGTCTTTAGAATTTGAGGCAGTAAGACTAATTGTTAACGCAACTCCATTCTTATGCCTATAACCATCCGAGCCAATAATCCATCCATTGGTAGTCAGAAGCTCAGAGGCTTTAACTGGATTGAAAGAAGCCTGAGCATACTTTTTATCATAAGCTAATTGACCCACAAGGAGCGGCTCATCTACTTCAACCGTTTTATAGTTTAAGCTTTTGACTATGGCTTTCTGGTCTGTAGCAAGAACTAAAGCCTGTCTAACATTAACATCGGAAAGTGGAGCTGCAGTAGTTTTGAAAAATACCATCTCGGCTGCTGTTAATGGATAGCTATAAATGATAGATGATTTACTTAACCCACTAGGTACAGTTGTTAGTCCCGACATAGCTTCAATATTTCCTCGTCTAAAGCCATCTATCATATTATTTTGGCTGGCGTAAGCCTGGATAATAAAGCTGTCTAGTTTAGGTTTACCTTGCCAATAATTACTAAATGAAGTAAGTTTGATAATTTCCTGTTGAGTCCCTGGAGTGTTTCCCTTAACCTTAACTGCCGTTAGATAAAAAGGTCCAGCACCAACTGCACTTATCGTATTAAAGTTTATGGTTCTCATAATTTCCGGATTGACGTTAGAAAGCAAATGACTTGGAAGAATTCCTGTTGTAAGCGAATTGGCAAATGAACTTAAAGGGTTGGGTAAAGTAAATACAACTGTCAGCTTATTTGGTGTAGTTATATTAATTCCCTTCCATGATGCGAAAAGTGGCGAACCGGCATTGGGGTTCTTTATTAGATTAATGGTATAGGCAACATCTGCCGAGGATAAAGGTTTACCATCTTGCCAGGTTAAGTTGGGTCTTAAAACAAATGTGTAATTTAGTCCTGAGCTGTCTACAGTGTATCCAGAAGCTAGGTCACCAACCAATTGATTCTTAGAATCGTACTTTAGTAGTCCTGCGAAGACTAAACTGGATACAGCATGATCGACATTTGTTTCGGCATATATTGGATTCGCATTAGTGAAACTACCTAAAATACCTTCGTCAAAATTTCCACCTGGTACCGGCCTTAATGTTTGAAAATAATTAGAAAGATTCAGAGTCTGAAGGATTACTAAAAATATTAGGACTACGATTCCTAAAATCCAAACCGAAGTAAAGCGTCCAACACCTTCAAGTCGAGATAGTCTTTTTATGAAGTTTTTTTCAAAATTATCACTAGTCTGATCACTAAGTTGCTCAAACTGAATCAAACGTTTGGAATATCTTCTTTTAAATACCCTCTTAATTTTTTTAGAATTCATTAATGCCCCTAAATATTAGACAGCTATGCCGAGAATAAGAGATGCAGCGAACAGGAATGCCATTAGTATAGTAAATTGATGGATTGATTTATCTGTACCCCGTCTAACAGTGTTAACTTCTCCGCCACCACCAAGTCCAGCGCCAAGTCCAGCGCCTCTTGTTTGTATCAATATAAGAATGGTCATTATAACCATTGAAACAATCGTAATGTAATTAAATATACTCATCTTTCCTCAATTATAGCGGTTACAAGATAGTTTACCAAGCCAATTATCATACCAGCTAGTATAGCAACCCAAAAATTTGTTACATGAAGAGGAGTATATAGCTTACTGGCGATAAAAATCATTAACCCATTAACAATAATCATAAATAGCCCAAGAGATAATAAAATTGCCGGTAAGGATAATATAATAACTAGTGGCTTAACAATTACGTTAACTAATGCCACAACAAATCCTGCAATTAGTATTGTAGACAGCTTAGATCCATAGCTAATCTTATCAGTTCCAAGAATTCCAACCGCAATCCAAATTCCCAAACTACAAACTACCCATCTTAGAGAGAACCTAATTAAAGTAAGAGTAAAGGCATTCATAATCTTTATATTGTATGCCACTTATATTACCCTCGGCAAGCGATTACTAAGAACAATATTGCCCGACTCAGTTATGAGAACATCATCCTCCAACCTAATGCCAATTGATTCTTCAGGTATGTATATTCCCGGCTCACAAGTAACAACCATGTTAGCCTCTAAGGGTTTAGAATAATCTCCTACATCATGAACATCAATACCTAGATAATGACTAACAAGATGTGGAAAATATTGTCTTACATTATCTCTATCTATAATCTTTATCAGTCCAAGCTCTCTCAATTTTTCGCCAATAAAATGTTCCATGTCTTTTTCGTACTCAGATAATATAAGGCCAGGCTTGAGCATCGATAAAGCATGTTCTTGTGCCGACAAAACAGCCTCATAAACAGCCTTAATCCTCGCTGAAACCTTACCGGGCACAACTGTTCTAGAAATATCTGCACAATAATTATTAAATCTTGCACCGACATCGATTACTATCGGCAGATTTTTTGAAATTACTGAATTATTTGATGTTGAGTGAATGATTGTTGAGTTAGCGCCAGAACCAACAATTGGATCAAAAGCATGACCAGATGCACCCTTAGACCTAAAGCCTGAAGATATGTCTGCCTCTATTTCGTATTCTTTAGTATATTTATCTAATTTTGAAGGCTTGATGATAGGTTTTAGGGTATTTACTGTTATATCTATTGCTGATTGAATTGCTTCAATTTCAATAGGGTATTTAACAACCCTCATACTCATTAAATGTGCCCGTAAGTCTAGAAGTTCTATCTCAGGATTGATGGTCTTAATTTTTTTAATTAGGTTTTTTCGACTTGGGTTAGTATACATACCTAGACTTTTAATAAAACTCGGTGGTGGGGCCAATGTTGCAAGATGTTTAGTTTTTTTAAGTCTTGATCTTAGTTGTTTCCATCCTTCATTTTCTTGGTAACAAGTTTCTATTCCAGAAACGCCCGTTATCTCGTCTGCTACTAATTTACCGTCAAAATAGTCATGAACGCTAGAATATTCCGGCAGTATTAGATACTCTTTTTGTTTATCTATGACTAAAATAATGTCGGGATTATTAAGTCCTGTTAAGTACCAAAAATTACTATCCTGAACAAATCCAAGTGCCTCACCACCATTCTTCTGCAGTAATCCATTTGCGGTAATAACAATAGGAGCAGTGCCTAAGAATAATTCTCTTAGCTTTGCTCTATTATTAATAAAAAAGTCTTTTTCAAATACTGGGGAATTCATGGCTGAAGTACTATTATATCATTCCTTATACTATTAAACATGTTTTGCCCATATGAATAGTAGACTAGTCTTATTTAATGGCTCTTAAAATAACATGTTTCGAGGTTCTACTAACGAGCTTATAGTCGGTGAATACTTGTTTCATAGCCCTTGCAACCCAAGGCTTAAGTCTTGCCTCAACAACCAGAAAAAGACTACCGTCCTTATTCAAATGTAAAAAGCTATCCCTAATCATATCCTCGACAACCTGCCTCCCTCTATGAGTTGGGGGGTGTGATGCTATAAGATCGAATTTTTTATCTTTTGGTATTGAGTCAAATCCATAGCTAGCAATAATATCTATGTTAGTGAGCTTACTCAGTTCTTTATTACTCTGGCTTATCTTAATCGCTGCAATATCAGAATCTATAGCCGTGACTTTAGCTTTGGGATTTTTGGCTGCTAGAACAATACCAAGAACTCCCCAGCCACATCCCCAATCCAAAACATTAGTGTAATCTATATCACTTTTAAATATTTCACTTAGCAAAAGCTTAGTGCCTGGGTCAATATTCTTTGGTGAAAATAAATCAGGTAATGTTTCAAAAGTTAGTTTGATATCCAGAATTTCAACATCAACTAAATTATTCTTATTCTTGGTCATTTATTTTAGATCCTTCTTTAGTCCATCTATTATTTTTGCTCTCGACTCACCAATTAAATCAACTAACTCATTATGAGTGGCCTCTTTAATTCCAGCCAATGACCCAAACTTACGCATCAATTTCTTTTTTGATGCCGGTCCAATACCTGGCAACTCGTCTAGAACGCTTTTTATCTGACGCTTCCCTTTCAGTACCGTATGATAACTCACAGCAAACCTATGACTTTCATCGCGAATTCTTTGAAGTAACTTAACAATATCTGAGTTTAGTGGAAGCACTATTTTTACAAATTTATCACTCTCGCGAATAATTGCTAAATGTTTTTCTAGACTTTCATGACTTAGCTCAACGTTCGATCCAGATAAATCTACAACTATTTCTTCTTCGCGTTTTGCGAGTCCAATCATAGGTACTTTATAGCCTAGTTCATCACGAGCCTTAATAGCTGAAGATAGTTGCCCCCGTCCACCATCTATTAATATTAAGTTAGGAAGCCCCCAAGCCTTAACGTTTTTTGGAGATAATCTACGAGATATGACTTCGAACATGTGAGCAAAATCATTATTACCTGCAAGTCTCATTTTAAATTTTCTATATTCAGACTTTTCCGGCAGCCCATTCTTAAAAACTACCATACTAGCAACATTATCAGTTCCTTGCATATGGCTAATGTCATAGCCTTCAATTCTCCTTGGAACTTCTTCTAAGGTTAAAATATCTATAAGGCCTGTTATTGCTTGATCTTTGGATATATCTATTGTTTCACTATCTGTAAATAAACGTTGCTTGGTAAGAGCCTTAAGGGCGTATATTTTATTCCTTAGAAGACTTGCACGTTCAAAGTCTTTTTTCTTTGCAGCAGAGTGCATATTTTTTTCTAAATCAACAATAAGTTTAACTCTATTGCCCTCAATATAACTCATGAGCATTCTAAGGTTAGCTCTGTATTCATTAAGACTTGTCTTATCTTCTTCGAGTCCTGGGCATAAACCCAAGTGATAATGCAAACAAGCTCTTTTTGGGATTAAACCATTATGGGTAGAATATGGAAATATCTTACGAAGCAATCTCAGAGCACTTTTAATATCTCGACTACTCAGGTACGGACCATAATATCTAGCCTTATCATCAAGTGGATTTCTAGTAACTGTAACCGAAGGATAAGGATCGTTATAGTTAATTCGGATATAGCTATAGCTCTTATCGTCTCTTAAGAGGATGTTATACTTTGGCAAATTACGTCTTATTAGCTCTGCTTCCAAAAAAAGAGCATCGAGTTCTGTGTCAACCACCATCCAATCAACGTCTGATATTTCAGCAATCAGAGCAATAGTTTTAGGATCACGCAATCTACTAGACTGAAAATACTGCTTAACCCTATTTTTGAGATTGGCAGCCTTTCCAATATATATAACTTTTCCGTTTTTATCTTTGTGAAAATATACGCCAGGAGAAAGTGGCAACGTATCTAATTTTTTCTTCAACTGGTCTGTCATTAAAGATTACCTAGTTTTTTAAAGAAGCTTATTTTTCTTCTTTAGCTGCTTCAGTTTTAGCCGCTTCTGCATCTTCAGTAGCCACCTCTTCGGTTACTTCTTCAGATTCTTCGCTCAATTGAGCCTTAGTTTCTTCAACAACTGCAACAATATGCTCAGGTTCAGTCATTATTACTACTCCCTCAGGAACAACAATATCTGCAACTGTTAGCTTATCACCTAGTTCTACTAGTTTTTCACCATCAACAGTAAGCTCATCAGGTAGTTTAGATGGTACGGCTTCAACATCAACATGACTTAAAGTATGAATTACCATTAAACCGGCTTTTGCAGCTGGGCTATCGCCTACGATATGAACTGGTATTTCAGCTTCAACAGTTTGGTTTGCATTTACAGCGTTAAATACAACATGAGTTAGTGTATTGTGCTTTGGATTAAAATCTGCATCCTTAATTAAAGCGGTAAATTTCTTACTACCAACACTAAGTTCAATTGGGTGATGCTTACCAGCGTGCTTATAGACTTTATAGATATCGCTATAGCTACCCATAACAATAATGCTATCTTTTCCGTGATCATGAATAACAGCAGGTAGTATTCCTTGCTTTCTGAGATGCTTTACTGATTTGCCTAAGATATCTCGTTTATCTAGACTTAAAGCAATTAATTCTTGTTGTGACATCCAAACTCCTTTTAGTGTAAATCTTATTATATCAAAAAAATAGACGTTTGAACAGATATAAGTTAGTCTATATATATGTTTGATCCAAAAAGCTTAATCGAAAGTGGTGGGCTCCTAATTGTCACCATAATGGTATTTGCTGAATCTGGAATGCTGGTAGGCTTTTTTCTTCCAGGGGATACACTTCTCTTTTCGGCTGGATTTCTTGCTAGTACTGGAAAAATATCTCTAGTTTGGCTGATAGTTTGTGTTATTTTTGCTGCAATTGCAGGTTGTAATACTGGATATGAAATTGGAAAACGTGGTGGTAGAAAATTATTCAACAAACCAGACGGACTATTTTTCAGACAAGATTATATTAAAAAAGCTGAGGATTTTTACGATAAAAACGGTGGCAAAACTATTTCACTTGCTCAGTTCGTACCTATAGCCAGAACTTTCGTTCCAGTCGTTGCCGGTGTTGCTGGAATGGATAGAAAAAAATTCGTAATGTATAACATTTTAGGTGTCTTTCTCTGGGGAACAGGCGTAGTACTGCTAGGATTCTTCCTGGGACAGAGGATACCAAATATAGACAAATATTTACTTCCAATTATCGGTCTTGCAGTTCTAGTAAGCTTTGGGCCAATGGTTTATCACATCATTAAGGCTTTAATTGAAGATTATAAGAGAAAACAAAATAAAGTTCATAAAAAGGAAAAATAAACTATAGTAGTTTAGCTAAGTATTCGCCAGTGAAACTAGCCTTATTTTTAGATACTTGTTCGGGAGTACCTGAAGCAATAATTTGTCCGCCAGCTTGTCCGCCAGCTGGACCCATATCAATTAGATGATCAGCATTCTTAATAACGTCAAGGTTATGCTCAATTATTATCATTGAATTTCCCGTATCAACGAGTGCATGCAAGACTTTAAGTAGCTTATCGACATCAGCCATATGAAGACCAGTTGTAGGCTCATCCAGAATATATAGAGTTCGACCTGTAGGTCTTCTGGACAATTCACTAGCAAGCTTTATTCTTTGAGCTTCACCACCACTTAGTGTTGTTGCTGACTGACCAAGCTTTATATAACCAAGGCCAACATCAACTAATGTTTCTAATTTTTTAGCAATTGATGGAATATTTTGAAAGAATTCTAAAGCTTGTTCGCAGGTCATTTCAAGAACATCGCTTATAGTTTTGCCTTTAAAATGAATCTCTAGAACTTCGCGGTTATATCTTTTACCATGACAAACTTCGCAAACAACATATACATCCGGAAGAAAATGCATTTCAATTTTAATAATGCCATCACCTGAACAGTTTTCACATCTTCCACCCTTAACATTGAAGCTAAAACGACCCGTAGAGTAGCCTCTGAGGCGTGATTCGGGTGTATTAGCATATAATTCTCGAATTGGTGTAAATAGACCCGTATAGGTTGCAGGGTTTGATCTTGGAGTTCTACCAATTGCAGACTGATCGATAACTATCGCTTTATCGAGCTCTTCAATGCCCTGTATATCTTCATGACTACCAGGAACAGTATGAGCTCTATGTAATCTTGCGAGTAATTCTTTCGCTAAAATATCGTTAATAAGAGTAGATTTACCCGAACCACTAACTCCAGAAATGACTACTATCTCGCCAAGAGGAATCGTTACGTCAATATTTTTGAGATTATTCTCCTTGGCGCCAAATATTTTAAGCTCCTTGCCATTACCCTTGCGTCTTTTGGTTGGAACGGCTATTCTTTTCTTTTCACTCAAGTATTGACCAGTTAAACTTTTAGGATTAGCGATAATATCTGCTGGAGTTCCACTAGCGACAATTTGACCGCCATGTATACCTGCACCTGGACCAATATCTAAAACGTAGTCTGCGGCTAAAATTGTTTCCTCGTCGTGCTCAACAACAATCACACTATTTCCGATATCTCTTAAATGGAATAAGGTTGTAATAAGTTTAGAGTTATCTTTTTGATGAAGACCAATACTGGGCTCATCAAGCACATAAAGCACTCCTGTTAGTCCAGAGCCTATTTGAGTTGCTAGTCTAATTCGTTGAGCTTCACCACCACTAAGGGTTGTTGCTGAACGAGCCAACGTCAGATAATTAAGTCCAACATTTTGCATAAAACTAAGTCTAACCATTATTTCTTTTAGTATTTGTTCTGCAATATGTTTTTCTCTATCTGTAAGCTTTATATGTCCGAGAAAATCTATGGCATCATCGATACTTAATTCACATATATCCATAATAGAAACATCGCTAACGGTAATTGCTAGAACCTCAGGCTTGAGTCTACGTCCATTACATTTATTGCATGGTTTTTCGCGCATAAATCTTTCGATGTCGCGTCTCATGAAGTCACTTTCAGTTTCTTTGTGACGTCTTTCTAAATTAGTAACTACGCCTTCATAGGTCGAACTAAATGTTCTTCCACCACCCAAACTAATCTTGTAAACTTCATCGCCAGTTCCATAGAATATTAATTCCATTTGTTTTTTTGAAAGTTGTGAAGTCGGAACTGAAAGTGAGAACTTATACTTATCTGCAACTGCCTGAAGCTTCTTCATATACCAGGCGTCAACGCTAAATCTATTGAATGGCCTAATAGCACCTTCGGCAATTGAAAGTCGACCATTTGGAATAACCAGCTCTGGATCAACCTCAAGTCGATTACCAAGACCTGTACATACTGGACAAGCACCGTGGGGTGAGTTGAAGCTGAATGTTCTAGGTTCAAGATCTGGTATAGATATATCTGAATGGTCAATACATGCATACTTTAGGCTATACAATGTTTCAGTATCGCTATCAGCGTCGACAATTAAAATTTTACCTGATGCAATTTCAAGTGTCTGCTCAATAGATTGAGTTAGTCTTGTTTGAGAGTCGGTATTATTCACTAATCTATCGACGATAATTTCTATTTTATGCTTAAAATTTTTGTCTAGTTCTGGAAACTCATCCAATGAATAAACTACATTATCTACTCTAACACGAGCAAAACCAGCCCTCATATATTGTTCAGGGATATGCTCAAAGGCGCCTTTTTTATCTTCAATAATTGGAGCAAGCACCATTATTTTGTGATCAATCGAATTATTTCTTATCTTATCTGAGATGTCGGCAATCGTTTGTCTCTCAACTGGCTTAAAGCAAATTGGACAATGTGGCACCCCGATCCGCGCAAATAACAATCTTAGATAGTCATAGATTTCAGTTACTGTCGCAACTGTACTTCGAGGGTTTCTGGAAGTGGATTTTTGATCGATGCTAATAGCTGGTGAAAGTCCATCAATCTGATCGACGTCTGGCTTCTCCATGATGCCAAGAAATTGACGAGCGTAGCTACTAAGCGACTCGACATATCTTCTCTGACCTTCTGCATAAATTGTATCGAAAGCAAGGCTAGATTTACCAGAACCTGAAAGTCCAGTCATAACAACTAATTTATCTCTAGGAATAACAGTACTGATATTCTTGAGATTATGCTCTCTCGCTCCTTTGATTGTAATATATTCTGCCATAATTTAGGTCGCTCAAGTATACCTTAAATTTACCAAAAATACCATACCCCTAGGAGCAGTTTCAATTGATTCGATTCTAAACTGCTTATTCTTATACAATAGTATTGCTTATCTGTCATATTTGTTATATTATGTAATCCTACTTTCAAGCGTGGAGATGCAATGCAAAATATAATCGTACTAGGAATGGTTCCCTACACAAATATCGTTCTAACTTTTAATGAATACTTAGTTATTATAGGATTAATCAGCATTGTCTTCGTAACCATACTTAAGAAAACAAATAATTTTCTACAACTCAGACTTTCTATAGTTTTACTGATTATCATAATCGAACAAGATATTATGAGAATAACTAAAAATATAGTTGCCGTTTTAAAGATCAACTGGCAAAATCGCCTCAGCCCAGAGCTTTAATTCATCCATTAAATATCTCTGCTCAGAACTAAGACTTGGTCTGTTTAATATTTCGTCAATGGATTTTAAGTATCTAGCCATTCTTGAATTTTCTTTTCCACCAAGTAGGATATTAGCTCTATGCTTCTGCCATAAAGCGTCTATTTCATCTGTCTTATGTTCTGGATAGTTTCTAGCAACATATAGTGGGTATAGTTCAGACAATCTTTTATCTTTAAAATCTGGTGGATACTCGAGGTCAAAATTATTTGAATGGATTTTGACCATATTCATCCTATCCTCGTCACCGATAAAACCATCATATAGCCTGGATTCAACAACAGACTTTTCCGTTTTGTTTAGCTGGTCTCTCTCGTTGTTCATAATGTCTCTAGCTTTTAGAATATTAGCTATTAAATCGGTAGAATTAATTAATTTTTTATAATTTTCATTAATCAATTTCCTATCGAGCTTGAGTCTTTTAGCATCTTCGTCTCTAAGTACTGCAAGTGGAGCAATGCTAGGACACCTGTTGAATTGAAGTTTTTTAACGGGTATTCTTGGACCGGTATAGTCCTTGTTATATTTCCATATCGAAACTAGCTCTTCGGCAGTCATTGACTTGTAGTCATCAGGGTTAAGAGTTAGATCATAAACAAGTGTCCCTTGCGAGTCTTGACTACCTTCAATTGTACAAACTATTGAAGTTTTTTCATGTTCAGATGAAAAGTTTCCAGCGGTGTATAAAAATTTCTCGTTATTAGAAATAAATTGACTAACGCTTTTTTTATCCCTGTTGGACAACATGAAATCAAAGAGTTTAGGTTGTTTAGCTTTAATTAACCTTGCAAGTCCTATTAGTGCTTCAACGTCACTCATGGCATCATGAGCTTTAGTGTGCAATATATTATTTTCACTCGCTAGATGTTCAAGTCTATTTGTTGATTTTTCATCCTTATCTTTTGGCCAATTAATACCATCCGGACGAAGTGCTCTGGTAATTCTTATTATATCTAGTAAGTCCCATTTTGAACGGCCGTCCTTCCACTGCCATTCATATGCATCATATAAATTCCGATATAGTAGAAATCTAACAAATTCATCGTCAAAACTAATATTGTTATATCCTACAAATATTGTACCGGGCTTAGAGACTTCTTTATTGAAAAATTTAATAAATTCATCTTCGGTAATACCATCTTCTAGGGTTTTTTGAGGGGTAATGCCCGTAATTAGTACAGCTCCAGGATCAGGTAAGCAATCATCTGATTGCTTTATTAATATATCTATCGGCTCTCCAATTGGATCTAGATTAAGGTCTGTTCTTTGGCCAGCGAATTGCATCACCTTAGCTTCTCTTGGGCTTAGGCCGCTGGTTTCTAAGTCATAAAAGAAAAAGCTAGCTTCCATAACTTAATATATTAATTCACCCTTATTACCAATATATATTTTCTGCCCTCTTTCTAGTCCTTGTCTATTTAGATCCTGAATTACGCCTGTTTTCTTCATGATATCTCTAAGTCTTTGAACACTGTCAGGATTATCAAAGTCGGTTCGAGAAGCAAATTTTTCTAAATTCTTACCAGTAACAATATATTCATTCTTGCGCCTAGATACTTTATAAGTCGCTCCTTCTTCGGGAAGCCTAATTACTGGTATTTCATTAGATAATTTAACTTCGATTTTTTGTTCTTTCTTTTTCTGATCACCAACTATCTTATTAACACTTTTTAAAAATTCGTCCAAACCTTTATGTGCAACGGCAGAAATCGCAATAACCTTAGTTTTTTTAGGCATTACTTTTTCTAGCTTTAATTTTAATTTCTCTATCGCTTTAAATTCAAGCGCTTCAGTCTTATTTATAACCACTATTTGTGGCTTCTTAGATAGGTCAATGGCGTATAGTTTTAGCTCATTTTGGATAGTCTTATATGATTTAGCAATATCTTTATCGTAAGCATCAATTAAATGAACAAGAATTAAAGTTCGCTCTACGTGCCTTAGAAATTCATCGCCCAAACCCTTGCCTGAGGCTGCACCTTCAATAAGTCCAGGAATATCGGCAAATAGTAGTGAATTATGTTTATCTAGATCAACCATGCCTAGATTTGGAGTCAAAGTTGTAAAAGGATAGTTGGCAATTTCTGGACGGGCATTAGAAATTACAGATAAAAGTGTAGACTTTCCGGCATTTGGCAGACCAATAAGACCAACATCGGCAATTGATTTAAGTTCTAGCCGAGCTTTAATCATCTCACCAGGCTCACCTTTTTCTGCAAATCTAGGAGCCTGCCTGACAGAACTTATGAAGTGAGCGTTTCCAAAACCACCTCTTCCGCCTTTTGCTATTATGACTTCTTGTTTGTTTTTAACGATGTCAGCAATTACCTGTTCGTTTTCGTCATAAACAATAGTTCCAAGAGGCAAATTAATTATAATATCCTTGCCAGTTCGACCGTGTTTTTTTTGCTTCTCACCATTATTGCCAGATTCTGCCTTAACTTCTTTCTGGTAGCGGAAGTTCGACAATGTATTCTCGTTATTGCTGCCAACTAAGACAACATTTCCACCGTGACCAGCATCGCCACCATCTGGACCACCCCTGTCAATAAATTTTTCGTGTCGAAAACTAATACATCCGTTTCCACCGTCGCCTGCAACAAAAATAATATCCGCTTTGTCTATAAAACTCATAACTCTAATTAGTATAACCTATATTTAACAGATACGCCTATCTATCTAGTTATGTAATTAGGAAAAGTACCTACAGAAACCGATCCAGAACCAACCCTATCCCAACCACCACCGTCACCATAGTTGTTCATATCTCTAATGACGACTTGTGATCCATTTACTGCAATAACGATAGCGACATGGCCTTGTCCGCCAGCTGCATATGGAGTTTGAGCGATTGCTCCGACTGTTGGCGTAGACGAGACATGCCAGCCGCTAAGTCCTGCGTAATATGCCCAGCTACTAGCGTTACCCCAATTAGATGGAACTGCAATTTGAGTAGCAACATACCACGTACAATAACCAAAATCATAGCCATTATTACTGCTGCCAGAGCCATAAGTCGGCGTAAAGAAATTATATACGGGAGCTGCAGGTGGTTGACCATTTGGAATTAATATTTGTTCTCCAACTGTAATGCCCTTAATTTCAGCATCATTATAAGCTGTTAATTGATCAATATTAGAACCGTATTTAGTAGCCAAAGAACTTAGTGTATCACCAGACTTTACGGTGTAGACGATACCAGTTACTGGTGGAACCAATATTTTAGAGCCTACTCTTAAGCTACTGCCAGATAAGTTATTTGACCATAGGATACTATTAGAAGTTATATTAAACTTCGCAGCTACTGAAGCAACGGTATCTCCGGACTGAACAGTATATGTCTTAATATCATTTTTTGATACAAAAGCCGTAGCAACTATTTGAGGTTTTGCAATAACGTTATTAACCGTTGCAGACTGAGACTGTTCAGCGATAACTGTTTCATTCTGGTTTGTTACGGCTGTCGTTTCTGGCAAATTAACGACTGAGGAAACGGTCTGGGCAATTTGCGAAGAAGACACCTGGTCAAGCGGGTTAATTGAATTTTTTGCAACAGAAGACTTAATTGTTCTAGAAGAACTTGAAGCATTAGCCCCAGAAGGTGTCTGAAATAACACAATTAGAAAAACCGCAATAATTAATAAGTTGCCAAATAATATGCCAAATCTAAACTTCTTATTCAGTTTCAGCTTCTTTCGAGATGGCCTTAATACATTGCCATCGTTTGATTTATTGTCATTCTGACTATTTAATGAACCATCAGATCTTAATTTGATTGAAATATTAACTCCAAAAATTAATTATATTATCACAACAAATGTTATTTAACAGATGTAGTAACTATATAATTTTAGCAAAAAAGGCTATATTTTGCAATATGCGCCTGTCTACTCTCCCTTTTGACCAAATTGATCAATATTAGCATTCTGACCATTAATATCTGGTGAGAATCTAGTTACTCCATCTCGACCAGTTACAAAGTATAAATAATTAGTTGGACTAGGGTTAGCTGCTGCTTTTAGAGCTTTTTCGTCAACATTACAAATTGGTGAAGGTGGCAGCCCAGGCTGATTATATGTGTTATATGCTGGATTATTTATAGCCTGAGCGTAAAGTGATGTTATATTGCTCTGAAGTGGCATGTTTTGTTTGATCCTACTTAGGAAAACTTGGGCAACTTGTTGTTGATCAAGATAATCTGGGACTTCTTTTTGCATAATAGAAGCCATTGTTATTGCTTGATATACACTAAGTCCTTCCCTTGCATATGATGCCTGAAGTGTTGGGGTAATCTTGTTTCCCATTTCATTCAAAGCTTCTTGAATAATTTGAGATGGCGTAGTTGAGCTATCCTTCGAATATGAATCTGGGAAAATTAGCCCATCGAGTCCATAGCCAGCTGGTTTATATGACAGGACGGGTGTACCTAAATAGTTAGAGGCCTGTAGGGCACTGCTAACATCTGCCGGAGAAAATCCACTATTAATTAATAGCGACTGGATTTGAGCAATTGATTGACCCGGCAAGATAGTCACTAATTTGGAGGAAATTTTACCACTAGTTAGGATTGATACGATTTTCTTAACACCTTGATTGGGAGATAAAGAATATGTACCTGCTTGGAGTGAAGACCTAAAGTTTTGAGCATCAATGTATTCCTGAAAAGCCAATTTGCTTCGAATTAATCCATTATTTTTTAACAAATCCGCAATCTGAGAAACTGAGTCGCCTTTCGGAATATTCACAATTATTGAGACTGATGAACTACTAACTGGTTTGAGGCCTTGATCATATTGATATCTTACAAACACAACTGCAATCAGGGCAATTATTAAGATTACACCGCCTAAATATATAAATATGCTGCCTCTTTGGTGATGCTTGCCTTTAGGCATTCTAATTTTCATTTAAATAATCTTCCAGAATATATGTTGCTGCTAATGAGTCGACATCAGATTTCTGATACGGCTTTTTTCTTGCCTCAAGCTCTGATTTAGCTTTTACTGATGTACCCGCTTCATCTATTAAATATACATTAATGTCTATTTTTTTCTTAATTTCACTATAAAAATCTCTAGTTTTTCTTGACTGATCAGTTTCCTGACCATCCATACCTCTAGGCAAACCAATAACCAGTATATTAGCCTGTTCATCTTGAATTATTTTAGATAACTTCTCCATTACATCAATATCTACATCTAAGGTTAAGAATGGCTGAGGGAGTCTTGCTATGCTATTAGTCTTAGCAATGCCAATCCTCTTATCGCCTACATCAAGGGCTAAATAAGTAATAAAAGTGCTGTCCATATAAACTATGATTTAGTTATATTAATAACTATTTTATTCTGATTATTGGGTACTGAGTTCACCCAAAATGGGAATAATTTAACTGTGACATTATTGACTCCAGGATAGGCATTTATTATTGACTTAACATCAGCTGTTTTCTTGCCAGCAATCTGACCTTTTATATTTTGCTTATTAAGATTAGCGCCGACATAACCTGTATCTTGCATGGTCACTTGGGCAGTAGTAGCGTTAGCTTGAACAGATGTATATTGAGCACTCTTTACTCCATTGTCAATTATAGTCTGCTGTACGTCATTAATCTGTGAATTGATATTCTTATTAACCAGGGTATCGAGGTATGACTGCTGAACTCCGAGCATGGTATAAACAATAGACTCAGTTACAGTCACATTATTGCCTACAGAACCTAGAGTTGGAGATGCTGATGTAGTTGTTGCTCCAGTACTAAATGTGCTGACCATAGGAACAAGTCCTGCTTGAACCAACTGACCCTTTAGAGTCTGCTTAATTGAACTTGTGTCTTGTCCACTAATTTTTTGAGTCGCACTATTTATATCTGTCTGGGAAACAGCATTAACCATATTGTCTGTTCCTCCAGTAAATGTACTAGAATTAGTTCCACTAACTTGAGAATATGTACCTGGAGCTGTGAAATTAGCGCCAGAAGCAATATTGCCACTTGAACCACCGGTTTGAGCTATTAGATTAGTGCTGCCATTTGACGCGAAGCTTGTGCATCCCTGATAAAAAGTACCTTTTGATGAAAAAGTTGTAGCATTCTGAGTCACATATGAAATTCCACTGGCAGTGAAACCTGTATTAGAGGGAACTGAAGGTGGTCCACTATTAGGTGGCTGACCACTGCAATAAGTTGCTGTCAAAGACACACTTCCTGTTGCCTTATTTCCGTTATTAATTTGCCCGGTAGTTGGAACAGAGGCAGTGCTGCTCTTGGTGGTTGTTTGAGCAACTGCAGGTACAGTCGAAGTCGAAACGTTCAAGCTTTTCGCGGTTGTATCCAAATTCAAAGTTAAATTAGCAGTAACGGGTTCAGTTTTAGTACTAATATTGATTGTTGCCTTATTGAACAGGCTTCCAAATATTATGAATAGAGCTATTAAAGC
>Ga0194055_10001873_pt1 | contig 16924 bp, 17 predicted proteins | sample SepL449m_MetaG_FD_155482 | JGI IMG/M metagenome (GOLD analysis project Ga0194055, IMG submission 155482) | Anoxic zone freshwater microbial communities from boreal shield lake in IISD Experimental Lakes Area, Ontario, Canada - Sep2016-L442-9m | ecosystem: Environmental > Aquatic > Freshwater >...
CCTTAAAATAGGTCGCTATATAGTATAACTTTTTATGATATTTATCAATATTAGACTATCAGCATACTATCGCCATAACTTAAAAATTCATAATCGCCGTGCAAAGCGTGCCCATACGCATCGAGTAAATTATCCCAGCCCGCAAAAGCCCCAGCCAACATTAGTACGGTGCTCTTGGGTGCATGGAAGTTAGTCAGCAGCATATCTACGATTTTAAATTCATAGCCTGGATAGATAAATATATTTGCCTCACCTTCAATTGAATCTTTATTGGCTAAAATATCTTCAGAGGCATATTCAAGCGTTCGGGCTACAGTCGTGCCGACAGCTAAAACTGTATTGCTACTTTTCTTGGCTTTTTTTATTTTATCAATTGTAGATTCTGGAATACAAAACCACTCACTATGCATTTTATGGTTTTTAATATCATCAGTTCGAATTGGCAAGAATGTCCCCAGCCCAACATGCAATGTCAAATAACAAACCTCTACCCCTTTAGCCTTAAGCTTTTCAATTAGCTTATCGGTAAAGTTCAGGCTCGCGGTCGGTGCCGCAACTGAGCCTTCGTTTTTGGCAAACTCAGTTTGGTAACGCCTAGCATCCTGCTCGGTGTCCTTGCGCTTCATGTATGGCGGCAAGGGAACGTGCCCGAGCCTATTTGCGATTTCCATAAAGTCAGTTGTAGATTCCAAAAGCGCCGTACCATCTTCGTAAACCCCAAGAACCCGAAGGTTGTATATATCGATTGCCAAATCCATACCTTTAGTAAGCTTGCCTCTATACATTGCGACGTGGTGGTATTTATCTTCCGATTTGCCATGCTTTTCAGTTAGTAGTATTTCGTATTTTTTACCATCACTGCCAATTGTATCAAGACGAGCCTTAATGACCTTGGTGTTATTTAGCACAACTACATCACCGGGCTTTAAATAATCCAAAACATCAACATATTTTCTATCCTGCACTTCCCCTGTGTTTTTATCCAAAACCAAAAGTTTAGCATCACCACGCTTTTTGGGTGGGTGCTGCGCAATCTTGTCTTTTGATAATTCGTAGTTATAATTGCTTAATTTCATTGCACTATATTTTACCCTATATCTGGAAAAATAACCTTTTTTTTGCTAAAATACTGGTTGACTTTATAAGCCAATATAATGGGGAGTGGCCAAGCGGTAAGGCGCCTGCCTCTGGAGCAGGAGATCGAAGGTTCGAATCCTTCCTCCCCAGCCAATAAAAAATACCTGAGCTTGCCTTGGGTATTTTTTATTAGTTTGATAGCTAGGGTTCGAAACCCAAGGTTCGGTGTACGAGGAGCGCAGGTCAAAAGCCAAGTTTACTTGAGCTTTTACCGAGCACGGCAGGGAGAAGGCGTAAGCCGCCATCCTTCCTCCCCAGCCAACAAAAGCAGCCGACTAATGTTAGCTGCTTTTGTTAACTAGTTCATTGGCGGCATTTTCATGAGCTGACTGGTATCCACTTCGCCCTTGAAACATCTAATAGAAGATGAAGCATCAGTAGTACCGGGCAGCACATAGTGATATATACCATTTGGAAATTCTGGAGTCGGACTATTAATTCCATTGCATTCATCGAGCTTGGATACTTCTATTTTATTCCCATTTATATCGCGGTTACCATATATAGGAAAGCCGTCCATTGCAATACCAGTAATGTGCGAAGGTCCATTGTCGGTATCAACTTCAGATGTGACGCAGTTAGACAAAGCATGGTAATGATATTCTCCTCTCGGCGAAGGTGTTGGGTGCCCACTGCATGAATCTACAAACCAAACCTTATTGCCATTCCCGTCAGTAAGGTAAAAGTTGCTAGACATGGCAACGGTCTTATTGTCACCCTCATAAGGATTAAATAGCACTGCACCAGATATCATTAAGCCAATAGAGCCTAGGGGCGCCTGGGTTACGGCTGATGCCAACTTGGGTGTAGTAGTAATTTTAAAATCATAGTTCTGAACCTTAGTTGGGTCTTTAGTGATATATGCTGTATCTTGGCTAGGCACAACTACCCGTGCATTCGGAACTGCATATTGCGAATCTCTTTTGTGATTGGGAATTCCGTTAGCCTGCAGCCTTATACGGCCATCACTAAAGGACACGTCCACGTCGTCTCCCCACTTAACATCTTTCATGGCAGAAGCTGTACTGATCATGGTATCTTCACCTATAGAGCTGGTCGGGCTAGTGTAGGTTTGTTTTGTTGAAAAATAATTAATTACAAAATATCCCATAAATAATAGCATTAGAAATACCGATACTATCGAGATTATTAAAATAATCATTTTATTATTTTTGGATTTTTTAAATTTGCTATCCACTTTAGTCTTCTTGCTGGTTTTCATAAGTATTATGCTAGCATAGATACACAAAATTAGCTCAGCAGCTAGCAACTATTTCCATATTGCTATCTTAGTTACCTTTAATTTAGACATTTGTAAGTTAAGCTAACAAGAAATGAGTTCTAACTTCAAACACCAAGGCCAGCTGAAATGCCGACACTAATTACTTCAAAATAATAATCACCCTTGCAGCTGCAAGGGTGATTATTTGAACTTAAGCTTAAGTAGGCTTGCTTAAGATTCTTTGATGTCGCCACCATGAACAAGTAGTGCATATATAATGCAAACTGAGATGACTATAAGTATAACTGACCAAATTGGTTGGTAAGGTATAAATACTAAGTTAGCACATGCGTATACTACAGCAATTACGACACCGACAATTCGGCCGTACAAATTGCCTTTTAATACTGAAAGGCCAGCTAGTAGTATTAGTAGACCTACTATTAAGTGGTACCAGCCCCAGGCATTTAAATCTATTGCCAAGATGTTGTTTGCGCCAACCACGTACACTTCTGGCTGAAACAAAGCTACAAAGCCAACGATGCTAGCGAAAAAACCTTGCAGAAGCAATAATACGCCTGCAAAAGCTGCCCAGCCTACCCATCCACTCATTACTTTATTTGATTTGTCCATATTTTAAATTCTCCTTTTAAATATTGCTATGCCTAAACATTACCATTACTTTAACGTATGGACAATGTTTTGTAGGCATATGCGCGACCACCGTACATGCTGGAATTCCTTATTTAAATGCCTAATTCATGAGCTCACGGTACGCCAAGACAAGGGAGTATTAAGAGAGTTAGAGCTTAATTGCTATTCAGCAATCATTTTTTGCCAATTATAAGTTGTTTACGCTAATATTAACTTTTAGCTAGTGAATATCATAAAAAGTGTTATAATTCAGTTTATTAAATAATTAAGAAGGAGTAAACAGAAATGATTACAGGATACTGTGTTAAATGCAAAGAAAAAGGAGTTGAATTATCAGCCCCAGAGATTCACCAAACTAGTAAAGGTGGATATATGGCCAAAGGCAAGCACGAAAAATGTGGAACAACTGTTTGTGCGATGATGTCTAAAGATAATGCCGAAAAAGCAATAGAAGACGGCGCTACAAAAGCCTACTAAGCTCAATTTTTGAGCTAGGTGTAGAAGTAAGCAAGTCTAAGCTGATTCAAAATTAGACCTCAAGAGAGACCCGAAAGGGTCTTTTTTGATAATATTAAAGGCGTGTTTACAACAATTGATACCTACATAAATATTACTTATACTAGCCTGTCCCCAATCAAAATAGCATATTAAGCATTTAGCTTTTGGCTGTCGGTTTAGCAATTAATTAATAAGTTGTGATAAGGTAATTAACATGAATGAAATAATATGCCCAAAGTGCAATAAGCCAATCAAAATAGACAAGTCTGATTTCGAGAGCATCGTAAGGCAAGTCCGCGACCATAAATTCGAAGAAGAGCTAAAGCAACGAGAACTCTTAATAAAAGCGGATAGTAACAATGTAATATCTAATTTAAAATCACAAAACCAAGTCGAGCTAGTTGAGTTAAAATCCAAATTACAATCAGTCGAAACTGAAAAAGAGCTTGCCGTCACAAAGGCAGTTGCAAATGCCGAAAAAGAACGTAACGAACTGATGACAAAACTCACGATTAAAGATAGCGAAAAACAACAACTCGAGATATCGCTTAAAGAAAATTTTGCTACTGAAATGAAATCTAAAGACGAAATGATAGACTACTACAAAGACATGAAAACCAGGCTTTCAACTAAAATGGTAGGCGAAACACTGGAGCAGCATTGCGAAACTGAGTTTAATAAGCTTCGAGCCACTGCCTTTAGAGATTCCTACTTTGAAAAAGATAATGATGCAAAGTCTGGAAGCAAAGGTGACTACATTTTTCGCGAAGACGACGAGGCTAGCAATGAAGTTGTCTCAATTATGTTTGAAATGAAAAATGAATCCGATACAACTGCTTCCAAGAAAAAGAATGAGGACTTTCTAAGAGAGCTGGACAAGGACCGAACCGAAAAGAATTGTGAATATGCAGTGCTCGTATCGCTACTAGAATCCGACAACGAACTATACAACACCGGAATAGTCGACATGTCGCACCACTACCCTAAAATGTACGTTATTCGTCCGCAATTCTTCATACCTATAATAACTCTGCTGCGCAATGCCGCCTTAAATTCAATGAAATACAAAGCTGAGCTTGCACTAGTAAAAAATCAAGATATAGATATAACTAATTTCGAAGATAATGTTAATAAATTCAAGGACGGTTTTGCACGCAACTATGAGTTAGCTAGTCGAAAATTCAAAACCGCCATAGATGAAATAGACAAGACCATTGATCACTTGCAAAAAACAAAAGAAAACCTACTGCGCTCAGAAGATAACCTTAGGCTAGCAAATAACAAGGCAGACGACTTAACAATCAAGAAGCTAACCCGTGGCAACTCCACTATGACAAATAAATTTGCAAATATAGACGCAAAATCTAAGCCCAAAGATAACCTCAACACGTCAATCTTTTAATACATGCCTTAACAATCTTTATATGGCAGGCTGTGCAATTGCTATAAATGCTTTTTAAGCTGGGCGGTATAATTAATTAAGCTTTTATTCCCAGACTTTTTGGCGTAATTATCCATAGCTCCAATAATTTTACGATTAGCTCTAATATCTTCTTCAGTCTTCATTTTGCCTAGCTTTTTTTGTTCTTGGCTAAAAAGACCTGCATAGCAATTCTTGACAGAATCCTGTTCCCCTGCCCGTTCGAAAGCTTTTAGTGCGGTATAGAACTCTTCTTTACTATAATAGTAAACGCCCTTGTTGTGGTATATAGACTGCTCTAATTTAGATGAGTCGTCTGAATACTGTGCAAATTTAAGAGCATTTTTAAATTCGTTTTCGCGCATGTAATAAACTGCACCATTATGACCTGCCATATTGATAAGCTTTTTGTTATTACTTTGCTTAGCGTACTTTAGGGCTTTACCGAAGTTCGAGCTATTAGTTAGCTCAACCACGACATTATTATATGCTCCAGCTAGGTTATTCTCGACAATATCGCGCTGGCTACTGAGTATAAAGGCAATACGTGCAGATTCCAGCAGCGACTCGGCCGACACATCATGTGCCTTAAAGTATTCGTCGGTCACATCCAATAGGTTGACGCTGACTATCTCTTCGATAGGTAATGTATTCTGGTTAGGCTTTTTGTAGTTAGCGAAAGTGCCATTAGTGGCCTCAATATCAACCCCCTTAAAATGCAAGGCAACATGACCCGGATAAGTCTTTATTTCTAAATCCTTAATATCATGCCTTAAAGAATAAAGGTATATATATAATGTAACAATTTGGTTGCAATCACCCACTAACACATCTTTACCTGGATCCTTCAGGAGCTCCCCGAAAGTACAAGATTTGCGGTATTTATAGCGCCCACTGTGCGGAGAAAGGTAAGACATTATACTTCGCAAGTAAACCAATTGCTCGCTGTGTTTTGAAAGGTTTTTCGTATCTACTCCGAGCTTATTAATATCGTCAAATACTTGCTCGGCTGAATGTCTAATGCTAATTAAGTAGCTATTAAAGTCGTTACTGATAGCCTGGGCATTACCATATAGCTCTTGGCGCTTTTTTTTGTTTAAATATTGATAGCCGCGGTATTTATACTCGCTCCAAAGATTAATACCGATAATGTTATTTTGCAAAAACCAGTCTAGATCTTGCTTGATATCATCTTTCGATTGGTGCTCATCTAGCTTGGCAAAAAACTTAGCCACCCTGCGTTCGGTAGGGTCGGTGTTATTACTAAATAAATAAAATATTTTTTGAAATATGTTCATGCTATTTTGTGGTGATCTAATTCTGGTACTAAAATCAGCGTGTTAACTACAGTAGCTTCTTGATATCGTCTTCCATTTTGCTAGGCTCCAGGCTGCTAGCAAATCGCGACACAACATTACCCTCCCTATCGACCAAGAACTTGGTGAAGTTCCATTTTATGGCACTTAGTAAGCCGCCTTTTTGTTTTTTGAGGTATTTATAAAGCGGGTCGGCGTTTCTGCCATTGACATCAATCTTTGCGAAAGTCTCAAAAGTTGTTTTATAGCGCATGGCGCAAATGTTGGCTATTTCTTCATCTGATTCTGGAGCCTGATTGGCAAATTGATTACAGGGAAAGTCAAGAATCTCTAGGCCCTGCTTATGATACTTCTCATACATCTTCTCTAAGCCTTCATACTGAGGCGTAAGGCCACAGTGGGTGGCGGTATTTACTATAAGCATTACTTTGCCCTTATATTTCGCTAACGATACATTTTTGCCCTTAGTATTTTTAACATTGAAGTCGTATATTTCCATACATCTAATAATACACCAATAGAATTAAATTGTGTCATAAATTGATAGTAACAAACAAATAAACTGTATTTCTGGCTGATATTAATTGTATAGATTAGCCCAAAATATTTTTTAAATATATTAATCTACCGTCTCGGCTGAAGCGGATATATTAATAAATCTGACAATATTGCTATAACAGGTTATAATAGATACAACATATGACTAATCAAGAAGCCAAAGCACGACTCACAATCGTTAATAGTGAGATACAGGTATACTTTAGCCCTAAGGCTGATGGGTATGATAAGGACGACTCAAATAGAGCCCTAAGTGCTAAGCAATTCGACGAACTATACAAAGAGCAAGTTCGCCTTACCAGACAGCTCGGTATTAGCTAACTTTTTTTAGAGGCAAACCAAGTCATTACTGCAACAGCAGCCACCCAATTGGGCACGATAATTAGAACACTAGTCCAGTCGCAACCGATATTTGACTTTGCGCAATAATACTACAAAGCCTAATCCGTAAAAAAAGTTCGAAACCCTTATCCGTTATTTACTAATTTATAAATATGTTATTTTATAAACCTTATGGTAAAATTTAGCTATTAAAAGAAAGAAATAAATATGACTGAAGATTACATACAACCATTTAATGACAATAAACCTACTGAACCAACTCATCAGAAGATATTAACAGCATCGGACGCAACCACAGTAGGACCCCCCAACCTAGTAGATAATAGAGAAGTAGCTCATGAAGCGCTATTCAAGGGCGAGCTACCATATGAACCGCAACCTGATGAAGTAGATATAGGACTATCTGGCCTATGGAGAGCTCATACACACAAAAAAGGAGCAAAAGGCGAAACGGTAAAAAGCCATTTTGATGAAATTCCTAAGATTGTTGAATTAATACTATCAGACCATGAAAGACTCAGTAGAACACCAGAAGGTTCTAATGGTGCGGCAATCTTTTCTTTCCTTAGCCCTGAAGCTCAAGCCACAGTTTCAGAAATAACAACCGGCGCAATTAAAAACTGGGAACTAGCACTATATAGAAATGAACAACCATTTCTACTGACAAACACCAATGAAAATATTGATTATATAGACAGCGAGAGATTAGCTCACTTAGTTGGAATGCAAAGCACAGTTATCGAAACAGCAGCAGCCATACTTGAAGTATTACCAGAGTTTGTCAATAACCCTACGAAACCAACAAAAACAGAGAAAGAAAATCTATCTAAGGTAATTTCAAACTGGGGCCCTAATTTTGTTAAGGAATGGTTTAATGGGACGATAATTGAAAAGCACTTCAGGCAATCTGGATTAGAAGATACTGAAATTAAAGAATGGCTAAATACATTTACCCCTAGCATGCGACGACGTTTTGCAGTTAGTAACACCAACGATCCGGTAGGAGCTTTAGAGAGAGTAAAGACTAACCTAGGCAATCTCAACGATCAGGCTATTGCTGAGCGACTTGGCTGGAGTGAGGATGATGCCAGAGATATTATTAACCCTGGCATGCGACGACATTTTGCAATTAAAAACATCAACAATCCCATGGAAGCTTTAGACAGAGTAAAGACTAACCTAGACAATCTCAACGATCAGGCTATTGCTGAGCGACTTGGCTGGAGTGTGGATGATGCCAGAGATATTATTACCCCTGGCATGCGACGGTATTTTGCAGTTAGCAACATCAACGACCCCATGGAAGCTTTAGACAGACTCAAGGCTAACCTAGATAACCTGACCGATCAGGCTATTGCTGAGCGACTTGGCTGGAGTGAGGATGATGTTAGAGATATTATTACCCCTAGACTGCGACGACATTTTGCAGTACACAATATCAACAACCCCATGGAAGCTTTAGACAGACTCAAGGCTAACCTAGATAATCTCAACGATCAGGCTATTGCTGAGCGACTTGGCTGGAGTGAAGATGATGCCAGAGATATTATTACCCCTGGCAAGCGACGGTATTTTGCAGTTAGTAACATCAACGACCCCATGGAAGCTTTAGACAGAGTCAAGACTAACCTAGACAATCTGACCGACCGGGCTATTGCTGAGCGACTTGGTTGGAACGAGGAAGATGCCAGAAATATTATTACCCCTGGCCTGCGACGATATTTTGCAGTATATAACATCAACGACCCCATGGAAGCTTTAGACAGAGTCAAGACTAACCTAGACAACCTGACCGATCAGGCTATTTCCAAGCGACTTGATTGGAGTGAGGAAGATGCCAGAGATATTATTACCCCTAGTCTGCGACGATATTTTGCAGTTAATAACATCAACGACCCCATGGAAGCTTTAGACAGAGTAAAGACTAACCTAGACAATCTGACCGATCGGGCTATTGCTGAGCGACTTGGCTGGAGTGAGGATGATGCCAGAGATATTATTACCACTAGCATGCGACGACAATTTGCAGTATACAACATTAGTGACCCATTCTCAGCTTTGATAGATTATATTAATGGCAAAATTAAATATAACAATGGATATTATTCGGGTAAATAGCATGTACTGTCACCTAAGTTAAAATTACAATCACAAATAAGAGCGTACAGTTTAATACGGCTAATCTATATCAGTGTTTATGCCCTAGCTATTGACTAGGGTTTCAGCTTATAAGCAACTACATCCTCATATGTAAACATATTGACTATGAGTCGTCTGACTGGCCAATTATAAAATACCTGGATTTAAAGTTTAGGTATTTTATTAGATATAGTATAGCCTACAGAGTTCGATACCTGAGCTAGCTTCGCTTCGATGCCACCCAAGTCATTACAGCAACAGCAGCCACCCAATTGGGCACAATAATAAATAGACTTGTTAAGCTGTAGCCATAATAAACCATGGAATAATAATAGGCCAGCACTAAATATAAAACATAAGGAAAATAACTCAATAAGCCCTGCCAAGTATTTGGTATGTAGCTTCCTCTGACTTTTTTAAACCATTTTTTATTAGTTTTACTCATGGATCAATTGTACAATATTCTTATGGCAAAAGCTAAATATATATTTTTCTAATTAACTCTAAAGCTGACTTCATTGCGCCTAATAAAGCCAGGCTTCCATGGCGAATCGTAACGCGATAACACTGCCCCTCCTTTAATTGCAATGTTATTTTTATTAGCCCAATTTTTTAAATCTTCGATTTTAGATTCTACTTTTTTATCGGCCGTATATCCCGAAAAACTTAAAACGACTGCTTTGTGCTTAGGAACTTCCTCCAAGCTAACATCCTTATTGTTGGGGGTTGGTATATTAGTCATCGAATAAATAGATGGCATGGTAAATGATACCTTGTAATAATTGCCAGACTTTGAGGTATCTACCGGGGCAGTCATAGGTATTTGCTCGGATTGTTCGGTACTAACGGGTGCGGTCATTTTGATCTTATTTCTTTTGGTATTATTGCCGAATATATAGTCTGCAAGTGGTCCAAATCCTTGGCTCCCAGCGGATCCATAGTTATCTGCAGCTACTTTTACGTTAGCTATAACATAGCTTTGGTATTCTCTTAATTCAATATTATTTTCTTTTTTTATAACTTTATAATTTGGTATTTCGATTGCCATGATTTAATCATATCAAATTAATCTGATATAATTCATATATTAACAAAGGAGTTTATATGGAGAAGCAAACCGATTCGCAAATGACAGTAATAAAAATAGTACGAGGAATTACATATGTAGTCTATGCTTTTACCATGATAGCCGTAATTAGTTTGTCTGTTGCTTTTTTCTTGCTGCTATTTGGGGCTAATTCAGAAACACCATTCGTGAAGTTCGTGTATCAAATAGCCTATGATTTTGGGCAACCATTCAGAGGAATATTTCCGACTCGACCCATAGGCGAAACTGGATACTTCTCTGCCTCTGCGCTATTTGCGATTGTCATGTATCTTTTATTTGGCGCCGGAATAAGTGCTCTTATAGCCTACATTAATCTTAAGATGGCCAAACACCAAGAAGAGCTTAATAAAATTGAGTTTAGAGTTGTAAAAAAATAACTGATATATTTTTAAGACTTAGAAAGACCAGGATATAATCCTGGTCTTTTTTTACTCGGATAAGATAATTCCTTCACCCGAGGCATGATAATATATTTTTACAAACCGCTCTTTGGCTATATTATTCGAAGCAGGCAAAATGATATCACCCATAACTAACATCCAAGAGGGGCCATTTTGGTCTATCACTTTGGCAGAACTAATTACCCCACCAATAACCTTAGTAATAGCTTTGCCAGATTTTGGTAACACCTCAAAGTATACGGCCTTTGAGTAGCCATCAACCAAGCGTAGGCTTACAGCAATTTGGTAAGGGGTTGGTCCGCCAACCACCTTGCCAAAGCTTGTTAGAACACTAATGTATTCACGACTCGAATTCACTTATTTACCCCCGCTGTAAAAGGTTCATCCAGATTAGGATTAAGCTAATAATACAACTTAGTAGTTATAAGTCAACTAAAACTCTAATAGATCTGGGCGATTATTCCTGGTCTTCTTGACTGCTTCAGACTTTCGCCAAATGTGAATTTTTGAATGATTGCCGCTAAGCAGCACTTCCGGAACTTTAATTCCTCTATACTCTTCTGGGCGTGTATATTGTGGGTATTCAAGCAGACCCTGCGAAAACGATTCGTCGTGCTGACTTTGGCTACCCCCCAAAACTCCTGGAATCAAGCGAACTATTGCATCAGCAATAGTCATGGCCGGCAATTCACCACCAGTCAAAACATAATCGCCTACGGATATTTCGGCATCAACAAGCTCCATAATCCGCTCATCGAAACCTTCATAATGACCACACAGAATAATGATATTATCTAACTTACTTAATTTTTTAGCGGATGTTTGATTAAAAGCCACTCCCCTTGGTGTCGTCATAATAACTTTGGCATTAGCCATTTTAGATTTGAGCGCATCAACTGCCTCATAGACTGGCTCTGGTTTTAAGACCATACCAGCACCACCGCCATATGGCGTATCGTCAACCTGATTTCTTGGACCAAGGCCATATTTGCGTAAATCAACTACTTCAAATTCTACAAAATCCTCTTTCTGGGCTTTCCACATCATACTTGAGCCTAGGATTGGTTCGAACATATTCGGGAACAGTGTAACTATAGCAATCTTCATATAATTATTATTGTTTAGACTAAATGTCTATGTCTAAATCTTCCATCCCTTCACGTGCTTTAGAGCTGACATTATCTATACTAGTATCTACTTCTGGCTGTTGGGTTTCAGGGGGAGCAACTGCAGGCCTATCTTCTCCTTCTGGCTCAATAATTTTAAGATTAAATCTAGCATCGTGCTTGGCACCCATCACTCGAAGTAGAGTACGGATTGCCTTAGCAGTAGCCCCAGCTTTACCAATAATTTTACCCATATCGTCTGGGCTTACTGTTAGTTCGAGCAAAACACCCCTCTCATCAACAGTCCGGTTAATTACTATATCATCTGGTCTATCGACAATTGCGCCTACTACGTATTCTAGAAATTCCTGATCTTTTTCAGCCATTTTGATTCTCCTTAATTTAAAATACAGCCTTATTGTAGCAAATAGGCTGTATTTTTGTATATATTACGATACTAAGCTTTGTCTTCTGCTTTGTCTTCTGTCTTTTCGGCAGCCTTGGCTACATCTTCGGTAGCTTCTTTTTGATCTACTGCAACTTTTTCTTCAGTTGCTGCAGTCTCTGGATCATCTATCGACTGTTTTTTATCTTCAACCGATTCGCTTGCAGCAACAGAGGTTGGCTTTACTGCATCATTATCGGTACTTTCTTCTGCTTCATTCTTAGACTTCTTGAATCTATCGTGAGTTTTGGCCCAGCCAGGTGTGGCAACTCCTTGATGCTGTAATATCCTCAAGACTCTGTCTGAAGGCTGAGCTCCGCTGGAAAGATATTTTTCAATTAATTCTGTATTTAGTTTTACTTCCTTAGTGTGTGGATTATAAGTCCCCAGGATATCCAAAAACTTACCGGTCGAAGCTCTACGCTTGTCGGCTGCTACTATGCGATACACTGCTTGCTTGACTCGTCCACCACGAGCTAATCGAATTACTACCATTTTTTCCTTTACTTTATAGATGTATTTTTAGAACAATACGATTGATTATACCTGTAAACAACCTATTATGTCAATATATATTTATGTCTTAGCTTCGAGAGGGAAAGAGCCCAATTCTACTCGTATTATACTAGATTCATTATTGCCGCTCGTCGTAACACCCAAGAGCTCATCGGCCACAGCCATAGTATCGTGATTATGGGTAACAACCAAAACCTGCGAGTGCTGTGTTATTTTAGAAATTATCTTTGCAAATCTTTTAGTATTTTCTTCGTCTAGGGCAGCATCAACCTCGTCTAGCACAACAAACGGAGAAGGATTAGATATCAATATTCCAGATAGCAAGGCGACCGATGCTAGTGCTTTTTCTCCTCCAGACAAAGAAGCAATATTTTGAGCATTCTTGTTTGGAAGATTAACAATAATCTCAACACCATAATCATCGCTGCTTCTCGATAACTTTAGCTCAGCATCGCCACCGCCAAAAAGCATCTTAAAATTGCTTGCGAAGTTCTGATTAATGGTCTCAAAGCTCTTATCGAATACGACCTTAATCTTCTGCTCTGTATCTTTGGCAACTTTCTCTAGATTGTGTATTGCTTTTGCCAAATCGCTCGATTGGTCTCTAAGGTAGTTAATTCTAATGTCTGAGTTCTTCAGCTCGTTGGCAATTTCAGGGTTTATTTCTTCCAGTAAGTCCATCTCCGCCTCAAGCCTACTAATATCGCTAGCAGTAATCACCTTCGAGCTAGTAACTTTTGGCATTGCATAAGGAAACCATAAAGATTTTGTCTGACTAGTTTGTTCTGCACTTAATTCTAGCTCTGCTAATGCTGCACGTAAACTATTAATTTCGGCTGCAATAGCGACCCTTTTATTACTTAGTTTTTCATGATTGGAATAGTATATCTCGGCGTCAGCTATACTTCCTGCTTGTGCCGAGCTAACCAAATCAGCTCTTTTTTGAGTGATAAGATTATTAATTTTAATTTTTTTGAGCTCCATGTCTTTGGCTATAATTTCGTTATTTTTAATTTTAACGTGAGCACTTAGATTAGTATTTTTATTATCCTGAAGTGCTATATTGGCACGTAATTCATTCATTCGCATATCAATATTAGATGTGTCCATTTCAATTGCCCTTAGCTTTATAACTTCATAGGTCTGCGACTCGCTAATATTTTCGCGCTCATCTAGCAGTCTAGTTATGGCGTTTTGTATCTTGCTAGCCTCGAGCATGAGCTCAGTAGAATTATCGACCATAGCGTGCTTAAGCATGCGCCTTAACTTATAAAAAACTATATTTAGATCTTCTTCTGACTTATCTTTTCTTATGCCATCCTGGATGATATCTATAAGGCCTAGGCTATGACTTAGGTATTCTATCTTTTGGGTTTTACCTAGCTTTCTCCTTATTGAATCGAGGCTGCTTGTTTGAATTTTTATTTTTTTGTCTATGTTGGATAATTTTTTTTCATAACCAGCTACTATTTTTTCAATCTTTTTTTGGTCAGCCGTGTGGGTTCCAAGAGTATTTTTTAAGCTTACGAGTTCAGAATTGTTAATCGCCACCAGCTGCGTAGATTCATTGATTAAGGCCCTATTCTTTTCTATAATAGAATATATTGTAGACAAGGCAGATTCGAGCTCTGTTTTTTCTGATTCTAGCTTAGTTAATTCGATATTTAAAAGCTCTGCATCAGACCTAGATTCATCTGAGTTTTTACTAGAATTTTCTTTTTCTAATTTATCAATCTGCTTGTCCAGTAAGGCTAGGTCTTTTTTAGCGCGCTCGAGTTTCGAGGAAGCTTCCGTTCTTAATCCACTGTTTAATTTTATTTCAGAAGCTATATAAATAGATCTACTGGCATCTAATGTTTTACTTAGTTTTTGCTTTCTATTTAGCAGTTTGGATTGTTTTTTTAAAGATTCATTTAGGGGGCTAATTTCGCGTATAAGCTTGTCAATTTCGTCTAGGTTTTCAGATGTTGATTTGATCCTTTTGAGAGTCTGGCCATACTTAATTTCATATTGCCTTATCCCACTAGCTTCCTCGAACAGCTCCTTGCGTTCCTTGCCGGTTGATAAAATAAGTCTATCGATCATGCCCTGGCCAATAACTGTATAGCTGCCAACACCAAATCCACTGGCGGCTAGAACCTCTAGGACGGATGCATGGCTAGCTTTTCTGCCATTGAGCAAATAGTTACTCTCGCCACTTCTATATAGTCTGCGGGTAATTTCTATCTCCTCTAGATTAATAGGAATCTTGCCCGATGAATTGTTTAGCCTAATTATTACTTCGGCCATACTGGCTTGCGATTTTCCGTTGCCTCCATGGTAGATCAAATCTTCTGACCTACCGGTCCTAAGGGTTCGGCCTTTTTGTTCACCAAAAACCCACCGAATAGCATCGGCAATATTGCTCTTGCCTGAACCATTTGGTCCAACTATTGCAACTAGGCCTTGGCCAAAATTTATCTTTGTGCGCTTAGCGAAAGACTTAAAGCCTGCAAGCTCAATACTTTGTAATGTTGCCACCCTCGACTTCATTACTATATTGTAGCTGGGTTAAGAGGTTATAAGCAAGAAGGCTTAAATGCTGTCTAATATATCCTTAAGCTTTTCTTCTAGATTGCTAGGAATTGAGTTTTTTGAATATTTTAAGTAGTTATAGTTTGGTGCATCAAATTCAAATTGTTCTGCCTCTGGATAGTGGCCACTATCTTTTGCCATTTGCACGGCCTGTCTAACCTCAGCAATCTCTCCTACACATTCCAGCGGCTTGTGTCCATCAACACCCAACAGCTCTTCTATGACTCCCTTCATATCTGGGTCTGAATAAATATCTTTTCCATTAAATAGCTCAAGTAGTTTATTCTTTTCTAGGAATGGTGAGAATATAATAAATATAAATGCGCATTTGGGACATTTTCCACACCATTTCAGGCTAGAATTATTGCCAATACTAAAATTTGCATTACAGCTAGAAAATTTAGATTTGTATTTTTCAAAGAATTTTTTACAAAAAATTTCAGCTATCCTTAATTCACTTATAGGTCGCAGTATCGAATAATACTCCAAGTCACATGCAATATTTGTATTAATATATTCAATAATATCTACTTCAAATTCAGATGATTTAGAATACTGGTGATTAACAGCAAGTCCCTTCCAGCTAGTATTTGGTTCGTCAGTAGAGCTTTCGATTGCCCATACTATACTTTTTTTACCTGTCAGGATTGCCAAGACTATACCGATAAAACTATTAATAGCAGTGATTGGTACATGACCATTGTATGCATCTATTCCATTGAGCTTAGCAAGCTTGCCATCTATGCGTCTGGTGACTGATAAGGTCTTAGCGCCAATGGACTCAGATATTTCTACAAACCTTTCGGCTTGGTTAACAGCCCAACAATCAAATTCAATCCCCATGAGATTCATTAATTCAGCAGCCACAATTGAATCCTTTCCACCCCCAAGAGCCGAGAGAGAGCCGGAATTGCCTGTCGATAATTCATTTTTTGATTCTAGCGAGTCACTTTTAAAATTAATTACACCTTCCCAGTCAAGCTGGTTAGTGTAAAAAAATTGAGCCAAGCCAAACTGATATGTCTTGGAGAAGAATATTTTTTGAGACTCGGTCAATCCTCCCCTTTCAATAACTATTTCTTTGGGCAGGTATGTCTTGTAATAACTAACTCCGGCCATAATCCATAGGGCGTAGAGAGCTCTTTCGAGTATTTCTGGGTTATAACTAACGGCTTCAATATTCCAGCTTATAACTTCTGTAAAATCTATTTCATTATCCAGACTATACTTTAGTTCAACCGTATTTGTTACAGGATCAAATACATAATCCTTAAAGATAAACTTATCAAACTTATTCAAGACTAGTTCCTCCCAGTACATCATTAAAAGTATTACCTCTGTCGATATAATCTTTGAACATATCGTAGCTTGGACAGGCAGGACTAAACACCACACAGTCACCCTCTAGGGCTAGGCCAATTCCCTTTTGAATTATTTTATTAAAATCATTTCCTGGTACATATTCTACGTCCTCGAGCCCGGCCTTAA
>Ga0194055_10001874_pt1 | contig 16921 bp, 11 predicted proteins | sample SepL449m_MetaG_FD_155482 | JGI IMG/M metagenome (GOLD analysis project Ga0194055, IMG submission 155482) | Anoxic zone freshwater microbial communities from boreal shield lake in IISD Experimental Lakes Area, Ontario, Canada - Sep2016-L442-9m | ecosystem: Environmental > Aquatic > Freshwater >...
GAACTTATGTTATCAATGTTGCACGGGCTGATACAAAACAATCAATAAAGGTGGTCGTCAACGAGGCGACCGACTTACCAATCGAAGTATTTGAGCACGATGAACCAGTTCCCGGGACGAATCGGGTTCAAAGTGACTTCCATAAAGTTTTCGAATACAACAAAAAGTACGATCCAGACTATTTTTCACTCGGGACGGAAAAGACAGTCATAGATGTGGCCATTGAAGAAGAGAAGCTTAGAAAGAAGTGGGCAGAGGTAGCGGTTACAAAAGACCACGCACCAATATATGCTTCCTCGGTTACGTCGGACGGCAGCATCATGATCGCCTATGGGGTCAAAGATACAGATCAGATGGGAATTGTCCCAAGCGAAGTGGTTGCCGCCGGAGCGAAGTATGCCTTATCTACGGAGTTTCAATTGGGTGGATTTTCGAATAGCGAAGGGTTCCTTATCCATGGGCTGCAAGTCATAGTGGCGACCTTTGTTCCGATCTATGACCCGGTAGAGTTACCATCCAGGATTCAAGTTCGATTCGGGACTCGTCCGCCCTTGAAGGATGGGCAGCCATCATTTGGAAAAGTTGACCAAATCATCGATACCATCAAACCCGAGTCTTTCGAAGCTGAAACCGAACAATACCTTTGCCCCATGTACATGGCGGTTCTTGGACAAGACAAATACTTCCTAGTCTGCCCCGCCTATCGATGGAAGACCAAGGGGGAGGCTAGAGAGAAGCTGGGAGATATTCGTGGTGCGGCAGTTGCCTTTGAGCGTGCCGGAGATGCATGGAAGAACTTTGTCGAATATATGGGATATAAACCCTACCGAGAGGCTGCTCGATGTTATGACTTACTCGGTGATCAAGACAAAGCCAACAAACTGAGAGAACATGCGGCTGAATTGGAGCGAACTCGAGTTCGCTAGATTGCTCGCTCGAACTCCGCCCACTGCTCTTCGGAGAGACCTCCGAAGAGCGACACTCCACTCGCCCCACGTTTGAGCGCAACCTTCACGGCTGACTCCAGCTCACCCGCCTTAAAGTCAGGGATGTAGAGTCCAGCATAGATTGGAATCTTCACCGCCCCGATGTTCTCCCGCATACAATCGCCAATCCATTCAATTCCTTGATCATAAAAGCTGTTGTAGATCATGGGGCAGACAGCGTCGAGCGGCCATTTATCCCAATCCTGCCGACAAATCTTCCGAGCTTGCGAGGGAGTCGGAAATACCGCTGCCGTCACCGGCTTTTTGGCGTTGTGGGCAGTTTCAACCAATCGATTTACTAGCTTCGTCACGGAGTCATATCGGAAGTGAAGCCATTGCTGGTTGTGGGCGGGGTCGGTCATTTCCAACGGATCCTCGCCATAAACGTCCCTGTAGGCTTTGCGCGTCGCCTCGGAATAGTCGAAGTCATAGTCGGCCATTTCCTCAGTCTGATCCAGCCCGTACTTTCGCCAAAGTGCTTTGGGAAGGATGACATCGGGATAGCGAACGTAGTCAAGGTGAACTCCATCTACTAAGGGATTAGAAGCTAACTCATGGACTTTTTCAGCCAAATATTCGACAACAGAGGGGTTTACCGGCGACACCCAACGGTAGTAATCAACGTACGGTGGATGGTCGAAACAGCTTTTGCCCGATCGACTAACTTGGAACCACTCAGGATGATTATCTCGAATCCATTGTTCACCGCGATTGGTCGTCCACATCCAAGAGTGCATCTCCAGCCCAGCTGCTTTGATAGCCTCGCACTCGGGTTCATGGATGCCGTGCTCCAAGAAAACGCCCGTAATGCCTCGGCTAGCGAGCTTAGAGTATTTCTCCTTCAACTCTTGGGCAGTTGCCGACCGAGATGGGCCGGTCCAGATCCAGAATTTGCGGGCTGACATGGTGGAATTAGGATAGCAGGGAAACTATTTGTTACAGATGCTCTCGCCAGAATTTTTCCATGGTTCTGCGGAGGTGAAGGGTTGTTCCATCACCTTCATTGATTCCATGAGATCGCATCGGATACGACATCATAGAGAACAGCTTGTTGTGTCGGATCAGCTCGTTTGTCAACATCTCAAAGCTCTGATAATGAACGTTGTCATCCCCCGTTCCATGGATGATCATCAGCTTGCCTTCAAGGTTTTTGGCAAAGTTGATTGGAGATCCATCTCGATAGCCTTTGGCATTATCGTCAAGCAATCCCATATATCGCTCTTGGTAGGTCGCGTCATAGAGCTTTTGGTCGGATACAAAGGAAACTGCAATTCCAGTCTTGTATATTTCGGGATGACGGAACATACAATTCAGCGTCATTTGACCACCACCACTCCAGCCCCACATTCCCACTCGCGATGAGTCGATGAAAGGGAACATTTGGAAAATCTTCGTCGCAGCTTTGGCCTGGTCTTCGGAGGCAAGAATTCCAATCTGTCGATAAATGGACTTGCGCCATTCTCGACCTCGAGGAGTTGCCGTTCCTCGGTTATCAATGCTAATGACGATCATGCCCTGCTGCGCCAAATACTGGTGCCATAAGCCTTCTCCGCCATCCCAATTGTTTTGGACCGTCGTTCCTGCTGGCTCGCCATAGATGTAGAACAAAACGGGATACTTCTTCTGAGGATCAAAGTCTTTCGGCTTGATCATATAGGCATCCAGCTTATCTTCCCCGATATCCACCTTGAAAAATTCTTTTGGTCTTAGCCCAAGTTGAGCGATCTTGTCCCTGGCAGATTTGTTGTCTTCCAGACTCTTCGTCATTTTGTGGTCGGGCAAATGAACCAAAGAAATTCGGTTTGGACTAACCGAGCTGTTGTGGGTGTGAATCGCCCAAGTGCCGTTTCCTGACATTTGGTAAGAGTGATGGCCCGGCATTCCGCTTGGCGTCACGCGCTCTGGTGATCCAGTTCCATCCAATCGGCTTCGATAGAGGTACCGATCAATAAAGCTGTCGGGGGAGGCAATGTAATAGACGAAGCCGCTTTTCGGATCAATACAATTGATGTTCACGACGTCAAACTCGCCAGCCGTAATCGGCTTCATTTTCTTGCCATCGCGTGAGACACGATACAGATGTCGCCAACCGCTTCGCTCGCTAGTCCACGTAAACCACGTCTCATTTTCCAACCAACGGATGTTGTCGTGGATATCTAAAAACGCCTTGTCCGATTCGGTAAGGATGTTTTTCAGGGCCATTGTCTTGACGTCAGCAGTCCAGACCTTGTTGGTGCTTTGCTTACGATTTAACTGTTGGATCATCACTTCGCTGGAATTCGGAATGAAGTCCATTCGAGCAATATAGTTGTTCGCCGAGTCGCCCGGTAAGTCGAACCATTTGGCTTTTCCACCCTTAGCCGACACAACTCCAACCTTGACGGCTGACAGCTTGGTACCGACTTTCGGATAGGGCAAGGGAATCGGCTTTGAGTAAATGCCCGATACATTATCGATCATATAGAACGTGCCAATATCCTTGGTATCTGACCGCCAAAAGGCGATGGTTTCTCCGTCTGGACTCCATCGAAATCCGTCTCGACAATCTAGCTCTTCTTCGTAGACCCAGTCGAAAGTGCCATTGATGATGTTGCCCCCACCATCAACGGTGATTTGAGTCACCTTGTTGGTCGCAAGGTTCTCAACGAAGATGTTTTGTTTGCTAACATAACCTACTCGCGATCCATCCGGCGAGAACTTTGCAAACATGAGCGAACTTGTTTCGAGCGATTTCCCCAGTTGCTTTAACTCACCCGACTTGAGATTCAGAACCCAATAATCGCCTCGTGTGTTGTAGCGCCAGACCTTCTTTGTATTTGTAAAGATCAACATTTTCGAGTTGTCTTCTGACCACTCATAGTCATCAATTCCTAATGGCTCAGTAGCCTTGGCGGGGGTTAATTGCTTTGCCGTCACAAGAACCGTTCGGGCCCCAGTTGCCGCATCATAGCGGACAATTTCTTTGCCACCAGATTTCTTCGTGCCTTCGAGCGTGGAATAACCGGAATTATCTTTCATCCATCGGACAGGACCAAACCCTCGTTGCCCAAAGGATGACTTTGAGTAGATGTTCTCAAGAGTCAATTCAGAAGAAGATGATTGCTTTCGTGGCATGGCGGATGAAATTGCGGAGATCAGAAAGATTGCGATAACAAGTAGTGGTTTAGATTGGTTGAAGGTCATAGGATTTACCTTTGATTGTTGGGAATTCGATCACCCCGTTGGCTACGCCAACCGGAATGACATCTTTGCCTTGGCAAGAAATTTTGGCTGGGCGCCCTACATCGACAAAGCAAGTCTCGCCTGCCTTTGAATGAATCGTTGCTTTGGAAACTTTTCGGTCTTTCCACTGAAAGTCGAGTTCAAAAGCTCCACGAGCACAGACTCCGGTGAACTCTCCATCCTTCCAACCTTCGGGAAGTGCAGGAAGCAGTTTAATGTGGCCGTCATGGGATTGCATCAACATCTCGGTAATGGCCGCAGTCGCGCCAAGGGTTCCATCGACTTGCATTGCCTTTCCGCACTTTGCGAATAACTGACTGCAATTCTGATCTTGCAAATACTGCTTGAAGATCTTGTACGACCGATTACCGTCGCCTAGGCGAGCCCAAAGTGCCATTTTCCACGCCATCGAGAAGCCCATTCCTCCGTCGCCTCGTTCGTCCAACACCTTTTTGTAAGCATTGATCAGGGCTGGCGTTCGCTTGTCCCACAGCACCCGACCAGGATACAAGCCGTAGAGGTGGGAAAAGTGTCGATGGTTCTTTTCGAGTGACTTCCAATCGTCCGCCCACTCTTGGAGCGATCCATCCGAGCCAATTTGGGGTGGCACCAATCGTGCGCGTGCATCTTTGACTTTTGCGAGTAGCGGCGACTGATAACCAAGTTCCTCGGCACCTTTCAGGTAGTAACCGAACAAGTCGTGAAGGATTTGCATATCAATCGATGATCCGGCGCAGATCGTCGTCCCCGGAATTCGACTTCCCGTAACTTCGTCAAAATATGGCTTATTGCCTCCTCCGTCAGGGAAGTTCTCTGGCGAAGTAGACGGGTTGGTGACCAACCATTTACCATTTGGTTGCTTTACCAAAAAGTCGAGAAAGAACTGGACACAGCCTTCAATAATAGGGAGGCTTGCCTTCAAGAACTTTTTGTCTTTGGTGTATTCGTAGTGCTCCCAAAGGTGGGTACTGAGCCAAGCACCGCCAACTGTGAAAGTCCCCCAACTTGGACCATCCATCGGAGCCGCAACTCTCCAAAGATCAGTATTTTGGTGGAACACCCAACCTTTCGCGCCATAGTGTTCTTTCGCTACCTGAGAACCTTGGTCGGTAAGCTCCTTGATCATCTTAAACAGAGGCTCCGTCAGTTCTCCGAGGTTTGCCGAATCTGCGGGCCAATAGTTCATCTCGGTATTGATGTTAGTGGTGTACTTAGAATCCCATGAGGGGTTCATGTCGTCATTCCAAATACCCTGAAGATTCGCGGGTTGAGAACCGGGACGAGAAGATGAAATGAGGATGTATCGACCAAAGTTGTAAACCAAGGCAGCGAGGCTCGGATCAGATTCAGTCTGAATTTTCTCTTTACGTTGATTGGTAGCCAAGTATGAGTTGTTGGTGGTGGGCAGTTTTAATGTCGCTCGATCGAAAAGGGACTTATAGTCCCGAACCGAAGCCTGCTTGAGAGCTTCGTAGGATTTTCCGTTGAGCCCACTCAGATAATTCTCAACCCTTTGATGCTGGTCTGCGCTTACATTCTTGTAGTTGACAAAGTTTGTTGCAGCCACAAAAACAAGGGTTACCGAGTCAGCATCTTTGATGACCAAATCTACACCGCTGGTTTTGACTGAACCACCGTCAGTAAATGCTTTGACCCGTCCTTCGTATCTTAGTTTTCCTGGGACTCCAAGATAATCAGCCGATTTTCCCGTCACAGCCAAACCGTCAGATCCTACTGGATCCATCCGGAAGTAGTCAGTTCCGTAGTTTGAATGCGCCTGATTTCGTACCCCACGCAGGTTAGCGGTTAAATTCAATGAACCAGGCCTGCTTGCAGTTAACCGGACAACGATAGCTTGGTCAGGTGCTGATGAAAAGACTTCGCGAAGATATTTAACTCCGTTGACTGAATAGATCACGCGGGTAATGCCCGTTTCAAGATCGAGAGATCGTTGATAGTCGGTGACCTTGTCACCGTGGGATTGGAACAAATGAAGATTCGCTAAGCTTTGATACTTTTGTTGTTCAACGGGATAGCCCATTAAGTTGCGACCAAAGAGATTGTGTGCCTCGAGGTATTTGCCATCAAAAACCATTTTCTGAATTTCGGGCAAGACCTTGTATCCACCTTTGACCACTGTCGAATAGGGTCCACCTGACCAATTGGTATTTTCGTTCAACTGAATTCGTTCTTCTTCAATGGTGCCAAACACCATGGCTCCGAGGCGTCCGTTACCGACGGGCAAAGCTTCATCCCATTTGGTTGCCGGGGTAGAAAACCAAAGGAAAGTGGACGGATTGAAATCCATGTTCATAGCGGGTTTTTGAGCACTTAAGCCGTTCGAAAGCGGATTGGAATTTGGGAAGACCATCAAGAAGAAACCCGCCAAACTTATCAAGTGCATATGAGTCAGAGGTTAGCACTTTGGCTTGATAATTGGGAACCCTCGTTCCTAATGTTTCCGACCATAAGCGGTAACCTTGGACGATGCTCCGGCGATTAGTTATTTTGTGCGGTCTTTTGTCTTTGGCTAACCTTGGACTTGCCAAGCAAGCGTCCCATACATTTACCCTCGGTACCAAGGACTTCCTGCTCGATGGCAAGCCTTTCCAGGTCCGTAGTGGGGAAATGCACCCCGAGCGAATTCCGGCTCAATATTGGCGTCACCGTATTCAGATGACCAAAGCCCTTGGGCTTAACACTATTGCACTCTATGTGTTCTGGAACGCTCATGAGCAAACGCCTGGCAAGTATGACTTTAAGACCGGGAACCTTGATCTCGCAAAATTCATTCGCACATGTCAAGAAGAAGGGATGTGGGTCATACTTCGACCCGGTCCTTATTGTTGCGGAGAATGGGACTTAGGTGGAATACCGCCGTATTTGCTGAAAAAGCCAGACATCAAGATTCGTTCAATGGACCCCACCTATATTAAGGCGGTCAAGAACTACTTTAATGAACTCGCCAAAGTGGTTAAGCCAACTTTGGTGAAGAATGGTGGCCCGGTGCTGCTCGTTCAACTTGAGAACGAATACGGTAGCTATAGCAACGACCGTAATTACATCAAGTGGCTTCATGACACTTGGATTTCTTTGGGAATCGAAGGACCTTTTTATACTTCCGATGGACCAACTTCCTACATGTTAGAAGCGGGATCCTATCCTGGATGTGCAGTCGGACTTGATTCCGGCTCAAGCGAAGCCGACTGGGATATTGCCCGGAAGATGAACCCTGGAGTTCCCATCATGAGTGGCGAAACATATCCTGGCTGGCTCACTCACTGGGGTGAGAAGTGGGCGACCAATTCGACCGCGAACGTTGTAGGCGAGTTGGACTTCCTCATGAAAAACAAGAAGTCGTTTAACTTCTATGTGATTCACGGCGGTACGAATTTTGGCTTTACGGCGGGAGCAAACAGCGGTGGTAAGGGCTATGAGCCCGACATCACGAGCTACGACTACGATGCCCCGATTGGAGAACAAGGAAACGCCACACCCAAGTACAACGCGATGCGAGAATACATGGCGAAAAACCTTGGATCTGCGTTGCCACCGGTGCCGGCTGCAATTCCAACTATCGCGATTGACACGATCCGGATGGATATGTGGACCAGTATTTGGGAACAATTACCCGCGCCAAAACTTGTGACCAACCCTTTAACGTTTGAAGCTGTTGATCAGAACCAGGGGCTCATTTTGTACCGCACCAAGTTGGTGGGACATCATTCGGGCAGGCTTAACGTTCAAGACCTCCACGACTATGCGACCGTCTTCATCGACGGTAAATTCCTGGGCACACTTGATCGACGAGAAGGACGACAATCGATTGAGATTCCCGCGAACAAGGGCGCTAACAGCGTTCTCGAAATCTTGGTTGAGGGAATGGGGCATATCAACTTCTCGAATCAAATGATTGACCGAAAGGGAATCACCAACCAGGTTTTGCTCAATGGAACTGTGCTGACGAATTGGGAAATGTATCCGTTGCCATTGAAGGACCAATGGGTTTCGAAATTGGAATCAACGAAAGGGACTGCCAAGCCTGGCACCTTCCATCGGGGAGTGTTTAACCTCGACAAGGTTGCCGATACCTTTATTGATGTCTCGAACTACCAAAAGGGGACGGTTTGGGTGAATGGGCACAACCTCGGTCGGTATTGGAATATTGGTCCGCAAACACGATTGTATTGCCCAGCGAATTGGCTGAAAGCGAAGGATAACGTCGTTCTTGTCCTTGATTTGCTCCAAGTTGAAGCGAAGCCACTTTCTGGCAAAGAAACCCTCGGCAACTAGATTAGATCTTGCCTTGCTCCCAGAATGACTGGGAGCAAGGCTTTCCGACTAAGAGATTGGAATGACGATGACACCGCAAGAGAGGCGCGGTACCGTGGTTCCTTTTAGTTCAACAATATCCACCTGTCGTGGCTTGCCCGGTGAATTCTTCGAAAACTCGGTAGCACCGGTTACGATATATGCCTTTGCGCCTTCCGTCTTAAACCCAGTTGGGGAAAGTTGAATTGCTTCGTCGGTCGGATTCATGAATCCGATCGTCAAGAACTTCCGATCTTTCGTCAGCGCGACTTCAACGTCAATTTTGTCCAGTTTGCCGCTGTGGGCTACGGGAATCGAACCGAATCGCTTACGATAGACTTCAAGGACCAAACCAGTACTCTCAATCTCGGCGGCAGTCCGGTTGGTCTTGATGGCACCAATGACGTTCACGGTCTGCGCATAAGTCGCGATCTTGATAATGTCGGTTTGCCGGAAGAACTCGTGGAGTCCTGCGGCGATTCCAAGTCCATCTGCCAAGTCGTACTCACAACCCAACTCCCCAAATTCGTAGTTGCGGTGCCAGTAGTTCCATTCGTCCATTGCAATTGGCACGATCTTCCCATTGAGAGACTTCATGTTTTTCTGAAGCTTACGGTGGCCATCAGCCTTTTGTTTGACTGAGTCGCTCATCTGTCGTACTGCTTGGTCGAGCGGGAAGCGTTCACTCTTTGTCCACGGTAGTCGTCCCGAATAGAAGTGTTCGGAGACCATGTCCATGTGATCGGCAGAATGCTGAAGTAATCCCTTTGACCAACTCTTTCCTGGTTCCTTTGAATCAGGGTCACCAAGATCACCGCTTCCGATGAGGGTTAATTTTGGATCAACCTTCAGCATGGCTTCGGCAATCCAGTTGTGCTTGGCAACATACTGGTCCAGTTTCATGAATCCGAGTTGCCATTCGCCCCACATCTCGTTTCCAACGCACCACGTCTTTACATCATAAGCCTTTCTGTGACCGTTCTTTGCTCGCCATGAGCCGCCTATCGTCTTGGTTGACCCATTGCAGTACTCGACCCATTGAGCCGCCGTATAAGCATCTCCGAAGCCGGTGTTAACGGTGACTAATGGATCGGTGCCGATCTCGCGGCAGAAGTCAATGAACTCGTCGGTTCCGAAGTCATTGTGCTCTAAGCCGCCCCAGGCTGGGTTAGTACGAGGCGGACGACGGTCGCGATCGCCAATGCCATCTCGCCAGTCATAACCGCTCACAAAGTTGCCACCTGGCCAGCGATAGATGGTGCCACCAAGTTCTTTCAGCTTCGCAAGTGTGTCGCGGCGCATGCCTCGAATGTTGTCAGCCGGCATGATCGAAACCGTGCCTATCGCCACATCGTGACCCGTAACTTCTATTTCGAGGCGAGCATCGTCGGTGGTCTCGGATGCTTTGAACCTGAAGGGATGCTTGGAGTAGGTCCCAAGTGCTGCATCGAAGGTTTGTGATTGATTGTCAAATCGGACGGTGACTTTCCCTTGTCCACCAACGCCCTTTAGCCAAATGTAGCCGGCGTACTCCTTTCCGCTCACGACTCCTAGGTGACCTTGTCGAATCGCGGTTCCGGAATGAAGGATTGGAGTGTGACGACCGACGAATACATCTTCTTTGGTCATGGCAACGTCTCCACTCAAGATTTGCCAAGGTGACGCCCCAATTCCCGGGAAGTCGGTGTTTTGCATGGAGACAAACGGGGCGAAGTTCTTGGTTATTGGGAAAAAGAACTTCCGATCTTCAAGCATCTCAGCCCATATTCCGCCATAAATGCAGCGTCCCAGGTGTTCGATAAACTGCCCATAAATATATGGATTGATCTCGTCGCGGGTACGGCTCAAGTCGATTTTTAGATCGATATTCCGTGGTTGATCGAGGAGTGTTGCAGCAATCGCGGCAATAGTCAGGCCAAGCATTGCTCAATTCTACACGTTTGGGCTTAGGAGTTAGGTGGTGAAGAGCACAGGAATAGACACTTGAGGCTCGGTGATCCACTCGACGCCATCCGCAGTAACTCGAACCATTTCCTCCAATCCGATATATCCCCGATTTCTTGCATGGTTGAGGCAGCGATAGCGGAGAAGATTCAGCTGCCAGACGCTTCAGAGGTTACGCAGATCATCAATCTGGTGCCCGTCAAAACTCGCCGCACTACGGTAGCGCGAACTAAGAATGTTCGCAAGAGACTCGCCATTGATCGATTTCTGCAGTAGCCGGTCTCCTGCTAACTTGTCCTTTTTGAGCCACAAGTCAAACCAGTTCTTCGTGTAATGATTCGACAGAGCTTGCTGTCGAGAACTAGATCTTGCACTCCACCAGAAGTGATTTGAGTTCGCAAATACGATTTCCAAAGACGGAATCCCACCCTTTACCCACCAAGAATATGCTGTCTTTTTGATATCTGGATCAGTGTTGAACCCTGTTGCATCTGACGCCATTCCAAGTGCGGGAATCTTTGGAGTTCGATAAGAAGAGGTCGGAGGATTCGATTTGGCAGATGGAGATCCTTGATCCCCTGTTTCTACTGCGGCTAAATTGTCCCATGCAACGATTGCTCCAAATCGCGAGTCCCGTTCTTGGACCATCGTTAGTGCTCGCGCGCCAAGAGACCAGCCAACGCCACCTATCTTTTTCAAATCTGAAATGTTGCTAAATGGGTTAGAGGCTGTGCCTGCAAAGGTAATTCCACTTTCAATAGCCACGGCGTATGAAGAAACTCTGCCCGCTTGTTGCGGGAGGACAGCAATGGCTATATAGCCGGCTGAAGCGAGACCGATGCAACCCCACTCAACACTTGATAAGCCGGCACCCCCGCCAGGTAATACCCCAATCACAGGGACTCGTGACTTTGGAAGAGGTTCAGGTGCATAGATTTTTCCCTGTAGCAGTGCGCCATCGGGGGTTGGAACCGTAACATCGACCACAACATAGCTATTTCCCAATGCCAGAGTTGCTATTAAAGCCGTAACCATAAACGAACAAAACGAGATAACTACGATTTTGTTCACCGCGCTATAAGCAATTACGCCTATCCGCAACGAAGCGATAAGGACCAGGCAGTAACAGACAGTCTGTTTACGATCCTTAATGTCCGATGTCGATGCTGTATCTGTGTAAGGTAACAAACTGCTTTTACGATTGCACGGGTTTAGGCAAGGGAAAGCACAGGGATAGACACTTGAGGCTCGGTGATCCACTCGACGCCGTCCGCCGTAACTCGAACCATTTCCTCCAATCCGAGGTATCCCCGACCAGGGAGGTTAACCCCAAGTTCCAACGTATAAACTTGGCCCTGTTCTACTGGAATCTCCGGCAAACGACCATATCGTTCCCAACGTGGACCGAGCAGACTTCCCCCGTCATGTGCCACCCGTCCAACTTGATGACCCAGCGCATGAAGATACTCTGGATAGCCGGCGGCAACTAGAAAATCCCTTGCGGCTGCATCCACTTCGTGACCCAAGACCCCGGGTAGCAAGGCGTTGGCACCGGCTTGAATCGCGCCTGAAACCGCGGCAAGACCTTCGGCTAAATCTGAAGGCAATGAAGTTTCACCAGGCAAAGCGACGTACCAACACCGCTGGATATCCGATGAATAATCCTCTACTATTACTCCCAGGTCAAGGTGAACCAACTGCCCCGGTTCAAGCAAGATTGACGATGATGGCACCCCATGACCAATCATCGAATTGGGTCCAAAATTCACAATTGGATTTCCAGCTCGAGACCAGCCATATCCCCACCGATTACCATCAATTTCGGCCTGAATTTGGTCAAACAATGATCGCTCATCGAGACCCAATTTCAATCGATTAGGTACTGATGCGTAGATATTATCGGTCACGGTTACTGCGGCCCGAATTCGGCGAATCTCCTCAGGAGTTTTGATTCCGCGCAATCGACTGACAACCTCATGCGCCGACTCTAGACTATTGGCAAACCGCGTCCCTTCGAGGTGTGAGGTTAAAAGCCGAAATAGACCGTGAGTGAGTCCATCTGCCTTATCATCATCTTCGCTAAAATTGACCGCAATCCGTGGCTTTTGATCTTTGGGAATCCAGTCCTCCAGGACCTCTAAGAGGGGAGCGCGAATACCTTGGACGTACGGAACTACTTCGTCCCAATCGCCAGAATGCTCCAAAGGTTCAGCATCATAATTACCGACTACGGCAATCTTTCGACCATCCCATCCGACCATTAGAGCTGAGATCCATACAAGACCGGTTTCGCAGATAAACGGTAGTGCTGGATCCGATCCCTCACCGGTTTCCCGAACAAAAGTCAGCCAAACATGCACCCCAGAGTCCTGAACTAACCCCACTGCCTGCGCCAGTTTTTCCCGGGTCAGCGCGCTCAAAAGAAACCTCGTGATCCTGTTGGACGATTTGTTTTGCGGTCTGAAACTTTCATGGAAGCCGGATTATACTCACGAACTTCCTTACTAATTAAGATTGAATCTGTTAAAAAATGGTGGTGGTGAGTATAGGATTCGAACCTATGTAAGCTCTCGCTGACAGATTTACAGTCTGTTCCCATTGGCCACTCGGGCAACTCACCACGCGGGAAAGAAAATTATACCATTTGTATCAGCCGATACGTTACTATCCCGGCTTTGCGCCGTATAACACTTTTGTATGAGCACCATTACTATTGCCTACCATAGCGGCTACGGCCACACGAAGAAAGTTGCCGAAGCGATTGCAACTGGAGTTGGCTCCGTTGACGGAGTTACTGTCCATATGCTTGACGTCACCAAAGTTGACGAGGCGCTGGGCGACTATGAGACTGGCTGGGATGCTCTGCAAGCTTCAGACGGCATTCTCTTTGGATCCCCAACCTACATGGCTGGTCCGTCTGCCCCATTTAAGACATTTGCCGATGCAAGTGGAAAACCGTGGTTTGCCCGAGCATGGAAAGACAAAGTTGCTGGAGGGTTTTCAAACTCGATGTCCAATGCTGGGGACAAGGCCAACACTCTCGGATACATGTTTTCTTTGGCGGCTCAACATGAAATGGTGTGGATTAACTTGGGCATCCGAAACGATGGCACGCTCAATCGAAGTGGATTCTATCAAGGGCTTGGGACTCAGTCCGACAACGCTTCTCCAGAGGAAACTCCTGGGGCAGCCGACCTCGAAACTGGACGACTATTTGGCGTCCGATTTGCAGAGTCCGTCAATCGTTGGATGAAGGGAGCTTAATCAGCCGTCAGCCGTCAGCCGTCAGCCGTCAGCCGTCAGCCGTCAGCCGTTAGCTGAAAGCTGAAAGCTAGCGAAGCGTCATCCAGGTCATTCCGCTCGTCTGAATGTTTACCTCGACCGATATTGAATACCCACGTGAGACTTTGATCTTGCGTGGTTTTCCTTCTTTTTCAGTGAGCGTGACAACGTCATGAAGCCCGGTGTAATAAATCGGCACTTCGACGGTTTCTTTGATTGGCTTGTCGGTTGAGTTGTATAAGACAATCATGCCTTTCTCTTTTGTGCCAGTTGGGTTGGCGTGTAATATTCCATCCCATGATTGACCATCGCACCGTCGGATGTGGATGATGTCCGATTCCAACGTATCACGGTACTTTTTGAACCAGTTCACCCACTTGACTACCACTGCTTTTGTTTCCGGTGCGTCGTAGAGTCTTGGCCCCCGATAGCAGGCCTGGGCTCCGTATCCAAGGTTGTTGGCTAGGTGCATTTCGTAATCGGCAAGGTGATCTTTCAGAGGCTCAATTGTGGCGGCATCGCCACCACCTTGATACTGGACGAGCGGCACGAAGGTCCACCCCATGCTTGGCGTTTTGTCCCACGTTCCGTCATAAAGGTTTTGGCGGCAGTGGATGTGCTGAAGTGCCCGAGGCAATGACCAGTTGGTCTCTCGGTATCCCATTCCGGTTTTGTTGGAGCCGGACATGAAGTAGTTATCTGGCACATTGAGAAAGACATTTTTGGATCGGCACCATTTATAGAATCTGGTGATTTTGAGCCACTGTTTGTACTGAGAATCTTCCAAATTAACGTGGCCAGGATGGGTGGTCGAGGCGCACATGTCGCCCGGATAGTTTCCGTCATGTTCGAGCAAGTCGAAGCCGGTTTTTTCGATAAAGTTTTGTAGATTTTCGAAGTAATCCTGCCCCCATTTGCTTTCTAGGCAGGGCGAGTTACCAAAGATCGCGCCTCCGGTTTTGCCAGTCTTGGGATTGATGACATCATTGACATCATCGATGCGTCGGCTTGCCAGCAAGGAGTAAGCGCCAAGTCGAATTCCCTTCGAATTGGCATATTCTCTAAACTCGCGAAACTTCTTGATGGTGGCGGGATTGGTCGATTCCATATCGACTCCGCTTCCAAAGCTAAGAATGACCATTTCGTAGCCACACTCGGCTGCCTGGTCGATGGCGGTATGGACTGCCTTGGGTTCGACGGTGGTCAAGTGGAGCATCATTGGACTATCAAGGCTCCACGGTGCTAACGTTCGGAACATCTTGCGGACGGCTAGACCATTGCGTTCTCGATCGAATGAGTCATATAGAAGTTCATGGACGCGATAGGTTGTGAAGGTAGAACCTGATTCGATTTCCATTCGCGGTCCAATCTGAGGTTCGCCAATGAGGAGACAGGGGGTTTTGAGATCGTAATTAACTTGGGTGGTGTACGTTGGATCGGTCGTCCAATGAACCCCTTTGGCGTGGGCGTTGGGCGACATTCCGCCAAACGTGTAGTCGCTGGTCACGAACATGTTGGGCTTCCGCCACTCGGGACTCTCGTCGACGGCTGATTCACCTTCGACAGCCGCAAGAATTTCGTTTTCAAATTTTTCGAGGACAATTTGTTGTCCCGTTTCGTTTTTGACCTCGATCCATTTTGAGATCACAGGAAGGGAATCGGGCATTTGGTAGCGAACGGTGACCGTGATGCCTGGAAGGTCCTTGCTTTGATAAACCAACGCCACTCCTTTACCCGTTGGGTTCATCTTATGGGCGATGAGAGGAACATAATCCATCGGCATGATCAATGCGAGTTGAAGGGAATGAGGAAGAGGCTTTGCTTTGGCAAGGAATGCCTGGTCGACGTAAGCATGATCGGGAAAAGATTCTAGTCCACCGACTTCGTACCGCTTGCCATTAACCGTGATGGATGCTTCTGGCTTAACCGTCCTTAAAAATTCTGCTTTGTTGCTTTCTTCACGAAAGCTGTAGCACGCGCCCGTTTTAGATATCCATGATCGCGAGATAAGTCCATTGCTGATCGTCGTCTTATCATCTGCGATTTTGACCTCGGTTTTCGTTTTGTTGTTTCCGATGAGCCAGTCGCGGGATGGATTAATCATGGTCAGGGATAGGGTTATGAGCGCGGTGAGCACGGGATTATTGTATCAGTTCGGAGTCCCGAAACGGGATGGAGTTCCAGGAAGTGCGGAGTGCATAGTGCAAAAGTGCAGAAGCGCGAGGGCGAGGGCGGTCGCGATGGGGAAAAGTTGGGAGTCCCGAAACGGGATGGAGCTGAAACTCCATTGGCTGAGTTGGGAGGCATAAGTTTGGCAAAGAATTGAGACTTGGACAAGAATCTGTCAGCTGTCAGCTTGTAGAGAAAGTAAGTGATGAGGCCGGGCGATGGCAAGAAGGTACTGCTTCGGATTTTCAAGAAGGGTCGCTCCCATAGCAATTGATGTTCGTTGGCGGACTGGAGCGACCGTGGCACGGGACAGTTTCCGATTTTTACCCAGCCCTGCGTGTCCTTTGTCGCCGGGGCTCCAAAAGACACTTTGGCTGGGCTGACAAACTGCCGCTCCTTCAGAGCTGTTCCTTGTCAATTGAGAGTCTCGGATGCTTGTTGATAGGCTGGTTTTAGCGGTCATAAATTATTGGTTTGGTAAAGAAATGAACCTAAATTCGGGAATGAAAAAAAAATGTAGCTCCATTGAAGACGAGCTACTAGCTGCAAGCTTCTAGCTTCAAGCAAGAAAAGACGAGAATGGCCTTGATGGTGGTTGAATGTTGTCACTTGGACAGGGCTCAAAATGAGGGCGATGGCGAATAGGTCGCAGGTCTTCTTATCTTCGGAGGAGATTTTGGTCATTGGTTCGTTAGAATTAGGCATTTTTGTAAAGAATTGAACCTAATTTCGGAAAATTTCATTTTTTTGTAGCACTTTTCTCAGCGCTCGAAAATGATGAGCAGGAGAACACTTTTGCGTTATTGTACTCTAATCTACGCTTTTTTTCTACCTTTGTTCAATTGTTTGACGAGTTTTTGGGAAAAGGATGAAGATTTGGTGGGTTCAGGACCTCTCATTAGGGACTGAAGGCAGGGATTGCGAGACGGGAGGGTTTAGTTGACGCGGGTGATTGCTCTGCTTGAGACGGGTGCAGCGGTTCGAGGTGGGAGAGTAATATGTATGGC
>Ga0194055_10001876_pt1 | contig 16914 bp, 9 predicted proteins | sample SepL449m_MetaG_FD_155482 | JGI IMG/M metagenome (GOLD analysis project Ga0194055, IMG submission 155482) | Anoxic zone freshwater microbial communities from boreal shield lake in IISD Experimental Lakes Area, Ontario, Canada - Sep2016-L442-9m | ecosystem: Environmental > Aquatic > Freshwater >...
AGAACGACCGCCACAATTAGTAACCAAACCGATAACGTCATTAGCCGTAGCGCGGATCTTGTACGAAGGCAATCAAATCGCATCACTTCGTCTGCCATTGATCATTCTCTTCGAGAACGCTCCGCACGGCGTCGCTATCAAGCCATTGTCGCGCCTCTTTATCCTCGCGCAGATAAGCGTCCCAGAACGCGGTCGTGACGGCGAGTATCGCGCGGTGATGATTTGGGTTCCGCCGCTCGGTCTCGCCCGGCAGAGCCCGTTCGGTAAAAGCGGAGTGTTCGGCTTTGTCGAGCACCAGTTGATACTTCGATCCTGGTGACAGGTCGGGGAAGACGATGAGCCGAGTCTTCGCATCGGCTCCGCTGATCGGGTTAGAGTCTTTCGTCCCGGTCAGTAGCATCCAGGGAATCTTCACGCTACCGAACGCCCGTTTCGTATTGCCGTTGGCGGGACCGCTGGGGCTCATTACGACCGCCGCTTGAACACGCAGGTCGGTAAATCCCTTGCCCAGCGGAGGCACTTGACCGCTGACCGCTTGCGTTGTCACTGCTCCGAAGGAGTGCCCCGACATGCCAATGTGTTTTAAATCGAACCGTCCTGAGAACGCATGTGCAGTGTCCTTGTTCCAGATTTCCAGTTGATCCAGAACCGCAGAAACATCCTGCACTCGCAACAAGAACTCCTTCAGTCCGGCCGCCTGTTTCAAAGCTGCCATGCGTTCGGCCACAGGCAAGTCTTTCCAGACGCTGTCATCGCTTCCGGGATGCTGGAGAAACACGGCCACATATCCACGCTTCGCCCAATGTTTACCCAGAAATGCTGATCCCTCGCGGTTACCACCGAGTCCATGACTAAACAGCACAACCGGCGCGGCGGCCATGTCCGTCGGCAGATAGACACGGATCGGAATCTCACGTGAGCGTTTCGCGTCCTTGATCGCCAAATCCACTTGCTCAATTTTCACATCTGCTGTGAGCAGTGGATCGTAGTTGGCCCACATTCTAGAAGACGCAATTAGGGCTAAAATCAACAGCGCAAACGCTCGGTTCATTGAATCACCTCCTAGGAACTCATGGCTTCGGCATTTCCTGGCTACGACGACCAGCGTAGTAGGCCTGGATCTCTTCTCGCGTTGCGAATCCGTCGCCATCTTTGTCGATGTCATTGAAGACGGACGGCTGCGGATACTCGTTGCGTGAAAGCTTGCCGTCACCGTTTTTGTCGGCTGTTTTGAGTGCAGCTTGCATTCTACCACCCGCAGCAGGCGTTCTATTTCTGTTGGCTGCGACACCCTGATTTCTCGCATCCTGACGAGTCCATTGAGCAGGCTGTGTGACTTTTTCCCATTCGGCGAAAGCGAATTGCAATTCGCCGAGTTTATCGGGTTGGACGGAAGCGAGGTTTTTGCTCTCGCTGATGTCTTCCTTGAGATTGAATAGCATTGGAGGCTCAGTTCGGGTGTTGACCAGTTTCCAATCACCCAATCGAGCGGCATGCTGTTGGCCGGCACGCCAGAAGAGTTGTTCGTGAGGAACACCACTTTGCGTGCCAGTGATGAATGGAATAAGGTTCACCCCATCCAGGGTTCCGTGGGATAGGCTTCCAGCCTGTCGAGAACCTTCCACAGGTTGGATGCCTATGCCACTTTCAATACCCGCAGCGGCCAACGCAGTCGCGTGGCAATCAAAACCCATGACCATTTCGCGATAGACGGTTGCAGGTGTCAGCTTGGCCTTCCACTGCATGAGAAACGGGACACGTATTCCACCTTCAAAGAATTGGCCTTTGTAGCCCCGCAGTGGATCATTTCGCGATGTGGTCTGGGTCGTCGGACCACCATTATCACTGTAGAAAAAGATGAGTGTATTGTCTTCTTCGCCAGTTTCGCGGACTTTATCAAGAACCCTTCCAACCGCGTGATCTAGCCCACTCAGCATCCCTCCGTACGTTCGTCGCTTGCGATCGGGGATGCCGGTGAGTCTTTCCGAATAGGGATTCGCATCCATTGGTGAATGTACAGCATTGAACGCAAAGTAGAGAAAGAACGGTTTATCCTTGCTTCGATCAACGAATCCGACCGCTTCATCTGCGAACACATCGGTGAGATACTTTGTGGTCTTCACTGGCTCGCCATTGCGAACGATCGGGTCGTTGTCTTGCCGGCCCGCCAAGTAAGTGTGTGCACCGCTTAGAAAGCCATAGTGATAATCGAATCCACGCTCATGAGGACGCAGTCCCTCCTTGAAACCGATGTGCCACTTGCCAACCATCCCAGTCGCGTAACCAGCTCCCTTCAACTTTTCGGCCAATGTCGGAATCTCACGCGGCTGACCAAAATTCGGATCGGCGAACCGCTCGGGCCCTGAGTTATGCTCAAAGCCAAAGCGATGCGGATACATGCCGCTCATCAATCCCGCACGCGATGGCGAGCAAACGCAATGCGTCGCGTAGCCATCCGTAAACCGAATACCGTTGATGGCAATAGAATCGATGTTTGGCGTGGGAATGTCTTTGCAGCCGTTCACTCCAATGTCGGCGTAACCGAGGTCGTCGGCGAGAAAGATAATGATATTGGGTTTGTCTGCTGTGAAACCAGACACGCAAAACGTGCACAGCATTAAAACTGCAGTCAGAAGAATTGCGATTTTTGGTCGTATCATGCTTACTTCCCAATTCTGTCGGTCGTATGGAATCATCGCTACTTCGCAGCGACTTTGGATTCGGTTAGCGGCACGAAGTACTCAACGTATCCGATCAACATCTCGTCGATCGTTTGAGGACCCCATTTAACCCGCTTGCCGGGGTCGGGGCTAATGTCGCCAAGATCGCGAACATCAACACGAGTTACCAAAAATGTTGCAGATTTCGGCTTGGCTTACAGACCGATCCCGTGAAGTGTCTAGCGGTCGACTATTTTGGTTGACATCGCAGACGCAGACAATCGAAACTCAATCCAACTCAAATGGCCCATTCAATCAAGAATCAAATCTGCTAACAATTCGCCACGAACTGATCCAGTTCCGAAGCATCGCTGGCAGCCAATCGGAATTCCAATGCCCCTGCGATTCCAGCAACTTGCTCGGGTGTACGGATGCCGACGATGGCAGCGGTCACAGCCGGGTTTTTCAGCGTCCACGCAATGGCCACTTCGCCTGAAGTTCGCCCGACACGCCGGGCCACCTCTCCCACTTTTTCAGCAATCCTTAAATTCCGCGTGAGAAGCGGTTCCTGAAACTGAGCGCTGCGTCGTCTCCAATCGTCTTCTGGGAGATGGGAAATACGATCACGAGTCATGTTGCCTGCCAACAGCCCAGAACCCATCGGTGAGTAGGCCAGCACTCCGATTCCGCGCGATTGCACATAGGGGAGGATTTCCGATTCGATCTCACGTCGAATCATAGAATACGGAGGTTGGAGGGAAGTGATCGGTGCAATGGCGGCAATCCGTGCCAATTGTACCTCGTTGAAATTGGAGACGCCGATCCAGCGAACTTTCCCTTCCTTTTTCAATTCTACCAGCGTACTCCAACCTTCCTCGATGTCTTCATCAGGTTCAGGCCAGTGAATTTGGTAGAGATCAATCGTTTCGACACTCAAGCGTCGCAGGCTATCTTCGCATTCCTTACGGATGGAATCCTTCTTGAGCACTTTTATGATCTGGCGATTCGCATCCCATGCTCGCTCGCATTTCGTAAAGACGTACGGCTTCGGCCCAGGATAAGTCGCAATGGCCGAAGCGACGACCTCCTCGGAATGCCCTAAACCATACACGGCCGCGGTATCGATCCAGTTAATTCCTGCATCCAACGCAGCATGAATCGCCCGCACACTCGTCCGGTCATCCTGGTTGCTCCAAGAGAATGCCCAACCTGCACCCCCGATGGCCCACGCTCCGATGCCAATCGGAGTAATATTTAGATCCGAGTTACCCAATGTTCGCTTTTCCATGGAATCTCAGTCGGTGGATACGTTGAGAGAAATCGCTTCTTGTTCGTTCATAAGGACCGAATCGATCCTATTCTAGCGGATGGACGCTATCGGTGGGCTGTTCCATGCTTCGATCGCTTTCTCGGTTCGTTACGATCTCGCCATCGTCTTTCCACAAAGACACTTTTGAGTATGCTATCTCGAAGGACATACCCAAGTTGTTCATAGTTTTCATCCACAAACTGAACGCTTCGGAGTGACCTAAACCCGGTCCATTCCCTTGGCGGGCACGTGGCGACCGAAAATGCTCAGTGTCTATTAACCGCTCTACTTTTCCATGTCACTACTCAACGACACATCCCGTCCGGCAGCCTGCCACATCTAGCATGAACTCCATCGCACCAAAGACATTTAGAACTATGTCCCATTCCAGCCTTTGTTTACTGATGGTGCTGGCTCTCCAGCCCAACTGCTTCGCGCAGGACGCTGCTTTGGCGGAGCAAGTCCAAGGGGAATACCTTAAAGGAAGCCTTGGTATTCAGGTCGCTGCGACTGGGGATGCCGAGTATCGCGTAACCTTCTTTGAGGGTGGGCTTCCAGGTGCAGGATGGAATCGAGGTCCGACCCAAACGACCGAGTTGGATCACGAAGCGGTTTCGGATTTGCTAAACACTGCGGAGCGCCAAGAGCGCCACGGTCCTTCACTCGGTGCCAAGCCACCCACCGGTGCCATCGTCTTATTCGATGGCACATCGCAGAGTGTTGATCAGCATTGGCAATCGGGTGCCAAGCTCGTCGAAGGAAATCTCTTGCAAGCGGGCGCGACCACCCAGAAGCGCTTCAACGACTATCGATTGCATCTCGAATTTCGAACTCCATTTTCGCCAAAATCCGAAGGTCAAGGCCGAGGCAATAGCGGTGTCTACCATCAAGCTCGCTACGAGACACAGGTTCTCGATTCCTTTGGATTCGACAACGAAAGCAACACGTGCGGTGCTATCTATGGAATTCAAGCAGCCGACTTCAATGCTTGTTTGCCTCCGCTCGCATGGCAGACCTACGACATTGAATTCGTCGCAGCACGCTGGGATGCCGCTGGCAAAAAGACTGCCGAAGCCAAGCTCTCCGTTTGGTTGAATGGTTTCCCGATTCATCGTGATCAATCCGTGCCAAATGCAACAACTGCCGCACCAAACGCCGAGTCTCCTGCGCCGGGACCACTGTATTTGCAGGATCACGGAAACTCCGTCACCTACCGAAATATTTGGCTTGTTCCGATCGATGCAGATCAAGTCGCCCTGCGGCCCCGCGTATCCGGCTTTGAACGCCTCCACACAACGATTTCGAACGACGAAGAACTGGCACTGAGCGGACGTTTGCTCATTAGCGAACTAGGCTGTGTGGCATGTCACGATCCAGGGCTGTTACCTAATCTCGACGATAGCAAGCAAGCACCCCTTCTCAAGCAAGCCGGTGCTAGGCTAAAGCCCGGATACATTGCTTCGATGCTCGCCGACGTGCATCGGTCAAAACTGGGCACAACCATGCCAGACCTATTGCATGGGCTCGATGCAAAGAACAAGTCAGAAACGATCGAAGCGATTTCTGCGTTCGTGGAGAGCACCGGAAAATCGCGCCGACATTCGCGCAGCGATCGACAAGCCTCCGAACGAGGACAACAACTCTATTCCCGAATCGGTTGTGCCGTTTGCCATGGATTTCCAGACGGAAACAAAGTCACTTCGACCAGCGTCCCGTTGCCCGAAATTTCTAAAAAATACACGTTTGATGGGTTGGCCTTGTTCCTCAAGCAACCGCATCAAGCGCGTCCGTCGAATCGGATGCCAGGCATGCAACTCGATGACAATGAAGTTCGAGATTTGGCCCATTTCTTGTTGCCCACCGTGGACCCTGCCGACGCCCGTCCGGATACTCGTTTTAGCCTCTACCATGGTGAATGGAACAAATTGCCCGATTTCGACAAGCTAACAGCCATCACGAAAGGAACCACCGAAGGTTTCGATCTTGGGGTCGCCGATCGCAACAACAACTATGCAGTGCGTTTCGACACGTTCTTGACGATCGACACCGCAGGCGAATACCGATTCCATCTCGGATCCGACGATGGCAGCAAGCTCTATGTGGATGGCAAGACGGTGGTCGATGTCGACGGCATTCACCCTCACCAGACATCCTCCAATTCGATTCGACTCGATGCCGGCACGCATTCCCTCCGAGTTGAATACTTTCAAGGTGGCGGCGAAGCCACTCTCGATGTGCAATGGGAAAGCGATTCTTTTGTACGTCAATCGCTCGACGGGTGGTTGACGCTCGACCGCGACGGAGCAAAGAGCCCGGCCAAAGAATCGGTAGTCGATCCGTCGATCATCGAAAAGGGAAAGATTCTCTTTACGAAAGTCGGATGCGGGCAATGCCACAAGATGCCTGGTCTGCTATCGTCCACCGGGCAACTGGCGAAGGCTCCTCGATTGGATCAATGCAACCCCGAAGAAGGGTGCCTCGCACAACGCCTTCCCGCAGGAATCCCCGATTATCGCTTGAGCTTCAATCAGAAGGAAGCCATCCGTGCGGCACTGCAGACGCAACCGAACGACGAACTCGCGGAATCACAGCGCACGAAATTCGCACTGCATCAACTGAATTGTGTTGCCTGCCACCAGAGAGATGGCTGGGGCGGACCCGAATCCGACAAACTCGAATTGTTTCAGTCGACCATTCCTGAGATGGGGGATGAAGGACGATTGCCACCACGCTTGACGGGCGTTGGGGATAAACTCAACGACAAATTCCTCGCTAAGGTATTGGCAGAGGGCGCGCGGCATCGACCCTATATGCACGTTCGCATGCCGCAGTATCACGAGGCCACCAACGGATTAGCAGATCATTGGAAGAAGACGGATCGCCCGTCGGATGATCGCATTGCGCACGCCGCAACCGAACCTGAAGTGCGAACTCTTGCTGCGGGTCGCCAATTGGCAGGTATCAAAGGATTGTCCTGCGCCCAATGCCATACTTTTGGAAATCAAAAAGCGATCGGGATCCAAGCCATCGGACTGCTCTCCATGACCGAGCGATTGCGACCAGAATGGTTTTATCGTTACCTGATGGAACCCACGAAATACCGACCTGGAACTCGCATGCCGGCCAGCTTTCCGGATGGCTCCAGCGTTCTCAAGACCGTGTACGACGGCAATGCCGAACACCAAATCGCGGCATTGTGGAAATACCTAGCTCAGGGAGATAAAGCTTCGATACCTGAAGGACTGTTGCGCGATCAAATGGTTCTCGAACCTAAGGATCGGCCGATCCTGTATCGCAATTTTCTAGAAGGACTCTCCGCCCGTGGGATCGCGGTAGGATATCCCGGCGGTCTCAATATCGCTTGGGACGCAGAATCAATGAGCCTCAGCAAAGCATGGCAAGGCCAGTTCATCGATGCTTCCATGCATTGGCGCGATCGCGGGGTCGGACGACAACGACCGCTCGGGGATCTGATTCTCTCCTTTGAAACGGTTTCGCCCGTGGCGATTCTCGACAATCCTGAAACCGTTTGGCCCACCTCCAAACAGATCACCAAGTCCCATCATTTCAAGGGATATCGGCTTGATCACGCAGGCTATCCGACGTTTCGCTATCAGATCGACGGAATCGAAGTTCTCGACAGACCCGATTTGATTCTTTCGCAAGATGGAACACCGGGCTTGAAGCGCACCTTGACGGTTCAGAGTGCAACCGAGGAGAGCCAAACCAAAAATTCTGCTTCAGGCAAACTCTGGTTGCGACTCGCAGAGGGGAATCAGATTCGCTCGGAGGATGCGAACACTTGGCTGGTAGATGACCAGTATCGAGTCACGATCCCAGCTTCCTTTGCCGCGAGAGCATCCATTCGCAATTCCAACAATCGCCAGGAATTGGTCATGCCAATCGAATCACTTGCTCAACCGTTCAACGTGGAATACGTCGTCCGCTGGTAACGATGACTTGATTTTTGCATGCTCGTCTCAATTGCCCTTCACATCCGATGATCCAATGTCATTTTCCTCGAACACTGCCTACCCAATCATGATGCCGCCAAACTTATGTACGATCATCTCTGTGAGCGCGTGGATTGTTTACTCGGCTTTGGGTAGCGTCGGAATAGCCCAGGATCGATCCAAAGTCTCGAAGGAATCCGAGTACTTCAAGATCACGTCGTTCGAAATTCCCGAAGGGGTCGAATTGGAAGCAACCTCCTTCCAGTGGATGCCCGAAGGCAAACTCGCCGTCGCTTCCCGACGAGGGGAGATTTGGATGATCTCGAATCCTTTATCAGACGTGGTCAAAGCGGATCAGTTCCAGCTCTTCGCACATGGTCTTCACGAACCGATCGGCTTGACCTACCGCGATGGCTGGCTCTATGTGACCCAGCGTCCGGATGTGTCGAGACTGCGTGATTCCGACGGGGACGGGGTTGCCGATGATTTTGAGGTGGTCGCCGACGGTTGGGATATCACTGGCGATTACCATGAATATGCCTTCGGTTCCAAGTTTGACAAAGACGGAAGTATTTGGGTCGCCCTGTGCTTGACCGGCTCATTCGATAGCAACGCCCTGTATCGCGGTTGGGCCGTCCGCACCACGGCCGATGGACAGACAATCCCAACAACCAGCGGCATCCGTTCTCCAGGTGGAATCGGCATGAATTCCGTTGGTGATATGTTCTATACCGACAATCAAGGACCATGGAACGGAACCTGCGGATTGAAGCACTTGATCCCAGGAAAGTTTTCCGGACATCCAGGCGGCTTCAAATGGTATGAACAAGCGGAGAGTGTCATGGGACCGAAGCCGCTTGAACCTAAAGACGGCAGTCGGTTTGTAATCGAAGCCGACCGCATCCCCGAATACGAGCCTCCCGCAATTCTCTTTCCGTATGGCAAAATGGGGCAATCGGCGGCTGGCATCGCTTGCGATATCAGCAACGGAAAATTTGGTCCGTTCTCAAATCAAATGTTTGTTGGCGATCAAACCTTTAGCACGGTCATGCGGTGCTATTTAGAGAAAGTCCAGGGTCATTACCAAGGTGCATGCTTCCCCTTCCGCGAAGGCTTTGATTGCGGCGTAGTGGGATTAGAAATGCTGCCCAATGGTTCGCTGTTCATCGGCGGTACCAGCCGAGGCTGGGGTTCGCGAGGCAATAAGCCTTACTGCGTCCAGCGATTGGATTGGACTGAAAAACAGCCCTTTGAGATATTGGAGATGCGAGCTCAATCCAATGGCTTCGAGCTTGTCTTTACGGAACCAGTGGACAAAGAAACAGCTCTTCAAAAGGATTCGTACGAAATGCGGACGTTTACGTACATCTACCAAGCATCCTACGGCAGTCCGGAAGTGGATGCATCCACACCGACGATCAAGGACATATCCGTCTCAGAAGATGGTCTTCGCGTTCAGTTGTCAGTGGAAGGATTGAAACGGGGTCACGTGCACCATCTTCAGGCGAAAGGTATCCGATCCGCAGGATCGAAACGACCGCTCCTTCACGGTGATGCATACTACACGCTCAATTATTTGCCGTAGTGCGCACTTGGGGCCCTATCGCGTGTGCGTCTGACGATGACTAGTCCTAGCATACCTTTGATGCAATTCGATGCGTGAAGCGATTGGCTGACTGCACTTTTCACCGTGCGCTAGGCCAAAATGCCATCGATTACTTTGCCAGTAGAGAGGCGATGCGGGCGGTTTTCGCGATCGTGCAGCATCTGTTGTGGATCGTATCCCAACTGATGTATCATCGTTGCTGCAAAGTCTTGAGGGGTGACCGCATCGCGGATGGGATACGCACCGTAGCGATCGCTCTCTCCATAGACACATCCTTTGCGAATCCCTCCTCCAGCTAGAATCCCGCTATAGCAATACGGCCAATGCTCGCGTCCTGCATTATTGGCCGTGATCTGTGGTTTGCGGCCAAACTCACCGACCCACGCAATCAACGTTTCATCCAGCAAACCACGCGACTCGAGATCTTCGATCAACGCCGACAGGGCCATATCGGCTGGAGGAATCAGATCGTTCTTCAAGCGATTGAAATTGTTGCCGTGCGTATCCCAGAAGTTTTGACCATCGTTATGCCAGTTGACGCTGACAAAGTTGACACCGCTCTCGATCAATCGTCGCGCTAATATCACGCATTGACCATGGATGTTTCTCCCATATCGCTCTCGCATCGAAGAGGACTCGGCATTGATATCGAACGCTTGTTGCACTCTCGAGCTGGATAGCATGGCTGCGGCTTGGGCCTGTTGCGCGGTCCAATTGCCAGCCACCGCCGATCGATCCAATCCGATCCGCTGTGATTCGATCGCTTGCAGGAGATGGCGGCGAGACTCTAAACGTTCCAGGGAAATATCTCCGGGCAATGAGAGACCTTGAGGTTTCCAATCGTTGTGATTGGGATCACCCGAAAGCAATACACCATTAAGGCTGGATCCAAGCCAGCCTCCGTGTTGGCCAGGCGCTTCTCCTCCAGGAGCGGCCGGATGGAAGGCTTTCCAAGGCAAAGTAACAAACGACGGCATACCGTCGGAGTTGCTTCGTAAATGGGAAAGCAAACTACCCATATGGGGTGAGTCTTTTTCGCTCGGCGGGGCCGCATCACTCTTGAGAACAGGGGCGGGATTTCCGGTCAACGTGGCATGACCACTCGACAAATGGGCCGGGTCGTCGTGTCCGAGCGAGCGAATGATGGTGAAGCGATCGGTTAGGCGAGACAGGTTTTTAAAGTGTTCGCAAATTTGTGTCCCTGGCACAGCGGTCGAAATGGGTTTGAACTCACCTCGAATCTCCGCCGGCGCGTCCGGCTTCATATCAAAGGTGTCGAGTTGGCTTGGACCACCCCACATGAACAGGAAGATGCAACGTTTTGCACGTATCGGAAGAGTTGGCTCGCTGGCGAACACCCCATTGCGATCGACTGCGCCTAGGCCCAACCCGAGGGCGCCCAGCGAACCCGCCTGAAGCACTTGGCGACGTGAACGACGCAACCAGCGTTGAAATCCCGCACAAACCTTTTCTTCGGACATGAAACGACAGCTTTGAAAGGTGGGACAGAACCGGCCAGCGATCGGTCGAAAGTCCGAGCCGATTTGACTGCGATTGATCAGATGGATTGTGAGGAGGGAGGATGGGATCTAGCTTCCCGGTGGGTGACTCGATTATAGTCGGATAACACCGCAGAGTCGAGACGAGCATTCGATGGGTCAGGGAATGCTCAGAAGGATAATCATTCGGGATTTCGCAGATTGTACGGTGTGTGAAAAGATTCCGTCGAATGATCGAAGCCAACGTCGAAAGTGGTTTGCTGACAATCCGCACAACCCAGAACTACTCGGGTTCGATCAAGGTAAAGGCAACGGCACAATCGTTGAATAGCTACGAAGGAACGGGGGCAACGAGGGGAGAGCTTTTGAATGGTGCGCCACGGTGACATGGTGACATGGTTCTCGCAATACGCTTGTGAAGCGTTGCATCACTCCCCAAGGATGCTCCAGCCAAGCGGTGCAAAGGCAACTCCTCGGATGTTTTGACCGTTGGTTGCCATCCATTGCATTTTCAGATGCAAATCGTCAGGAATACCCTGATTGACATGCCCATTCAACCCCGACAATACCGACCATCCGCCGTTGGGAGCATAAGCTACTCCCTTGATTTCATTTCCTTGAGTCGAAAGAAGCTGCATTGCCTGATGTGCTTCCGCGGGAATGCTTTCACTCACAAATCCGCTGAAGCCATGGAGAATCGTCCACCCTCCGTTCCGGGCGAAGGCCACACTTTTGATGTCCTCACCCTGATTGGCGAGTTGCACCATGGACGCCTGAGCCCTGGCAGGAATAGCGTCGCAAACAAAGCCGCTTTGTCCGTGCAACAGACACCACCCTCCGTTGCCAGCGAAGGAAATGCTTTTGATGTCGGATCCAGTAGACGCTAGTTGCCCCATCGCATAGTGCGCTCCATCGGGGATGTTTTTGTTGACATAGCCTGAGCATCCATACAAGATGCTCCAGCCACCGATCGGAGTGAACGCGATCCACTTCACACGTTCGCCACTCATGGTTAGTTGCTGCACTGCAAGATACGCGTCGTCAGGAATATTGCGGTAGTACATCAGTAGCTCCAGTTGAAAGAATGTGCATGCGACCAGTGCGTGATGGCAAGAAGCAACATCGTGGCAAGAAGCAAGTGCACCAGCACGAACCGAATACGAAAATCGGGCATGGCGAATCTTCGCGTTGTCCCTCGGAACCATGGATCGACGCCGGTGCAGTCTATACGATCGGTCATTCGATCGCCACCGTCAACCGCCGGTCAAATCGACGTCGCCAGAACAGATGACAAAGAGATCAGGGATTCCAACCTATTCCGACGTTTGCGGCACTCCCCAAAGCTCCGCGAGCAATTCAAACATCGCGGGATCATGCTCACGCAATTGGTCTCGACTGAACGGGAAGAAATCATTGATGCTAAAAAACGCTTCGCTAGCCTCTGCAAAATACTCCTGCGGTGTTTGCATCGCATAAGCCTTCACTATGGAGCTACGTCCGTCGCCAAAACGCTGTTCGACTTGATCATAACGCCCACCAGCCCTTGCTCTTTGATACGATTCATTGATCTTATTGTTCCCGAAACCATCTTTTAGGACACGGTCGTGGTACGCGTGAGCCAACTCGTGCAACGCAAAATTGGGCATGCGTCGCGTTTCCGCCTCAAAGATTCGAATATTCGTGAACTCAATTCCCTTTTCCATTGCCGTATTGCGATGATTGGCTCGCAACCAATCGACACTCGGATGGTATTCCGCCCTCGGCTGTATGTTTGCATATTCGGGAGATAACCAGAGTTGTACTTTGCGAAGTTCCTGAACCGCAGGCTCGGGAACCACACGAATAATTTCTTGCAATTGCCGCTGAAGGAGTTCGATCGCCTTGGCTGTTTCCGCGGGCTCGGCCGACTCCAGATCCTTGCTGATGTGCAAAGTCCAACCTTCGCACGGCATTTCCCGGTATGTCCGAGACTCTTCGTCTCCCCCATGGGCCGTACAGACGGAAGCCATCAGGAACGATAGAACCCAGGCTATTGTTTTCGAGGCCCGCTTGACCATTTCCATCCTTCTTTCCGCGGAGTCTTTCGGTTGTTATCGTTTGGTTACTTAGCGGGATACCTAGGTGATCTCTTATCGATGAACGCGGAAATTCCCTCGCGTGCATCGGGAAGTTGTAAACAACGAATGTATGCCTCCGTATCGGCACGATACGCGACTTTCGGTTGTGATCCCTCATCCAAATGGACTAATCGTTTTGTCCATCGCAATGCTTCGGCGGGCAATTCCAACATCCGTTCCGCCAATTGCAATCCTCGCTTGAAAAGCATAGCGCCTGGAACTACCTCATTCACTAGACCCCACTCCCAAGCTCGATCGGCAGAGATTGGCTCGCCGATCATACACATCTCCAGTGCTCGCGACTTGCCGACCAATGCGGTCAGCTGTGCGATCCCGTAACCTGGCGGCCAACCCAATCGGATCTCGGGCATTCCGAAGCGCGCATGGTGTGTCGCAATCCGAAGATCCGCCGAATAGGCCGCAACGCAACCCGCTCCCAACGCATCTCCATGAACCAACGCGATGACCGGTTGTGGTAGGCGTTCGAATGCCAAATAAACTTCTGCTTGGCGGTAACTCAATTCTCTGGCTGCATCGGCAGAAAAACTGGGTAGTTCCTTAATATCATCACCCGCACAGAACGCATCCCCAGCCCCTTTCAATAGGACCACTCGCACGTCGTCTGGGTGACCGAGCAACCAGGACACGAGGAACTCCAAGTCGCGCGTCATGGAAGCATTCACGGCGTTCCGCGAGCCAGGCCGATTGAGAGTCACTATCGCAATTCGATTCTGGATATCGACGATCAACGTCTCAAGAGAAGGCAGCGTTCCAGAATTGGGAATTAGATTCATCGCTCTCGGTGGATCCCCTGATAGCTTCACAAGATTTTCGATCAACCGCTCCAATTGCACCAAGGCTCGCGTATGCGTTCCATGGCCTACTAGCCGATCCCCCGCGGTCGCTTGGACATCAAACACAACTCGCCTGCCATCGATCGCTGTGACTTTTGCGGAACCCTCCACCTCGGTTCCGAGGGATGCTCCACCCACATGCTCTATGTGAACATCGACACCGACCGATTCCTCTCCAGGTTCTAGAAAGGGGCGCAAAGCTTCGCGGCTGGCTCGCTCCATAAGCAAGATCATATTGGGAGTGGAGAAGACAGTTGCTCTCGGATCGCCACCCAAGGTGATGACCATCGTAGGATCCACCGTCCAACACAATGTTCCCCTGTCCCCAATTTTCAGTCCAGGTCTCATGGTGTTTCCATCTTGATCTTCCAGCGGAAGATGTGGTTCTTTATTCCGATGAATGAACGGAAGATCTTTGCACTGGCAATGTTCCTAGGCTCTCGTTGGGGGGTGCGATTGTCACATAGGGAACATATCCCGAGTATCGCCTCACCCGTTCGCACAGCCTATTACTTTCCTATGTCCGCAATCCATCGAGCATCAGTGATCCCCGTGATCGTGATCATGCGGGTGCGACTGGAATGCGGGATGCTTTTTGTCCCCTTTCGCTAGGACGTAAGCTAGCAGATCCAAAATCTCTTCCTTGGTCAGCTTGTTCAAAAGCCCTGCCGGCATGGAGGAAACAACGGACTTCTTTTGGCCAACGATCTCGCTTTTTTCAAGTACTGTCGGCTCTCCCTTGGCCAGCGGGTCGACCATGATCTTGATGTATTCATCGGTTTCTTCGACCACCATTCCCGTTACGATGGCATCCGAATCCATTTGGAAAATGCGCGCTTGGTACTTCTCCTCGATATCGGCAGATGGTTCGACGATCGATTTGAGCATGTATTCTGGGGTGAACTTCTTCTCGTCAAGCTTTGCAAGTTCAGGACCGAAATCTTTCCCTTCTCCCCCTAGCTTGTGACAACCAATGCAACTCGCTGCAGTGAAGAGACTTTTGCCGACTTCGTACGAACGTTCCTTTTTGAGTAGCTTCAGGTCCTCTGCCAGATCCGCGACTTTCCATTCCGTGTTGCGACCAATGCTATTGAGCAGTTCGTCTTTCACCGGGAGAGGATGCGCGGCCAAGTATGCCGACGGATCGGATTGGTAGCTTTCCAAGTCCGCTACGACAACGAGAACGCCGAACATGCGCCGCCAGTGCCCAGGATAGGTACAAACGTACGGGTACATGCCAGGCTCTTTCGGGACATCAAAGCTCAATGATTGGCTTTCCCCGGACGATAGGAGCTTGCTGGACAGTAGGATCTTGTCCGACTTAGGTACAAAATTTCGCTCCCTCGCGTCGACATCTTGCGCTGAAGCTTCCGCCTTGAGCCCAATTTCCTCGAGTGCACCCGGCAAAACGATGACCAAGTTGTGAGGCATGTTGTCCGTGTTTGAGAATCGGAATTCCACCGGTTTACCCGCCTCGACGGCGATCTGTTCCTTGTCATATAGCATTCGCTCAACCACGGTTCCCACCGCGATCGTTCGCACATCAAGGTTTTGGAGCCGATCAAGAATCGCCTTTGATCGATCACTAGGAAGCTTGCCAGCGAAGGACTTAAGAAGTTCCACGGTTTCCACTGCAGTTCCAGTGGTTCGCAATCTCGCTGGTATGCTGCTCAAATACCCCACCAAATTGTCCGTCAAACCGGGAATTTCCTTCGCATCCCAACTGGCCTCTGGCAAATTACGGAGCGCGGCAATGGCGGCTGCTTTGCTTCTATCGGTCTTGATCAGACGAGTCCAATCCCCGAATTTCTCTTTCTCAAATCCCGGAATCGTAAGGGCAGCACGGATGGCCAAATCATGAATTGTTTCCGATCCTCCTGCGATGCTCAATCGATCGGGCGCGATGGCTTGCTTTGCAAATCCAGGACCGCTCCAAACGACTTGCAAGCCGTCCCCACCCCCATTGTCAAAGTAGGTCACGATCAATGGATGACTCCCTGCTTGAAGATCGATGGTAGCACTCTTTTCCGACATGCCGTGTAGACCATCGTTGTCGATCAGGATCTTGTCATCGAGGTAAACCCGAGAGCCATCATCGGAAGCGATGGAAAACGTGTACTTGCCGGATGTCGGGACGAGAATGCTTCCGGTAAACCTCAATGCAAAATCATCTGCCTGCTTGCGTTGCGGCACATCCATCACGATTGCGGGAACGATCCCACTATCGGTCGGCTTGAGCGATGAGAGTGTCTCTCGCGCAACATTATCCGGTGCGGGATAAAAGTAATCGACTGCGATTCCGGGTTGTTGCAACGTGGCACCGCTCGGCTCCGATTGCAAGCCGGAGGGCAAGTCAAACATAAGAGACCGAACAGAAAAAAAGAGATTCTTTTGGAGGTCGGGATTGGAAACACCGGGTACCGCGTTTAGCAAATCTCGTAGTCCTTCTTTCGAAGACGCTGCAGCGGTGAATGCCGCATCGCCATTTCCCTCGGCAGTGACCCAGGCAGCATAGCCTAGCTGTCGCGTTCCTTCATTCTTTGCTTTGGTCGCCAAGTTCTGGAGTGCGCCTCGCACCTTCCGTAATTCAGCAACGGGTTGTTCCAAAAGCAATTCGCGCAAGCTTTTTAAAGCGTCGAGTTGATTGGATGCGTCTCTTTCTTGAACAAGGGAGACGATCAGAGGAACAGAACTTTCCTTTCGAATCTCAGACATGCTTCGAAGCGCGTCCCGGAGTGCTGGTCCACTCGAATTCGCCCGATCTAAGACAGCTTTCAATGTCCTCTCTGTGCGAGGCAATCGGAGAATAGTCTCCGCATCCAAATGGGCCAGTGCGAAGGCAAGAGCTGCGTCGGACAGTGGCTCTTTTGCAGCGATGCTGTCCTTCAATTGGGCATCTGCCTTGAGAGACTGCCT
>Ga0194055_10001877_pt1 | contig 16906 bp, 11 predicted proteins | sample SepL449m_MetaG_FD_155482 | JGI IMG/M metagenome (GOLD analysis project Ga0194055, IMG submission 155482) | Anoxic zone freshwater microbial communities from boreal shield lake in IISD Experimental Lakes Area, Ontario, Canada - Sep2016-L442-9m | ecosystem: Environmental > Aquatic > Freshwater >...
GGTACGCTCTTCGTCGGTCAACAAAATCGAAGCAGCAATTCGCATAATGTCATTCTCCATCCCAAGGATCGAGAACCAAACACCGCTCAAACCAAAAAGTATCGCACTTTTGTTACACTACACTAGCCCACGGTGAGAACCGGACGCTACCGCGTTCCGGCTGATTGATCGAACTACAAAACAAGTCGGCCTCATGAACGAACTTCCGGCCGACAGGCCACGTCAATCGGCGATCCACTTCGGTTTTGTGGACGTCGACTGAGTGGTGAAGCACACGATTGTTGTCATGCCTTAACTTTGACATGAGGTGCTATTCCGTGAGTACGAATTTCTGAAGCACAATGATCAAGCTCACGGCGACAAGGCATCCGATTCCGAACAGGAACTCACGGTCGTACCATCGAAATCGATCCCAGCCTTTGTAGGTGTATCGTGATGCAAGAATAGCGACTCCACACGCGATCTTCAGCAGCCACAGCCACGCAGGAAGTCGGCCGTCGGTACCGGACTCAAGAAAATCTGTCACCCCAAAAACGGCGAATGCTGCAGCGCCCCCGAAAACAGTGCGGCGCTGGACGACAGTTGCCCGAGGAACCCGCACAACAATCGTGGTCGCGACCACGAACCACAGGATGCCTTCAATCACATTGAAGATTGCGTACATCGATCGCCGCTTTGGAGAGAGAGGGAATTGGTACACCGACAGTGTGGCGAGTTCGCGCCCGGTGAACAAACTCGCGTATCGCGAAACACGCGAAATCTTGCTATCCACGCAGGCACCTTCTGCCACTTTCTTCGTGTTCCGCTGCGGTCGCTGTGGTAAAACACATGTCTGCGCCAATACCTGAAGATCCTGGACCTTGCTGAATAGCGCTGCCGAAAGTGGTGATGAACCGTGTCGAAGTTGAACTCACCGAACGCCGATGTTCGCATGCGTGGATTTTCAGAGCGGGCCACCGTAGAACAGGCCGTCGCCTGGCTGGAAAGCGTTCTCCCGCCGTTCGAATCACTCGCGGTAGAAGAAGTCTCGTTGCTTGATGCGGCCACGCGAATCCTGGCACACGACGTGAAAAGCCTCGTCAATGTCCCCGCCTTTACGCGTTCGATGATGGATGGGTACGCCTTGCAAGGCGAGCAAACCTACGGGGCATCAAACTACAATCCATTGTCACTGCATATCATCGGGACATGTTTTCCTGGCAGACCCTTCGACGGACACGTTCTGCCAGGGCAGGCCGTTCGGATCATGACAGGTGCCCCACTGCCGGACGGCGCAGATGCGGTCCTGCCCGTCGAAAACTCTTCGACCCAAGAGCAGACACTGCTGGTCATGGGTGAAGTTTCAACAGGCAAGCACATCGGGCAGATCGGGGAGGATGTCTCTGCTGGCGAAGTCATTCTACCCGCCAGACGCCAACTGCGTCCGCAGGATATTGGTGTGATCGCATCAATCGGCGTCGGGCGAGTCCCGGTGATCCGGCGACCTCGAGTCAGGATTATCATTACAGGGAACGAGTTGCTTCCGGCAGGAACGCCCCCGGAAGGGTGCCGGATTGCGGATGCCAACGGCCCGATGTTGCAGGCACTGGTTCGCCGCGATGGTGGGATCGCGATCACCGGTGACATTGTTCCCGACTGTCCCGATGCATTGCGAGCAGCGCTGGCAGACGACGCAGATATGATCCTGGTCTCGGGAGGATCGAGCGTCGGACAGGAAGACTACGTCCCGAAGCTTCTGGCCCAAGCGGGAGAACTTGCCATTCATGGTGTTGCCATGCGCCCCAGCAGTCCTGCAGGGATGGGTCGACTGAACAATCGCCTCGTGTTCCTGTTGCCAGGCAACCCTGTGTCGTGTCTCTGTGCCTACGATTTCTTCGCGGGACGAGCCATTCGAGCATTAGGTGGCCGGTCGCAGGATTGGCCGTATCGCCGTCGGAAATACCGGTTGAGTCGAAAACTGGTGTCGACCGTAGGACGCGTTGACTATGCGCGAGTCCGAGTGAGCGGGGTCGAAGCCGAACCGCTTGCGATCAGCGGTGCCTCGGTCCTCAGTTCGACAACTCGCGCAGAAGGGTTTGTGATCGTCCCTGCAGATTGCGAAGGGTATCCAGAAGGGGACGAGATTGAAGTCTTCCAGTACGGTGATTAGCTGGTGTTTGAGAATCGCCTCCCGCAACCAACGGACTCGCGCCCGTTCCCGGAGTGCATCACGAGCGCATTCTCAATCTTGCGACGTTACACTCTGACACGAATTCATCGCACTCTGGCGACTTCGCCGAGGCGTTCCTAATTTTGTTCCCATCGAGAAAACAGTGCGTTTATGGAAACCATCTCTGGACACCTTTACGACTTCCCCAAGTACTACGATCTGATTTTCGGTTCGGACTGGGCTGCCGAATTCCGTTTCCTGAAGGAGTGCTTCGCGAAGTATTCGTCGCGCCCCGTGAAACGTGTCTTTGAACCAGCCTGTGGCACAGGTCGCTTACTGGTACAGTTTGCCAAAGAGGGATACGACGTCGCCGGAAATGACCTGAATGCCAAGGCGATCGACTACTGCAATGCCCGTTTGGAACGACAGGGTTTCAAACCGACGGCATTTGTCGGTGACATGGCGGACTTCACCGTCAAGAAGAAATATGACGCGGCCTATAACTTGATCAATACCTTTCGGCACCTTCCCAGCGAAGCGACTGCCGAAGCTCACTTCAAGTGCGTTGCCGAATCGCTGAACAAAGGGGGCCTGTATCTGCTGGGTCTGCACCTGATCCCCAAGACACCGCAGAAATGCACGGCCGAAACATGGACCGCCAGTCGTGGCCCCTTGACCGTCGTTTCAAATCTCTGGTCGATTGGCATCGATCTGAAAAAACGGGTCGAACGGATCGGAGTGACCTATGACGTGTCGACCCCGACCAAGACCTTTCGCATCGAGGATGAAACCGCGTTTCGAACGTACACGGCCGAACAGATGTTTGATCTGATCGCATCTGAGCCTCGCTTGCGACTGGTGGAAACCTTCGATTTCCGTCACGACATTGACTGGCCGATCGAAATCACCGGTGACACGGAAGACGTGATCTACCTGTTGCAACGCGTCTGATCGTTTACTTGAGCGATGCGACGCCAGCGTACGCAATAATTTCGTTTCTGGTTTTCACCAGGCAACCCTGCTCGTCGCTTGTGACAGCCTGGACTTCGTCGCCCAATGGTAGAGTCAGTCGTTGCAGGATTCGTCCTGTGCGGGCATCGCACCAGACCACAAATGGCGGTTGGGATTGATTGAGTCCAATCGAGTCGATCGGCCAAGCGGCGATCAAGTCGCCGCAGGCCGCGACCTGCCATTGATCGGCCGTACTGCCAAGAAATCGTTCCCACTGGCAGTCACCGTATTTCAGAGAGATACGTCGCAAGAGGCCGTGACTGGCGGCAAACGCAGCGTCTCCGCTGGCGATGACTTGCCGTTCGGGATATTGCAGAGGCAGATGGGCGATTCCGACAGTCCATTCGGCCGTTCCAGTCCGGCGATGAAGACTGCTCAGCGTCATTCCGTCAACGGTCAGTAACAGTTGACGGTTGGATTGCCACAGAACGGGGTCAACATGGGAAAATGACATCCCACCCTGGTACAGCCAAGGATTGTTGATCGAATGCTGCGAGCGAGCTTCGATTCGGCGCTGGGCATTGATCGTTACGACGAGTTCTTCATCAATTACAGGCCCTTGCAACCAGAGGTCCGGCACGCCCGGTTGCTCAACGGCGACACATTCGGGACCAATGTCAATCAGCCAGAACGTGGCAGGCTTAACGCCTTGCAGGGCAATCTGGCGAGTTCCACACGACCATTGCCAGAACAGAGACTTGCCCCGCTTGAAGCCTCGCGCAGAATCTCCGCGTGGCGTAAACGTCCACGCGACGACACCGGCACGTGTATCAATGACCGTCAGTCCGATGCGCGGGTCGAACGCCACGACCCAATGGTCACGGACGCAGATCTGGATGGAGGGGACCAGCTTGGCATTTCGATCATTCGATTCCGGCAGGCGAAACATCGCACCATCCGCATGGATCAGTCGCATGGGTGTTGTGTCTTTTGACACCGTTACGGGGACGGCCCACTGTTCCTCACCCGATTCCAGCGACACAGAGGCCAGAGTTGTCCCGCCGGCGATCAGCAGGCTGATTCCAGAATAGGCTGACCACTGCGGGGTTTCAGCGAAGACTCGACTCCAGCGGACTCGACCTGTCGTGCGGTCCACACAGTCGCACAACAGCCATTTCCCCGAGGATGGATCTCTGCGCAGAACAATCAGACAAGCCAGGGAAACGGCAGGTGCTTCATTGATTGGAATCAGAACGCTGGCGACTTCTGGCATCCCTGGAAGGTGCTTCACGGTTGGATCGATTGTGAGATCGAGTTCCCAGGACCGTTGGAGTGACCGGATTGGTTGAGTCGGCTCGTAGGGGCGGTACACATCCTTTTCAAGCCGCTGTCTGGCGAGTTCGCTGGAGCGCAACCGGGTCCCCGACCAATTGATTTCGGTGTCAGCCATGTCGGCAGCAACCAATTGTTTCCAGGCCTGTCTGGCAGTCCGAAAATAACCAGCAGTCTCAAGTGTATCGGCCCAGTCCGCGAGAGTTGCCGCACGCGTTTCCAGGGTCGAGGCCAGTCGCATCGAGCGTGCCACGATTGTCAGTGCCGCAACGTAGCGACCAGCACGACGCTCTTCCGCCGCGAGTTGACGCCACGCCAGCGAGGACGATTCTGAGTTTGGATACTGGGCGATGGCACGCCGCAGACCTTCCAGATCACGCGATTCCACCAGTGCCGCGATCTCTTGGCTCGCCCGACGTTCAATATCCCCATAAACCACCTGGCCACGTTGTTTGATCAGCCGCGAGATCTCTGTCGATGCTGCCGCCGCTCCTGTTGATGCAAGATATGTTGTCCGACCAAGTTGGCTGTCATTCAGAATCTGCTGCAAGATCTCGACGGCAGCCAACGGACGATTCCGGACGATTTCTGCCTGAGCCGTTTCCATCAGGATTGTAACCACCGTGGCGGGGTTGGTTGTCAGTTTTCGTGCTTCAATCAGTTGATCCATCGCCAGGTCTGGATTCGCATCTGCCAGCGACTGGCGGGCGGCCCTCCGCAATAACTCCAGTTGCCGGGTTCGCAGAGAGTGGGACGTAGAAGTCTCCATTGCGGAGGCGGCTTCAATCGTGTCGATCCCTTTTCTCAACGTTGCTGTCGCAAGTTCCAGGTCTCCCTGCGGCACTTCTAGATTCGACAACCGCAGGTACAGATTTTCGATCGGCATGCAATCTGCCCTCGAACTGTCAGATTCGAGTGCGGCAATCAGCTTTCCGTCAGGACTGATCCGCTGCGACAGATCTCGCTCCAGTTTCTGCTTGAGCAGACTATAATCGCAGTAAGCCACCAGTCGCTCAGGCTGTGCGACCAGCAGTAGTCCACCCGAAATTGCGAGGTTGCCACCGACTTGAACGCTTCCTGGTGTGTTCAGTTGTTTGATCTCCAGCGGCGTTCCCGTTGCCGCATCAATCACCTGAATTGCCTCACGAGTCGGCCAGAGAATCTTGTCGCCAGCAATGAGTCCTCGCCCGAACCCCTGCTCGGCCGCGGGTGGACGGATCGCCCTGTGGGGACCATAGACCATTTTTCCAGTAGCGATATCGATGGAACTCAACGAGGCACCGCTGATGATCAGTCGGCCTTCAGTTCCCCCCCGGATCACTCCCAGGAGATGTCGCCATCGGACAGGATCGGCATTCTTCAACTGCCAGCGCATGCGACCTGAGTCTGCTTCAATGCAGAAGATCGAATTGCTGTCATTGGGAGCGACGAACACGAGTCCGTCGTGAAACATTGGAGGATTCAATCCGTATGAGAGTGGATTTGCATTGGGGCGTAACGCACCGAGACTTTCGTACGTTACGGCCCATTCGTCCCGTCCATCTCTGGCATTAACTGCGATGATCGCCCCGGCGTCAGACGACAAGTAAAGTCGTCCCGCCCCGGCAGCAAGCAGCAGATGACTGACCCGATTCTGTGTCTCTTCCACATTACCACGCGCCATGATCACCGGGCGATTCCACAGCAAAATCCCTGTTGAAGCTTCGAAACAGGCGATAGCAAGTTCGAATTGGGGACGGCGGCGACTGACTGCGATATAAGCACGGCCACCAATGACGAGCGGTGAACCTTCGAATCGCCAGTCTTTCAGTACCGCCTGGGCCTCCAGCTTCCAGACCAGCTTTCCCTGACCCTCGGCCAGATCCAGGCAGACAAGATCGCTTTCGAAGGTCTCGTTCTCAATTTCCGTCGTGGCGTTTGTAGTTTCGCTGGCAGGGTTGGTCACCGAGGAGCCCATGCGAGCGTACAGGTGCCCCTCGGAAATCGTCAGCGAGTGAAATGGAACACCGCTGCAGGGAAGATTTGGGACGCCAACGGTTTCTTCAGATGCTGGAGGGTAAATCTCAGCGGTGCCACGATTGGATGGCCATGCCGGTTCACCAGTCAATAAATTCAGCGCCCAGATCGAGCGAGAATTGTTGACCAGCACAATGTCACCGAATGTCACCGGGTGATAACTGAGCGGCCCGCGATTTGGAGTGGTATTGGGCGAGACTGGTCCGACCTGAGACGATGGCAGCGGGTACGACCATTTGACCGCGCCGATTTCCATTGCTGCTGGCTTTTGCCCATTACGACCTGGAATCAGCGCGAATGTCGAAACATCATCTGCAGACGTCGGGGGAGCCCATTTTGAGGATTCCTCCAGTGTCTGCGTCAACAGTTCAGTCAGGTTACCTGTGCGGCCAGCGAGACTTCCTGCCGCATCCGGGAACAATTGCTTCAAACGCTCGATCTCGGCAGTCGCTCGATCACGATCCCCTTCCATGATCGAGCATAGAACCAGCCGCGAAAGGATCTCAGCTTGATCCAGATCGCTGTCGGGGTACCTCAGTAGCGTTGGTGTATTGATCGTTTCTGCCCGCTGGCCCAGCGGAACAAGTTGCGTCCAGTACAGCCGAGCGAGCGGAAAGTCGGCACGGTCCCACGCGGCTTCACCCAGTTCCCAGAGGGCCTCGTCACCGTAGCTGCTCAAGTAGCCTTCCCGGATGACACGTTGCAAGTCCCCCTCATCGCGTGACTGTTTCCAGTGATCCAGCCAGCGTCGCACCTGCGGGTCCACCCGTTTACGATAAGCCTGCAGCCCTTCAGGAGGCAATTTCGATAGTAAAACGTTGCAGCGTGTGGCGATGTTCAGGTAGACGGACGTTTCACCTGCGGCCCCCCGTTGGGCGAGAACGAGCTTGCGTCCGTCGGTTTGAGCGATCTCCTGCAGGACTTCGATCGCATCAGTCCAGCGTTTCTCGAGCACGTACTCTTCGATCGTGCCGAATCGTTTCAAGACATTACTGTCGGCCGCCACGGTGGCCGTCTCACGCATCTCGCGCTTGGCCGCGGGCTTCGGCGGATTTGCACCTGTGCAATGATCCCCCGACAGGCCCAGCAGGGCGACGCTGAAACTGAGCAGAATGTATCGCAGGCGGTCGTACACGGACAACCTCTTTCGCGGAACCTTCAATCGTCGAACTTAGCGCGATTCGCGCAATCGCGTCCCGATCCAGAACAATACCGCAGCCACGGTCAACAGGCCCGGCATCCAGATCAAATTGAATCCAAACTGCAGTTGCCACCACGAAATCAGCGGCGTCGCTGTCAGCACCAGAAACTGCAAAACCAATCCAATGTGCTGCTTCACATTGCTCCTCTTCGAATTCACTGCCCCAAACGTGTTACCGCAGGAGAGGCGACATCATTTACGATGGACGACCCACCCCGGAACGTCAACCCGGACATGATACAGGGTCTTGCCCGCAGTGATATACAATGTCTTCAGATCGGCTCCCCCCCAGGTGCAATTCGTGATGACATCTTCATACACGGGGATTCGTCCCAGCACCTGTCCATCGGGGCGAACGGCATAAACTCCCGGTTGGACATCATTCGTTTCATGGGGATTGCGAGCCCGCGAAACGCCCGCGGCGATGTAAAGTGTCCCCTGGGAATCGACACACATCCCATCTCCGCCTCGTCCCGGCGCAAAGTCGATCACCAGACTCTGACTGCTGAGTGTTCCATCCTGAGCCAGATCGAAGGCCCAGATCTTGCGATGACCACCGGCGACTGGACAACTGTCCACGACATACAACGTCCGCTCATCGGGGCTAAGTGCCACACCGTTCGGTCGTTGAATCTGAGGTTGAGTCAGAACCCGGGTCACCTTCCCGTTCGGATCGATCCGATAGATCGACTCGTGATCGAGTTCCATGGTCGTGCGGTCGAAGTAACAGGGGTCCGTAAAGAACAACTGCCCGTTGGAACAGGCCGCGATGTCGTTGGGCGAATTCAGTCGCTTCCCTTCCCAGCGATCAATCAGAACTTCGACGTTGCCCGTTTTCATATCGGTCCGGGTGACTCGCCGATTTCCATCATTCGGACAGAATTCGTTACCTTCGCATGCCAGCAATCGGCCTTGAGCATCAAACAACAGGCCGTTAGCCCGGCCGCTCGGTTCACGAAACGTCGAATAGCGACCGGTTGCCGGGTCGAGTTTGAGGATGCGATTGTTGACGATGTCGGTGAAGTAGACATCACCGCTTTTGTCGCAGGCAGGCCCTTCGGTAAACGCAATAAATGTCGCAGACGTCGGAGGTGCGGCAACACCGGACGGCAGATTGAGATTCTGAAACATGATCGGATGATCTCCTAGGGAGAAAACAATCTCTTTTAGCGATTAGTGCAGCACAGCGTCAAAGCATCTGACCTCGAACCCTCACCAGGCCGCTTTCAGAATCTCCAGCAGGTCTGCTTCGGTCGGTTGTCGTGCATTCAAAAGCATCAACCGCTTGATCGCGAATGCTTTACTCGCAAATGTTGGCAATTGGTCTTCGGTTCCGCCCAAGTCGCGAATCCGTTCAGGAATGCCAACATCGCGCCGCAGTCGTTCGACCGCAGTGATCGCGCGTTCGGCAGCAGCTTCTTCCGTCAGGCCAGCCGTTTCTTCTCCCAGCAACCGGGCAATGCGAGCGAATTCCGGAATGCGGAGTGACGTGTTGTAACGCATGACATACGGCAGCAGCAGTCCGTTTCCGGCACCGTGCGAACAGTGCAGAGCACCTCCCAGCGGGTACTCAAGAGCATGCACGGCAGCAACAGCACTGTTGGAAAAGGCGAGGCCTGCCAAAGTCGCGGCCAGAGCCATTCCTTCGCGAGCGGGCAGATTGCCAGGTTCGCGAACGGCAGTCACCAGATGCTTCCCGACCAGTTCAATCGCTTTTTCGGCCATACAGTCAGCGATGGGCTGCTGGCCGTCGTAGGGGAATGGTTCATCGGCCGGGACATTCAGTTCGTTGTAACGAGTTGCGGTCATCCCTTCGATGGCGTGCGTCAGGGCATCGATCCCACTGTCGGCAGTGGCTCGTGGGGGGCAGGTGAGCGTCAGTTGTGGATCAACCAGAGCCAGAGCCGGCCGGATGTAATGGCTGAGGATGCTGAGTTTCATCTGGGTTTCGGTATCGGTCAGCACGGCTGCGTGCGAGACCTCACTTCCCGTCCCTGCCGTCGTCGGAACACAGATAAGAGGCATGACTGGACCGGGGACATTGCCAAACCCTGTAAAATCACGGCACGCTCCCCCGTGCGTCAACACCGTGGCAACGACTTTGGCCAGGTCCATGTTGCTGCCGCCACCGACGCCGAGCAACAGATCCGGTCGTGCGTTCTTTCCAAACGCAATCGCCTGATCCGCAATTGCAAAAGAAGGTTCGGGTTCGCCGCCATCGAACACATCGACAGTCAAACCGGCCGCCTGAAGCGGAGCCAGCACACTCGCCACCACTCCCGCTTTGGCAAGTGCTTTATCAGTGACAATCAGAGCCCGCTTCGCATGCCACGGCTGGATGAATTGCCCCAGCCTTCGGATCGATCCCGAACCGAACACGATCCGGCCCGCCGAAAAAAAACTCCAGTAATCCCGCTGCGGTGTTGTCATGAATGGTTTCCTGGTATGCAGAAGTTCACGGCGGTCCGACCGCCGGTTCGCAAAACATCAAGGGATTGTCATATCGTGAGACAGGCTACGTATCTGTCGATTCAGAACAGCCGATTATCTGATGGAGTCCAGTGATATCAAACCGTGCTGGCGGCTTCACCTAAAACGCAAAGACCAGCGGAGTCAGGGCCACGGTGATGGCCATCATGACCAGATCGAGTGGGATGCCGACTCGCAGGTAATCGCTGAATTTATATCCACCGGGGCCATAAACCATCAGATTGGTCTGGTATCCAAACGGCGTGGCAAACCCCATCGACGCAGCAATCATGATCGCGATCATGAACGGCACGTGACTGACCCCCAGTGTCCTGGAGACTTCCAGAGCCAGAGGAAACATCAGCACCGCCGCCGCATTGTTAGTGACCAGTTCAGTCAGGATCATTGTCAGGAAATAGATCACCACCAGTTGCAGCCAGGCATTGGAACCACACAACACGATCGATTGTTGAGACAAATAGCGTGCAGCCCCGCTGAGAGAGATCGCTTCACCAATTCCGAGCGAAGCGCCGATCACGATCAGAACGGACCAGTCGATCGACTGGCGAGCCTGAGTCCCCGTACAGCAACGCGTGACGATCATCGCTAGAGCGGCAATCAATGCGGCTGGCAACAGGAAGTCGACGGCAGGTCGTTCTGGTGTGGCATCACGACTGAGAAGAGAGGCCAGCAGGATCATTCCACCCAGGATCGCGATCGCAATCCAGGAACGATCGTGCCGGATCGGCTCCGAGTTTTCGACATGGCTGACCAGGAAGAAGTCGCTTGAGTTTCGCTGTTGCGTAGCGAAATCGGGGTGACCTTCTAACAGAAGAGTGTCGCCCGGTTGCAGGACGATGTCGCCGATCTTGCCGGGGATATGCTTACCGTCGCGAGCCACCGCGATGACCGCCGAGTTGTAGCGTGAACGGAAATGGCCATCGCGAATGGTAGAACCAATGATCGGACAGCGATTGGAAACGACCGCTTCCATCAGACAACGATGCGATGTCGGCGTGTCCAGTTTGAAGACCTGATCGGTGGCAGGCGCCAGTCCTCGCATTTTTCGCAGGTCCACGACCGATTCGATAATCCCGACAAACACCAGTCTGTCATTGGCTTGGAGCCTTTCGTTCGGGCCGACCGCAGCCAGTGCCTGACCATCACGTTCGATTTCTGCCAGGTACAGGCCCGGAAGACTTCGTAATCCGGCTTCGCGAATGCTGATATTCACCAGTGGACCGCCCGCCTGAACGAGCATTTCTACCGTATATTGTCGCAAATCGTCACTCAGACTGATCGCAGGTTTGCGATCAGGCAACAACTTCTGGCTGAACAGCAACATGAAGATCACGCCGCCCAGGGCACATGGGAGTCCAATCCAGGTAATATCGAAAAAGCCCATGGGGGGGAGTCCCGCTTTCTCCATGGCTCCCTTCACCACCAGATTGGTGCTCGTACCGATCATCGTACAGACGCCACCAAATGTGGCCGCGAATGCCATCGGCATGTAAAGCTTGGAAGGGCTGATCCGCGTACGTTTGCAGATGTCGTCCACGACCGGCATGAACATCGCCACGATCGGCGTGTTGTTCAGGAAGGCGCTGAGAAACGTCACCGGAAATAGCAGTCGGACCTGAGCACTGAAAACGGTTTGAGGGCGACCGACAAAACGGTCCGTCAGCAATCCCATCGCACCCGTCTGCATTAACCCGGTGACAATGACGAACAGCACACCGACGGTAATCAGTGACGGACTGCTGAATCCGCGAAAGGCAATATTCACGTCCGGCAACAGTTTCGTGCCGAAAACTGCCTGACCCACGACCAGTATCAGCAGACAACCGATCGTCAACAAATCAGGCGGCGCCCACTCCATCGCGAGGACGACCACCATCATGACCACAACAACTAAGACGAGTCCCGCTTCCCAGCCCATTCCATTCACTTTCCGTGAGGTCTGCCCGACATACTTTCCACCATATGGTAGCGCCAAGACAAACAATCGCCCGGACGCGGATTGAAGTCAACGCTCAGGCCATTTTCCGCCGTCTTCCCATGCCCGATCAGATGGATTTCAGCCAAGTCCACACTTCCGGTTACTGCGGCACGCCGCACATGGTCTGGACACGTGACGGATACCGAGTTACTCGGTCACGTTGGGAGGCTGGAGCCCTTCGATCTGACACCAGGCGTTTTCGGCCGCACGCTGTTCAGCTTCCTTCTTGTTAGGGCCCCAGGCTGGGGCGAATGAATCGTCACCGATCGTCACGGCGATCTTGAAGCACTTCGAATGATCGGGACCTTTTTCATCCAGCAACTGGTAGTTCGGCATCCCTCGATTGCTTTTCTGTGACAATTGCTGCAGCAGGCTCTTGTAGTTCTTGCCGTGACTCGTCTCCACCGTCCGTTCAATCTCCGGCACGACGACACGCCTGACCAGTTCACTCACATGATCATACCCACCGTCGAGATAGACGCCCGCCACCAGCGATTCGAACACCGCAGCCATGATCGACAGCGGAATCGATTCGTGATCAGACAGTCCCTTGCCAAGTTGCAGGCAACGATCCAGTTCCAGATCTGTGGCAATCTTCGCACACGATGTGCGACTGACGACGACCGATTTGACTCGAGTCAACTCGCCTTCCGTCTTGTCTGGATACATTGTAAACAACTGGTGACAGACAATGGCCCCAAGAATGGCATCCCCGAGAAACTCAAGTCGTTCATTGGAGTCGAGACGAATCTTAGCGACGGAGGCATGTGTCAAACAGCGGAGCAGCAACTCGCGATCATGAAATTGATACTGCAATGTTCGCTCGCAGAACGACAATGTCTCGGATAAATCATCCGAATCGGGCTGTTCGGTCATGCGGCGACTTTCTGGACTTCACTTTGGACGGACGCCCGGAAGAGCGTAAAATGCTGGAAATGTATTGCGAATTCACGATTTGTGTTCACTTCTATATTTCGTGGCGGATATGGTGTCAATCCGCCTGACCCATTGTCCCAGTCGCCCGCCAAATCCAATTCTTTCAAATTCTGTATTTTCCAACGCCGATCCCCCGTAACGCGTATGGTCTTTCAGTCGCAGTTTTCATTGACTCGTTGCCAGCAGACATCAGAATTCAACGCCGCAACGCTGATTAAACTCGTGGAAAGGTGTGATGAGGCAGAGAATCTTGAAGGAAGCGGCACGAGACAGCTTCGGGTAAAGCCACGAGGGCTTGCCTGGCTGCGTAGGATTAAGAACCAAGCCGCCGAAAGGCGGAACGTTTAGTTCAGTGGGTTTTGTCTCACCTTCTTGGATCATCGGCTTCTGCATCGCAAAAGGCTGACTCTCGCGGAGCGGGAGCGGGCTTTTCACTCGAAGTCGCAAGGTTCGGTGAGGCCGAGTACTGCTGATGTTCACAAAAATTAAGGAGAGCAAGAAATGTCGAACGGTACTTCAGTTCGTCAATCACTGATGATGTTGATGGCAGGAGGGGCTCTTGCCGTAAGTGCGATAACCTGGTCACAGCGACCTGAGGCAGTGGCTGTTCCGCCACTTCCCCGAGCAGACGACTTGTCTGCGGCGTTTCGGACTGTCGCCGCTGAAGCGACGCCGAGCATCGTGTCGATCGAGACTTCCACAAAGCCTCGGCAGGTCCAGGGGCGGCGGGATCAACTCAACGAAGACGAAATTCCAGCACCATTCCGTGAATTCTTCCGCAACGATCCACGGATGGAAGACTTATTCCGGGGACGAGGTCGCGCGACGCCACAGCGGCGCGGCATGGGTTCAGGATTCATTATCGACGCCAGCGGGATCATTTTGACGAATAACCATGTCGTCAACGGGGCAGATGAAGTCAAGGTCCGTCTGCATGATGGGCGCGAGTTCATCGGGAGAGATATCAAGACGGATCCACGAACTGACGTCGCGATCGTTCGAATCGACGCCGCTGGACTCAAGGCGCTTCGATTGGGTGATAGCCATACAACTCAAGTCGGCGACTGGGTGTTGGCGATCGGCAGTCCGTTCGGACTTGATATGTCTGTCACGGCAGGGATCATCAGCGCCAAGGGACGCAGCAATCGGATTACGGCTCGAGCGGACTTCCTGCAAACCGATGCGGCGATCAATCCGGGTAACAGCGGTGGCCCACTCTTGAACATGCGAGGCGAAGTGATTGGTATCAATACCGCGATTGCGACGGAAAGCGGTGGCTACGACGGAATCGGATTTGCTATTCCGACTCATATCGCCGGTTGGGTCAGCCAGAAACTGATCGCCAACGGAGAAGTGAAACGCGGGTACCTGGGAACTGAAATCAAGCCCGTCGATGCTGATACGGCTCGGCAGTTCAACCTGAAAGTACGCGAAGGTGCGCTGGTGAAATCGGTTCTTCCGGGTTCACCCGCGGAAAAAGCTGGCCTGGAGCCTGGTGATTTGATTCTGAAACTGAATGATCAACCGATCAATGATCCGACAGCCCTTCAGGCAACTGTCGAACAATTGTCGATCGGCAGTTCCTATCCACTCGTTGTCAGCCGTGGTGGCAAGCAGCAGACACTCAATGTGACCGTTACGAAAATGCCCAAGAATCTGAGTGTTGCGTCTCACGACGAAGAGGATCGATCACCCGGCAATTCCAAATTCGACAAACTGGGGCTGGATGTGCGACCGTTGACTCGGGATCTCGCCAAACAATTCGGACTGACGGGAAACCCCAGCGGGTTGATCATCAGTGGAGTCGAGGACGGTAGCGTTGCCCAGTCGGCGGGCCTGAAGAGCGGCGATTTGATCGAAAAGGCGGGTGGCCAGCCCGTTTCAACGGTGGAGGAGTATGAAAAGGCCCGTGAGCAATTCTCCAAGGGAGACGGCTTCGTTCTAAACATCCGCACCAGCGACGGTCGCAAATCGTTCGTCGTGTTGAAGGATTAGCTGTCAGCGATCAGCAATCAGCTTTCAGCAGGACCGAGACTGGCCTCAATGTGGCCAGTCCCGGTTTCTGCATTTGTGCGGTCAGTTTTCTGTCAGCATTCAGCAGGAACAAGATTGCCCGATCCTGGATTCTGCCTTTCAGAAACGAGTTCCTCTTTTCTTTCCGCCATATCAGCGTTCATGAGCGTTCATCAGCGGTTCCCTTCCCCAAATCCATTTCATTCGGCCTGTCATTTCATTCGCCCTGTCAGTGGTACAAGTGACGTTGAGTTTGCGGTCTGGAAAAGAAAGTGCGAAGCGGCAGACTCCGGGGGTCACCAATCTGAAATCAGTCCAGTAATTGCGGATGATGAGGGAATCTGTTTGACATCTACGTGTAACGCGCATAATGTCAGTGGCGGCTTCAAAACGCGTCAAAAACCGTGCCTTGATCACGGCAATGAGTTGAGTTCAGGAGGAATTCATTCGTTTCGTTCCGGTCGTCCAAACCTGATCCTCCCCCCTCGACGTTCCCAAGGAACAATCATGCCGGTCCCCTCAGTTGTCCGAATTCTGGTCCCGTTGGTCGTTGTCGCCTGCACGGCACTTCCGGTCGTTGCTCAAGACTGGGGAGCCAAAATGCTCGACCGGACAGAAATCCGGTTCGGCTCGGTGGCTCGACTCGCGGACACGACTTTCAAGGTGAAAGTAAAGAATCCGTTTATTGAAGAGATCCAGATCTCCAACCTGTCCACATCATGCGGTTGTATTTCGTGGCAGGACAAACTGCCGATTTCGATTCCATCCAAGCAGGAGCGCGAACTGACAATTCGCCTCGACACCGTTGGGCATTCTGGAGACAAAAACGTTCGGGCAATCATTTCGATGTATGAACCGACGAAGGGTTCAGCATCTACGGTCACAATTCCTGTTCAAGGTCGTATTCGCAGCGATTTTGAGGTCCGACCCAGCTATGTCGGATTTGGGCCAATCGATCTGGGAAAAAGCTATCTCCAGCGAATCAGCATCAATTACATCGGTGGGCGGCCGGGTTGGAAGATTGTTTCTGCGAAGGTCAGCAGTCCTCACCTGACAGCACAGATTACAGAAACAGGCCGCTCAGGTGGCACTGCCACCTTTGAAGTCGTGGTTCAGATCGATGCCAACGCCCCGCTGGGCGTGCTGCGGGACCAACTGGTACTGACGACGAACGAGCAGGGTGAATCTCCTATTTCAGTCCCCGTTGAAGCAAAAATTGAATCCGACATCATGGTCACCGATGCCCAATTCGGACCTGTCACACCAGGGACAACCAAGACCATGTCCGTGATCGTCCGTGGCAAGAAGCCATTCAAGATTGAAAAGGTTGATCGCATCACTCGTGAGGTTCGCGCCAAACCAGTTCTCGACGACACGCCAGTCAACTCCACGGTTTCACTGCCGGACGCCATCAAGATTAAGGTGCCTGAAGCTGTCGCGACACTGCAAATGCTGACGTTGACTCTCACCCCGCCATCCGAGCCAGGAATGTTCGACGAAGAGTTTGCAATTGCGGTCGAAGGTCGCCCACAAACAGTGACTTTCAAAGCAAAAGGCCGAATCGTTACTCAAGAAGCCGCTGTGCCGCCCAAATAGTTCAACGGCGTCGGAACACTGATGCTGGCCAATTAGATTCCTAACCTGAGGGCGGACGAGTCACTTCGTCCGCCTTTTTTCTTTTCACTCGCAAGTGTTGCGTCCCTGTGCCGTTAACCGGCGCCCGGCAGATTCTGCCGATCGAGACGCTGCGTCTTTAAAATCAGCCCAACTTCGGCATGAGTTGCGGGGCGGATCTTAATTTGGGCTGAATGTAACGATTTTGCCGTAAAGGGGTGGTGCT
>Ga0194055_10001878_pt1 | contig 16904 bp, 11 predicted proteins | sample SepL449m_MetaG_FD_155482 | JGI IMG/M metagenome (GOLD analysis project Ga0194055, IMG submission 155482) | Anoxic zone freshwater microbial communities from boreal shield lake in IISD Experimental Lakes Area, Ontario, Canada - Sep2016-L442-9m | ecosystem: Environmental > Aquatic > Freshwater >...
GGTCCAGACCGTAGTTTGTAGCATCGTTTTCCTCGTCGACCGCCGTGAAGGTAATCGACCCGCCCTGATTCGTGAGGCCTTGCGTGAGATAAAGACCGGTCGTCGTGCCTCCGGTCACGAGTACCGAATCTCCAGAGAACGGAGTGGGAATCCGTCCCGCACCGAAGTCTTGAACACCCCCGGAGATGGTCAGTGGCCGCACGTCGTCTTGTTGGCCAAACTGTACTCCTCCCCCCGCCGTACCCGTATAGCTGACCGTGCCGCCGCTGATGTTCGTTCCCCGACTAAATTTTGTCTTATCCGCGACGAACATCGTTCCAGATGTCATTTGAAAACCAGCGGTTCCCGAGCCGACCGGGGTATTAATGTCCCCTAAAGCGGAGAACACGCCACCCGTCACGCTGGTCACCCCAATTCCAGTAATAGAACTCGTCGGCCCGAGGTTCACCTGTCCACCATTCACCTTAACGGCAAGTTGATAGTTCACGGTTGAAGCAGTGAGATTGGTCGTGCCAGCCTGCGACCTCAGGATACCCGACCCCTGGCCGCTATTGATGTTGAGCGTCATCGTCCCGGAGCCGGTCTTTTCGAAAACGCCAAAATTGAGTTGCTCGTTGAAAACGATTTCGCCACCCGCAACAACGTTCACGGGCGTAGTGCCGGAACCAGCAAGACGCACGCCGGCATTGAACGTCTGCAAGCGTGCAACCTGATTGTCAATGCCACCGGCTCCAACCGTGAGCTCTTGGGAAGCGGCTGGCGAAATCGTAAAGTTGTTGGTTGTGTTAAACGTGAGAGAACTGGCGGAAAAGCTTCTGTTCAAGACGGTGCCGGGCCGCGTGCTGCCTTGAAAAAGGAGATATGTGGTCGCGGTACTCGACAACAACGGCGAGGAAGAGAAATTTGCAGAGGTAAATGATCCGCTCGTTGTCGAGAACCAGTTGTTGTTCGTCCCGGCTCCCGTCCACGTGTAGGTCTGAGCCTCAGCAGAGGACACGAGGGCCAGCGTCGCGACGAGCGCGAGCGCTGTCGGCACTCCACGGCGAAGCCGGATGCGGGACAGGACGGAGGTTTTCATGGTGGGGAGGTTCATTTCGTCATTCTTTCTCGTGTTGATCGGCCACAGCAGGTCACGGTCGCGGCCGGCTGCCATTCAGCACGGTGCGTTGCCCGACTAACTGCAAACCCCATGCCAAATCCCACCAGAAGCACCTGGAAATCACAAGAAACTAAATAACCAGCCGAAAAACGCATGTTTCAGGGCAATCAGCCGAACGGGGGATTTCGGAAGCTAGGGGGGGGGTGGAGCGAATCGCTCCACCCACTGGAGCGAATCGCTCCACCCACTGGAGCGAATCGCCCCAGTAACAGAAGGGTTACTCAAGCCCGCGGATCAAGTCCCGCCGTGCTGGAGGCGATGGTCGTCAACCGTGGAAAACCCCGGCGTTTTCCCTGGTCGATCACGGGGATCACGAGGCCGCGGGGGCGTTTTCCCGGCCACCTAGCCGTGGCACGGGCGGAACTCGGGGGGTGGCGACCTGTGGGTGGCGAGCCACGCCCGCGCGGTCGGCCTGGTTCGGCTGGTCGACCTGCCGACGCAGTCGCTCGAGCTTCGCGTTCCACTCCTTCTCCGAGATTCGCCTGCTCGCCGCGTTCGACGAGTTCGATCTCCTGCACGGTCCGCCAGACGCCGCGGTAGCGGACAAACCCTCGCAGTCAGTTCTGGAAGGCCCACAACAGCGGGCTGTTCATGTCGTGGTACCTGCCTGTCCTGCTCCTCGTGGTCTTCCGACCCAACCTCGAGAACCGCGTAGCGATGCTCGTGCTGTCGGCCGCCCAGGTGGGGCGGTGCTTCACCGACTCAGCGCGTGGCTCACGTCTGGCGGTAGAGTCGCCGTGAGTTCCGGGTGGGCCTCGATCAGCCGGGCGATGTCGCCGAGGTCCTTGATCGCCTTGCTCGGCCGCCGCTCAGGAGTTCGCCAGGCCTTGATCTTCCCGGCCAGCGTGTCTTCGAGCGATGCCACGCGCAACAGGATCCCATGGACATCCGCGGGGACGGCCCGTGACGTGAAGTCGCGGTAAAAGTCTTCCGTGCTCAACTGGAGGCTGACTTGCGAGCGGCCGCGGAAGTTCACCGACCACTCGTGACGATCAGCCGTGAAGCCGACGGCTTCGAGCGCCGTCACGGCTCGGTCGATCTCATCGATGGCGACGACAAAATCAACGTCGCGGGTCACCATCGGCTCGGCGGCCCAATAGTTCACCGCGATGCCGCCGATAGAGCACCACCGCAGTTCAGCGCGTTCGAGCGCATCGACCATCCGCATTACATCGTCGGCGCCGCCCGCTGTTTGCCAGTCGTAGAACTGTCGCCCTGTCATACCGACGAGTTTAGCTGGAACCGGAACCCCGGGCGCCAGGTCGACCTTCTCCGAAGTGCTGGTCGTGGCGTCGAGCCGCCAGGAGAGATCAGTGAAGGGCTTCATGCATCGGCCTCGGCCGCGAGGTCGGTGGTGGGCGGGTCGTCGTCGGCTGCGTTCGCCACCGCGTCGTCGGGGGGCGCCTCGCCGGCGAACCGCGTGGGGAGCACCGAGGCATCGAGGCTGCGGGTCTCCCGAAGATACCGCGCCAGGGAGTCGCTGAAGCCATGGGTGACCAGCACACGGCGGGCCCCGGTGGCGTCGATGGCCGCGAGCAGGCCGGGGAAGTCGGCATGGTCGGAGACGGCAAACCCCTTGTCGAAGCCGCGCCGCCGCCGGACGCCGCGGAGGGTCATCCAACCGGAGGCCATCGCCACGCTCGACTCGCCGAACAGGTTCAACCACGAGCTGCCAAGCACGCTTGGCGGCGCGATCACGAGCGCCCGGCCGTTGCCCACGCGGCGGGCCCGCGGCGGCACGCGGTCGATCGGCGGCAGCCGTACGCCGCTGGCCCGGTAGGCCTCGACGAGTTTCATCACCGCGCCGTGGCCCACGATCGGGCCGATCGTGGGATCGACCATCGCGGCCAGCCGCTGCGCCTTGCCGAGCGCGTAGGCGAGGATCACGCTCGTGCGACCGGCATCGCGGTTGGCCCGCCACCAGGCGTTGATCTCCGCCGCGATCTCCTCCGGGCTCTGCCAGCGGTAGACCGGCAGGCCAAACGTGGATTCCGTCACGAACACGTCGCACGGCACGTGCTCGAACGACGCGCAGGTCGGGTCGTGGTGGAGTTTGTAGTCGCCAGTCACGACCCAGGTGGTGCCGCCGTGCTCGATCCGCACCTGGGCCGAGCCGAGCAGGTGGCCCGCCGGGTGGAGCGACACCTTCACCCCATTGATCGACACGCTCTCGCCGCGGCGGAGCGTGTCGATCGGGGCGCCGCCGCCGATCCGCGTGCGGAGCACGAGCTTGCCCTCGGCGGCGCAGAGATACCGCTCAGAGCCGGCGCGGGCGTGGTCGGCATGGGCGTGGGTGATGACCGCCCGCGGCACCCTTCGCCACGGATCGACGTAAAAGTCGCCCCGCTCGCAGTAGAGTCCTGAGTCAGTGACTTCCAGCAGATCCCGCACGACAAACCCGCTCGAGACCATTCGGGGTCGGCCCGTCCGGCCTCGGCCGAACGTGGAAGCCGGAGGGCATGGCAGCCTGCCGCAGGCCTCACCCGCGACCGGTGATCCTACTCCCGAGCACTGGCGGCACGAAAGTGAGGAGCGCATGCACCGATCCGGCTCCAAGGATGGCGTCGATTCACCAAAGATAGTCCGCTCGCCGCATGACTCGACAGCGACGATGCCGCGGTAATGCCCGTATCACGCTCGGCCCGGACGTGGTCGTATCTCCGGCCACCGAGAGGGCTGGCTACCGATAGGCCTGGCTGCCGACGGCGGGGAAGCGGTAGCCGCCGAATCCGAGCGGCGCGTAGGTGGGCCAGTCGCCCGCGACGACGCCCGGCGGCGTGCCGTACATCTGCGAGGTGGGGGTTCGCGGGTTCGTCGGTGGCACGAAGTATTTGGGTCGCGTGCCATGGCCGGTCACGTAGGGCGAGGCACCGGGGGCGTAGGGGGCCTGGTTCTGCGGCGTGCCCAGCGACATCTGCGAGCGGGGACCGCTGAACCACCGCCGGCCCGCGGCGTTGGCGGGCGACACGATTGCAACCGCGGCGACGGCCACGAGGACGATGATCAGCGAGTGACGACGCACGGCAGGCATCCGGGAGGAGAACGGCACCTTGGAGAGTATCGGTTTCCGAGGCCGCGTGCCTTGGCGGGGTTGGCGGTGGCGCGACGGGCAGCGATCGCGCGGGTTGTAGCGTCGCGTCGTAGCACAAGTGTGCCCCCGAAGTAGCACAGGTTTTCAACCTGTGTTCCGCCGCCAGTAGCACAGGTTTTTAACCTGTGTGCCCCGCCGCGAGGGGCTGCCCGAGCCCGTCGCCGGACGCTCGCTGCGGGCATCCTGCCCTTCGCTCGCTCGATGCTGACTTCGCTCCGCCATCCATGGCTCCGCTCGTCAGCAACGCCGGCTCTCGGGCACGGGCAGCCCCTCGCTGATCCCGTGTTGTGAAAGCCGACCGGCCGTGAGGCCGCGGGCTGCCGTCATGAACGGAAGCGAGGGGATTGGTCTGGCAAGACGAGCGGCCTGGCGACAGGGCGGTCCCCGCCGCTCACGCCGTTGGGCTTGCGAGACGAGCGTCGGCCGCCGGCTCGGCCCAGCGGACGTCCACCTTCATCCCGAAGACCTTCTCGAAGAGGTCGGTTCGCCGTTCGGCGCCCCAGATGTCCACCTGCGGCTCTTGGTCCGACACCACTTCCAGGAGCGCGCGGCCGTGGTCCACCGACGCGCGCACGTCGCGGACCTGCTGCGAGCGGCTGCGGTCGAGCCCGCCGGCGATCCGGAGGATGGCGGCGAGCCGCTGCACCCTTTGCTGATCGTTGGCCGCCAACCGCGAGAGGTTTTCGTGCTTCCTCTTCGGCAGGGCCCCACGGTGGTAGCGGGCCACGTTGGCGATCAGTTCCAGGTCGTGCGGCCGCAGGCCGGGCAGGCGGCTGTTGCGGATCAGGTGGTAGCTGTGCTTGTGGTGCTGGTCGTAGTTGATCACGTAGCCCACATCCTGGAGCCGCGCGGCGCATTCCAGCAGCAGCCGGTCGCCCGCCGGCAGGTCGAGCGGCGCTGCGAGCTGCTCGAAGATCCGGCCTGCGAGCGCCGCCACGGTGCGGCCGTGCTCGACCTCGCCGGAGCAGGCGGCGGCAAGCCGTTCGATCGCCGCGTCGCGGAAGGCAGGGTCGTCGCCGCCGCTGCCGACCACCGCCTCCTCGATCATCTCTCGCAGCAGGCCATCGCGGACGCCCCTGGTGTGGATGGCGAGCGTGTTGACGTGGAACCGCTTGAGCAGCGCGTCGATGATCGAGAGGCCCGCCACGATGATGTCGGCGCGGTCGGGGGTCATGCCCGGCATGCCGCGCCGCGCCCGCAGCGGCATTTTCCGCAGCCGGTCGAGGAGGTGGCGGACCTCGGCGTGCGACACCGTGTAGCCGGCAACGGGGACGTTCGAATCTCGCTTCGTCGCCATCACGAGTTCGGCGAGCGTGGTGAACGTGCCGCCGCAGCCGACCAGCAGGTGGGGGGCGAACAGCGGCTTGGTGGTCTGCTTCTTGAGCACCGCGGCGATCTCGTCGTCGAGTCGCTCGAGGCCCCGGGCTGCTTCGGGGGAGTCGCAGCAATCGCCCAGGGCAAACTGCTCGGTGAGCCGCACGGCGCCCAGCGGCGTCGAGAAGATCGACTCGATGAGGTTGCCCGTGGCGAACACGATCTCAGTGCTGCCGCCACCGATGTCGGCGACGATCGTGTTGCGGCCCGAGAGATCGAAGGCGTGCTGCACGCTCGTGAAGGCGAGCCGCGCCTCACGCTCGCCCGAGATCACCTCGACCTCCAGGCCCACCTCCTCGCGGACACGGCGGCAGAATTCCGGGCCATTCCTCGCTTCGCGGACGGCGCAGGTGGCGATCGTCCGCAGTCGCGTCACCTGGTAGCCGGTGGCGATCTCCTTGAAGGTGCGGAGGGCGGCGACCGTGCGGTCCATCGACTCGTCGTCGAGCCGGCCCTCGACCGAGGCGCTGCGGCCGAGTCGGGTCGGCTCCCGTTCCTCGTCGAGGATGCGGTAGGTGCCGCCGCGGAGGGCCTCCGCGACCAGCAGCCGAATCGAGTTGGAGCCGATATCGATCGCCCCCAGCCGGCAGGCCAAGTCGGCCGAGAGGTAGATCTGTCGTTCGTCGGTGATGGGCGGTGCGTCGGGCACGAGTCCGCAGCCTCGGGGAGTCGAGTCCAATCATACCGTGATCGCGGTACACTATCGTCTCGCGTTCTTTCTGCCGAGCCGCTCCGGTCATCCCTGCCGCCGTGCCGTCCATCGCCGAACTGATCGTCTTCCCGCAGGCTGCGGGGGCGTGCGCGCCGTGTGCCGTGGCCGTCGGAAACTTTGACGGCGTGCACCTCGGCCATGCGGCGATCGTCCACCGGCTCCGCGAGGCGGCGGACCGGCATGGTGTTCCGGCCGTGGTGCTGACGTTCGATCCGCACCCCGCCAGCATCCTGCGGCCCGAACAGGCTCCGCTGCCGCTCACCACTCCGGCGCGGCGGGCTGACCTCCTTCTGGCCCTGGGCGTCGATGCGGTCTGCGTGCAGCCGGCCGACGCGGCGCTGATGGCCCTCGAGGCCGAGGCGTTCTACGAGGGGATCCTGCGCGGGCGGTTCGCTGCCCGGGCGGTGGTGGAGGGCCAGGACTTCCGGTTCGGGGCCCGGCGGCGGGGTGATGTGTCGCTGCTCGCCTCGCTCTGCGGGCGGGATGGTGTGGAACTCGACGTGGTGTCACCGGTCGTCGTCGATGGCGAGCCGGTGTCGAGTTCGCGGATCAGGGGGCTCGTGGCTGCGGGTGGCCTTGGCGCGGCGCGGCAGCTGATGACGTCGCCTTATCGACTCTCGGGCGAAGTCGTGGTGGGGGCCCGCCGCGGTGCCACGATCGGCTTTCCCACCGCCAACCTCGCAAGGATCGCCACGCTCCTGCCGGCCCTCGGCGTCTATGCCGCGGTCGCCCACCTCGACGGCGCCGCGATTCCGGCCGCCGTGCACGTCGGCCCCAACGTCACCTTCGGCGAGACGAGCGTTTCGGTCGAGGCCCACCTGATCGGCTTCACGGGTGACCTCTACGGTAGGGTTCTCGACGTTGACTTCCTCGACCGCGTGCGTGACACTCGTCGCTTCGCGTCGGTCGATGACCTCAAGGCCCAGTTGGCCGACGATGTGGCGGTCGCCGGACGGATCGTCGCCGCTGCCTCCTCTTCTCCCGGAACGACATGATGCGACTCGACTGGTCGGCGCTCCTCGAGGTTCTCCGTGGCTGCTCGAAGGTGGTGCTCACGAGCCACGTGCGGCCCGACTGCGACGCCCTCGGCAGCGAACTCGGCATGGCCGGGATCCTGGAGGCGATCGGCAAGGACGTGCGGATCGTCAACGCTCAGGCGACCCCTGCCAACCTGAAATGGATCGACCCGCGGGGGAAGATCGAGTCGCTCGCGGAGAAGGTGCGGCCGGCCGACCTCGCCGACCGTGATCTCTTCATCGTGCTCGACACCAGCGCCTGGGCCCAGCTCGGAGCGATGGGCGACGTCGCCAAGTCGATGCGTGACCGCGTGCTCGTCGTCGATCATCACGTCAGCGAAGACGACCTCTCCGACCGGTGGTTCAAGGACACGGCGGCCGAGGCGACCGCCCGGATCGTCTACGAGATCGGCCTGCGGCTCCGCGTGCCGCTCACCGAGTCGATCGCCACGCCGCTCTACGCCGGCCTCTCCACCGACACCGGCGGCTTCCGGTTTCCAAGCGTGAGTGGCGAGTCGTTTCGGATCGCGGGCCGGCTCGTCGATGCCGGGGCGAATCCAACGGCCATCTACCGCGAACTCTTCGAGCAGGATTCGCTCGCACGGCTCCACCTCGTGGGGCGGACGATCGCCGGCGCCGTCACTTCGCACGACGGCAAGGTGATCATCTCCACCGTGCGGCAGCACGACATCAAGGAGGTGAAGGCGCAGCCCGCCGACACCGAGGACCTCGTCAACCTCACGCTGGCCGTGAAGGGCACCGAGGTGGCCGCGATCCTGATCGAGCAGCCGGACGGTCGGATCAAGGTGAGCTTCCGCAGCCGCGGCCGGCTTGACTGCAACGCGCTCGCCGCCCGATTCGGCGGTGGCGGCCACAAGGCGGCGGCCGGCACGATCATCGACGGTCCATTCGATGCCGCGCACGAGCGCGTGGTGGCCGCGGTCGACGAAGCCTGGCTCGCACAGCAGGCGGCGGTCGCCTGAGCGGTTGACGATCGCGTTGGAGCAGTCATTCCATGGCACGACCGGACGGGAACGATCGTTCGGCTTCGGCCAGGCCCGATGACGGACGCCGTGACTTTCTGACGAAGGTGGTCGCCGTCGCGTGCGGCGGTCTGGCGACGCTCCCGCCGGTGGTCGCGGGGCTGTGGGCGTTTCTCGATCCGCTTGGCCGGACTCGCGGAGCGGCGTCGTTCCTCTCCGTGGCCGACCTCGCCGCGATTCCCGACGACGGTCTGCCGCGGCAGTTTCCGGTGATCGCCGACCGGGTCGATGCCTGGACGGGGTTCGCTGCCGAGCCGGTCGGTGCCGTCTACCTCAGCCGTGAGAAGGGTTCCCGCGAGGTGCGGGCGCTCTCCGCCACCTGCCCGCATGCCGGCTGCTTCATCGACCTCGAGAAGGCGACGCAGTGCTTCCGCTGCCCGTGCCACAACAGCTCGTTCACGCTTGATGGCAGCATTGTCAATCCAAGCCCGAGCCCTCGCGCCATGGACGCACTGGAGTGCCGCGTGGGGGGCAACGGCCAGGTCGAAGTGAAGTGGCAGAAATACCGCGCGGGCGTCGCGGAGAAGGTGGTGCAGGGATGAGCCGACCCGCCGCCCGCGCCGTTTCAGGACCGCCGTCGGGGAAGAGCGTGTTTGGCCGGCTGGCCGACTTCCTCGACGATCGCACCGGGTACCGGGCGGTCGTCCACGAGGCCCTCTACGAACGAGTCCCCGGTGGTGCCCGCTGGCGATACGTCTGGGGCAGCACGCTCGTGTTCGCCTTCATGACCCAGGTGATCACGGGGCTCTTTCTCTGGGCCAACTACTCGCCCAGCGCCCAAACGGCTTGGGAGAGCGTCTACTTCATCCAGCATGAGGTGGCGGGCGGCTGGCTGCTTCGCGGCATCCACCACTTCATGGCGCAGGCGATGGTGGTGCTGCTCGCTCTGCATCTCCTTCAGGTGGTGATCGACGGCGCCTACAGGGCGCCCCGGGAGGTCAACTTCTGGCTCGGCCTGGTGCTGATGATGCTCGTGCTCGGCATGGCGCTGACGGGCTACCTGCTCCCCTGGGATCAGAAGGGCTACTGGGCCACGATCGTGGCCACGAACCTCGCGGGCATCGTGCCGTTCGTTGGCCCGTCGCTCCAGCAACTCGTGATCGGCGGCCCGGAGTATGGCCATCACACGCTCACGCGGTTCTTCGCGCTGCACGCCGGATTCCTGCCGGCCACGCTCGTGATATTTCTCGTGGTGCACCTGGCGCTCTTTCGCAAGCACGGCCTGCACGCGAAGCGGCCGATCACAAAACCCGACGCGATGTTCTGGCCCGACCAGGTGCTCAAGGACGCCGTGGCGATGCTCGCCGTGATGGCCGTGATCCTCGGTGTGATCCTCATGCCGGCCCTGCGGGCGATGCTCGCCGGCGAGGTGGTGCATCCGGGGCACCTCGGGGCCGAACTGGGCGCTCCGGCCGATCCCTCGCTCCCCTACGCCGCCGCGCGGCCCGAGTGGTATTTCCTGTTCCTCTTTCAGTTCCTGAAGGTGTTCGAGGGCTGGGGGGCGACGGGCGAGTTCTTCGGGGCGATCGTCGTGCCCGGCCTGATCATGACCGTCATGGCCCTGATGCCGATCGTGGGCAACTGGCGTCTCGGACATCGGTTCAACGTGGCCTTCACACTGGCGATCTTCGCCGGAGTCGGGCTGCTCACGGCGATGGCTCTCAACGAAGATTACTCCGCCCTCTGGGTGAACCGTGCGTCGCTCGCCGAAGCCGAGAAACTCCACGAGCAGACCGGGGGAGACGCCGCGAAGCTCACGGCGGCGCTCGGTGGTGACCGCACGAAGACAGCCGCGATCGAGCGGCAGTGGAAGACGCTCGAGAAGGTGCGCCGCTCGCAGGCCTATCTCGACGCCGTGAAGCTGGCCGAGGCCGACGCCGCACGGGCGGTGGAACTCGCCGGCCGGCCGGAGCGGATTCCACCAGCCGGCATGCTCGAACTGGTTCGTCACGATCCGCTCTCGCAGGGGCCGCGGCTCTTCGCCCAGCACTGCGGGAGTTGCCACGCGCACGTCGACCCGCTTGCCGCCGACGCGGAGGCCGTGATCGCGAAGTCGTCGGCCGCCAATCTGTACGGCTTCGGCTCGGCCGACTGGATGCGGGGTCTGCTCGATGCCAATCAGGTGGCGGGGCCGGCGTACTTCGGCAACACGGCCCACAACGAGGGCGACATGGTGTCGTTCGTCCGTAACGACCTCGCCGATGAAGCCACCTGGCCGAAGGCCGACATTGATGCCGTGATCGCCGCGATGGCGGCGGAGGCCGGGCGGCCAGTGCCGCAGGAGATTGCAGGTCTCGTGGAGAAGGGCCGCGAACTGGTGGCTGCGAGCGACCGCTGCGGCGGCTGCCACGCCTTCCGCGGCAACGGCACCGATCTCGGAGCCGCGCCTGACCTCACCGGCTGGGGTGGCCGCGAGTGGCTCGTGGGGATCATCACCGATCCCACGCACGAGCGGTTCTACGGTGACACCAACGACCGGATGCCGAGCTTCGGCAAGGCGGCCGAGGGTGCGATCCCGCCGCTCGCCCGCGAGCAGATCGACCTCGTCGCCGACTGGCTCCGGGGCGAGTGGTACCGGCCTGCACAGCACTGAGCGAGGGCAGCATGCGACACCATCTGCCGCTCTGCGTGTCCGTGGTCCTGCTCACGACAGTGTCTGCATGGGCTGATGAGACGACTGGCCTGGTGCGGAAGGCGTCGCCCGCAGGTACCGCCTCGGTGGTGTTCGTCGGCGACGTGATGCTCGACAACGGCCCCGGGCATGCGATCGCCTCCGGCCGCGATCCGTTCGCCGCCTGCGCGGAACTGCTCCTCGACGCCGACTTCACGATCGGCAACCTGGAGTGCGTGCTCGGCCGCGCTGGAAAACTGGCGCACAAGGCCTACGTGTTTCGGGCCGCCGAAGACGCGCCGCGATTTCTCAAGCGCTCCTTCACCGCGGTGTCACTGGGCAACAACCACGCCTTCGACTTCGGTCCCGAGGGCCTCGTCGCGGCGCTCGACATCCTCGATCGCGAGAAGATCGGCCGGTTCGGCGCCGGCCGCACGCTCGCCGAGGCCCGTAGGCCGCTCGTGCTGGAGAAGGACGGCCTGCGGATCGCAATCCTGGCGGCGAACGGGTTTCGCGCCATGGAGTACGCCGCGACCGATGCAACCCCGGGCGTGGCGCCGCTCCGCGAGGCCGACCTGCTGGCCGACATCGCGGCCGCACGGAAGCAGGCCGACGTGGTCGTACCGTTCGTCCACTGGGGCGACGAACTCGTGGCCGGCCCGCTCGAGGCCGACCGGCTGTTCGCACGAAAGATGATCGACGCCGGCGCGGCGGCGGTGATCGGCGGGCATCCGCACGTGACGCAGACGGTGGACGTGCATCGTGGCGCCCCGATCGTCTACAGCCTCGGCAACTTCGTGTTTGATTACTACCCGTGCGACCCGCCGGAGTGGACGGGCTGGGTGGTGAAGCTGACCATCGCGAAGGACGAGCCCGTGGCCGTCGAGACCCGCGCCGTTGTGCTCGACACCGCCGGCCTGCCGCGGCCCGCCAAGGAGCGCAGGTTTTCAACCTGTGGGCTCCCGTAGCCGCAGGTTGGCAACCTGCGGTTTGCTGTAGCACAGGTTTTCAACCTGTGGGCTCCCGTAGCCGCAGGTTGGCAACCTGCGGATGGCACAGGTTGACAACCTGTGCTACGGGTGACTGCGAGGGGCTGCCCATGCCCCGGGAGTCGGCGTTGCTGACCAGCGCAGGCATGGATGCCGGAGCGCAGTCAGCATCGAGTGAGCGGAGCCCAGGATGGGCGGAGCGAACGTCCGGCGACGGGGCATGGGCAGCCCCTCGCTGAGTGCGACGCGGAAGCTTCTCTGTCACCCCACGCCGCCGAGCGCCGTCGCGCGGGCCACGCGGCCGACGCCGACCATGTAGGCGGCCGTGCGGAGCGGAAGCTTCCGCGACTGGGCGAGTTGCCAGACCTGCTCGAAGGACTGGCCGAGGATGCGGTCGAGCTCACCGCGGACGCGGTCGAGGCCCCACTGGTAGTGCTGCCGGTTCTGCACCCACTCGAACCAACTCGCCGTCACGCCGCCGGCGTTGGCGAGAATGTCGGGGAGCACCACGACGCCACGGGCCGCGAGCAAATCGTCGGCCTCCGGCTCGATCGGCGCGTTGGCCGCTTCGATGATGATCGGCGCCCGGATCGCGTCGGCGTTGGCCGCGGTGATCATGCCCCCGAGGGCCGCCGGGATCAGCACGTCGCAGTCAATCGCGAGGAGGTTGGCGGCGGCGATCGCGTCGCCTCCGGTGAAGCCGGCGAGACCGCCGCCGTTGGATCGGGCATGGCGGAGGAGTTCGAGCACGTCGAGGCCCTTGTCGCTACAAAATGAGGCCGACGCATCGCCGACCGCCACGATCCGGCATTCGGAGTCGGCAAGATACTTCGCCGCGTGGGAGCCGACGTTGCCGAAACCCTGAATCGCGACTCGAGTGCCCGGGATCTTCCGGCCGAGCCTGCTCAAGAGCTTGAGCGTGAGGGCGCCGACGCCCCGGCCGGTGGCCTCCTCGCGGCCGGGAATGCCGTGGTATTCGACTGGCTTGCCGGTGACGCACCCGGGCGCAAAGCCGTGGTAGCGGCCGTACTGGTTCATGATCCAGGCCATCATGTCGGCCGTGGTGCCCATGTCGGGGGCCGGGATGTCGACGTCAGGGCCAAAGACGTCATGGAGGGCATCGACCAGCTTCCGTGTGATCCGTTCGAGTTCCCGCAGCGAGCAGTCCTTGGGAGCCACCGCCACGCCGCCTTTGGCACCGCCGAAGGGGATGTCGACCACGGCCGTCTTCCACGTCATCAGCGCGGCCAGCGACCGGACCTCGTCGAGGTCGACCTGCGGGTGGTACCGCAAGCCTCCCTTGAACGGACCGCGGGCGTCGTTGTGCTGCACGCGGTAGCCGATGAAGGTGGCGATCTCGCCGGAGTCGCGCTCCACGGGCAGCTGCACCTGCACTTCCCGCTTGGGCGTGGCGAGCAGTCGCCGCATGCTCGCGGAGAGGTCGAGTTCGTCGGCCGCCCTCTCAAAGTAGATCCGGGTGGCGTCACTGCCGCGCATGGAAACAAGCCTCCGTGGGAACCCTCGTGCGGGTCGGGGATGATAGCAGCCGCGGCCGGAATGCGCCCGCCGCGGCCGCCTACGCCGGCAGTGGCCGGAGGCGGTACGATCGGGGCATTGGCCCACTTCGCCTGACGCGCCATGCCCACACCCACGCCCGACGAACTCTGGCAGCTGCTTGTCCGCACCCGGCTGCTCGAGCCGAATGCGGCGGCCGCGCTCCGCGCCGAGCATGCTGCCGCTCCGCCTACCGCGGCCGGCGACGGATCGGTGAAGGCGATCGCCGGCTGGCTCATGAGTCGCGGTGCGATCACCCGCTGGCAGGCGAAGCGACTTCTGATCGGCGACACCGGCCCGTTCTTCGTGGGCGACTACCGGCTGCTCGAACGGCACGAGCGGGAGGGCGACGGCCTCTTGTTCACGGCCCGCCACGAGCCGTCGGGCCGCCTCGTGGCGGTGATGCTGCTGAGCGCCAAACGGTGCCGCGATCGCGACGCGTGGACCAGCATCGTCGAACGCACCACCGCGGCCCACGGCACCACCGACCCGATGACGAGCCGCACCTGGTCGCTCGAGCAGCAGGATGGCGTGAAGTTCGTCGTCTGCGAGCTCGTGTCGGGCACGAAAGTCGCCGACGAACTGGAACGCCTCGGTCCGCTACCGCCCCAGGAGGCGGGCGTGCTCGCCTGGCAGATCGCCAAGGCGGTCGGCGAGATGCACTCCCGTGGTGCCGTTCATGGCCACCTGTCGCTCGACGTGCTCCGCCGCGAGCCGCCGCCGGCCGGAGGCGCGGAGCGAAACGGACGCGTGCGGCTCCTGCAGTTTCCACTGGCGGGCGATCCGCATGCCGTCTCGCCCGCTCCGGCCGCGGGTGACGAGGAAGGCCTCGCGAGGCTGGGCCGTCGAGTGGCCTACCTGGCCCCGGAACTGCTGCGGCCAGATGGCCACGCGGATCCGCGGTCTGACGTCTACGCGATCGGCGGCGTGCTCCACGCCCTGCTCACGGGGCAGCCTCCGTATTGGGATGGCGGCGTCGTCACCGCCGTGAAGGCGGCGGCCACGCTGGGCCCGGCACCTCTTCCTGAGTCGGTGCCGCAGCCGCTTCGCGACGTCGTGGCCAGGATGATGGCCCGCGATCCCGCGCAACGCTATGCGGACGCCTGCGAGGCGGCCAATGCCATCGCGGGAGCCCTCGGTTTGGCGGTGCCGGCGATCGAACCGGCGGCGAAGGCGGCTGTGGTGTTGCCCCGCGTCGGCGATCGATCACCGCCGCGGGCGCGCCGGGGGCCGCAACGGCTTCGCATGATTGGCGGCCTTGTGGCCGGGGCCATCCTCGCGGCGGCGGCTGCCGTGGTGGTGAGCCGGCTCGATGTCGGCACGGCACGCCGTCGCGGCGCAAACGCAGCCCGCCGGCCGGCAACGAAGCGTGATGTCGGCACGAAGGACACAAAGCCCGTCGTCGCAGCCGAGGCGAAGACGGATCCCTCGCCGCAGCAGCCGAGCCCTCCGCCGAAGCCCGCCAAATCGCACGCGGGCGGCACTTCGACGGAGGCGACGCCACCCACGGCGGTGACGCAGGTGATCGTGGAGAGCCTCAACCTGCCGTGGGCTTCGCCGACGAACGGTCTGCCGCCGTCGCTCGCCTACCTGCCGCCTGGATCGCAGCTCGTCTTGCTTGCGCGGCTGGCGGAGATCGAGGCCGACGGCGAAGGGCGGCTGTTCCGCGCGTCGCTCGGGGCCGCGGTGGAGGCAGCCTGCGACACGATCGTGAAGCTCAGCGGTGGCGACGCAGCAGCGATCGAACTCGTGCAGGCCGGATGGCAGGCCGGCGGCCCGGATGAGGTGGTGGGTGGGTTCGTGGTGTGGTTTGCGAAGGGGCGCACCGCTCCAGCCGACGAGGCGGCCCGCGCGGCGGCATGGGGGCCGACGACGGCGGTTGAGATCGAAGGAGAGATCGTCCACGAGACCGATACGCTTTCGCTCTGGCTTCCAAAGGCAGAAGAAGGGCACGTGCTCGTGATCGCCCCGAGGGCCTTGGTGGCCAGGAACGATGCGCTTGGCGACGATGCGGCGCAGGAGCCCCTCATGGCGCGGATCATCCGCGAAACGAAGCCGCTCGCGGCCGACGACTCGGCCGCGATCAAGGCTGCGCTGCCCCGCGACCTCGAGACGCTCGTGGGCATGCTCGATGCCGACCGCCACGTCACGCTCTTCGGCTCGCCGCACTATCTGCGGAGTTCGGGCCGGTCAGTGCTGGCAGGGCCGCTTGCGAAACTGGCCGAGCCGATGGACGGGCTGTTCGGCGAAGGGCTCCAGGCAGCGGCCCTCTCGCTCCATTTCGGCGGCGAGTGTTATGTGGAGATGGACGCGGTGGCCACGCTCGATGTGCCGGCAAAAACGCTTGCCCCGGCGATCGGCGGTCGCGTGGAGGGGCTCGCCGACATCGTGGAGGCCTACTGCACGTCCCTGAATCCCGACCCGTACGGCCGCATGCTCGTGCTTCGGTTGCCCGGCATGCTCCGCGTGCTCGCGGGCCAGTTGCGGAGCGGCGCGGAGGGGAGGGGGGTGGTGCTCAACGCCTACCTGCCACAGCACGCCGCCCACAACATCGCCCTGGCGGCCGAGCTCGCGCTGGCCCAGACGCCCGGCGCGACCAGTACCGCCAGTGCTGGGCCGTCTGCCGCCGAGCCGCAGGGGGCCCTCGGAAAACTCGGCAGGACGATGACGCTCACGTTTGCCAAGGACAACCTGGAGCGGTCGATCCAGCTGGTGTCGGACGAGACGGGCGTGCCGATGGAGATCCTCGGCGGCGACCTCCAACTCGAGGGGATCACCAAGAACCAGTCGTTCGGGCTCGACGAGAAGGACAAGACCGCCGACGAGATCCTCCGCGTGATCCTGGCGAAGTCGAACCCCGAGGGAAAACTCGTCTACATCGTCAAGGAGCAGGACGGCGAGGAGCGGGTGTTCATTACGACCCGCGCCGCCGTCGAGAAGCGCGGTGACCCACTGCCCCCGGCCTACCTCGCCCCATGAAAGCCGACCGGCCGTAAGGCCGCGGGCTGCCGGTGGTGCGCGGCTCGGGGCTCCCCATGGAGTACAGGTTTTCAACCTGTGTCTATCCATCGCGGCGGCTCGGAGCTGCCCATGCCCGTCGCCGCCGTCCCGGTGCCGGCTTACGGGTGCCGTGCCTAGCCCGGCTCCAAAACCTCGCCTTCGCTCGCTCGATGCAGACCTCGCTGCGCCGGGCACCGATCCGCCGCAGGCGGTTTGGTCGTGGCTGCGGCCGTCAGCACGCACAGCGGGTTTTCCATCGATGCGAGCGTGCGAATCGTGCTGATCGATCGGGACGTGCCGAACTACTTTCAGAGCTTGGAGCATCTCCTGCGATAGTGCGCGCGGGCCGGGATGG
>Ga0194055_10001879_pt1 | contig 16898 bp, 9 predicted proteins | sample SepL449m_MetaG_FD_155482 | JGI IMG/M metagenome (GOLD analysis project Ga0194055, IMG submission 155482) | Anoxic zone freshwater microbial communities from boreal shield lake in IISD Experimental Lakes Area, Ontario, Canada - Sep2016-L442-9m | ecosystem: Environmental > Aquatic > Freshwater >...
TGAAGCCTGCAGCGCGTCGATGAATGTGATGTTCGTGTTTGGGCTGTACGCCAACGGGTTGAACTTCGGCTCGTTGCGCCGATGCATAGAACCACCGCTTGGCTGTCTCGGCCAGCGCAGTAGTGCCCAGCACCAAGAGCAGCAGAACGCCGAAGAACGATGCGGGCAAGCGGGTGAATCCGAGCATCGATGCGAAGGGCGAGAAGGGCAGCAACGCTCCGATGGCTGCGCTGGTGACGGCGCTGATTGCCAATGCCTTGCTGGGCCGACTCCGGAAGAAGGGAATGCGTCGAGTGCGAATCACGAAGATGATCAGGCTCTGCGTTGCCAGTGATTCGACGAACCAACCGGTGCGGAACTCGCGTTGATCTGCGTGCAGAACGCCGAGCAACACGGCGAAGGTGGCGAAGTCGAACAGCGAGCTGATTGGTCCGAAGACTCTCATGAAACGGCGAATGAAGTGGATGTCCCAGTGGGCGGGGCGGGCGAGCACTTCGGGGTCTACGTTGTCGCCTGGGATTGCCATTTGGCTCACGTCGTAGATGAGGTTGTTCAGCAAGATCTGTGAGGGGAGCATCGGCAGATACGACAGGAATGTCGATGCCCCAGCCGCCGAAAACATGTTGCCGAAGTTTGACGACGTGGCCATCAGCACGTACTTGATGGTGTTCGCAAAGATGCGTCGACCCTCGACCACGCCATCGGCGAGCACGCCAAGATCACGCTCGAGTAACAAAATGTCGGCGGCGTCTTTGGCTACTTCGGTTGCAGTGTCTACCGAAATCCCAACGTCGGCGCAGTGCAGAGCGACCGCGTCGTTAACCCCATCGCCCATCACCGCGACATCGGCGCCAGCGGCACGATGCATACGAATGATTCGCGCCTTTTGGTCGGGGCCGATACGAGCGAACACTGTCGTTGAGGTGATTGCCGATGTGAGTTGCTCGTCGGTCATTGCTGCCACCTGAGCGCCGGTCAACGAGCCGGTAACTGCCATACCAAGATCTGCGCACACCCTGATCGCAACGCGTTCGCTGTCGCCAGTGACGATCTTGACGTCGATGCCGAGATCGCGAAGTCGCTGCAACGAAACCGCCGCATCGGCTTTCGGTCGATCGGTGAAGGTGAGGAATCCTTCAAAATGAAGGTCGTGCTCGTCTGCCGGAGTGAGTTGAAGGTTGGCGGGTGGTGCCTTCGTCGCGACTGCGATCACGCGCGCACCCTGATCGAACAGTGCGTCTAACGCTTCGCTCGTGCCGGGCGGCAGTTCAAGGCAACGGGTGAGGATGCCTTCGGGTTCGCCTTTGGTGATCATCAGCGTCTCGCCGGAGGGATTCGTCACGATGACCGACGCCACGCGCCGGTTGTGATCGAACGGTTCGATCGCCTCACGCTTCCATGCGATGGCCTCTGCCGCAAGTGAAGCAGTGTTGTCCCACAGAGCAACATCGAGCTGATTGCCCGACACTGCCCGGGTGCCGTCGAGGATTGCCTCGTTGCACAGCAGCGCCAAAAGATGGGTGCGATCGGCGGATGGCCCGCCACCACCATCTGCTCCAATCGCGTGGTCAAAGGTGATGTGGCCTTCGGTGAGCGTGCCGGTCTTGTCGGTGAACAAGGTGGTGATGTTGCCGAGGTCCTCGATGGAGACGAGTCGCTTCACGAGCACCTTGCGTTGCGCGAGGCGACGTGCCCCGGTGGACAGGCTGATGGTGACGATTGCTGGAAGCAGTTGAGGAGTGAGCCCAATGGCGATGGCGAGCGAGAACAACAGTGCTTCGATGAGCGGGCGATGAAGAACCAAGTTAATGACGAAGATCGAGATCGTGAGCGCGGCCGTAACGCGGATCAACAGGTTCGAGAAACTCGCGAGACCAAGCTGAAACGCCGTCTGCGGTTGGCGCTCACCCAGCTGCAGGGCGATCTGACCGAATGCGGTTCGCGGACCTGTGCACACAGCGACGCCGGTGCCGCTCCCTTGTTGCACGATTGTTCCCATGAACGCGCACGAGGACAACTCTTGCGGGCCGTGCCCTGGGGCAATTGCGTCGGTGGACTTCGGAGTTGGTATTGATTCGCCGGTAAGCACCGACTCGTCACACTCAAGGTCTGAGACTGCAATGAGTCGAAGGTCGGCAGGGACGATGTCGCCCATACGCAGCATCACAATGTCGCCGGGAACGATGTCGACCACATCGACAGTGATGGGTGCTCCTTCACGGGTGATCGTGGCTGAGCGACGCATCGAGTCGTGCAGTGCTTGCACCGCTTGTTCTGATCGGAACTCGTTGAAGAACCCGAGCCCGACCGACAGCGACACGATCACGGTGATGATCGCTGCATTGGTTGTGTCGCCGGTAGCGGTAGAGACGGCGGCGGCACCAAGCAGCAAGATCAACAGTGGATTGCGCAGTTGGCTCGCGAAGACATGCCACGGACTCGCTCCATGCGAGCGCAACGCGTTTGGACCGAACTGAGCGCGGCGAACTGCTACCTCAGAAGCGTTGAGGCCCCCTGGCCGGGTAACAAGGTGAGCGAGAACGGCATCAACGCTCAACTCAGCGGACTGGGCGAGCGTGAAGCCGTCGTCTGTCTTGCTTGCTGAGACGGGCGGGGAGCTCGTCTTAGTAGCTATCTCGCGTCGTGCAGGCTCGACCATGGTGCGCCTCGCTCTCGTGTCGAGGACGCTAGCACTCGCTTCGCCGGCCAAATTCCGGCGTACGGCCTGACCGCGTGTGTCAGGGAAAGGTCGGCCTAGTGGCCGTTCTTGCCCGACTTGCCAGATGCGCCGCCGTGATCGTCGACGCCGTCGCCATTTGCATCGGAGTCGACTGAGTTCGACTTGCCGTCGCCATCTTCGTCGTCGTCGACTGAGTTCGATTTGCCGTCGCCATCGATGTCGTCGTCGACCGAGTTCGACTTACCGTCGCCGTCGGCGTCGGTGTCCACTGCGTCAGGAATTCCGTCGCCGTCGATGTCCTTTTCAGCGACTGCGCCGTTGGCCAGTTCGTCGCCGTCGACATCGCTGTCGGATCCGTTACTTGACCCGTCGCCGTCGACGTCCGAGTCACTGCCGTTGCTCGAGCCGTCACCATCGGCATCGCTATCGACGAGATCGCGCACGCCGTCGCCGTCGATGTCCTTCTCCACTGCTGAGCCGTTCGACAGGCCGTCGCCGTCTACGTCTGCGTCGTGACCGTTGGTCTGGCCATCGCCGTCAACGTCGTCATCAACGCCATTCGAGCGGTGGTCACCGTCTACGTCTGAGTCCTGGCCATTGCGGACTCCGTCACCATCAACGTCTGAGTCTTGCCCGTTTGACTGGCCGTCGCCGTCGACATCGCGGTCAGCGCTGTTCGCCGCGCCGTCGCCATCCATGTCGTTGTCGGAGGTGTCGGGGCTGCTATCGCCGTCGATGTCGAGCTCTTTCTTAGCGCCGTTCAGATCGCCGTCGCCGTCGACATCGTGGTCGTTCACGTTTGCGATGCCGTCGCCGTCGACATCGGAGTCGGCTCCGTTGCGAATGCCGTCGCCGTCTACGTCTGGGTCAACTTTGTTCGGGATGCCATCGTGGTCGTTGTCGAGCTTCGAGGACGCTGCCGAAGCCACGCTTCCGTGGCTGACGCCGACGAACGCAACGACCGGAGCAAGGGCGAAGAACGACGCTGCGCCAGCGCGAACGAGGCGGCTGCGAAGGCTCTGTTCGGCATAGCGACGCGAGGTTGATGGCAACATGTGGGGTCCCCCTGGACAGTGAGCGGCGCTGTGGCGCGCGTGTTCTTGTCGAGCAAGATCGCACGGGTCTATAGGTCTGTCAATCTTCCTGTACTGAAACGGGTCGAATGTCCAATGCTCGATGCGACCAGAGTCGTACGACCCGCGCGATCGCGGCAACATCGTTCATTGGCCAATTTGCGCGCCATGCCCGCTGACCTGCACGGGCGCGATTTGGGACACCAGTGGTCCCAAATCGCGCCCATGAAATGAGTCGTTTGACGTAGGCCCTTCGTCTTATTGAAGACATGTACTGCGTTCCTTAGCGTCGTACGCCTACAGGTCGATGCACCTTCCCCCAGTCGACCAAAGGAAATGACGGTGTTTGGTAATGAACTTCAGGACTGCTTTGTCACGAACTCCCCGCACGTTCGAAAGCCCAAAGCGATGGGCTGCCTACGCGGTGGTCTTAAGCACTATCGCAGGCGTGTCAACGTCGCACTTCACGCACACGTCGGTAGCCGCACCGCCTTCGGTCTTGTCACCCACAGACGAGAGCAAGATCCCGCATTACTACGGGCCGTACTCGAACTATGCGAACAGCGCTCAAGCATTGGTGAACGCTGTTGTCACGCTCTCGGGTGGCGGTGGGCAGAGCGCAGAAGCTGCAGCAACTGTTGACCCCAAGACGGGTGGCATTACATCGATCGATGTCACCACACCCGGCACCGGTTACACATCGGCACCATCGGTGGTGATCTCTTCGCCGGGCATCACCCCGTCGGCCGCAGCGAGCGCTACGGCAACTATCGGCGCGGGCGTGATCACATCGATTGCTGTCGTCGAGTCCGGCTTTGGGTTTACCGCTCCAACGGTTTCGATCTCTGACTCGTCAGCAGTTCCCGGTTCTGGCGCGCAGGGCCTTGCGAGCGGTGGCGTAGACGCCGTGACCCTTGTGAATGGTGGTTCCGGTTACGCGGATAAGCCAGTGGTGAAGTTCGGTCTTCCCGATCTGCCTACTGGCACCCAGGCCACCGGCGTGGCGCAGATGGATGCAACAGGCAAAGTCACCTCGGTGAGCATCGTTGATCCGGGTTCGGGCTATACGTCGGCACCCACCGTCGACATCTGGGACGGGTTGGTACAGAACAACGCGGGTCCCGCAGTTGTCACTGCAACGATCGGCGTCTCGCAGATTGATATCACCGCTGGAGGCGCCAACTACAACGTGGCGCCGACCGTCACGATCACGAATGCGGTGGCGCCGTTCGATCGCGGGGCGACCGCCACAGCCACCATCGCAGCCAAGGGCGCAGTGATCTCGATCAACGTTGACCATGCCGGCTCGGGATACATCACCCCCGGCATTAAGAAGTTCATCGACACATTGCCTGGGCTCGGTGCGAGCACAGCAAACAACCTTGGTGAGTACATCCCTGTTGGGCAGCCCGACACCACCACCTATCCGGGCACCGACTACTACGAAATCGCGGTTGTGCAATATCGCCACACGTTTGCATCTGATATCGCGCCCACCATCGTGCGCGGCTACGTGCAACTCTCAACCGCCGTGATTCCTGGCAAGCATGTTGCGTTGACCAACGTGGCGCTTGATCCCACGAAGTCAGGTACGCCCGTGACACTGCCCGATGGCAGTGCAGCCTTCGGTGTGGATGTGCCGCATTACCTTGGCCCGACAATCATCGCTACGAAGAATCGTGCGGTTCGAATCTTGTTCCGCAACTTGCTTCCCACTGGCACGGGTGGCGATCTGTTCTTACCCGTCGACACATCAGTGATGGGTTCGGGTGAAGGCCCGAACGCAATGATGCTCGACGCCAATGGCGTCCCGATGGACATGAGCAATAACAAGGGCACGGTCACTGATCAGACCCGAAACCCTGCATGCGGTGTGGTGTCAAAGCCTGCCTCGTGTTACTCGGACAACCGCGCCGAATTGCACTTGCACGGCGGCATTACCCCGTGGATCAGCGACGGCACGCCACACCAATGGGTGACTCCAGCGGGCGAGAACACCGACTACCCCAAGGGCGTCAGCGTGAGCAATGTGCCCGATATGCCAGATCCAGGCCCCGGTGCCGAGACGTTCTTTTACACCAACCAGCAGAGCGCTCGATTGATGTTTTACCACGACCATGCGTGGGGCATCACCCGACTCAATGTGTACGCAGGTGAGGCCGCGGGCTACCTGATCACCGACGACGTCGAGCAGAGTTTGTTCGGTCCAACCGGTCAGTTCGCCGACCTCGGCATGGGCACACCGCTTATGGTTCAGGACAAGACTTTCGTGCCAGGCGCGGCTCAACTCGCCAAGACCGACCCCACATGGGACACCAGTCGGTGGGGTGGTGAGGGCAGCTTGTGGACGCCGCACGTATACATGCCTGCCCAGAATCCATCGGACCCAACCGGCATGAACCCGTTTGGCCGCTGGCACTATGGTCCGTGGTTCTGGCCCCCGGCCACCGATACCAAGAGTGGCCCAATCGCCAACCCGTATTTTGATCCCACGTGTAAGCCGGCCACAGCGGTAGGCGGATTCTGTGAGCCGCAGCAGATCCCTGGCACTCCCAACGTGTCGGTGGGCATGGAAGCATTCAACGACACGCCGGTTGTGAACGGCGTTGCGTATCCCACCACCACGGTGGAGCCAAAGGCGTATCGCTATCGCATCTTGAATGCCGCAGACGACCGCATGTGGAACCTGCAGTGGTACGTGGCCGACCCAACCACCGGCACGCTTTCAGAAGTTGCGCTGAACGCATCTGAGCTCGCTGCTGCGCAAACCGATCCGAATGTTGTTCCTACGCCCGATACAGCCAAGAGCCCGGCTGGCCCAAGCTGGGTGCAGATCGGATCCGAAGGCGGCTTCTTGCCGCAGCCAACCGTGGTGCCGAACCAACCAATCACGTGGATCACCGACCCGACTCGATTCGATGTCGGCAACGTTGACAAACACTCGTTGCTGTTGGCGCCAGCAGAACGTGCCGACGTGATCGTCGACTTCTCGCAGTACAAGGGCAAGACACTGATTTTGTACAACGACGCGCCAGCGGCGTTCCCCGCTCGAGTGAGCACCTACGACTACTACACCGGTGGACCAGATTTGTCGCCGGTGGGAGCTCCCACAACGCTGCCCGGCTATGGCCCGAACACGCGCACCATCATGCAGGTGAAGGTGGCCAACACGGCTCCGGCTCTTGCGTTCGATCGCCCGAATACCACCAACGACAAGATGGGTTTGTTGATGGCGGCGTTCCAGCACCACCTCGATGCAAACGGCAAACCAGCCGGTGTGTTCGAGAAGGGTCAGAACCCGATCATCGTGGGCCAGGCCGCCTACAACAGCACCTATGGCACCAACTTCATTTCGTCGGGTTGGTGCAACAGTCCACTGCGCGCGACGGCGAAGTGTGATGGCTTTGCCCGCATCGGCGAGCAGGGTGGTCAGAACTTCAAGTTCGACACGCTGTCCGGTAGCCAACTAGCAGTGAAGATCGAGAGCAAGGCCATCCACGACGAGACCAACTCGAGCACATTCGACGAGTTCGGTCGGTCGGCGGCCACGTTGGGTGTTGAGTCCACTGGCGTCACGCCGCTCACCCAAAACATCAACCTGTTTCCATACGTGAACCCATCAACAGAAGTGTTGAACTCCGACGGACTGCCCAGCAGCCTCAATGTCACCGCGATCAGTTCCGGAACTGACGGCACGCAGATCTGGAAGATCACTCACAACGGCGTCGACACCCACCCGATTCACTTTCACCTCTTTGATGTGCAGGTCATTAACCGCGTTACTTGGGACGGCATCAATATTCCGCCTGAGCCATCGGAGCTCGGATGGAAAGACACCGTGAGGGTGAGCCCATTGCAGGACACCATCGTTGCAGTGCGGCCGATCGTGCCGGTGCTGCCGTTCAATATCCCCGATAGTCGAAGGCCGCTGAACCCGATGATGCCGATTGGCGCTCATGGAGATCAGACAGGACCGCTGGGTAATCAGGCCGGGTTTAACAACACCGACGCGCAGGGCAACCCCATCACGCCGATCGTCAACGCGATCGTGAACTTCGGATGGGAGTACGTGTACCACTGCCACATCCTCAGCCACGAAGAGATGGACATGATGCGACCCGTCAACGTGCACGTCACGTCGGTGAAGCCTGCCGCGAGCACGCTGACCGGCAAAAGAAAGTCGAGTAGCAGTAGCTCGGTCGATTTGCAGTGGAACGACCCCACCTCGGTGAACTACAACGATCCGGCTACTTGGGGTAGTCGCCAAGCCGAGATTGGCTACCGAGTTGAACGGGCTTCGCTCACCTCGCACGGTGTATCGGCGTTTCAGACAATTGGAACCGCGCTCGCGAACGCGACTTCGTATACCGACACCGCCAGCGATCCGAATGGTGCCTACGTGTACCGGGTGGTTGCATGGAACGAGGGTGGCGAGACCGCGTCGTCGTTGGTGATTGTGTCCAACGGTTCGATTCCTACAGCGGTGACCTTGACGAGTTCGCTGAACCCATCGAACAGCGGCGATCCGGTGACCTTCACCGCAGACCTTTCGTCGTCATTGATTACCGGTTCGGTTGTGTTCTCAATTGATGGCGTTGCGGCGCCTGCCGTCACCTTGTCAAACGGCACCGCGACCTTCTCGACCTCGACGCTGTCGGTCGGTTCACACAACGTTGTTGCTCGCTATGGCGGCGACACGAACTTTGCCCCCAGCACAGGGTCGCTGACCCAAGTGGTCGCTGGATACATCACCCGAACCAGGCTGGAAAGCAGTCGCAATCCGAGCGTGCAAAATCAGTCGGTCACATTTACTGCCACGGTGCAAGATGTCGCTCGAACGCATGGCACGCCCACCGGTTCGGTTCGGTTCACCGCCACTGGTCCAACCGGCGCCATGTTGTCATCTACCTTGGCGCTCAACTCGCGAGGCATTGCGGCCTACACAACGAACGCGCTGCTCGTGGGTGACAGTGTGGTCACGGCCGAGTATCTGCCAACCGGACGATTTGCCGGCAGCAGCGCAACGTTGACCCAGACCGTTACGGCTATCCGAACTTCTATAGGTGTAGAGAGCAGCCGGGCCACGAGTAACTTCGGACAATCGGTCTCCCTCACCGCCACGGTACGCAATGCGGGCGGCACAGCCACGGTGCCGACAGGCTCGGTGCAGTTCACGATCACCAATCCGGTCGGTGCCGCAACGGTGGCGACGGTAGCGCTGAACGGTGGGGGAGTGGCGGTGTACACATCCACATCGATGTCCATCGGAGTCCACACCGTCACGGCGCTGTATCAACCAACCGGATCGTTCGCTCCGAGCTCGGCCACGTTGACGCAAACGGTGATTGCGCCGCCAATTCCGGTGACAGTGGCATCAGTCGTGAGTAATCGAACCGCAAGCGTGTTCGGCCAAGCGGTCTCGTTGACCTCAACGGTACGCGCGTTGGTGGCCAACTCTGGCGTGCCGACAGGCTCGGTGCAGTTCACGATTACGAACTCGAGAGGAGTCAACACTGTTGTATCGGTTGCTCTCAACAATGCGGGCCAGGCGGTCTACACGACAAGCGCGCTGTCGGTTGGAATCCACTCGGTCGTAGCGCTGTACGTGCCATCGGGTGCGCTCGGTATGGCGCCGAGCGTCGCTGCATTGACACAAGTCGTCGGTGCAGCGGCGCCTGCCGTTGCCAACGTGGTGATCGCGAAAATCCTCTGACCTCAACCGGGCCTTCGTTGGCCACATGCATAAATGGCTCGTTCAATCAGCGATACGGTGCAGGGGCATAGTTGATCCAGAGCTCCAACCACGGGCGCTGACCACTGCAGATCGAGGAGACCACACGCTTCGAGAGGGCCAACCATGAACAACAGTGATCAGAAGAAAGTCGCGTCGGATAACGCATTGCCAGGCAGCGAGTGGGCGCCAGTTTCTCGGCGCACAGCGCTCGCACTCGCTGCTGGGGCAGTGCTGTTTGGCGCTTGTAGCGATTGGTCCGCTCAGAAGCCAGTGGCCAATGGTGAAGGTTCAAGCGCTCCACTCAGTGCCGCGTCGTTGCCTCCGGAGACATTGACCACGCCGTTGCCCGCGCCCACTACGGTGCCGGCGCCGGTTGGGCCGGTGGCTCCCTTGACAGGCAAGGCTGTCACTGATCCGGCGATGTTGTCGAGGGTGGCACTCGTGGTCAAGGTGAGTAACGACCCGGCAGCCCGCCCGCAGACCGGGCTCAATGATTCCGACATTATTTTCGAGGCATGGGGGGCTGGCCCCACACGCTTTGCCACCATCTGGCACAGCACAGATGCTGACTTTGTTGGGCCAATCCGCTCGTGCCGCGAACAAGACGTGAACCTTGTGGGCGGATTCAACCGGGCTGTGTTTGCATGCTCTGGCGGTAACCCAGGAAACCTCGCGCTGCTTCGAGCTTCCGACCTATTACTCATTACCGAGGGTCGCGGCCCAGGTTGGGAGCTTGACCCGACACGCAATCGTCCACACAAGACTCATGCCAACACGGCGCTGCTCCGTTCGAATGCCGGCCCCGATCGTTCGGGCCCGCGTCAGCAGTTTCAGTACCGACCCGAGGGGCAAGCGCCAACCGTTGGGCTTCCGATTTCGGGATTCGACATGCACATCCAGCAGGTGTTCGTGCAGTGGCGCTACGACACGGCTACTGCCACCTACCTGCGCTCGCAAGATCATGCCCCACATCATCTGGCCGATGGCAAACAGGTGTCTACCGAGAATGTGGTCGTGATGTGGCTCGACTATGAACCCAGCCATACCGACAATCGCTCGCCCGACGGAAATACCACGGGAGGCAACACGGCGATGGTCTTCACGGGCGGACGGCTCATTGGCGGCACATGGTCGCGTCAGGGTCGGCTTGACCCCTTTGTGCTGACCGACACCGACGGTGCACCGATTCTGTTGACACCCGGCCGCACGTTTATCGAGTTACCCAACAGCGGCAAGGGCATCATCTCCAGTAAGGACACGTTCACTCCGGTGGTCTGAACCCAACGGCGCTGCATCGGCGTCGTTGGTACTGTTCGTGCGATATGGCATCTGCATCGCACTCGCAACCACGAATCGGTTTCGTTGGACTCGGCAACATGGGCGGACCGATGTGCGCCCGCCTCGTTGCTGCCGGTTTCGATGTCACTGCCTACGACATCAATGCTGATGTACTTCGGCGCGCTGTTGCGAGCGGCGCCACCGCCGCTTCGTCGGCCGCAGAGTGCGCAGCACAGGTCGATCTGTTTCTCACATCGCTACCGCGACCCGATCACGTTGAATCCGTGATGCGCGGTCGTGATGGGGCGCTTGCTGCGTTGCGTCCCGGAGCGATCTGGGTTGATCTCACCACCAACCGCAAAGAGCTGGTCGCCGAGCTCGCTGCCCTGGCTCCACACGGAGTGAGCGTGGTCGATGCGCCTGTTACCGGAGCGGTCGATGGCGCTCGCAATGGACGGCTCACACTGTTTGTCGGCGGCGATGACGATTCGTTTGCGATAGTTCGTCCGGTGCTCGAACACCTCGGCACGGTCATTCACTGCGGCGGGCTTGGCCTGGGCAACGTGGTCAAGCTCGTCACGAACCAGCTGTGGTTCATCGCTGCTGCAGCGCTTGGTGAAGGTTTCGCGGTTGGAATTGCCAACGGTGTTGAGCTCGGCACCCTGTGGGGCGCGATCAAAGAAAGCGTCGGCGACAGCTTTGTGGTGCGCCACGACGCGCCGTCGATTTTCGCTGGCCACTACGACCCGTCGTTCTCGCTTGACCTCTGCCTGAAAGACCTTGGCTTGATTGCGTCGCTCGCCGAGAATGTTGGTGCCTCGTTGCCGATGACCGATGCCGCTCACGGAGCGTTCGCTGCTGCCGCAGACCGGTACGGCCCCAACGCTGCAGAGTTGCATGTTGCCAAACGCATCGAAGACGACGCCCAATTGTCCATGCGCCTTGAGGGCGACTGGACCCCACCGTGGGAGCAATGACATGTACAAACTTGCCGACTTCATTGACCTCGATCGCTGCCCGGTTCACAAGTCTGGGTCGCCTGAGTATCTCGCTGCGGTAGAGCACGCTCGGGCTGGCTTGAGAGCCGATGGCTGTGCGGTGGTCAAAGACCTGTTGCGTCCCGAGGCTGTTCGCATCATCAGCGACGAGATCGTTGCGCGTAAACACACCACCCACTTCTCAACGCAGAACATCAATCCCTATTTTCATGTGACACCCGATCCCAACTATCCAGATCGCCATCCGGTGAACACATTCATCGAACGATCGAGCGGATTCATTCCGGGCGACTCGTGGGAGCCGCACACGGCCACGAGCATTCTGTTTCACAGCGCCGAGCTCGCTCAGTTTGTTGCTGATTGTCTCGAGGTGCCAACGCTGTATTGCTACGCCGATCCGCTTGCGGGCCTCACCGCAAATATCTTGGATCCGGGTCAGCAGTTCACGTGGCACTTCGACACCAACGATTTTGCCGTCACAGTGCTGGTCGATGAAGCCGACGAAGGCGGCCTGTTCGAGTACGTGCCGATGATTCGAGATGCCGATCACGAAGGCTTCGACAGCATTCAAGAGATTCTCGAAGGTGGCACCAAAGCCGTGCACACACTCGATTTGAGTGCCGGCGACATGCAGATATTCCGGGGTCGATACTCGCTGCATCGCGTCACGCGAGTGCCGCTCGGCTCTGCGCCGCGGCATGCGGCGATCTTTGCGTACACCCAAGAGCCAGGGGTGATCGGTCGCCTAGAGCGCACGCGTCAACTGTTCGGACGAGTGCTGCCCGAACACGAAGCAGCCGAGCGCGAGCGCGTGCGGTCTGATCAACTCATCGACTGAGTTGGCCACGCTGCCAACCGAACAACTCGGTGGCTACCAAAAGGCCAGTGGGTGACCTTGTGCTCTAGCGCGAGACAGGGTCGCACCGTACGTTGACTGAGTGGAGACAAATTCGCGGTTGGTGTGGCGCGCAGTGGTGTCGTCGGTGTTGTTGTTGTCTACGACAGTGGTGGGCGCAGCTTCAGGTGCGGCGGCTATCGCCGATGGATCGGTGCTCACCGTCACCCCGACTATGGCTCGAGTAGGTGACCCAGTTGTGGTGTCGGGTCAGGTCTGTGCGGTAGGCCAAAGCGTGACCGAGGTGAGCGTGGACATCGTGCGCACCGGCACCGACCGAGCGTCGACTCACGTGGTGATCGATCTCGCTTCGCTCTCGATTACGCAGACCGACAGTGGATTCTCGTTTACTTACATCCCTACAGAGGCCGAGGTAGAGCTTGGCTTTCAGGTCTCGTGTAGCGATGGCGCAACCGCTGCGTCCCCAGCCCGCAAGGTGTGGGTGTTCGGCCCCTCTGGAAGGCAATGGTTCCTCCAGTCGGGCAGCGCGCTGGCAGGCGTGGCGGGCACCACGTTCAATGTCGTCATTCGGTCGATGGACTGTGTCGAAGGATCGTTGGCCACGGTCACCTTGGGACGACATCTCAACACACTTGCTGGCAGCGTCGAAGGAACCATCACAAACGGAGTGCTCGACGTGATGATGCTTGTCGCCTCATCCGCTACGAGTTCGGTCTCCGACCTCGAGATGCGATGCGAATCTGTGCGCGGCGGCACCCTGTCGGACCTGCGTCCGTTTGCCGTCAGTGCGCTTGGCAAGCCACTGCCCGCAACCGGTGGTGTGAGTTCCGGTGAACTCGTGATCGCGTCGCTTCTTGTGCTGGCAGGCCTGGGTCTGATTGGGCGTCGCCACGATCGGCGGATGACCAAGCGCGCAACACCGCGTTAACTCACGTGGCGGCGAGGACGCTGTCGATCTGACTCATCGCCGCTGCGAGGCCTTCTTCCATTCCCATTGCGAGTACTTGCTCCATCGCCGCTGTCGACGGGAACTGTGACTCGAGAACCATGCGTGTGTTGCCGTTAGGCAACGACGCGAAGGTGACGACAAGCGTTGTCACGGGCAACTCTGCATTGGGGTTGCCATCGGAGTCGGCGAAGCCATCGACAAGCTCAAGGCGATGCGGGGCATCGACAGCGAGCACTGTCCACCAGCCGTGGTGTTGATCTCCTTCGGGACCGGTCATGAAGTAGCTGACCTTGCCCTCGGGGTGGAACTCGTGAACGACAACAGTGGCCGGGTATGTGGGCGGACCCCACCAGCGCTCAAGCTTGCGTGGATCGGCCCACAGCTGCCACGCGCTGTCGAGCGGAGCGGCCCATTCGCTGAAGACCGTCATGGTCGATAGCGCCAGATCTTTACTGATGTCGGTAACAGGCATCGGCTTCCCTTTCGTGAGATCGCTCAGGTGTGCGTCGAGCACTTATGGTAGGGCAACGACATCGGGGGGTCATCATGAGTAGCACGAGCACGGTCACGGTCTCAACAGGAATGTTGCGCGGATCGCAGTCCAACGGAGTGCATGCGTTTCGCGGCATTCCTTACGCAGCGCCGCCCGTCGGTGCGAACCGCTGGCAGCCACCGCAGCCCGCCGCATCGTGGGACGGCATCCGCGATGCCTCGATCGACGGTCTCATTGCGTCGCAGCCGCTGATGCCGCCGCCCTTTGCTAGCGGCGATCTGCCTGCCGCCGGTGACGACTGTTTGAACCTCAGTGTGTGGTCTCCTGACCCTGACGCCTCTGGTCTGCCGGTGCTGGTGTGGATTCATGGCGGCGCCTTTGTGAGCGGCAGCAGCATTGAACCCACCTACAACGGTGCCTCATTCGCTCGCCGGGGCGTGGTGGTTGTGAGCATCAACTATCGCCTTGGCGCACTCGGCTTCCTTCACCTCGCCGAGCATTTCCCCGAGCTTGCGCACTCGGGCAACATTGGCATCCTCGACCAGGTTGCGGCGTTGCAGTGGGTGCAGCAAAACATCGCTGCGTTCGGTGGTGATCCTGGGCGGGTCACGGTTGCGGGCGAGTCTGCTGGTGGTATGAGCGTGGGCACATTGCTCGCGCTTGACTCCACCGATGGTCTGTTCCAGCGCGCCATTCTGCAAAGCGGTGCCGGCCATAACGGCATCAGCGCACCCACTGCTTCCGCCATTGCCGGCCATCTTCTTGAACTCGTCGGAGTCGCGCCGGGAGACATCGACGCGTTGCGTGAGCTCACCTCTGAGCAGTTGCTCGAGGCGCAGAATGCGTTGACTCTCGAGTTGCAGATGACCCGTAACCCCATCAAGTTCGGTGAGGCTGCTGCATCGGGAATGGCGTTCCAGCCCACGTTTGGCACCGCGGTGCTTCCGGTGCGCCCCATTGAGGCAATCGCTGCCGGCTCAGCGGCCAACGTGGCCGTGCTCACCGGCACCACGATGGAAGAGTGCTTGGTGTTTGTGGTGGCGATGAAGGACATGTTTAGCGACGAACTTGTCGAGATGACCATGGCGGCGGTGTTCGGAAGTCAGGCTGCTGGCACCGCTGCGCTCGATCAATACCGCTCGAACCGCGCCACCGCTGCACCACACGAAATTGTGGCGGCAGCGCAAACCGACAGCATGTTCCGCGTGCCGGCGGTGCGTTTGGCCGACGCTCAGTTGGCGCATAACCCCAATGTTTGGATGTACCGCTTCGATTGGCAGACGCCGGTCCTCGACGGGGCGTTCGGTGCGTGTCATGCACTTGAGTTGGCGTTTGTGTTCAACAACCTCGACACCGAGTTGGCCGAGACCTTTATGGGCCCAAATGCGCCGCAACCACTTGCTGATGCAATGCACGGTGCGTGGACAAACTTCATCACGCACGGCGATCCAGCGCACAACGGACTTCCCGCGTGGCCGCGCTATACCGCCAGCGATCGGTCGACGTTGTTGTTCAACGAGTCGTGCTCAGTGGCGACCAATCCCCGCGCCGACGAACTGGCGTTGTGGGACGGAATCATCTAATGCTGAGCCTCTCGTTTGCGTCTCAACTGCCGCACTCAAAGGTGAGCTTCCCTAACCGCAGTCGCGCCTGAGTTGCCACAGTTGCTGTCGCGGTGTTCAGCGCCGACAACGATTCGGGAGTCGACATCTGGCTTTCGGCTGCACGGATATCGAAGTTGTCGCCCTCAGCAATCGTGAGCGTTAAACCACTAAGGGCTTCGTTCTCTGGTGACTGTGTGCATGCGAGAAGCACAGTGGGTGATCGCTTGATGGCTCGGTCTTGCGCCGAGCGATAGAGCGATAGTTCTAAGGTGTGCAGGCCTTGGGTTCGGTAACACATCGCGACCACAAAGGGTCCGTTTGGAACCGCAGTTGCACCTTCGTTCTCGATGTCTACGCGGTCGCATGGAATGCCGTGATCACTGAGATAACGAACAAGCGCAGTGAGGTCGGCGGCCGACACAAGCGGAGCGGTTGTCGCCCGCAGCGTTTCTGCGGGTTTGTGAGTGGTTGCGGTCATGAGTACCTCGCCGCCGCTGCCGCAGCCGCCTGCGCCAACCAGGGTCGCTGTCAGGGTCATCAACGCAAGGAACCTCAGTCGCATGAGGGTCACCTCCAGACGACCTCAGAGTAGACCGTTGTCCGCCGTCGCGATAGAGGCAATGTCCACACTGTTTGGTCGTCCGATAACGGCAACAGCGCATATCAACGCTGCGGATCCTGCGAGAGCGAACGGCACACGTGGCGACGAGATCTGAATGATCCAACCCATGAGCACAGAACCGATTGGTGTGCTGCCAAACCACGCCATCTGATGAAGCGCCATGACCCGGCCCTGCATCGATGGTTCTGTGGCTTGTTGCAACACCACGGTGTTCACCGATTGGAACGACGCCGAAGCGAACCCCAACACGATGGTCATGCCAACGAACGGCCAGAAGCCCGGGGTAATAGACAGTGCAAACAGCGAGGCGCCGAACCCCAACAATGTGATGGCCAACGTCTTTCGCGGATGCGGTTTGATCCCAGCGATGTAGATGCCACCGATGATGGAGCCAATTGCGCTCACGCTCATTGCCGTGCCTACGCCTCCTGCGCCGCGGTGGAATCCGAAGCGAACCATCGCTGGGAATGTGGTCTGAAAGTTGTAGGCGGCAATGCCGACAATGGTCATCACGAGCAACGGACGGGCCACGTTTGGATTGGCTCGCACATACGCAAACCCCTCGCGTAGTCGACCTTTCGTGCCTTCGATGAGGGGTCGCGCAGTGAACT
>Ga0194055_10001880_pt1 | contig 16891 bp, 12 predicted proteins | sample SepL449m_MetaG_FD_155482 | JGI IMG/M metagenome (GOLD analysis project Ga0194055, IMG submission 155482) | Anoxic zone freshwater microbial communities from boreal shield lake in IISD Experimental Lakes Area, Ontario, Canada - Sep2016-L442-9m | ecosystem: Environmental > Aquatic > Freshwater >...
TGATTCATCTTCAGGTTCAAAACCGGCAAGCAAAACCACCGGAGCATTTTCCAGGTCGGTGTAGGTCAGACCAACGCCAGTTCCGGCAACTTCTGCTGCCAAAAAGGAAAGTTCCTCATCGGAGGTTGGACGCGCGCGAAAATCGATGTCATTGGTTTGCAAAGCAACACGTGCAAACTTCGAATAGGCGTAGGCATCTTCAAGAGTTAGGCGACCGCCAACAAGGAAACCAGCATTTCCGCGCGCAGCAATGAGCCCATCAGCAGCAGCAGCGATGGCCTCTGGCCATGAAGCGATCTGCAACTGCCCATCGGCGTCGCGAACCATGGGTGTTGTGATCCGATCCGCCCCCGCGCCCGATGAGAATGCGAAGCGACCCTTGTCGCAGTTCCATTCTTCGTTGACTTCGGGGTCATTAATCGCCAGGCGGCGAACAACCTTGCCGCGACGGTGATCAGTGCGCAGCGAACAGCCCGATGCACAGTGCTCGCACGCTGTCGGTGTGGAGACCAGGTCAAAGGGGCGAGCGCGGAAACGGTAGGAAGCGCTGGTTAGCGCACCGACCGGGCAAATTTGAATGGTGTTACCCGAGAAATAGGACTCAAAGGGTTGATTCTCATAGATGCCAACCTGCTGAAGCGCACCACGTTCGAGCAACTCGATAAATGGGTCGCCAGCAATCTGTTCGCTAAAGCGTGTGCACCGTGCGCACAGTACGCAACGCTCACGGTCAAGGAGGACCTGCGCCGAAATATTGATCGGCTTTTCGTAGGTGCGCTTGAAACCTTCAAAGCGGGATTCAGCTTGGCCGTTACTCATCGCCTGGTTTTGCAGTGGACATTCGCCACCCTTGTCACACACTGGGCAATCAAGTGGGTGGTTAATCAATAGCAATTCCATCACACCGTTTTGTGCCTTCTCAGCAACCGGTGAAGTCTTCTGAGTCAGGACGACCATGCCTTCAGCAACAGTTGTCGTGCAAGAAGCCAGTGGCTTTCGTTGTCCTTCTACCTCAACCAAGCACTGCCGACAAGCCCCGACTGGGTCGAGCAAGGGGTGATCACAAAAGCGTGGAATCTCAATGCCGATTTGTTCAGCCGCGCGAATGACCAACGTGCCCTTGGGCACACTCAGGTGCACACCATCAATGGTGATGTTGACCAAGTCAGTGGAAACGGCTACCTCAGATGAAGGGCCAGTAGTCATCGTCATGCGTTGGCTCCTGCGAACAGTGCGGAGGCCTCATAGGGGAACAGTTCCCAGGCAGGCGTATGAGTACCGGCGATGAACTCGTCACGGAAGTACTCAATGGCCGAGGTGATCGGGCTGGTCGCGCCATCGCCTAGAGCACAAAATGATCGGCCCATGATGTTGTCGCACAGGTCGAGCAACTTCTCAATGTCTTCTTCGGTGCCCTTGCCATGCTCAATGCGTTCCATGATCTGCTGCAACCACCAGGTGCCTTCACGACATGGGGTGCACTTGCCACACGACTCGTGCTTGTAAAACTCGGTCCAGCGCAAGACGCATCGAACAACCGAGGTGGTTTGGTCGAAGATTTGCAGCGCCTTAGTACCCAACATCGAGCCAGCTTCCGCGATGCTCTCGTAGTCCAAAGGAACATCAAGGTGGGCCGCCGTCAGGATCGGCGTCGACGATCCGCCAGGGGTCCAAAACTTCAGCGTGCTGCCTTCTCGCATGCCACCGGCAAGATCAAGTAACTCACGCAAAGTGATGCCCAAGGGGGCTTCAATCTGGCCAGGATTTTTCACATGCCCGGACAGCGAGTACAAAGTGAAACCCTTGGACTTTTCAGTGCCGAATTTGCCAAACCATTCAATGCCATTGGCAATGATCGATGGAACGCTGGCAACCGATTCAACGTTGTTGACCACCGTCGGGCAGGCATACAAACCAGCAACAGCCGGGAACGGTGGACGCAGGCGGGGCTGACCGCGGTAGCCCTCAAGTGAATCCAGAAGTGCAGTTTCTTCACCGCAGATGTAAGCACCGGCACCGGCGTGCACGGTGATCTCAAGATCAAATCCACTTCCGTGAATATTCTTGCCCAATTCGCCATTGGCATAGGCCTGCGCAACTGCAGCTTGCACACGACGCAAGACGTGAGGCACTTCACCGCGGATGTAGATAAAGGCGTGGTTCGAGCGAATCGCGTACGAGCCGATGATCACGCCTTCTACCAAAACGTGCGGGTTGGCCATCATCAGCGGGATGTCCTTGCAGGTGCCTGGTTCGGACTCATCGGCGTTAACCACGAAGTAATGCGGCTTGTTATCGCCTTGGGGAATAAAGCCCCACTTCATACCGGTAGGAAATCCTGCGCCACCTCGGCCACGAAGACCAGAATCCTTCACCGTTTGGATCACATCATCGGGCTGCATCGTGGTCAGGGCTTTGCGAGCGGCCTGGTATCCGTTGTGACGGGTATATCCGGCATAGGTATAGGCATCGGCTTCATCCCAGTAAGCCGTTAAGACGGGAGTAATAGTGGCCATCAGGCATCAGCTCCAGGATTTGCAGGGATTGAGTCGCCACGCGCTCTGGCCAAGTTCAATCCCAGCAATGAAGCATCGCCGGCGGCTGGTCCTTGGTTGGCCTTGCCATCAGCAAAGCCCGCAAACAACCGCTCGTTCTCGCGCCAGGAAGAAATCACCGGTCCACGAGTGGAGGTGACTTCACGATCAGCCATCAAGTCATTCATCAAGTCAATCGCAGAACCTGGAGTTTGGTTATCAAAGAATTCCCAGTCAATGGTCATCACCGGTGCGAAGTCACAGGCGGCCTGGCACTCAATGTGCTCAAGGGTGATTTTTCCATCGGGAGTGGTTTGGTCGTTGCCAACGCCAAGGTGTTCTTTCACGCGAGAAAAAATTGCATCCCCACCCATGATCGCGCACAAGCTGTTCGTGCACACGCCGACGTGGTGCTTGCCCATGGCCTTGCGCTTGTACATCGTGTAAAAAGTGACTACGCCGGTTACCTCAGCTGCCGAGATCCCCAGTTCGGCAGCGCACATTTCAATACCTTCAGGCGTTACATAGCCCTCTTCGGATTGCACGAGGTGCAACATGGGGAGCAAGGCCGAACGTGGCTGCGGATAGCGCGCCATGATCTCGCGCATCTCGTCCCGAGTCTTGTCAGTGAGAGCCATTAGCGATCAACACCACCCATCACCGGGTCGATACTGGCAACAGCCGCCACAACATCTGCAATTTGCGCACCTTCACACATTGCAGCAGTGGCTTGCAGGTTAGTGAAACTTGGATCGCGGAAGTGAACTCGGTACGGACGAGTGCCCCCATCACTGACTAGGTGAACGCCTAGTTCGCCGCGGGGTGATTCAACGGCAACGTAGGCCTGACCAGCCGGGACTTTAAATCCTTCAGTGACCAACTTGAAGTGATGAATGAGTGCTTCCATTGACGTACCCATGATTTGGCGGATGTGTTCAAAACTGTTGCCAGTTCCATCTGCTCCGTGGGCCAGTTGTGCAGGCCAGGCAATCTTCTTATCTTCGATCATGACCGGACCTGGCTTGAGGCGATCAAGACACTGTTGAACAATCTTCATTGATTCAAACATCTCGGCAATGCGGATCAAGAAACGACCATAGGCATCTGAACTGGTTTGGACAGGAACATCAAATTCATAGGTTTCATAACCGCAGTAAGGCTGTGACTTACGCAAGTCATGTGGCAAACCTGTTGAACGCAAAATCGGTCCGGTAATGCCCAGAGCCATACAACCGGCAAGATCCAAGGTGCCAACACCGACAGTGCGGCCCTTCCAAATCGTGTTATCGACGAGGAGATCTGCCGTGTCCTTCAAGCGGCCAGGTAACATGTCCAGCAATTCCTGAACTTTCTTTTCTGCACCTTCAGGCAAATCTTGCGCCAACCCGCCAGGGCGGATGAAGGCGTGGTTCATGCGAAGACCGGTGATCATTTCGAAGACATCTAGGACCAGCTCGCGCTCACGGAAACCGAAGGTCATGGCCGTGAGGGCGCCGAGTTCCATGCCACCGGTGGCTAAACACACCAGATGCGATGAGATGCGGTTGAGTTCCATCATCATCACGCGAATGACATTGGCCCGCTCCGGAATCTGATCGGTAATGCCCAGCAATTTTTCGACACCGAGGCAATAGGCAGTTTCATTAAAGAACGGTGAAAGGTAGTCCATCCGCGTTACGAAGGTGACGCCCTGAGTCCAGGTACGAAACTCCATGTTCTTTTCAATACCGGTGTGCAAGTAGCCAATGCCACAACGAGCTTGAGTGACGGTTTCACCATCGAGTTCAAGAATCAGACGAAGTACGCCGTGTGTTGACGGGTGCTGCGGACCCATGTTGACCACGATGCGCTCTTGGGCCGGGGTGCTCGACAAGTCATGCAACAACTCATCCCAGTCATTGCCTTGAACAGTAAAGATACGTCCCTGCGAGGTTTCACGCTCTTGGGCAACGGTGGGTTCGCTGTCGTTAAAGGTGGTCATTTGTTGTAGGACCTCCGCTGGTCTGGCGGGTCAATCTGCGCGCCCTTGAATTCAACGGGGATTCCACCAAGCGGGTAATCCTTGCGTTGTGGGTGACCTAACCAGTCATCCGGCATCTGAATTCGGGTCAAGTACGGGTGACCAGAAAAAATGATTCCGAAAAAGTCGTACGTTTCGCGCTCATGCCAATCATTGGTTGGGTACACCGATGTAATCGAATCAATGACTGGGTCTGCATCAGGAGCTGTGACTTCAACAAAGACCCGGCGGTTATGAGTAATAGACAAGAAGGGATAGTGCGCATGAAGTTCAGCACCTTCTTGTTCGGGGAAGTGCACGCCACTAACGCCTAGACATACCTCAAATCGCAGCGCTGGGTCGTCACGAAGCACGCGCACAAACTCAAGCAGACGATCGCGCTGCACTTGCACAATCATTTGGTCGCGATCAATGACTACACCGGTAATGACCTGTGCATGATTGGGTAAAGCGGCCTCAATGGCATCAGCGATGGAATCAAATGCGCCGCCAAAAGGGCGTTGGCTGGCCGCAATCGGATCGTTGCGTACAACGAGTCCGCCATAGCCTGACGTGTCGCCGTTCATGCAAGCAAACCCTTCATGGCCGAAGTCGGTTCGGCGATCAAAGCTTCGCGTTCGCGGGCGAGGTCTTCGCGAACTTTCTGGACACCGAGTTTTTCAACAGCGATCTTCTCGTGCAGTTTCAAAATCGCGTCCATCAACATCTCTGGACGCGGTGGGCAGCCAGGCAAGTACATGTCAACAGGGACGATGTGGTCAACACCTTGCACGATCGCGTAGTTATTGAACATGCCACCACTACTTGCACACACGCCCATGGCGATCACCCACTTGGGTTCAGTCATTTGGTCGTAGATGGTGCGCAACACCGGTGCCATTTTTTGACTGACGCGGCCCGCGACGATCATTAGGTCTGCTTGCCGTGGCGATGCGCGGAAAACTTCCATGCCAAATCGCGCTAGGTCATAGCGGCCAGCGCCGGTGGCCATCATTTCGATCGCGCAGCACGCCAAACCAAAGGTTGCTGGCCACAGAGAGTTCTTTCGCATGTACCCAGCTAAGCCCTCCACCGTGGTGAGCATGACTCCACTAGGAAGCTTTTCTTCTAGGCCCATGTCAGTCCCATTCCAAGCCACCGCGGCGCCACACATACACGTAGGCGACAAAGACGGTGAGAATAAACAGGATCATTTCGACCAAGCCAAACAAGCCGAGCTTGTCAAAGGCAACGGCCCAGGGGTACATGAAGACGATTTCAATATCAAAGATGATGAACAACATCGCGGTGAGAAAGTACTTCACCGGAATCTTGCCCGCGACTTTGCGCTCAGTAGGATCGATGCCGCATTCGTAAGCATCCAGCAAGGCGCGGTTGTACCGACTCGGTCCGGCAATGGCACCCGAGACGATGGAGAAAAGGGCGAATCCAGCGCCGATAGCGGCAAGCACCAGAACGGGGGTGTACACGTTCACGTCAGGCGCATCCTCTCGGACATGGGGCGGAACATCTCTGGTCCAGTTGAGCAGAATCTGAGGCCAAAAAATCGCTTAAATTACGCACGCTCAGTCTAGAACCGACAGCACCGTGGATCATGCCGTGGGTGCCATTCGGGACATGGTGTTGACCACATGGTCGTAGAAGTCCCCACCACGTGGATCGGTCAGATTTGCCAACATTTTCAAGGTCAAGGTCATAGCCCGCGGATGCGGCAAGCCGTGCTTGGTGGCCAGACGCATGATCTCAGGGTTACCAATGGCCTTAACAAACCAACGTCCCAAGGTGTAATACCCACCCAGGGCTTGCTTCATCTGCTCGGGATAGCTGGCCAGGGCCATCTCGGCTTGTGCCGGTGTTGGCCGGGAATGGGCTTGCACAATCGTTCGAGCAGCAATCGCAGCAGATTCCATCGCGTAGGCGATCCCTTCACCATTGAAAGGATTGACCATTCCGCCGGCATCGCCAACGAGCAACAAGCCGCGGGTGTAATGCGGCGTGCGGTTAAAGCCCATCGGCAAGGCAGCGCCACGAATAGGTTCAGTGCGGTTGGCTTCACGAAAACCCCACTCTTGCGGAGTTTGTTCCAACCAACGCGTCAGCAAATCTTTGTAATCGACATTGCCAAATGCAGAACTAGTGTTCAAAATTCCAAGACCTACATTGACGGTGCCATCGCCCACACCAAAGATCCAGCCATAACCGGGCAGGAGCTTGTCTCCATCCCACAATTCCAGCCAGGATTCCAGCCAATCGTCATTGGTGCGTGGGCTGGTGTAATAGGTGCGAACTGCCACCCCCATCGGGCGGTCGTCCCGCTTTTGAAGCCCCATAGCCAGGCTTAACCGGCTGGAATTGCCGTCTGCGGCCACTACTAGGGGTGCATGAAAGGCTTTCTGCGGACCTGCTGTTCCGTCTTCATTTTTTACCTGAGCGCGAACGCCAACGATACGTCCGGTGCTCTCGTCCATGATCGGACCGATGACGCTGGTGCGCTCAAGCAATCGCGCACCCGCTGCCACGGCATGTTCTGCGAGAGCTTGATCAAAATCTTTACGAGTACGAACTAGACCAAAGTCTGGATAAGTAGACAGTTGCGGCCACGGGATTTCGATGCTGTGTCCACCACCGACGATGCGCAAACCTTTATTGCGAATCCAGCCATTCTCGGCACTGATATCAACGCCCATATCGATGAGTTGTTTAACCGCCCGCGGAGTTAAACCATCACCACAGACTTTTTCACGTGGGAAAGCAGTCTTTTCCAAGAGCAGTACATCGAGCCCGGCTTGGGCTAAGTAATAGGCAGTGGTTGATCCTGCCGGGCCAGCGCCAACGACGATGACGTCAGCAGTTGCTGCGCTGTCGTGGCTACTCACAAGACCCCTTAACGGTCGCGGGAAGTGGTGAAACCTTGTGCGCTTGTGAAAACTTTCACTAAGTGCTCCCCAAGCATACGACTGCGCAATCTATGGCGCGCTCCCGCGGTGCAGCGCCACAATGCCGCCGCTGAGATTGCGAAAAGCCGGTCGCTGCCAGCCTGCGGCCTGAATCTGAGCAGCCAACTCGCGCTGATTGGGCCAGGCCCGAATGGACTGCGCCAAGTACACATAGGCGTCAGGGTGACTCGAGACCTTGGTGGCAATAGCGGGCAGCGCCTTCATCAAGTATTCGGTGTACACCGTCGCAAAAGCCTTCACACTGGGGTGCGAAAACTCACACACCACCAGGCGCCCACCAGGTTTGGTCACGCGCAACATTTCCCGCAGGCCGGCATCGGGATCAACAATGTTGCGAAGTCCAAAGGAAATAGTCACCGCATCAAAACTGTGATCAGCAAACGGCAACGCCGTGGCATCGCCGGCGACAAAGTTCAACTCAGGCCGAGCCGCTCGACCTGCGCGCAACATACCCAGTGAAAAATCACACGCAATAACGTGCGCACCCGAAGCTGCCAGGGATTGCGTACTTGCACCAGTGCCGGCGGCTAGATCAAGAATGCGCTCGCCATCGCGCGGATCTACGCCCGCAAGCACGGCCTTGCGCCATAAGCGATCTTGACCCATTGAGAGCACGGTATTTGTCATGTCATAGCGCTGCGCAACGTCGTCAAACATCGCTGCTACTTCTTGCGGTGCCTTATCCATTCCAGCGCGAATCGGCTCGGTCATTGCCCACTCCTTCGGTGGACAAAAGTGCCGCCCAAGACGGTGGCCACACATTCCCCAGCCCCATGATCAATCAAAGCAGCGAAGGGATCGGAATCCGTGGGCACATCAAATACGGCAAGGTCACCTAGAGCTCCGAGCGTTAATGCGCCGACTTGATCAGCTGTGCCACCCGGGAGGTCTCGGCCATCAAGCCCTAAACAAAAGGCACCACCAACCGTGATGGCCTGCCAGATACGGGCATTGAGATCGGGCAGGTCGTAGCCCTGCAATAACGCAAGGTCGCGGGCTGCCCGAGCTTCTTCTAACAGGTCTAAGGAAGGCGAACTGGCCAAGGAGTCAGTGCCCAAACCAATGGGTGATCCCTCTGCTAAGTAGTCGGCAATCGGAGGCCGGCCAGCGCCTAAAATCTTGTTACTGCGCACACAAATGGCAACCGCCGTGCCGCGTTCGCGCAAGAGCGCACGATCAGCGGCATTGCAGTGCACACCATGGGCGACGTGAACATCGGCACCTAAACCCTCGAGGCCGTCCATTTCGATCGTTGGGGTGTGCGCAAAACCACCACAGGAAATGGCATCTAATTTCCACCCAATGCCGTTTGCCATATCGGCCAACAACCCCGTGCCGTCAGCGACGAACTCCACCTCATCGGCAGACTCGGCTAAGTGAGTGTGTGCGCGTAAGCCCAACTCGCGTCCGCGACGCATTGACTGGGTAAAAGCATGGCGGCTAAGGGTGTACAGCGAGTGCGGCGAAATACCTGCGGTTCGAGTCTGCGCCATCGCCACATCAAGCGCGTTATCTACTTCACCAGCGCGCTGTTCATCCCATTGCTGATCGTCAGCGCCCAAGGCTTCTACATAACTAATGCCGCGCAAACCACTTCGGGCAATCGGTGCCAAAGCTGGGATATCGGTCACGATGTCGGCAACGGCTGTGGTGCCGCTTCGCAACGCCAAATAGGCCCCACTTCGAGCCGATTCAGCCCACTGTTCATCAGTGGTGAGCATGCGCCGTTGAACCATTTGCGCTATCCACGGTGAAAATGGAAGTCCCGACGATGCAAGATCTGCATAAGCGGCATATTGCAAATGTGAATGCGCATTAACTAAACCAGGAGTCAGCACACCCGAGTGGTCACGGTGCTTGGCGCTGGCATGTTTGGCAACAACTTCGTGCGCTGGCCCCACGTCAACGATGACTCCATGGTCAATGACAACGCCACCACCGCGAATCACACCAAATTCATCAGCACCGGCATTGAGTGGATCGTTTGTCACCACAACCGGGGCAGTGTGCACGGTGGCTGTCACTGTGCTCCTTAGGACGTGGACACAACGGGCAAGATTGGACGATCAACAGCAATGGAGGAAAAGTGTGACACCACTGCATCGTCGATCGGATCATTAGCCGGATCGGCGTGCAGCTCAACGATTTCGTACAAGGTATTGCGCTGAGCCGGGATCCGTCCGCTGGTGCGGATTAGAGAAATCAACTCGCCACGATTACTGCGGTGCTTGGCGCCAGCCGAAGAGACGACGTTTTCTTCCAACATGACAGAGCCCAAATCATCGGCTCCCATGTGCAGGGTCAACTGTCCTACTTCTTTACCCACAGTCAACCATGAACCCTGTAGGTGAGTGATGTTGTCGAAGAACAACCTAGAGACAGCAACCATGCGCAGATATTCAATAACGCTGGCCTGGGTGCGGCCCTTGAGGTGATTGTTCTCTGGCTGATAGGTCCACGGAATAAAGGAGCGGAAACCGCCCGTGCGATCTTGCACATCACGAATCATTCGCAAATGCTCAATGCGCTCAGCATTGGTCTCGCCGGTTCCCATCATGAAGGTCGCGGTGGATTCAACGCCCAAACCATGAGCGATCTCCATAATCTCCAGCCAGCGCTCACCGGACTCTTTTAAGGGCGCAATTTCAGTGCGTGGACGTGCTACCAAAATCTCGGCCCCAGCACCGGCGAAGGAATCTAAACCTGCGGCCTTTATGCGGGTGATGGATTCTTCGACGCTAACCCCGGACACCTTGCTCATATGTTCAACTTCAGAGGCGCCAAGTGAGTGCAGCGCAAGCTGCGGATACTCCGCCTTGATGGCGGCAAAAATATTTTCGTAATACTCCACGCCAAAGTCCGGGTGATGGCCACCCTGCAACATGATCTGGGTCGCACCAAGCTCAACGGCTTCGGAGCATCGGTGCAAAATTTCTTCGGTGTCTCGCACCCATCCTTGACTGTGGCCCGGGGCGCGATAAAAAGCGCAGAACTTGCATGCGGTGGTGCACACGTTCGTGTAATTGATATTGCGATCAATCAGGTAGGTAGCCAAGTGGGCCTGGTCGCCAAATCGTTGGCGGCGAACCTGATCTGCCGCCCGGCCCAATGCGTGCAAGGGGGCAAAGCGATACAACTCCAAGGCTTGCTCAGGGGTTATCCGAGTGCCAGCGACGGCGCTGTCCAAAAGTAACTGAAGCTCTGGCGTTGATCTCACTCGTTCATCGTACGCAATAGCGACCCGAGCCACCAAATGGCAGTGGGGGCCAAGTCCTTTCGGACTTGGCCCCCACTGTTTGGGGCTAGCTCAACTAACTAGTGCGAGCACTAATTAGACGAGGGTGACCGTAACCGTGGCGCTGTAGGTACCGGCAATTTGGAACGCCGGGATCGACAGGGTCAACGGTGCAGTGATGTTGTACTTACCACCACTGGACTGGGTCGTTGAGTTCACTGCGGTGTCCTTGGTGCACAGGTTCACTGTGGACGAGAAGGACTGGGCGGCTGAACCGGCAGTTGTTCCACCAGCGGACAGCGGCGCACCACTGTCAGCAGCACAGGTCGGGCTTGTTACCAAGTTCGACTTGTTGATGGTGTGGCTGCTGGCGTCAGTGAAGTTGGTTGACGTTGCCGTCAAGGACCAACCAGCTGTTCCACCACGAGCGTCAGCGACGGTGATCGGGTTCAACTTGGCCGACAGCGAACCGGTGGTCACAGCGGAAGTGATGCTTCCGAAGTTAACCACGGTGTTGCTGGAGTTCGTTGAACCGTTCGAGTTCGCCGAAGCGTCCAGCACGGCTGCTTGGGTCAATGCACCCGGAGCAACGGTCAAGTTCACCGTTTGCTGCGTAGTACATGCACCAGCAGTGGCCACACAGTTGTCACGGCTAACCGAGAACGCGCCACCTTCAGCGTAGTTCTGAACCGGTGATGGGTTCGAAGCACCGAGGTCGGTCTGGATACCGGTTGCGTAAAGCTCGGTGTCCGTAACATCGGAGATTTGAACCTGTGCACCCACGGTGCCCGTGCTTGACGCAGTCAAGCTGTAGGCAGCGTCAGTTGCAGAGACCGTACCTGGAGCCTGCTTGATAACACCAGTGGTGTCAGCAGCATCAAAGTCGGTTCCGTTTGCACCACAGACAAATGCACCATTGACGTAGGTGAAGGTGTTGACCGTGGAGCGGGTGAACTTGGCAAAGCCAGTGGTTGAACCGGTCTGCGAGTAAGCAGACAGGGTCGCGTTCTGGCCCGTTTCGGTGGTTCCCGAAGTGGCGGATCCAGCCAAAGCCAGTGAGGAGTAACCCGTTACCAAGATGCTGAATCCAGCAGTGCTGGAACCAGTAACAGTGTAGGTCACACCGGAAACACCAGCGTTGGTCGAAGCGGTACCAATGTCGCTTTGCAACGTGGCGGCTGAGATGTTGTATGCCTCACCCGTCAAGTTCACTGCTTGACCGTTGACCACAAGGCCGTTTGACCAAGTACCGGCAACAGTTGATGCCGATGCGGTCTTAGCCAACGTAACTGTGTTGTTACGCGCGAGCGTGGCGATCTTGGCGTTGGTCGAGTTGGGGCTACCAACACCACCGAAGGCGCCAGGGTTGGCCGAGTTCGACAAAGCACTCACAGCCACGTAGTTACCGACTGCCAAGGTTTGCGGCAATGCGTTGTTCGTGGTGATCGTGGCAGTACCGGTTCCGTTTGAACAGGCAACCTTGCTGTTCGTGGTAGCCAAAGTGGAAGAGGTCACCAAAGCTCCACCGACACCACCCTTGACAGCAACAGTTTCACCTGGGTACCAGTTCGCACCAGTCGCCGGGAAGTTAGAGCCCGTGCTGACGATGGTGGACGAAGTGGAAATGGAACGGTTGTCCAGCAACTTGATCGGGATCTTGACCTGTTGGGTCGGACCATAACCAGCGGTGTAACCGGCACCAGTGCCTGGGTTGTAGAGGCAGGACTTGGTGTCGCTGCCACCGTTGATGCCACCACCGGAAGCCGTGGTCTGCAAGTCGCAGGCACGAATCCAAATGGCGTAGTCGCCAACCTGGGTCCACAGCGTTCCTTCAACACTGAAGGGCTGCAAAACTCCACCAGAAACGGTGATACCACCAGTTGGGAACGAGACCTTACCGGTTGAGGTGGGCTTACCCCAAGTCAAAACGGAAGGCGAACATCCCTGGCTCGTGTTGAACGGCTCAGTTGCACTGTTCGGGCACAACGCCAACGCAATACCGGTGTTGTTGTTCAAGAACGTCGTGACCTGCGAACCGGTGTAGGTCTTGTTAGCACCCCACTGGTCGTTACCGGTGATGTTCAACACGTCGTTAACGCGGATGTAAGGCTTACCACCAGAACCCAGAGTCAACGGGGTTGGGACCGTAGCTGAAGTCCATGAGTCCGTTGCACCAAGGTTTTGAGCAGTCACCGTGACCTGCGGACCAACCGCGGTCAAAACAACCTGGTTAGTGAAGCCGGCCGAGATGTAGACCGAGGTGTTGTTGTTGTAGAACGAACCGGTACCAGCGGTTGCACCAGCGTTGGTGGCACCACCAGGTCCAGCAGATCCAGAACAAAGGACCGAGTTGAAACAAGCACCTGTGGAGTCAAGGTTGACGACCTCGTCGAACTCGTCATACAGGGCAGAAGTTGAGGTGCCCGCGATTGAGTTCACGTTCAAGGCCTCAAGGTCAATGGTGTAGTTACCAGCAGCTGCCGGAGCGGCCAACTGTGCGTAGGAAGCAACAGCACCAGTGCTACGGGTGAACACCGTCGAACCAATACCAAGGTTTCCAGCACCCGAAATGGCGGTACCAGCGTTGGTCACAGTGCCTGCGCTGTTCGTCACACCATTGGTGTTAGCCGAACTGTTACCAGGAGTGGAGGAGACAACCCAACCTGGGTTGAAAATCGTGTGGTTACACGCGGGAGCAGCGGCGTAAGCAGAAGCTAAAATGCTCACATCGTTTTGTGGGCCACGCAGCACGTACTCAACACCGTTGATCTTGATAACAGCATCAAGTTCTTCAGCGTTGGCACCTGGTCCAGAAGCAGGACCGGCACACAGGTTCAGGTTGCTTGACGTGACCTGGACCTCGACACTGCTGCCAATTCCAGCACTGGCTGGAGAGACAGTCAAAGCGACGTTACGTCCAGTCGACAGGTCTTGGTTACCTGAAAGACCGTTGTTATTGACCTGGCCATACAAGTGGAGGCTTGCCGATTCCGCTTGAGCAGCACCGCTACTCAACGCAATCCCAACAAGTCCACCAACAACCAGAACACCGGCCATCAGGCCAGCAATTCTCTTATTGGACTTCATCAGAAGTTTCCTTCCCCTCAGAAGGTTGCGCGCCCGCTCCCGGTGGAGACGACTAAGACGCATGAACCGGCACGACCACCCCCGGCGGACCAACCTGTTCATGGACTAGAAAACGCCCTCAGCAGGCAGCGGGTCAAGGGATTTTTGCAATCGGGGTGGATTGTGACCTGCTCGTGACCTAAGCGAGATGAAGCCTCTACCTACTCGTGCGTAATTTCCCCACCTGGCGGGGCCATAGCGAGCCCTAGATGGGCTCAAGGGACGGCAGAAAATCGAGGCTACGAGCCCCAAAATCAGCGCTAAAACCGGCTAGGCGCGCCGAAAATTCAGCTATTCCGGAACGGGCTTGGGCACTTAGCCCAAAGTCGAGACCTAAAAAGTATTCCTGCAATTGATCAGGACTGAAATCACTGATCTGCGCAGCTGCATGGGCTACTGCTTGAGGCTGCGAATCGGCCTGGTCCAGGCCAGCAGCAAAGGTGGCGCGGACACTGGCGAGTTGTTCAGGATGAGCCTGAGCAAAATCTCGACGAGCCGCCCATACCGCGAAGACCATGGGCAACCCCGTCCACTCAAACCATGCCTGACCAAGGTCAACCACGTTCCAATCGTTAGCCGGGCCATCGACCAGGGTTGCTTTCAAGGCAGGATCGCCAATGAGCACGGCCGCCGGAACGCTAACGAGCGAAGCAGCAGTTTGTGGATCGAGCTGTTCAAAAGTTGCCTGAATGCCCCAGCGCTGGCTAAGCAGAATCTGAGCCAGCACAATGCTAGTTCGACTCGTTGAACTCAATCCAATACGTTGTCCACCTAATTGCTCAAGGGGCACCTTTGAGATCAAACAGACCGAACGCACCGGACCCGCGCTACCCACGGCCACTTCCGGTAAGACCACAAGGTCGTCAGCGTGCGCCAGAGCTTCAACCAAACTAATCGGACCGACATCAAGTTCACCGGCAACCAGTTGATCCGAGAGCACATCTGGGGTGTTGGCATGCAGGGTCATGATTTTCTCAGCCTGTACTTGCTCAAGGCCCCAAGACAGCGGAAAGCAATTAAGGAATTCGATATGGCCTACACGGGGAAGCGGCAGCGAATTCACATCCAAAGGCTAGAGCACAAGAAGCAGGCATGCGCGGGTGTGTAAATGCGTGGAGCGGTGGCACCCCCGTAGGGCCCACCGCTCCACTTCATTACTTCAGGTTCTTACGTTAGTCGGGCTGGTCTAGGCGTTGCTCGAATGGAGCGAACGGCAAGGATCAAACCGATCTGGAACAAGCCGATGGCAAGAACCAAGGTCGAGATGGGATTGCCACCTGTCTTGGGCAAGGTGCCACCGGAGGTGTCGGTACCGTCGCCATTGCCGCCGGTGGTGTCGGTGGGATCTGGCGTTGCGGTGTTACTTGGGGCTGCATTGCTTGAAGTCACTGAGACCTTGGGGGCGTTGAAGGCTTGTGGGTCTTCGGCCGGGGAGGTGGCAGATGCGTTGCACTTTTCCGTGAAGATCGCCTCACCCGCGTTGATCTCTCCAGCAGGAACCTTAAGGGTGGGCGACCCATCACGAGAAATAACGTTGGTGTAAACCAACTGCTTGATCGTGATGTCAAATTCGCCCTCAGTAGCCGGAATGGTGACGACGCCCTTGGCCACGGTCGGAAGTTCGCTGGCAACAAAGATCGGCTTGGTGGGGAGAACATTGGTGCCGTTCTTTGGCCCATCCAGAAGGTAACTCTTACCGTTGATCAGGACCTGCGCTTGCATTTGGTACTGACCCACCACGAGTGGAACAGCGGGACCATCAGTGGGTGAGGCGTTCACCGATACCGAAACCTTGACCGTCGAGCTGGGAGCTGCAGCACCTGGATCAACGGTGATTGACACTGGCCAGTTGCTAAATTTGTCTGGAGTCGGTTGCAGTCCCACGTTGTTTGGCTGGCAGTACACCTTCGCAATGGTGCTCTGCACAGTTCGTGGGGCTGTGCTAATCGCAGCAGTTGGCGTTGCCGGCTGGGACTGTGCTGATGCATCTGATGCACCCACACCGTTGGTGGCAACAACGGTCACCGTGTACGCCGTACCGTTGGTCACGCCCTGAGTGATATCGCAGGTTGTGGTATCTGTCGTGGTGCAGGTCAGGTCAACAACTTGAGCGGTGACCCGTCCCTTGCCACGACTTGCCGGCGCGGTGTAGGTGGCAGCTGTTGCCGTGTAACTGAGGATGTCTGAGCCACCTGTGTCAGTTGGCGCAGTCCAGGAGACCGTCAACTTGCCATCGCCGGCTAGCACGGTCACATTGGTGGGAGGTGAAGACTTAGTCGGCGCACTCGGTGTCACTGAGTTGGATGCACTTGAGGCATCTGATGCGCCCTTGCCGTTGGTGGCAACAACCGTGAAGGTGTACGGGGTGCCGTTGGTCAAACCGGTGACATCACAGGTCAACGGTGGCGTCAGTGAAGCAGGTGCACAGGTCTTGCCCTCAGGTGATGAGGTGACTTCATAACTAAGAATGGTTGAGCCAGTGCTGGCCGGAACGGTCCACGTCACGGTTGCCTGAGCATTTCCGGCCACCGCGGTCGGCGCTGCAGGTGTTGCTGGCTTGGTCGGAGCAAAGGGGGTCACGGCATCGGAGGCAACTGATGCATTCGATGTGCCCTGATCATTGGTTGCCGTCACCGAGAACGTGTACGGGGTGCCGTTGGTCAAACCTGTGACATCACAGGTCAACGGTGGCGTCAAAGATGCAGGTGCACAGGTCTTGCCCTCAGGTGAAGAGGTGACTTCATAACTAAGGATTGCCGAACCACCATCGCCGGGTGCAGTCCAAGAAACTGTTGCCTTGGTGTCACCAGCCACTGCGGTCGGCTTTGCTGGAGTGGCTGGCTTACTCAGGCCTGCCACTGAAATCGAAACTGGCGTACCAAAGGTGATGTATTTGCTGGAGTCATCGTTGTAGAACGAACCAGCACCAGCCCCCGAAGACGGCGTGCCACCAGGACCAGCGGTTCCAGCACATCCGGCCGAGTTAAAGCAGGCACCATTGCTGTCAATGTTGATCAGT
>Ga0194055_10001882_pt1 | contig 16875 bp, 9 predicted proteins | sample SepL449m_MetaG_FD_155482 | JGI IMG/M metagenome (GOLD analysis project Ga0194055, IMG submission 155482) | Anoxic zone freshwater microbial communities from boreal shield lake in IISD Experimental Lakes Area, Ontario, Canada - Sep2016-L442-9m | ecosystem: Environmental > Aquatic > Freshwater >...
TCCTGGTTCGGCCATGCCGATAGCTAGCAACCGGGGGTAAAGCTCAATGAGTTGATCCTCGGAGAGTCCTCGCAAAATAAAGTTCTGTCGGTTGGTGATGCGTACCTCGGCTCCGAACTCGCGACTGATTGCCGCAATTCCTCGGAACTGTTCGGCAGTGACATCCCCAAGGCGAGACCAGGCCAATGCCGAGACAGTGCCGTTCGAGACTCCGCGCACCACGTTTGCTTCATTCCAACGCAGTTCGGGCGAGAGGCCTCGCAGGAACACAGGTTGGCCTTGGCCTACCGGAGTGACTGCACCCTCGACCTCGCCACCCTTGCCAGCAGGAGCATCGCCGAGTTCCACAACTTCAGTTGGAAGGCCTCCAGGCCAGCTTGATGAGGCAAGCAAGAACTTGCGCGACGCGAACACGCGTCGCTGTACCTCCTCGAATCCCAGTTCGCCTACTACCCACTTCATGCGGGCGCGCAGTTTGTTATCGCGATTGCCAGTCTGTTCGAACACACGAACACAAGCCTCGATAGTGGGCAGCAAGTCCTCTCGGCGAGTGAAGGGTTCAAGGGCGAGCGCGGGATGCGGGTTGGCACCCAATCCGCCGGCAATAAACACGCGGAATCCTGACTCAACGCCACCGGCGCCGTCCTCACCCTCGGGAATGGTTCGGCTCACCGCAATCACACCCACATCGTTGAACATGGCTTGGCCACAGTCGGTGGAGCAGCCCGAGAAGTTGATCTTGAATTTCCGTGGGAGTCGCTGCGAGATTGGGTTGCGTAAGAAGTGCCAGAACGTGGCCTCTGCCCAGGGCTGAATGTCGAGTACCTCGTGGGGGCATGCCCCAGCAAGATGGCAGCCCATGACATTGCGAACAGTATCGGAGCATGCCTCGCGGGTGGTCAGGCCAACCTTTGCAAGGTCCCACAGCAGGTCGGGAACGCGTTCCAAATCAACAAAATGAAACTGCACATTTTGGCGGGTGGTCAGGTGGCCCCAGGTGCGGCTGTACTTCTCGGAAATATCGGCAAGCGCATCGAGCTGCGTGGAAGTAATTGCCCCATACGGCGCTTTGATGCGAACCATCTGGTTGTGCCCACCTTGCCGCTGGCCATAGATGCCATTGGCGAGTCGGAACACTTTGAACACGTCTTCTTCAATCTCGCCAGCCAGATAACTAGCCAGCGAGCGCTCAAACTTTTGAATATCAGCAACCATTTCAGGGTCAACCTGAATTACAAGCCCATCACTTCCTATGACGTGGCCGTCTGTATCAATCTCAATGGTGCTCATATTTTCTCCGGGTGGCGCTTTGTTCCAAGGCGGGGGACGCCTAGTGCTCAGCAGAGGTTTAGAGGTACCTAGCCCTAAACCTGACTCAACAGGTCAACTTTAGCAGTGAAATATGACTAGTCCAGTCAACAATTGACCACCGGCGCTGAGCGGCGCAATGAAAGTCAGCGTTGACGCAGAAGATCGGCCACACCAAAGGCCAAATCGAGCGACTGCCGGCCATTCAGCCTCGGATCGCACATGGTTTCATAACGAAGGCCAAGATCTCCATCGAGCAGGTCCTCTGCTCCACCGAGGCATTCGGTAACGTCATCTCCAGTGAGTTCGACGTGCACGCCGCCAGGCCAAGTTCCTTCGGCTCTATGAGCTTCAAAGAAGCCTCTAATCTCGGCGAGGATTGAATCGAAATGGCGGGTCTTTTGGCCGCTCGGCGCAGTAAAGGTGTTTCCGTGCATGGGATCACACGCCCAGACCACTGGGTGGCCAGCATCAGCCACCGAGCGCAGCAGTGGTCGAAGTGAGTCGGTGACGTTCTCGGCACCCATGCGAGTAATCAACGTCAGGCGCCCATGGATGCGTTCGGGATTGAGAGCCTGACACAACTCGAGCACTTGCTCAGCCGATGCCGTTGGTCCGACCTTGCATCCAATGGGGTTGCGAATACCGCGGAAAAACTCAACATGAGCACCGTCTAGGTCTCTCGTTCGTTCGCCAATCCACACCATATGTGCCGAGCAGTCGTAGTAGTCGCCAGTCAGAGAATCTTGCCGGGTCAGGGCCTCTTCATATCCCAGCACTAGTGCCTCGTGACTGGTCCAGACTTCGGTCTGATGTAGCGCCGGGACTGTCTCATGGTCGAGACCGCAGGCATCCATAAAGCGCAGGGCCCGTTCGATCTCTTCGGCTAGATGCTCGTAACGCTGCCCCTGGGGGCTCGCAGAGACGAACTCTTGATTCCACTGGTGCACTCGCGAAAGGTCTGCAAACCCTCCGGTTGTGAAAGCACGCAAGAGGTTCAGCGTGGAGGCGGACTGGTGATAGGCCTCAATCATGCGCGCCGGAACCGGAATTCGAGCCTTGGCAGTAAAGGCCACGTCGTTAATGAGGTGACCGCGAAAGCTGGGGAGTTCGACTCCGTCGATCGTCTCTGTGTCGGCAGATCGGGGCTTGGCAAACTGTCCGGCAATTCTGCCGAGTTTCACCACTGGCACCCCAGCGGAGTACGTCAGAACAACGGCCATCTGCAAGATGACTTTGAGGCGTTCACGAATGGAGTCAGCCGAGAATGCTTCAAAAGATTCGGCGCAATCTCCCGCCTGTAACAGAAATGCCCTGCCCTCAGACACACGACCCAGTTCGGCGGTCAGGCGGCGGGACTCGCCCGCAAATACCAGCGGCGGAAATCCGCGGAGTTGTTTGAGTACAGCTTCGTACTCGTTCAGTTCTGGCCAGGTTGGCTGCTGAAGTGCTGGCCGTGAACGCCAAGAGTCAGGTGACCAAACCGCAACCGAGGAGGAATCCTGGGCAGATTGGTCGCTTTGAGCGTTGTCAGAAGAAGCCGTACTAGTCATCGCTTCGTAGGATACCGGCCAGAGCCGCTCAGCCCGAAGTGAGAATCTTTAGTCCGGCGGATCGGGCCGCTACAGCGGGTCTGGTTTTCTGACCGGTTTACGAAGCTGAGCTAAGGGCTAACTCGCGAACCGTGCCCATTGCACGCTTGACCAAGCGGCGAGCGGCCTCGGCAGTAATGCCCAGATCCTCTCCTACCTCTCGGTAGCTCCGGCGCTGCCCATCGGCCAATCCAAAGCGTTGTTCCACAGCGCTGCGGGCACGAGGATCAAGAATCTGCAACAAGGCCGTGAGCCATTCAGAATGCTCGTTGTCGATCAAAACATCCTCAGGCCCCGCCTGGCGATCTGCGAGCATATCGACGAGCTCGTTGGAATCATCGGCACCGATTGTGCGGTCGAGCGAGGTGGGGGTGGTGAGGCGATGAAGTTCGGCATTTGCGACGTCTAGGGAATCGCCGTCGCCCGAGACGTTGCGCAGTGCTGCCCGCAACGCGGCTGATCGGTCACCGGGAAGGCGCACCAGCGAAGCTTTCTGATCAAGAGCACGGCCGATGGACTGGCGAATCCAGAACGTGGCGTAGGTAGAGAACTTGAAACCTTTGCGCCAGTCGAATTTATCGACCGCATGCTCCAAGCCCAGGTTGCCCTCTTGGACTAGGTCGAGCAGATCCATTCCCGGCGGAAGGGGATAGCGGCGTGCCACGCTCACGACGAGTCGCAAATTGGCCCGAATGAAGCGATCTTTTGCGGCATCGCCAGCAGCGATAGCAGAGCGAATATCACGGGTGTGTTCACCCGCATTTCGACGAACTCTGGCCTCATGGCCGAGTTCAATTACTTGGGAAAGCACCCGCTCCTCTTCTGCGTTCAGCAGGGGAACCCTTCCGATTTGATTGAGATACATACCAACGGAGTCACTCATCTGAGGCAACTTTCGTGTCGTGGCCACTGCTGGCCGCTCGGCCGCTCAAGTGAGCGTGGGAAATATTTTGTTTGTCGGAAAGCAGGTTGTGTTTTCCTGACCTTGTTGGTATCGGCCCTCGGGCTGAAGAGTTGAGGATCATGGTCAGATATTTTTCTGGGCCTACGATTCAGCTATGCAGTCCAGCCGCCCATCAGAATCCCCGACCCGTTCGCCGCAGGCGCGGATTGGCATTTTTGGTGGCACTTTCGACCCCCCGCACATCGGGCACCTCGTGACTGCTATCAACGTTCGGTACCAGATGAATCTTGACCGTGTGCTCATGGTGGTTGCAAATCAGCCATGGCAGAAGGTGGGATCTCGAAAACTTTCTACTGCCGGCGACCGTCTTGCGCTGGTGCAAGCAGCGGTCCGCAACGAGGAAGGGATTGAGGCCAGCGATCTGGAGTTGTTGCGCGGTGGTCCCTCGTACTCGGTCGACACCCTTGAAACTCTTCGAGTCGCAGATGCCAACTCTGAGCTTTTTCTGATTCTGGGTGGGGATGCCGCTGCAGGCTTGGAGAGTTGGGAACGCCATCAAGAGATTGCCAAGCAGTGCCGTATTATCGTCGTTGACCGTCCAGGGGTAGTCAGCGAGGTGCCCTCAGGCTTCGTTGTGGAGCGGGTCTCGGTACCACGTCTCGAAGTCTCCTCTACAGACCTGCGACACCGAGCAGCAACTGGCGCTCCACTCGAGCATCTGATTCCTCGAGAAGTGATCTCGTTGATTTCTCAACGAGGCCTCTATGGTGATGATCAATGACAGGCCAGTATCGATGAGTGCGATTGCCCCAGAACAGCCAGCCAACGGGCAGTCCTCTACGGGCTCGCAACCAGTTGTGCGTGCAGCGATGCGTCAACGCAAAGCCCAAAAGCGCCGCAAGCGCGCCACCGTGGTTCAAGGAGCCTTTACGACGTTGTTTGTGGTTGCTCTGATCGGCTTGGGGTTTGTCGGCTGGAAGTCTGCGCTCAAGATCACCGGTGGTCGAGTTGCCGAGGTGACGAATCCAGCGGACCCAGACTTTATTGCGAAGGTTGAGCCCACGAATGTGGACCTCGTGGCGATCACAGCAACCGACGGATCCCTCCTCACCATGTTGTTCTTGCTGTCGGATCCAGAGGCCAACAAGAAAGGCCCTGAGGCTGCAGCACATACGGTGGTTCCGATGTCTTCTGGTTTGATTCTTTGGGAGTTTGAAGATGCGCCACCAGACAGCGCCGCCAACATATTTGCCTCTGGCGGAATTGACGCGCTCAGTCTCCGCCTTGGAGCCGACCTGAGCTTTGGCTCGACGAGCACAACTGAGGTTTCGAGCACGGTGATTGATGAACTCGCAGCCCTAGCGGGACCGCTCAGTGTGGAACTCCCGGACAATGTTCTCGGACCGGATGCCGCTGGTGGAACAGTCGTGAAGTATCCAGCTGGCCCCTTGGTGCTGCAGTCCGAGCAGGTCACTGAGTTTCTTGGGTTTCGTGGAATCGACGAGGAAGAACTCACCCGGTCGCTCCGACTCAAACTGGTGTGGACACAATTACTCGGCGCCATTGGGGCAAGCGAGTCATCGAAGAACGGCACCATCTCGCTGCCGAGTTCCGCCTCAAAGGGATTGAAGTCATTTGGGGATCTGCTCGACAGAATGCCCAATGTCCAAGTTTCCCTCGCGACTCTTCCGACCAAAGAGGTGGTGTTGAACATGTCGCCGCCCGTGAAGCTCAATCAGGTTGATGGGTTGGCGCTGCCCAGTTGGGTCGGGCAGTTTGTCCCGTTCCCGACCTCGGCTTATCCCGGCCAACGGGCCACGGTTTCGATGTTGAATGGGACCACAGATCGCCGACTGCCCAACTCCGTTGCGCCGAAGGTGGTCGCTGGCGGAGGTCAGATTTCGCTAGCGGGCAACGCGGCCTCATTTGAGGTTGAGACCTCCACCGTGAACTACACCGAATCAGGATCAAAACAAGCAGCTGAAGCTATTGCTCAGCAACTCGGGTTAGCTGCGAGTTTGGATCCAAATCAAAACTCCAATGTCGACGTGACGGTCACGATGGGTCAAGATCTTCTCCGATGACCTCCTCCTCGACGTCTGCCGCAGGGCACTCACCTCTCGCCTCACTCGATCTCGCACGCACGGCTGCTCGCGCTGCCGATAGTAAAGGTGCCACCGAGATTCTCATTCTTGATGTTGCTCAAGTCATGGGGATCTGCGAACTGTTTGTGATTGTCACCGCTGCAAACACGCCCATGGTGAAGGCAGTTACCGACGAGATTCAAGAACGGCTTGCCGTTGACTGCGATCAAAAACCGCGAGCGATCGAGGGTGCCGATGGTCGCCGTTGGGTGCTGATTGACTATGCAGACATTGTTGTGCACGTCTTTCTGACTGAGGATCGCGAGTACTACCGGCTCGAGCGGCTCTACGCGGACTCGGTGCAACACGCGTGGAAACAGAGCGCACCCTCAGGCTGAACAAGCCTCTGCAGAGATGCAAGAAGACCCGGCAGTTACGCCGGGCCTTCTGTAGTGCAGGGTGCTTGTGGAGCCGATGAGAATCGAACTCACGACCTCTTCCATGCCATGGAAGCGCTCTAGCCAACTGAGCTACGGCCCCGCACGAGAGGCAACCTTAGCGGTCGCCTCGCAGTGTGTGGAATTTGGCGGCTTGATTGTTGAGGATTCCGCACCCCTCGCAGCACCGTTTCGGGATCTGGTACTGCACCTCACTACGATCACGGCATGTCAGATTCCGGTCCCGGCTCAGAGGTCGACCTTTTCGAGCCATACGATCCGCAAGCGATCGAACCCAAATGGCAGCAGTACTGGATGGATCAGGGCACCTACGAGGTGGACAACGACGACCCACGTAATCGCTATTACGTATTGTGCATGTACCCCTACCCCTCGGGCGCTGCGCATATGGGCCATGTGCGCAACTACACCTTTGGCGACCTGCTGACTCGCTACCGGACTATGAGCGGGGATGCAGTCCTGTCTCCAATGGGCTTCGACAGTTTCGGACTACCTGCAGAGAACGCTGCCATAAAGACTGGCCGTCACCCCCGAGCGTTTACCGACGAGAGAATCGAGCAGCTTCGAAGCTCGATTACTCGAATTGGTGGTGTGTACGACTGGCGGCGAGAGGTCAAGAGCCACGATCCCAGCTATATGCGCTGGACCCAATGGATCTTCTTGAAGTTCCTCGAGAACGGCTTGGCCTATCGCAAAGCCGCAGCAGTGAACTGGGACCCTATTGACCAGACCGTGCTCGCCAACGAGCAGGTGCTGGCCGATGGAACTGCTGAGCGTTCCGGTGCCGTGGTTGAGAAGCGAGATCTTGAGCAGTGGTATTTCCGGATAACTGATTACGCCCAGCAGTTGCTCGATGACCTTGACCAAGTTGATTGGCCCGAGCGGGTCGTGACACAACAGCGCAACTGGATTGGTCGTTCTGAAGGTGCCCAATTCGACATGGCAGTTGTTACGGCTGACGGCCAAGCCGTCCTGTCAGAAGAGATAGGCAAGCCACTGCAGTTCAGTGTCTTTACTACTCGTCCCGATACGGCCTTTGGCATGACCTTCTGCGTGCTTGCACCGGAGCACCCGCTCGTCGCCGAGATTGTGAGTGAGTCGCTACGTGAACAAGTCGAAGCCTTCATCACGTTGGCTCGATCTACATCCGAGATTGATCGACTCTCCACGGAACGTTCCCTAGCCGAGCGTGGCTGTTTCACAGGCGCTTACGCAACGAATCCGTTTACTGGAGACACAGTCCCGATCTATCTGGCCGACTATGTCTTGGCCACCTATGGCACGGGCGCCGTGATGGCAGTTCCTGGTGAAGACCAGCGTGACTTTGAGTTTGCTTCGATCTTCGGCTTGGAAGTCATTGAGACAGTGCAGCGGCCCGAAGGCTTTCAGGGCGGAGCGTTCACCGGGGATGGCCCGCATATCAATTCTTCCTCCGCAAGCCATGCAGTGGCCGGAGCCGAACTCAACCTGAATGGACTCAACATCGCCGAGGCCAAAAACGCGGCAATGGATTGGTTAGAAGCGACTGGACTCGGCGAGCGGAAGGTCAACTTTCGTTTACGTGACTGGTTGCTTTCTCGTCAGCGCTTCTGGGGCTGCCCCATTCCAATCGTGTACTGCGATGCCTGCGGAATTGTTCCCGTTCCCGAGGACCAACTCCCAGTCCTTGCGCCTGATGATGTCGAGTTCACCCCGACAGGGCAATCACCGTTGCTGTCACATGTTGGGTTTCTTCATACCACTTGCCCAACATGTGGAGCGCCTGCTCGTCGAGAGACGGACACGATGGACACGTTCGTTGATAGCTCGTGGTACTACTTACGCTTTACTGATCCGTGGTCCGAAGACGCACCGTTTCGTCAGGATCAGCTAGCGCAGTGGATGCCGGTTGACCAATACATCGGCGGGGCCGAACACGCTGTGCTGCATCTGATGTACGCCAGGTTCTTCACGAAGGCGCTGTCCGATCTGTCGGTGCTACCAGCAAATCTTCGCGAGCCTTTCCAGCGACTCTTTACCCAGGGGATGATTCGTCTTGATGGTGCAAAAATGTCGAAGTCCAAAGGAAACCTCGTTGCCCCAGAGGAAATCATCGACACCCTTGGAGCAGACGCACTGCGGCTCAGCCATCTAGCAGTCAAGCCGCCCGAAGAGGATGTTGATTGGGAAGATGTTGGACTTGAAGGTTGCCATCGCTTCCTGCTGCGTCTCTGGAGACTGGCCGTGCCCGGCTCGGATCTGACCTCTGCGCTGCGCGAGGGCGAGCCTGAGTCAGTGGACCAAGAAATTCTGCGTGCCACGCATGTTCTCATTGATGGCATCTCAAAGGATTTCGACCGTTGGTCTTACAACGTCGCCGTTGCGAAGTACATGGCCTTTTTGAATGAGCTCTACCGCTACGTCCAAGCGCCCGAACAGGCACATGGACCGACGCTGCAGGTCTCTGTCAACACCTTGTTGCAGTTGCTTGCTCCGGCTTGCCCACACATGACTGCTGAGCTCTGGGCTGTCCGCCACGATGCTCAGTCGAATGGAGAACTGGCTCATATTCACACCACTTCCTGGCCGGTGGCGCGTCCGGAGTTGTTAGTCCAAGACTCCGTCACCCTTGTGGTTCAGATCAATGGCAAGGTTCGAGACCGGCTCAAGGTTCCCGCAGATGCAGACGAGGCGGCTTGCCTTACTGCGGCGCTCAGCTCCGAAAAGGTGCAGCAAAAACTGCAGGGCGCCGAGCCGCATCGGGTGATCGCTCGCCCGCCAACCCTGCTCAATTTGCTGGTCTGATGAGCGAATCACCATTTCTTCGCACTCCCCTTGCTTACCCTTCGCTAGTTTCTTGTAACGCCGACCGTCTGAGGAGTGTCAAAGCACCGTGCTCTCGCTGATTGATCGAATTGAAGCAACCGCCGAACGTGATTATGGGCTCGTTACCTTTGTCTCGGGAGATGACCATCAGACAATTCGCTGGTCTCAACTCCATACCGAGGCCCGAGTAGTTGCCGCTGCATTACAAGCTCGGGGGGTTCAACCCGGAGACCATGTTGCAGTCCTCGGCCCAACCACGCGACAGCTGATCACGACAATTCAAGCAATCTGGCTTACTGGTGCTGCGCTTGTCACCATGCCACTGCCCATGCGGATGGGTGCGCTTGAGCAATTCGTCGCTCAGACCCGAGTCAGGATCCATCGCTCCGATACCAAAATTCTGGTCATCGATTCAGATCTTGCAGGCTTTATTGAGCGTGAAGAGGGCGATCCACCCTTTGTCACCCTTGATGAACTCTTTGCGAACCAAGGCGTGACCGAGGCTGGCTATCGGCGGCCAAAGAGCAACGAGGATTCCCTCGCTGTGTTGCAGTTCACCTCTGGGTCCACATCAGAACCAAAGGGCGTGATGCTGTCGCATCAAGCCATCTGCAACAACCTTGACGGAGCCTGGAAGGCTGCTGCAATCACTCAGGATGAGGTGATTGTCTCTTGGTTGCCGCTGTATCACGATATGGGTCTAGTCGGCCTGCTGACTATCCCAATGACCATTGGATGCACGCTGGTTCAAGGTGCACCCCAGGACTTTCTGGCCCGTCCATTGCGTTGGATGCAGTGGATTTCTCAGTACGGCGGGACGGGTACGGCCGGGCCAAACTTCTCGTACTCGCTTGCAGCTCGAGCGATGCGTCGCACTGAAGAAGATCTTGATCTATCGCATATGCGAGTCTGGCTTAACGGGGCCGAGCCGGTTGACCCCGAAACCTTTCGCAGTTTCTTTGCTGCCGGTGAGAAGTTCAGGCTGTCACCCAAAGGGGCTTTCCCCGCATTCGGTATGGCCGAGGTCTGCATTGCAGGTTGCTTCCCCGAGCCGATGGCTGGGCTACTCACAGATTGGGTAGACAAGTCGGCACTCGAAAGTCGGCACCTAGCAATTCCAGTAGAGCCAGGGGTAGACGGTGCGACAGAGTTTGTCCTGCTCGGCAAGGCAGTTCCGGGACTCGACATTGCAATTGTCGATTGTGCGACGGGTGAAATCTGCGGGGACCGCCAAGTTGGTGAACTCAAGATCACTGGTAATTCCCTCACCTCGGGCTACTACGAACAGCCGATAGAGACCGAGGAACTCATCATTGACGGGTGGCTTCACACGGGCGACTTGGCGTACACGGTCGAGGGTTCGCTCGTGGTGTGTGGACGCATCAAAGACGTGATCATTGTTGGTGGTCGCAACGTATTCCCCCAAGATATCGAGAAGGTGGCGGGCGAGGTAGAGGGTGCGCGTACTGGCAATGTGATTGCATTCGGCATCGAAGGCCGCCAAGGTGCTCAAAACATCATTGTGGTAGCCGAGGCTCGAGCGGCAGACCTTGCAGAAGTGGCGCGAGCAATTCAGTCCGTGGTGACTGATTCAGTTGGAATTCCGCCCAAGCAGGTCATTCTGGTGGAACCAGGAACAGTGCCGAAAACCTCTTCCGGCAAGCTTCAGCGATCGGCATGCAGACAGCAGTTCATCGAGGGCACCCTGGCCGTGATCGACCTGAGCTAAGAGTGCTCAACCTGGGATAGCCGTGCTCAATCTGAGCTAGCCGTGCTCAACCATAAAGTTCCCAACGGGACCCACTTGTAGACCAGTTCGGGCGACATGCTTGGATAGAGTCGGTTACTGCTACGGGGGAGGGGTGCGACGGACGTGGGTTGGTTGGCAGACAACAACAACACAGCAAAGACCAACCTGCTGTTATTTCTTCCCGCCGTCGGGATTCTTGTCGCACAGTTCCTCATCTTTCCCATGCCCTCCGGTGCGCTACTTTCTGGCGTGATCCTTGGCCTGCTTGGCGCACTTGGTGCCCTAGGTCTTGCATTGGTTTGGCGAGCAAACCGAATCGTAAACTTTGCTCAAGGAGACCTCGGTGGCTTGCCCGCCACCTTTGCTGTCTTGCTGGTGACCTTGGCGGGCCTCCCGTGGTTACTGAGCATCACGATTGGGTTTGCCTCGGCTCTGCTTCTTGGTCTCATCGTGGATGTCCTAGTTATCCGCAGGTTCTTTAGTTCACCGCGACTGCAGTTGACAGTGGCCACATTGGGGTTGGCGCAAGTGCTTGCGTTTTGCGCACTGTTGCTGCCCAAGTTGTGGGATGCAGGGCCGGCGGTGCGCACGATGCCACCACCTATTGAATTCACCTTCAATACGGGAGGCGTGGTCTTTGACGGGAGCGATCTGCTCGCTTTGATAGTGGCACCGCTACTGCTCATTGCAGTAGCGCTCTTTCTCAAACTCACTGATACCGGAGTTGCTGTTCGTGCCTCGGCAGAGCGTTCCGAACGCGCAGCCACGCTCGGAATTCCCGTCCGCCGCCTCGAAGCTCAAATCTGGGTGCTGGCTACTGGACTTGCGTATATCTCGATGGTCCTCACAGCAGGGGTGAGCAGCCTGCCATTCGGCGTAGGACTGGGACTTTCGGTGGTGCTTCGGGCTTTAACTGCGCTCATCGTCGGCCGAATGACACACCTTGTGGCAATTGCGGCTACTGCGGTCTCACTTGGTGTGCTCGAGACTGGCGTTCGATGGAATACCGGGGACTCCTACTTGATGTCCCCGATTCTTGCGGGGCTCATCATCGTCTCGCTGCTGTTGCAGCGTCGAGGTTCGCGCCGTTCAGATTCCGAGGATGCATCCTCTTGGGATTCGCTCGGCGAGGTCCGCCCGATCCCGTTAGCGATTTCCAAATTGCGAGAGGTGCGACTCGGTCGTCTCGGAGTAGGCATCGCCGTAGTCTCAACAGTGATTGGGTTGCCGCTACTGCTTGGTACGAACGGCCAATTCAAAGCTGGAGTCATTGTGATCTTCGCGATGATTGGGCTGTCCGTGGTGGTGCTCACCGGTTGGGCGGGGCAAGTCTCACTCGGGCAAATGGCATTTGTTGGGGTTGGGGCTTCTGTCGGAGCTTGGGCCACCGTTGAACAGGGCTGGGAACCACTCACCTCGATGGTGGTTGCTGGGGTGATCGGCGCCTTGGTGGCAGTGCTGGTTGGGCTACCTGCGCTTCGCCTTCGCGGCCTGTATCTGGCTGTCACTACGTTGGCTATTTCGGTAGCTGCCTCGGAATGGATCTTCTCAAACCGCGCCGTTGATTGGATTCCCGAAGGCCGATTTACTCGCCCAGAGCTGCTCTATCGGATCAGCCTAGATAGCCCACTACGGCTCTACTACTTTGCCCTGACCATCTTGGTTCTCATGGGCTTGGTGCTGCGAAGGTTGCGTCGAACGCGAACAGGGCGAGTACTCGTAGCACTCAGAGATAACGAGTCAGGAGTAGCGGCATTCGGGGTGAATACCACCCGTGTAAAGCTGTCGGCCTTTGCAGTATCTGGGTGTATGGCCTCCATAGCTGGAGTAGTCCTGGTGATTCACCAAGCAGCATTTCGCGAGCAGACCTACGGCGCAGAGGAAAGCCTGTTGGTATTTTCGGCCACTGTGGTTGGCGGCCTTGGTTCGCTGCTAGGAGCCGTACTGGGATCGGTGTTTCAACGAGGGTCGCAATGGCTCTTGCCGGCGCCTTGGTCAGTGCTGGCCACTGGAGTGGGTGTCTTGGTGGTGTTGCTCTCGGTACCCGATGGCTTAGGTGGCCTGGTGTTTAGAGTCCGAGACCGGGCGCTTTCATTTGCCGCTCGCAGAAACGGCTTACATGAATTGAACTTCAACCGTGACACTGACTCTGACTTGCAGCTAGAGGATCCACCTGCTGCAGCTTCGCCGGACCAGACAGACACAGACACAGGCAGAGATACTGACACCGATACTGATACCGATACTGATACCGACACAGACGTTGGGGTGGTGTCATGACAGACACCAAATCAACAACCGAGCGGATCACCTGGACTGATCTGAGTGAGTCGTCTCGCGGCGTATTCAATCCGGGTCACTGGTTGCAAGTCATGCGCGCTCCGGCCGCATCACTCAAACAACTTGTTGGCACGGGGCCAGTCTTTCCGCTGTTAATTCTTTTTGGGTTGAATGCCGCCGATGAACTCGACCGCACGGCATTTGGAATCCTGTTGCCGAATGTTCGGGACGCGTTCGGCATGTCGAACACAGGAATCCTCTCGCTGGTAGGACTAACTGCTCTGGGTGCGCTGCTGATGCAGATGCCGATTGCGATCGCTGCCGATCGTGGGAATCGTGTGGTCATTGCTCTGGTTGGCGCCGTGGTTTGGGCGGTGTTCTCGGTCATGACTGGTGCGTCTACTGCAATCTGGATGCTCATCGTTGCTCGCACTGGATCAGGAATTGGGCGGGCGGTGGTCGATCCCACGCACAATGCCTTGCTCTCGGATTATTACCCGGTGGATCGCAGACCCGGTGTCTTCTCCTTCCATCGTGCCGCCAATGTTTTGGGGCAGTTCATCGGCCCGATTTTGGCTGGTGTTCTAGCGGCTGCGTTCACCTGGCGAACACCCTTTTATGTGTTCGCGATTCCTACCCTGATTTTGGTCGTGCTGGGAACAAGGATGAAGGAGCCCATTCGGGGTGCTCAGGAGCGACGAGCCTCTGGTGCTTCGGAAGAGGTCATTCAGACTGAGGAGGCCGCCCCGAGTTTTGCAGAGGCTTGGCGCCTGCTGTGGAAGATCGATGTGCTGCGACGTATCTGGTACGCCGTGCCATTTCTGTCCGTTGCGATTATCGGGTTCGTCTCGCTTGCGAGCTTGATGTACGAAGAGGTCTACAACGTGGACACCCTGCATCGCGGCTACCTTGCCGCTTGCGTTGAGCCCTTCCAGTTTTTGGGATTGGCCGTTGGTGCAAAGTTGGGCACCCGACTATTCCTGCGTGACCCAGCGCTGATCTTTAAGTTTCTGCGCGGAATTGCCTTTACCTCTGCAGTTCTTGTGGCATGTTTCGCTCTGGCACCCACGCTCTGGTTGTCGATTCTGGCCAATATTTTGTTGACCTCTGTACTGGCGATTTTGATTCCCGGGCTGTTCTCGACCCTGTCCCTGGCCATCCCCGCTCGGGCGCGATCGGTCGGGTTCTCGGTTGCATCTTGGTGGGCAATTCCTGGCCTGCTAATTCTTCCACTGATCGGTTGGGTCAGCGATCACGTGGGGTTCCGCATAGGCATGCTGGTCCTGTCGCCAATCTTGTTAATTGGTGGGTTGATGATCGCCTCGGGTGCTCAGGTTGTGCGCCGCGATATCAACGACGTGTGGGCTGCTTCGGCGGCACGCTCCAAAGCCATGTTGGATAGGGCTGAGGGCCGCTCCAAGTTGCTCATCGTGCATGACTTGAACGTCTCATATGCGCAGTTGCAGGTCTTGTTCGACATCAACATTGAAGTCGATGAGGGTGAGATTGTTGCCCTGCTCGGCACGAATGGTGCTGGCAAATCGACGTTGTTGCGAGCAATTTCTGGTGTCACCGAAGCCAACTTTGGGGCTGTGATCTTTGATGGCCGGGACATCACCCATGCTCCGCCAAATGAGATCGCCGAGTTTGGAATTGCTCAGGTCCCCGGAGGGGCAGGCATTTTTGGCTCGATGACCGTGCGGGAAAACCTGCGTGCTGCGGGTTGGATGATTCGCAAGGATCGCCACAAGCACCAAGAGCGAGTGGCGGAGGTACTCGAGACCTTCCCAATTCTGGCCGAACGGATCGATGAGCCCGCTGCAGATCTGTCGGGCGGACAACAGCAGATGTTGGCCCTCGGCATGGCACTGTTGTCTCAACCAAGGCTGCTGCTCATTGATGAGCTCAGCCTGGGCCTTGCGCCAGCCGTGGTGTCGCAGCTCTGTACTCTGGTGCGTCGCATTGCTGCCGCTGGGACGACGGTGATTCTGGTCGAGCAGTCGCTCAACGTTGCACTGAGTATGGCAAGCACGGCCTACTTCATGGAGCGAGGCAGAATCCGCTTTTCTGGACCGGCGCATGAACTCGCCAACCGTCCAGACTTGTTGAGGGCCGTGTTCCTAGCGCAGAAGGATTCACCCCCGGCAGCCTCACCCGCCGCAGCCTCGATTGAGCCAGCATTGAACGAGCCAGCATTGAGTGAGGGAGCGGCCCAAGTTGCGCCTGCAGCTACAGCTTCCCCGGCTTTGCAACTTGTTGGAGTCACTCGTCGCTTTGGCGGAAATGCAGCTGTAGAAGATGTGTCGCTGAGTGTTGCACCCGGCGAGATAGTTGGCTTGATTGGCCAAAACGGTGCAGGCAAGACCACCTTGTTTGATCTGATCTGTGGGTATCAGCCGCTCAACGCTGGACGAATCTTCATTGATGGCGTTGACGTTGCATCCTCGCCACCATTCCGACGGGCACAAGGTGGCCTTGGGCGAACCTTCCAAGGTGGGCGACTCTTTCCCGGACTCACCGTGAGCGAGTCAGTTGCAGTTGCGCTGGAACGTTCACTCGATGTTCGTGACCCGCTCAACGCAGCGTTGTCGCTGCCTGCCTCGGTAGAGAGTGAGTATCGAACTGATCGACGAGTTGCAGCGTTGTTAGAACTGTTTGGATTATCGGCCTATGCCCAGAGCTTTACGAGAGAACTGTCCACGGGTACACGCCGGATAGTTGAGTTTGCATGCGCAGTGGCACACCAACCCTCGGTCCTGTTGCTCGATGAGCCAGCGGCCGGAGTAGCCCAGCGAGAAGTTGAGCAACTTGGTTTCCTGCTCCTAAAAATCCGAGCCGAGCTAGGCTGCGCGTTGGTTGTGATTGAGCATGACATGCCGTTGCTGAGTTCGATTTCTGACCGATTGATTGCACTAGAGCTTGGATCCTGTATTGCAGAGGGGGCTCCCGATCAGGTCTTGACGAACGAGCGAGTGATTTCTTCGTATTTGGGTGATGACCGTGCTGCGGTCGCCCGATCTGGCACAGCAGGGGATGCACCATGAAAGAAATGAACGACACAGATGATCGCCATGCCAAGTCGGCTTTGGCTAAGTACGGGCCACTCGGGGCTGTCTGCTTCGTGGTGGTTGCGATCATCTTGGGGCTCGTAGTGACTTCGCCCAAGAATGGTTCCGAGACCACAGCCACAACAGTCAAGTCCTCTCAGGCTGGTGGGGAACTTCCCGAGGGGGTCCTGCCTTGGGCGGTTGCCAAGGCCCAGGGTAAGACCGAAGAGATCGACTGGGGTGCCCGCTGCGACACAACCAAAGGTGTCCTTGCTCTGCCTGTTGTCCCAGCGCCATCCTGCTATGCCCCGTATGACGGCCCGAGCGGGGGAGTGAGTTCTACCGGAGTCACTGCTGACAGCATCAAGGTGGTGGTCTATCTGGCCCAAGAGAACGACCCGGTGCTCAGCTTTATTTATAGCCAGATCGGAAACACAGACACCCCTGACGGAACCTTCGAGACCTATGAGGGTTTCAATGAAATTCTTGGTACCTACTTTGAGACCTATGACCGCAAGGTTGAACTAGTCCGCTACAGCGCAACTGGTGCGGCGAGTGACCCGGTTGCAGCAACAAGCGATGCAGAGACCATTGCCAGAGATATTCAACCGTTCGTCGTACTCGGTGGCCCGATTCTGACGGAGGCC
>Ga0194055_10001883_pt1 | contig 16872 bp, 21 predicted proteins | sample SepL449m_MetaG_FD_155482 | JGI IMG/M metagenome (GOLD analysis project Ga0194055, IMG submission 155482) | Anoxic zone freshwater microbial communities from boreal shield lake in IISD Experimental Lakes Area, Ontario, Canada - Sep2016-L442-9m | ecosystem: Environmental > Aquatic > Freshwater >...
CAAGAGTTGATGTCATTTGCCCCCTCACTTCCTTCGTCGAAGAAGTGTCCGGCGTGAATGAATACAACCATGACGATCCGACAAATGCAAACGATCTTCGTGCGGCGATTTACAAGGGTCGACCCCCTGCTTCGAATTCCATCCCCCAAAGCATCCCCCAAAAATCAGAAACACCCAGGTCAGATGATTTTGAAATGGTCAGTAATAGTAGGCCAAACTGTTACAAACTATGACAAAGTTACGCATTGCGTACTGCTTTGGGAGCAGGGGGTCGCAGGTTCAAATCCTGTCTTCCCGACCAATAATCATATGGGGTTTCGGCTTTCGGGCCATCCCCCAAAAAGAGGGGTTTGTGGAAATATCCCCCAAACATGTCTACACTTTTGTCATGGCGGGATCCTTGAGAGAAAAAAGACCAGGCGTTTGGGAGTTGCGCGTCCGCACGGGATTCAATCCAATCTCGGGCAAATATGAGCGTTTTTCCAAAACTTTTCATGGGGGCAAAAGAGAGGCTTCGAAGGCCCTGGCCAAGTTGGTCACGGTGGCCGATGAGGAATCCTTCAAGCCCATCACTCGGTTCAACGTCCAGGCCCTGATCCAGGCGACTCTTCGATCAAAGATGGACTCTGACGACATCTCCCCCACCACCATGAATCTCTACAAGTCCAGAGCTCAACTGATCCTTGATGATGAGTTCTCTGGCATATCTCTCAAGAAGATCTCGGCCTGGGATATTGAGCAGTTCTACTCTCGCCTTCGAGCCCAGAAGCGAGGGGCCACGGTCATCGCCCAGACGCATCGATTTTTGAACACTTGCCTGAACCAGGCGGTCGAATGGGATTGGATCGCCACGAACCCCATGAAGAAGTCCCTGACCCCCAAGATCCCCAAGGTCACGAAGAAGGTGCCAAGTGTGGCGAAGGTTTCGAAGATGGTTCATGCCGTGGCTGACGTGGACGTTGACCTGTCCATCATAATCGCTCTGGCGGCCGTCACAGGGATCCGTCGTGGCGCTTGGTGTGGTCTTCGATGGACTGATATTGAGAAGGATCAGATTGTCCTTCGGGGTCATTTGGTTACGGCCGGTAATGACGTGATTGAGCGTCCAGCCAAATGGCGCAGCGAAGGCGAAGAAGAGTTTGTCCAAATTGGCCCTGATGAGTCCGCGTTACTCAAACGCCTTCACGCCATCCAGGCTGAGCGAGCCGTCAAGGCTGAGACCACAGTCCCGCCAAACGGGTTCCTTCTCTCTCGCGATGGGATTGGCTACGAGCCACGAAACCCCAAGACCGTCAATGCCGTGATGCGTCGAGTCGGTCGAGCCAATGATTGTGAGTTCACTCCCCACGATCTTCGTCGATTCGCTGCCACTGAGATGATCGCCCACGGCGTCGACCCTGTAACCGCAGCTGAGAGGCTTCACCATAAGGATCCATCTCTGACCTTGAAGACCTATGCCAAGACCAATCGAGAACGCGAGCGTGCCGCTGGTCTCGTGATGAGTGAACTAATGGACGAGACCAAGTAGGGAAGTTTTCTACTCAGTTGAGTAGTTCTGTTCGGGCACAAAAAAAGCCCCCCAGGCGCAAGCCCAGGGGTAGCCAAGATTAGGTGAGGGGTCAGGATTCGAACCTGAACTTCGAGCATGAGTACGCGTGCTTCTTGACACCACCCCTCGACGTTTCAATGCGAGACGTACGGCCTTTCAAGGCCGGTCTCAAGATACCGATTCACTTGCACTCGTGCTCTTCGCACGTCACGAGCAACTCGGGCAGATGACTCAGCACGAATCGGGACAAGTAGCCATGAAAAAGAATGATGCGTGTGCTGCATCGATCGCAGCTGTACGTCAGGGTCGATTTCTTGGCCTTCATCTTTCATCATTGGAATCAAGCCAGATCATCCACTCAGACGTCACGCGTCCTCGCTCAGAATCTATGAAGTTGAGTCGTTGTCCAGGCTCGCCCTTGGCGGCCACAAACTCTCGGGCGTACTCACTGCCACTCTCCATCGAGGGTGACACGAAGACACGACCGCCACGGGCAATTGGGACGGTCAGTGGTTGGTGGAAGTGTCCCATGTAGCAATCGACGAAGGGTTCGACGACGCCAGATGCCCAGGCATTGACCTTTCGAGATATTCCAAACGCAGGGGTATTTCCACCGAAAGACTTGATCTCGTCCCCATGCACCAACAGCGCGCGGTAGGAGCCAATCTGAACGATCTGGTGCCAATCTGTGGAGACGTGCCAAGTGACGTTTGCGACATCCTTGGTGGTCTCTTCAGCGATGCGATAAGCCATGAGATCGATGTTGTCCTGGGCGGGGTGATCGCCCTTTCGACCAAGTCGACCGTGGTTGCCGTATTCAGTCCAGATCTCGACCTCTTCAAAATTCTCAGAGAGTGATCGCACCATGCCGTCGATCATTGCCGTGACGACGAAGATCTGTTCGTAAACCGTAGAGTCGACCTCGAAGGCTTGGCCAGGAAAGATCCCAACCCCTTCGACCATGTCGCCACCGAGTAACAGGACAGCCTTGCGCACAGGATGATCGGCCCGCATGATCTCAGTGATCTTCAAGACCTTTTTGATGTACGTCTTGATACGTTCCTGAGCAATCTCTGACGAGTACGACACTGTCGACTTGCCGACTTGCCAGTCCGTTGCGTGTAGCAGGGCTACCTCGCCAGTCTTCTTGCGTCGATCCTTGACAGGCTTGACGACTTTGGGTCGCCCAACGACAATGGCCGCTTCGAGAGCTGCGGCTTCAATGACTGAGATGATCTCGCCATTGCGATTCTTCGCTCTGACGAGTTGGGACTGAAGCCTCTTGGCTTCTGCTCGAAGGTGAGCGACTTGGTCTTCATCGTGGAACTCGTTGAGATCAACCACAAATGCACTCACCGATTCGATGCTTCCTCACAGAACCTGAGCCAACGGGGTTTCCCCATTTGCCCAAAACACTTGAGATCGCTGAGTTCGAAATTGAGCCGTCATGCATGGCTGCGTCAAGTTTCTTTCGCTGGTCGTCAGTGACGTTGAGGATGGCAAACCAACACGGTCGACCACCTGTTTTCGTCTCTGCTTTGAATTCGTCTAGAAGGTCGCTCATGTCGACCCCTTTCTGTTTGGTTCGTTGGGACTTGACTTCGAACTAGGGCTTGGTTTTTGGTGGGTACGATGGAGCACCTTTCACGACGAGAAGAAAACCGAGTTGTGGGAAATACTTTTCCAAGTACCTCGCACCGATTGAGTACGCGGCGGCGATCACGGTTGTCGTGAGAGCTGCGACCTGGGAGTCAAAGCCGTGGAATCCCCATCGAGCTAGAAGGGTGATGACGAAACCGGCCACGATTGGCGTGGTGGATCGAATGATGGATCGTTCGGTGCTGTTCATGATTTTGCCTCCTGTTGTCCTGCGTGCCAACCAAGATGACGCTCAACCTTGAGGGAGAGGGCATCGAGTTCGTGACCCTGTCGGAATGTTTCGGTTTCGATGCGATCGACTGCATCCTTGACACTCGACCCGCCGTTCGGGGTGAGTTCACGAGATGCGGTCTTGGCGTCCTTGGCGGTGTCTCGAATCCGGTCTTCGACTGATCGAACGACTTGATTGTGAGCGAAGCGAAGAATGGCCACAAGCGATGTGACAATTACCACGGTCGCTGTTATTGATCCAAAGATCACACTTGAGTTGATCCCGACCATCACGAGATCAGTGCTTTCCAAGTGGCTGGGCCTACGATGCCGTCAGCGGTGAGGCCGTGAGCGTGCTGGAATGCGATGACTGCTTGACGAGTGGCTGGCCCAAAGGATGAGTCCTGGGCGAGGGGAAGTCCTCGACCGTTGAGATCGGCCTGAAGGAATTTGACGCACGCACCGGACGAACCGGATTGAACGGTTGTGAGGGTGCAGAAGTGAATCAAGTTCAATGCGGCGGCGACGTTAGCGTTGGCCTGAGGGGCTGGGGCAGGTGCTGGCGCTGGTCGAGAAGCAAGGAAAGCGAAGAGATTCTGTGTTGCCGTCTTTGTTTGAGGCCCCCAGATCCCGTCTGCCGCGAGATTTAGTCTCGTCTGCCACTGGACTACGGCTGATTTCGTGCCTGGCCCATAGATTCCATCAATGCCGCCAGAGTAAAGACCGACGCCCTGCATCAGTTTCTGGATGTCAATGACGGTCGTGCCAGAAGATCCCGCGTCATAGACAGGGGCTGGGTAGACATTGGTTCCTGGCGTTGGTGGCTGAACGGTGCCGCCAGTCGCTGAGGCCCACCACTGAGGGGTGACCGCTGAGACATCGACGTTGCCGTTGATCCCTGGGATGTCCCCGACTGAGGTGTATTGCCAGATCGACCATGACGGCCATGAGCTCGTCGAGCGAGGTGCTGGCACGTTGCAGGCTGAGCCGTTGGGGACTTTGTTGTATCCAAGACCGTAAGCAGCGATCCAGAGCGGGTAGCCCTGCGGGGCCAGTGCGTTCGCCACTGCGTCAGTAAAGGGGTAATAAGCACCGGTGTAGACGATGGGCTGGCGGCCTGTCTTGGCCTTGACTTCTGCGAGCCAGTAGGAAGCCCAGATGGCGGTGAAGGTTGGATTGAGTTGGCTCTGTTCGAGGTCGAGCATTGGGGGAAGCGTCCCCGCACCACCACCGGCTCGGACGAAATAGTCAGCCTCGGCGATCGCTTGATCTATACCACCCGAAGGAGCTGCAAAGTCGTAGCCGCCCCATGGAAGGCCGACACTTGACGAGCCGGCACGTTGGCTTCCAGCATAAGGGTTGGTGTAACCGGTGCCTTCTGAGATCTTGATGTATGCACCAGCGATGCCAGATCGAGAGACCTGTTCCCAATCAATACTTGGCTGGTAGGAACTGATGTCAATAATACGAAGCCACTGTGAACAGTTCGAGTTGTCGATTGGTGCGGCCATGGCCGATCCTGCGAAGAACGGGACGGTGCCGAACGACAGTGCGAGCGCGATGAGTACGCGACGAATAAAACGCATGAGACTCCTGGGAGGTGCGGGGCGCGAGTGTTAGAGGGGTGTGACTTGCAAGAATCGGTTGTTGAAGAAACCTGCGGTGAGAGTGCAACCGTATTGCATCTTGAATGTGTGAAGACCTTGCGCTAATCCAGTCAGCACTACGGTCGCCGATTGACTTGCTCCGGTTTGTAATTGAGCAGTTGAAGAATATGCGTAAGTCTGCAAGATGTAGGCAAGCGATCCAGTTGGCGTTGCGCTATCAATACCGACCCCAACATAGGCGGTGCTATTAAGCCCAAGGCCGTTGTAGATATTTGCGGAACAGGTCAAAAGAACTTTGCCAGAAGATCCTACGTTGATGGAGACGGTTGGGCCTGTCGTGGTGAGTTCGTTGTATCCGGTAGAAAATGTGGATTCGGCATAAGTTGTGACAACCGAAGCGTAACCAACAGATAGGGGTCGGTTCTCAAGATTTCGAAGACGGTCGTCCAAGTCCTTGAGCATTTTGGCCATGTCGTTTTCGACGTTGTAGTTGGGCATCAAAACTCCTAGGTCGATGGAGGCGTGTTGAACGTCAACTTTTGCGTGGCAATTCCTGAGTCTGGAACGCTCACGTCTGATGAGACAACTCGCCAGTACGAGTCCGATCCATTCGGGAATCGTTCGTCAGCGTCAATGATCCAACGAACGTCGTCGCCCACGATGTAGTCACCCAAGGCCATGGACGGGTAGTCGATCGGGATTGTCACACTTGGCGTGGCCACTGCGAGACGATAGAGAGCGAGGTCATAGCGGCTCATGTACGTCAAGACCACGGGGTCGGTGACGTTTGATTTGTTGATGACTTTTTCAAGAAGCGGATAACCGCCAGAACTAATGAGGCCAGCATCTTGGGCAACTTGCTGATAGACGCCCTGGCCACCTGTCTCAGTGATCTTGTTGCCAATAGCGGTGCCGTCTTCTGGGTAGTCGTAGTCCATCGCTCCTGAAGTGTTGATCGTCAGGCCGGTGGATCCTGCGATGCGTCCTCGACGTGGCCACCAGAAGTTCAGCGTCAGGGCGGGTAGGCCATTTGAGTTGTAAGCGGCATCAAGGGAGAAGTCAAAACCCGTCAGATATGGAAGCGAAGAGAGCTGCGTGACGATTTGGTCAATCGTTTGGTTTTGAGAGATGGGCAACGAGGGCGAGACATAAGCGGCCGAGGGAGTGAGGCCATTGCCTGTGATGGCAATTCCCACGCCAGCCGTGGCGGTCGTGCCACCAATCGAGAAAGCCCCAAGTGCGTCGTAGACGGCCTGGGCGCTAATGAGCACAGGGTCAGCGGGGTTGGATGACCAATAGGTTGGCGCTCCAGCACCTCGACCAAAGTTGATCGTTGGCGGCACGGTGTAGTCGTTGGCCTGAATCCTGTGGGCGAAGTATGACCACGTCTCTTGGCCGCCAATGCTAAGCGTGCCGGTCGAGCGTGAGAACTGACGTGTCCAGATAATGCCACCCCACACGATCGTGCCGTTGAGGTCGACGTAGAGGGCCGTCTTGCCTGGAGTCGTTAGCGCTGACGGGTCAAGCGCGTTGATTCTTGAATCTTTGACGTTGATTGATCCCGAGAAACTTCCCTGCGTGTTCAGAGCTTTCGAGAACGAAACCCCATGAAAGGGAAGAGTGCCTAGAAATGTGTGAGTGACGAGGTCATAAAGTTTGTACGTCCACGCGTTCGTGGCCATGTTTTAGATGCTGACGAGCGTTAGGCCAAGTGATACTTGACCTGCGATGGTGTTGACCGCAGCACTAAAATTAAAAGCATTCAAAGTTGCCGCAGAACCAGCGGCAAAGTAAGCCACGTCTGAAATCTGATGTTGTAATGAACTATTTTCTGATGTGTAAGTGTTAAGACTTGAGCCTGTGACACTTAACCAAATGTTGGAACTTGTTGCAAGGGTGACGTTTGCCATTATTTGGTAGTAGCCCGCGTAAGGCACAAGAATTGTATTTCCTGACCTCGTAAATTGACCGCCATTGTTGTACGCGGCTGTGTTTAGAGTGAGAATATTGTTGGTACTTGCACCAGTCAATGCTTGCGCAGTGCTCATATAAAATTTGCAAGTTGGGTTGACACGCATTCCAAGGTTCGGTCGAGCGAAGATTCGATTGTCTTGAATTTTTGCCGCTGCGATTGTGACCGCTAAAGCGTCAACTAGGACGTAAGCAAGCACCAGTGACGAAGCAGGAACAGCACCAGCACCCGTGAGGTTGGCCAGCGTTGCACCGACCGTAGCGGTTCCTGTGACGACCGCCAATTTCCAAGCGTTCGTTGCCCCTGCATAGGCAGCGTCCTCGACCTGGGCGACGATGGTGTCAATTCGAGGGTTGGTCGCAGATGCAGCGGTGATTGAGAGTGTGACCGTTGCGTCATTGAAGCAGTGATACATGCCCTGAGCGGTGGTGGTTGTGCCAGGGATCCAGATGGAACCGGCAGCCACAAGGACGTTCATGGCCGCTGGGCTGTTTGCCGTGACTGCTAAGTCGCTAAGGGCCACCACTCCACCGGCAGTATTCAGCACCGATCCGACAGCTCGTCGAAAGAGTTCAGCGCCATGAGCGCCAGTCTGCATTGAATAAGGTGGGTTTTGGACGGCCATGTGATCTCCTTAGAAGATGTAAGCGGATGCGTATTTGATGGACAGGGTGCCAGCCACGGCGGTGGCGTCAGTGCTTTGGAAGACGAGCGTGGAGTTTCCTGGGGCCAAGTTGAACCACTTGCTTCCAGCGACCAGGCTGCCAAGTCGAGTCGAGCCAACGGTCGTGCCAAAGGTTGTGTAGGTGGCACTTCTCATGTCGGTGTCAATCACCAAGGTGTCACCAGTGGCCATCGTCAAGTTGAAGAGAAGCGTCTGGCCGGTCGTGTTATTTGAGACACTCGGGTTTGTGCAGGGGCCGGTGATTGTCAGGATGGGACGGGTCTCGTAGTTGCCCGCGTTCGTCACGGTCGTCGTACCGCCAGAGGATCCCCCACCGAATGACACGTTGAATGAGACGTTGAAGGTTGCTCCTGTTCCAGGGGTGCCAAGAGCGACTGAGGTGGTTGTCGGCGAAGCGTACCAACGCGGGTCAGTTGAATGGAACAAAAGAGCCATCTCGGCTTTTGAAGCAATGGTTGTCTCAAGCGAAATGGGAATGTCACGTTTGCGCAGTCGAGACATCGTGGCCAGCGTGCCGATATTTGGGAAGGCAAACCAGAGGGGATATTCAGTGCCAGGGTCAGTGACCGTCCGGTTGGTTGCCGTGGCCAGTGCCTTGATGGCGTTCTGAAGACTCGTGCCGTCACTCTGGATGAACCCGTTGACGCTGAAGTCACGGCCTGAGTAGTAGTCGTACCCGATGAACTCACCCTGATCTCTTGGGCGAAAGTCATCGCCTGAATTCATGTTGGGTTGGCCAAGGCCGTTGATTGCAGTGATCGAGTACGGCGTTGATGGGCCGAGCGTGAGGCTTTGGTAGGACATCTGATACGAGGTCAGTGAAGGTGCTGAGGTAGTTGGGAAGGACATCAAGCCACCATCGTCTTCATTGCCCAGGCAACCTCAGCTGCAATGGCGTTCGGGTCGGCCTGGCTTTGGACGTAGACGTTGATTGTTGAGTTGCCCATCGAGTGCTTGCCGTCGAGCGGGATGACCGCTTCTGGGTAGCCCGCTTCACCAAGACGCATGATCTGGCCGCCTGGGGTGGCGGGGACGATGCCACCAAGGGCCATGTTCGGAATTTTGAAAGATCCGCCACCAAGCCAACCAGGTATGGAGAACCCAAAGCCACCGACGGTGCTATTCCAGGCATGCTTGATGAGATTGAAAGCAAAAATAAATGGTGACGAAATGACATTGGCAATGCCAGAGAAGATCCCACCGATCGTTCCACCAAACATCTGCCAGAAAATCGTCATCTCCGCAACGACCATGTAGGCAATGTCTTTCAGCCAGATGAACGCACTGACTAGTGGATTGACAAAGTTGTCGTAGATTCCATGCCAGGTGCGAATCAAAGATTCTTTGACTTCCTTCCAATAAACAGCGACAGCCAATGCCAGCCCAAGCATGGGGAACAGTACGCCGATTGCGATGAGGACAGCGGTGCCCCAATCGCCTTTCAGGAAATCAGAAACCTTTTTCCAATACTTGATGAGAACAATGAGGCCTGCCACCATAAGAACGAAGCCAAGAATCACCAAGCCAACGGGGTTGGCATAAAGTTCAATGTTGACGGCGATGATGCTGCCCGCCCACGCCATAAAAGCGCCAACCAATAAAATTCCAACAACACCAATAAGGATGTCAAAAGCAACCTTATGTTTTGTGAACCAATCCACTAATTTTCCGAACCAGTCGATGGTCGTTTGAAGCATCGGAATAAGTTTTTCGCCAAGCTTGGCCGCCATGTCAGTGACTTTGGCTTTTGTGGCTTCCATCTTTCCGCCAAAGGTGTCAGCAGCGGTAGCCGCTTGACCACCAAAACGGTCGTTCAAGATTTGCATAACAGCGTTGGCTTTTTCGACAGGGTCTTTGATCTTGAGAACTTCTTGGGGCAAAACAATACCCATGCGCTTGGCGGCCGTGACGTTTCCGCCCATTGTTTTGGCCATGAGGCCAGTGGCGGTGTCAAGGTCAATGTGTCGAGCTTTAGCTATATCGGCGGCAGTGCCCATCGCTTTGAAGGATCCGTCTACGTTGCCGGTAGCACTGACGAGACGCTGCAAGGCATCTTCAGTCTGGGCGTTGGTGTAGCCGTAGGTTTCAAATTTCTTATTTAGGGTATCAATCTGGCCTTGATACTTTTCGGTTGTCGTTCCGGTGTTTTTGAACGAACGATCCAGGGCGGCCTGAGTATCTTCAAGTTTGCTTCCCGCAACGACTGAATAAATGCCAACCCCGACAGCTGCGGTAGCAATGGCCTTGAAAGCCATCGATCCCGCTTTGCTCAATTTTTGAAAGTTGGATGAGCCAGCCTTTTCAAGTTTGCCCATCTGGGCTTGAACCTGGTCAAGTTTGGCGGTGAATTGAGAAGTATCGGCACGAAGTACCGCAATGACGTCCGAGAGTGCCATTATCCCCGCGCTTTCTCGTATGCCTTTTGATAGGCGTCTTCAAATATCTTTCGAGCAACAGGGCCGTCGCCTGCTCGAACGCCTGAATCCATGAACCCATAAAGTTGGTTTGCTTGGCTTCGATAGAGTTGAACTCCACGAATCTGACCTTTGCTACTCGTTCCAGACTTGCGACTTGACAGCGCACCGGCAGAACCATGTCGAACGATTGCCGTGCCAGCCTTCTTTCGACCGAAAGGACCAACCTTCAAGGAGTAGTCGCCCTTTCCAATCTTTGTGATTCGACGAGAATTGGAAATTGATTTTTTGAGGTTGCCAGATTCAGCCTGAGCTCGTGGATCAGTTCCATACGCCATGTTCAACGGCCCTGGATAAACCGGCGATTCTTTCTTGGCCACTCGACCAATCAATCGCCCAGTGGATCGCAAAGCGTAAAGCGTCGCTTTGTCCGTGGCTTTGTCAATTTTTTCTTTATGGGCATGAAAACCTTTAGTCACAAAATCCCATTCGAATCCATCGCCCATGTCAAAACTCCTAGGTCTTATTCATCTCTTCAAGGTGATGGGCCATGAGGTTCAAGAATCCTGGGGGCAGTTCAGGATCCAAGAGGGCCATGGGCGGTATCTGTGTGGCCACAGACAGACGAGCTACGAAAGAGGTGAAGGAGTCTTCTCTAAAGGGACTTCCTCTTCCTCTGCTTCGACGCTCACAACATCATTGAGCCAGTCGTCAAAAGGCTTGACGACTTGTCCGGCGACGTGTTCAGCGTCCCAGGCGAGCCAATAGATGTATTCCATTTTGTTGTCAGTAGCAATCGCACCGAGGCCGATTTTGAACTTGCGCTCAAAGGCGACGATGGTCTTGGGCAGGATTGCGAGCGTGGCCTTTTCTCCGTTGGTGTGCTCAACGATCACGCTCATAGAAGCAGCCATCAGCTGGTCGCCTTGGTGATTGCGCCACTCACTGGCCAGGTCACGTTTGCCTGAAGAAGGGCTCCGACTTTTCCATCAAGTGGTGTCCATTCCGTCACGAGGCAGGTGAAGGTGTAGGAAGGGTTGACCGATGACGTTGCACTGTTCAATGGCTTCACCGAAATTGAAGTTGTCGTGCCGATCAATGGGAAGATCGTTGCTTCAACGCTTGAGTTGGCGAAATCCTGCTGGAAGGAAAGGGTGATGCTGTGATCGCCTAGTCCTGAGATGCGAGTCTTCGAGGTGGATCCAAATGCGGTCGTGTCAACATCGGCGAATTTCTCGTCGATCTTGATCGTGTCAATGTGGTTTGTCAGATCAACAGAGTTGATGACAATGGATGGGTTTGTTATTACGGTAACGGCCATTAGCCATCTCCTTTGGTTTCGGTGGCCGACTTGGCCTTGGCTGAACTGGAACTTTCATTTGGGACGAGATGTCCTGCTTCGATGAGGGCGTCAATGTTGCAACCTGCAAGGTCGTTGTCACTAACGGTCGAACCAAGAGAAGCGGGAACGAATATGTCTGAATTCACTGTGTAGGCCATGAATCTCCTATGCGTGGACGGTGACGTTGAATGGGCAAGACAAATAAACGACGCCTGATTGGTCAATGTTTACCGGTGCTGGCGGGCCTGCTTTGTCAACGTAGGTGGTTGAGACGACTCCCCCAAGTGTCGGGTCTGCTTCGATTGCAGCTCGAATTGAGTTGGTGCCACTCTGAGACATGTAATCCTCAAGAAGGCTGATGCCTGCTCGATCGCTGGCTCGAGATACCACGACGAACACGGTGAAGGTGTGGGTCACGTTGCCGTTAGCAAATGCTCCGTGATATTCAACCGTGTCGATTGAGACCATGGCCACTGGTGGCGTGAACGAGTCTGGCAGATAGGGAAAAGTCTGAAGGCCAGAGATGGTCTTGAGGGACGTTTCAAGAGCTGCGGCGATCGTCGAAACACTCGGGGTGCTCATGCGATGAGAACAGGTTCTTCTCGATAAGGCGTGAGAAGAAGTTCTGCGGTCGGGTGAAGTGCATTCTTCATGCGAACGATGCCAGTCTCAGCGAACGGCGTTGCGCCAAATGGCGTGTCGTCAGCGCGGAAGAGCGAAATGGATTGGACGATGGCCGCCTTGACAACCTGTGGAGGAATTGCGGCCCAACCCCATTTGGCGGTGATCTGAACAAGCGCTTGAACGTAAGGTTTCGGATAGGAGACGCCACCCCAGACGGGAAAGAAGAGAGATTGAATTGCTCGTATTTTTGTGACGGGCCAACCTTCAAGACCTTGCATGATGTTGTTGATTGGCTCAGTTTGATAATCAGATGCGCTCCAAGTGAGACCAAATGTGCCATCACCGGCGGGGTCGGTTTTGACAATCAACCCCACGGTCGTTGAAATGTCATCGGTTTCACAGAGCCAGGGATCGTTTGAAACAAACTTTCGAGTTGAGACAGTTGAGTCTTGCCAAAAGCGACGGTTGCAGCGGGCTTCAATAAGTCGAGACGCTGCGTCAATGGCCAGCGAAATGCGGTCATCGTTCGTGGTGTCAGTAATGTTCAATGCCGATTTCACGTCAGCGAGGGTGCATAGACCGTGGGTAATGCTGTAGGCCATCTCAATCCTCTCGGGTGTGGTAACGAATAGCAGTCCATGGGTTCCCCATGACCTGATGATGTGGAAAAAAGTCAGGGCGAAAATCCATGCGTCGACAAACGACGGGAAGACTCAGTTGGTCTTGGTACGTCCATTGGTCAATCTCGTCGGCCCAGGCGTCCATGACATCGGCGACTTGCTCGGTATTGCGTCTTGCCAGGGTTCCACAGGCGAAGAGCCCCCAATTTTTAGGGTGTCCTTCATCGCGATAGGAATTGACCTGGTCTTGAATCGGTAGGTCTCTGTATTTTTCCATCGTCAAGGAAGCCTCAGCTTCTTCGTAGATGCAATTTCGCCACGGGTGGTCATAGAGAGCAAAGCCACTGTCGCCAATGGCGTCAACTGCTTCAATCGCAAATGACGACGTTGCTATCTCGTGGCTTGCGTCAATCCAGATGGTGTATTCGTAATTTTCTAGGTACTCATGCGGAAAGAGTTTGAACTTCTTGGCGTCATCCCTTGGATGTTTGTGAGATTTCTTGACGACCCGAACGTCCCAAAACTCAGACTCAATCTCAACATCACTAAAAGCGATGAAGTCAACATCAGCGATCTCAGGGTGCGCTTTTAGTTCGTCGTAGCCGCCACACACTGCGGTGTAGACCGCAATGCTCACTTTTGGTTCTGGAAGTAACGCTTTTCAAAGAGCTTCTGATCTGCTTTAGAGTTCTTCTCTCCAAGGGCGTAAATCTCGTCGGTGGGCGTATGGCCGTTGATCGGGTGGATGTGCTCGACCTGGCTTCCAAGAGCTGCTTGAAAAATGCCTCGTTGCTTGGCCACGGTGACAATTTCGTCATCCACGCACCAGTGCGAGTAGCCCTCATGGCAGACGACCCCAGGAGCGTCCCAGGATGCCCCCTGTTCGACGCAATACGTCCTGCGTACCATCGGGTGCGTAGCGTGTTCTCCGCGCGTTACACGAGGATTGAGCAGGTCATTGGTTCCGATGACGTCGGCGTTGTAGCGGCGGGCCACGTCTTGAGCGTGATCGAGCCAACCTGGTCGGAATCTGACGTCATCGCCACAGAGCAGGATCCACGGGGAGGCCTTTTCAGGTTGGGTGGTCATGGTGGCGCTGAATGCGTAGTTGATCTTTTGAGCGAAGGTGTGAGCGTCGGGAGACGAGAGAACGACTCCCCCATTTTCCAAGACCGCCTTGGTCTCGCTTTCGTCTCCGTCCTCAACGACGAAGTAGGCCGTAGCCAGTCCGGTTGAGGCTCGTAGTGACTCCATGAGTGGTGCCACGTTTTGGGGACGATTGAGAACAGGGATCAGAACATCGACCCTCTCCGTTGCTGGCGGCGCAATGAAACTCGTCCAGAAATCATCTTCGGCCAACCAAAGATGTTTGTAATGCGTCGTGCGAATTCCCGTGTGAACAAATAGAGGAATGTCAAGCGATTGTGTCCGGACAAAGAATGAAATGTCTTCACCCATTTTCGTGCCGTTGGGATCGGGGACTGGTTCAAACCAGTTTTCTCCGTACTCATCTTGAACCCTTTCAAGAGACGTCCGGTGAATCAGAAGCATCGCTGCGCCAGTGGCTCCGGTCTTGACCAAAGAGTTGACGGGATAGTGAGCGCGTCCGGTAAACCGAGAGTGGCCATCCTCGTGCTTTAGCCATTCAAGCAATGTCGGCTGGGGGAAACATTTGAAACCGTTGAATCCGTCTGGCATCGATTCGCGTTGAGCAAAGGCTAAGCCACCAATGATCGGGCGTTCGTCTTTGTCGGCGCAGCTGAGAAGGGCGTCAAGCGTGTGAGGCTCAAAGCCCATATCCGCATCGACCATGAAAAGCCATTCGCAGTCAGTGGCGAGAAACTTTTTGACAAGATCATTTCGACCAGCGGGGATACCGTTGGTGCCACATTTGACCATCGCCCAGGAGCGAAGTCGACGAGGGCCAGACAGGTCATGGCCAATCAGGTCAAGAAGACTCTTGTGGAACGAAGCGGTGACCTCGTTGGGGTGAAGGTAGCCAAGAAGAACGTCCGAGTGCTTAGCCACGCTTGACCGTCCTTCGCTCAGCGGGAGCGGCTGACGTCTGTTCAATAACCGGAACGCTTCGACGAGGGAAGTTCGGCGATGGCGGATCTTCAGAAAAGAAATTGGGACGAGCTTTGACCAACGGATCATCTGCGGCCCAGGGCTCACCCTCTTCGAGTCGAATGGGAAGTCCCTGGTCGTCAATCAACGCACAAGTGGCGCAGGCATAGACAATCTTGATGGGGGGCATGTGGGCTCCTTTGTGTGGGCTGGTGGGCAGGGCGGAAGAGATCCCTCGGCTGGAACGAACCCACAATCAAGTGAGCGCCCAACGAACCAACCGAGGAAAGCGTTGGCTGGGCAAGCCGAGAAGGTTTAGGGGAAAAGGGTGACGTGAAGTGAGGGCAGGCCCGAAGGCCCACCCCCACCAAACATCGGGTGTTGATTACTAACCGACTGTGATGATTCGGAAACCATTCACGTTGGCAGCGTCCATACCGTGACGAGCGAAGGCGAACCATCCGCGTTGTCCGGAAGGACGGCCAGTGCTTTGATCGAACAAGTTGTTGATAAGTTCGATTTCCATACCGGCTCGTTGTGCGATCACGAAGTTGGAGAAGTCTCCGACAACTGCGATCGACGTGGTTGTTGCGGTTGCGCCAGTGAAGGCAGGTGCGTAGTCACTTGTGATGACTGGACGTCCTGTCAGCTGGTCGGTACCGTCAGCGAGCATGTTGACCGTGAAGTCAGACAGCGCGTTGCCGTTACCGAATGCGCGAACCTGCGACATTGCCGTTGGGGACATGACCCATGATGCATTGGCACGGAAGCGCTGTGGCAATGAGGCCCAAGCCTTCCGGATGTCAACGGCACCTAGCGAGCCAGCGGTAGCAGTCGTGACGTGCGCAGGCGCGGTGAGCGTTGCGTTCATACGAGTAAAGATACCGTAAGGCTGCGAGGAACCAGTTCCAACGACAGTCGTTGAAGCAAGTTGGTCAATGTAACCCTGAGCAAGCAAGTTGCCCATCTCGTCGGCGAAACCTGGGTAGTCCTGTCCGATTTCGATTGAGTAAGGAATAAATCCTCGGCTCGAATAGACAGTGATACTTGGCTGCGCCAGCGTTGCAGCGTCGTCAGAGACAGCGGACGCTTCAGCGTCGTAACTCCAAGACATTCCAGCGGACGAAACACCCTTCCAGGTGTTAGTGGTGACAGTGACGACTCGGGAGATGTCCACGATTGGGGCGTTGACCGCACCGCTCGTCAGGATGATTGTAGGGTCAATCAAAATTGGGACACCATAGCCACCGGCTGACGAAGTTCCTTCGTTGGCAGCACGGAACTCGTTGAGTGCGTGAACCTCTTCAGGAGTGTAAGCAGGCTTGTCTTGCGTGACTGACTTTTGGAAACCACTGCGGTAGGCGTCAGATTCCGTGACGAGAAGGCGTCGAGCAATGCTCGAACCATCACACATGTCGCCAGTTGAACGAAGAAGTTTTTCTACGTTGTCAAGTTGGTGAGATGCGAGTTTCTTGCCGTGGATTTCGAGTGCCTCTAAAGCGCGGTCACGAAGTTCGCCACGGCTGGCGCTACGAATATCGCCTTCCAATGGGTTGGACTTCTTGAGCACGTTAGGAGCGTCGTATCCGACTGTTTCCGTGGTGGATGAGGCTCGGACTTCTGCGACCTTTGCGGCGCGAAGTTCCATGGCGCTGAGCTCTTCTGAGCGTGCGTCAAATTCCTCGATTGCGACTGAGAGACGAAGGTCGTCCTCAGCTGAGATGTTTTCGACGTCTGCGAGGGCGTCGATCTCATCTCGAAGTGCGACTACGACTGAACGTAGTTCTTCTTGGGTAGCCATTTTCATGACTCCTTTCGAGTAGAGGAACGCAGGGCGAGTGCCTTGCGTTGGTTTTTTGAACGAGGTGAGTGACCAGCGGTCGGCTCATCTTCACTACTTGCGGCGGCTGACGAGACGTCAGTGCCAGATGCAAAGGCGCGAGCGATTTCGCCACGAACCTCTGGGTCGGTAAGCGCAGTGAGAACTTCTCGGCTGCGTACCGATACATTTGTGTTCTCGTAGGCGGGGAAAACTACTGGCCCCAACTCTGCGAGAGCGACTTCGTTGATCGTTCTTGAAGCAACGTGGTCTTGACCAACGCTCCAATCGTCCTTGATAACGC
>Ga0194055_10001885_pt1 | contig 16867 bp, 40 predicted proteins | sample SepL449m_MetaG_FD_155482 | JGI IMG/M metagenome (GOLD analysis project Ga0194055, IMG submission 155482) | Anoxic zone freshwater microbial communities from boreal shield lake in IISD Experimental Lakes Area, Ontario, Canada - Sep2016-L442-9m | ecosystem: Environmental > Aquatic > Freshwater >...
GTATCCCCCCTTACATACTGTCAGAATGTCGGTTTGGGGGGGATAATAGTCTGAATCAAGTAAAATTATTTTTGGGAAAAAAAATGACCTTTTTGGTATATTTATAATAAACAAAAATTAATATGGCAAAAATAGTAAGATTAACAGAACAAGATTTAGCTCGTTTAGTTCAACGAGTAATTAAAGAACAAGAAGGTAAGGCTGAAAAACAAACTTCTGAATATGATTATTGGAATAAACTAATTGTACCTATATTAACAAAAGAAGGATTCAAATTGGTTGATGAAACTAAAATACTTGGTGGACAAAAATGTCTATATGCTTGTTGTAAATATTTTGCATATCCTAACCATAGTTCAGGTGTAAATTTATTCTTGGATTGTGGAAATGACACATCAAGAAATCCATGGAAATTAACAGTTTATTATCAAGGTAATAAAGGAGTGAAATCTTTTGATGTTGCATCTAATTCACAACAAGCCGCTGGAAAGGCAGTTGATTATGCGTTAGCTCTTAAAAACAAATTATATCCTTCAAAGAATGAACCAGGACCTGGAAATCTTCTTGCAACTGGAAACATATAAAATATTTTAAACAAAATACAAATAAGACCCTCTTCATAAACGAAGGGGGTTTTTTATTTAAAAATTTTCTGAAAAAAATTACTATTTATAATAAACAAAAAATATGAACAGAAGTTATAGCAAAATCAGACACATACAGGAATCTAATAATAGATTAGAGAAAAGATTGTTGGGGGAACAGGAATCTGACCCAAAACAAAATTATCTATCAAAAGGTTATGTTGACGTAACTGATGGATTTAAGAAAAAAACTAACCCTTTACAGATTCCCGATGGAACTTACAAATGTGATGGTATGGGATATAGTTTTAATATCATAACCAATGATGGTAAAGATACAGGTTATGTTGTTACCATGATGTTTGGAGTGAGAGGAATGATTACAGGTCCACTTACTGTATCAAATAATGGTACTAACGTGAGTGTAGATTTTGGAGACTTTAATAAAATTGCAGAATCTATATTGTATAATGAAAAATTAAATCAGGTTAAAGTTAAAAGATAATAATAATTTCTAAAACAAGACCCTCTTCAATTCAGAAGGGGGTTTTTTCATTTAAAAATTTTTGGAAAAAATTAATCTTTTTTTGAATATTTATTTTATATGAAAAAAATCATTACCTTTGGAGAATCTGAACTAATTAATATGATAAAAACTATTGTTGAGCAAGTTAATCAGGATTTGAACCAATACGATGAAAATGATTTTGTTGATGTTTTTATTTCTTTATTTAGAAATTGGATTGGTAATAAATTGGGTGAGGAAGTTAAGAGATATCCTTTTTCTTATTTGTTAAACAAATTTGGACAAGAGTTTTTGGAACAAACTTTTGGTGATAAATATGAGAAATATTTTGGTAATAATAGAAACATTTCGTTTCGTAATATATATGATATATCAAAAATCGGAAGACGCTTGATTGAAATTGGGGCTTATGTTCTTCCATCATTAAGACAAGAGAAAAAGTTTACTGAACGATTTGGAAAAATTATTTTGTTTATTATTGAATCGTTAGAACTCCCTAGTTTTGCAAGATTAGAATTAACTGAAGATAAACCATATGATGTTGTTGCGACTTTATATATTGATTATCCATCTTATTTAAAATCTGAAGAATCTTCAATAAGATTTAGTTATCATAATCCTATTCAAGCAAGACTTAAATCTCTACTTGAGAATTACTTGGGTGTTGAGTTTGGTAATCCTGTTCATGGAAAAATTAACTTAACTTTTAGTGTAAAACTTGAAAATGAAGATGAATGGGTTAAAAAAGTTTTAAACAAAGAAATCAAAAAGCACATTAAACAAATGCCAGATGGTAATTATGTACATTCAATAAGATTTGAACCAAAACTTGATAAATCTAATATGAAAATAGTATATAAAGAGAATTCTTCAAGACGAATGCTTCAACGTGAATTTAGAAAAAAAGTTGATGAATATCTTAAAGGATTGGGATATACCAAAATAGATGTTGAAAATGTTTAACCCATTAGAAAATGAAATTATAGATGATGATATCTCAATTTGGGATATCACATTAATGGATGGATTGGAAGATGAAGATTTTTCCTATGAAGAACCGACAATTGATGAATAATCCCATTTACTATAATGGGATTATTTTTTATATTGTATTAAAATAATATATGTTTAATCATCTTGTAAGATTTATTGTTGGATTATCTATTTTAACTGGTGTATACTTCTTTTCTCTTTGGTTATTTGTTGAATGGTATGATAAAATATTTTGGGTTGTATTTTTGGTTATGTCATATGTTGTTGGATATTCAATAGACAATCTATCTGAAAAAAATCATAAGAAAAATTATTAAATTACTATCCCACCCTATAATACTATAACCCCATCTCTAACAGGTGGGGTTTTTTATTTGTGGGAATTAGAAATATATTTCTCATTTTACAGAATAGTGGGGTTTTGTTTTACAGATTATTAAACAATTAGAAATATATTTCCAATTTAAGATCACCACTTCCTGATTTAAGTACACTATGTAACTTATTTAAGAACACGACCCCATCTTTTATTTTATCCTCCTATACTCAAAAAAAATTTTTTGGAAATTTTCAGAAAAATGTTGTATGTTTGTAAAAATCAAAAAGTATGGGATTATTCACTGAAAGAGAACCTGATAATGATGAAATTTTTTCTATCAAGGTTATAAAACGTAAACATGTTAGTCTGGGAACGACAATGAATATTTGGTTGATTCCGACAATGTGTTATTTATTACAAAAAAGTATGGGGATTGTTATTCCGAGTAGGGAATGGATTTGGTGGGTTGGTATTTTGATTACTATATCAATATGGTTAGGGATTAATTTTAAGATAGTTAAAAACAAATAATATGGAAATAATGGAATATCTTTTGGTTTCTCTTGTGATGGGGGTAATCAGTTATGTTATATGGAATAAAAAATAGTATATGGATAAACGAATATTCAAGAAGTGTAAGATGTTGGGGGCGTATTGGGAGATGAGTGTTCCATATGTTAAGTATCCAGATAAGTTTTATAATTTTTGTAAAGAACATATGGTTGAATTGGACAATGAGGGAACGATGTATAGTACGATATTCAATGATAGGAAGGAATTGGGTGGGGATAAAAAAATTCATATATATGAAAAAAATAATTGATAAACTTATAAATCATTCCATTAAGGGTGTGGATGTTTATCGGTATAAGAATGCCACATGGTTAATCTTTACGGATGAGGTGAGATGGGTTGTTGAATTGACTGATAATGGGACCTTATGGTATAACTATAAATTCTTCAACGATATATTCAAATATGTTTCAATGACGGTTGGGAAAGAAATGGAGGAGTATGTTATTCAGTGGGCCAATGATTTCTTCTATAAGGATTGTGCCCACCGTTCAATTGCATATCCTATGGATAAAGGAAGAAACGAAACCCCCAAGGTTCTTGAAGGAGGAATTAAAAAGGTTGAACATCACGGTAAAAATCATGGTGATGAGTTTGAATGGAATACTCGTGTTGTGATTGGTAAAGGTGTTAAGGAAGTATATGATTCAAGTGCAACACATAGACAGATGAGAGCACAGAATTTGATGGGGAGAATTATTAAGGAAGTCAAACCGAATCTTGTGGATGTTATTTTTGAACAACAAGAAAGATGTTACTATGACCCAAGATGTAATGCAAACAATACCATGTTGACTGATATTATTAAAGAGGGTGTTAAAGAGGTTAAACCTAATGTTGTATTCCACGGCATTGATAAAAGTAGTATGTCATATGTTCCGTGTAATGGAAACACTACTGATATTAATGTTATTGTTAATAATGGAATAAAGAATATCTATCCTGACCAAAATTCGGGAGATTATGATTGGTCTGATGAGTTTGACGCAAATAAGGTTATTGATGGTGGGGTTAAGGTGTGATGAATATCTACGTATTTTTATTTTTTCTCTCCTTATGAAATTTCAAATTTTTGTTCATTGTACTTTCCCAAGATTCTTTATCGCCAAGATTCCAAATCCAAGCCTGTTTGCCATTCTTAGAAATTATACCGATTCCTACTAAAACATGTTGGTCATCTATTCCTGACATCCTATAATAACTCCTTGTTAGGTCTCTAATCTCCGCCAATTCATTCGTCAAAATACCATTGTAATCAGTATTAATATAATACATCACCGCAATACCACTATACTCTTTATCTCTAATTTCTTTATCCAACACTTTATATGATTTTATTATAGGAAACTGTGGTAATATGATTCTATCAATAACCCTCTTAAAGTGATCTAACATAACGTAACTTTATTATAAATATATATTCCCCACCCTTTGTTGTGAGTATTTATATAGTATGGAAAAAGCATTTCAGAAGTTCCTTAAGAAGATGTTGTTAAAAAAGTATCCGTTTTATTTGGATGTTTATGTTGATGAAGGGGGAAGGTATAACCCTAATCAAAATATTTGTTATGAAATATTTCTTATTCTTTTTAATAAAGATTATGATATGTTGGGTAAAATTGATACTGATGAGGTTAAAGAATATATTAATAATCTTGCGAAATATATGGATATGAAAATTTGTGGGATTTATCATGAAGCTGTTAATGAGGAGGAGTGGGAGGAAATGAAATTGCGCATTAAAGATTAATCTTCACCCTTTGTTGTGGGGTTTTTTATTTAAGTGCACCACCTCATAGATTTAAGTGCACCACCTATTAATTTAAGAACATGACCTCACCCTTTAACTGGTGGGGTTTTTATTTGTATATAATGTGGTGGGAATTAATTCATCTTTTCGGTTGTTATGCGCCGACGGTTTCCGACTTCGTCGGTTATTTTCCTTCGTTTTCTGACCGCGTTTCCCGACCTTCGGTCGTATTTACATCCTATTAAATTATCCCCTCATTATGACCATCTAAACAAATGGGTCGGATTATATATTTATTATTATGAATTTACAAGAAAATTTAAATCGCATTAAACAAGTTATGGGTTTAATGGAAGAAAAGGTTAAATATGATAGAAATACTTTGACTGCAGCCAATCCTAAATCCCCACTGTATCATAGTTCTTCATATAAAAATCGTGATAATATATTGAAGAATGGATTGACACCTAAGCTTGGAACACATACATCAAATTACATTGGTAATAATTACAATGGGGAGGTTGAAACAATACCATTAATATGGGCAATGGCATTGGATGCCAATAATCTATTTGGTGCTTATGGTGGTGATGTATGGGAAATAGATTTAACGAAAGCAAATGTAAAATGGTATATTGACTTTATCCATCAAAATGACGTTGATAAGAAGGAGTTTTATGTCACTCCTGATTCAATCCCTCCATCAGCAATTAAACTTATTAAATCAGATGAACAATCCGATAATGATAAGGATGCTTATCTCAAAACTGGTGTGTGGCCTAATAGGGAACCAATTGAGGAACCAAAGATTGAAGAGCCAACTATATGGCAGAAATTACAAAAACAAATGGAATTAAATAACCCCACCACATAAAAAACAAATGGGTCGGATAATATATTTATAATAAAATAATTTATATGAGTAAAATAATAAGATTAACTGAATCTGATATGATTAGATTGGTTAAAAAAGTAATTACCGAACAAAGTGAGAAGGAAGATTTCCATAAAAAGCTTGAAGAGGTATTGGATTATGCTGGTGATAGAAGTGAAAGCGTATATATGGCATTATATAATAAACTAAATGATTGGATGGAAGAGGACAGATACAATGAACAATAGTAAGTGATTATTATGAAAAATTTAAATGAAGATTTGTCTCGTATAAAACAAATGATGGGACTTGGAAAACATCATTCAACAGATATTGACAAAGATTTTGATAAAGATGAGGAAAATAGATTCACATGTACAGATTGTGGTAATCCAGATTATAACATGTATATGGTTAATGATAATATATGGAAAGAATATGGCAATGAAAAAAATACTCTATGTAAATCCTGTTTGGAGAAAAGAATGGGTAGAGAATTAACTGCTGACGATTTTTCTCAACATAAAAACGCTCTCACAAACATACACAATCCTGAAGTGCAATCTTTATTTTAATATAACAAATAAAAAAACGAAGGGGTGTAAACCCCACTTAGGACCGGGACTGGTTATTATTCCCGTTGGGATATGAATTCGCTACTCATATCCCTTTTTTATTTATACCGATATTTATATTAAAATACAATATGAAACATTTATTAAATAACATGACGGAATCTGAAAAGAATTCAATCCGTGAGCAACATTCAGGTGGAATGAAAGTTATGACCAAGAATTTTGCCAAATTATTAAATTCTAAACTTGGTGATTCAAAACCATTGGTTGCTGAACAAGAACAACCAAAACAAGGGGTTGATAATAATTGGAATACTATAAAAAAAGGGTTGATGTCAACAAATCCAAAAGTGATTTCTTTTAAAAACCCACAAACAAATTTACCAACTCAATCATTAAATTGGGGTAATCATAAAAACTCAGGAGCCAACTGGGGATTAAGTATTATTAGTGATGATGGAATTAACCTTGCATTCACAACCAAAGACGAAATACAATATAAAATTTTCTTAAATACCATGAAACAATATGGTATTGAGGTTAAGGGTAATACACCTAGTGGAATAACTAAGGATTGGTCAGGAAGTGGGATTGTGATAGGTAATTTGGGACCTCAAAAAATTGTTTCTTTAACAACACAATTAATTAATTCTTTAACAACATCTGTCGTTAAATAAGACCGTACTTTTGATACTTCAAGAGATAAAAGAAATGCAATTGAAATGTATGAAATAGAAAAAAATTAACCCACCCCTTAAAGGTGGGTTTTTTGTTTGTATGAATATTTATAATAAAATAAGTTATATGGGTAAAATAATAAGATTAACTGAATCTGATTTGGTTAAATTGGTTAAACGGGTAATTGAAGAACAGGCTCCTGAATCTGTTTATGATTTTGATAAAGAAGAAAAACAAAGGTTAAGTCGGAGAAACAATAATAATACCCCTTCAATGCCTGAAAAGGAAAGACTTGGTCTTGAAAATATTAGAGATACAGTTATTCCTCAACTCAAAAAGATTTTTCACAATTTCAATAAAATTAATTGTGATGAACTTTCATCATTGGGATTATCTGGAGACTATAATCGTGGAGGTTATTTTAATGAAAAAACACCTGAATATGCAATAATTTATTGCAAATATTATAAAGGAAAAACAAGAAATGATATCCATAATATGATTAAAAATCATGAAATAAAAATTTCTTCATTGTAAAATAAGCTATATGAGTAAAATAATAAGATTAACTGAATCTGATTTGGTAAGATTGGTTAAACGTGTTCTTGCTGAAGAATCGGTTAATAAAAATAAAATGACCGAAGCCTGTTGGAAAGGTTATACTAAAGATGGAATGAAAACAATGTTTGGCAAGAAATATCCAAATTGCGTTAAAAAAGAATCCGTTGAAGAAGAAACTAATGAAGCTAAAAGTCGTGCACAACAAGCGGCAATTGCCATCAATATGAAGAAGAAGGGTATTAAACCCAAAAACGAATCTTTGTATGAAGATGAGTATGGATCGGTAGAAGAAACTGATTATGAATTTGATTCTTTGAATGAAGCAGAATATCAGGGTAGAAAGGTTCAACTTGGAAAGATTATGCAAGGAGATATTAAAAAGTTCAAGGTGTATGTTAAAAATGATAAGGGTAAGGTTGTTAAGGTTAACTTTGGGTTTGGTGGAAAATCTGCTCACGGTAAAAGAATGGTAATTAAAAAAAATAATCCTGAACGTAGAAGAAACTTTAGAGCTAGAATGAATTGTGATAATCCTGGACCAAGATGGAAGCCACGTTATTGGGCATGTCGCAGTTGGTAAATAATATTTTAATCCCACCCCTTAAGGTGGGTTTTTTATTTATGTGAATATTTATAGTGAAATGTAAATTACCATGGCAACAGCAAAAAAATCAATCACGGACAAAGTAACCGAGAAAGCGGGAGAAACTTTCAAATTTCCAGTAACATTTAAAGAATTCAGCAAAAACCCAGTAGTTGGAACCATGTTTTTGGTTATTATTGGGATTTCCGCATTATATGTGGATATTCGTTCAACATTCAACAAGCAAATTGATGGTCAAGGATCAAAGATTGAAAAAATGGAAGTTAAGGTTGATATGTTAACTGATGCGGTTCGTAGAGCGGATAGCGCATTATCTTCAACAACAACAAAGATTAATACATTGGAACAACTTGGAGCAATTCAAAAACTTAAATAATGAAAAAACTTATTTATATATTTTTTCTTTTATCTCTCAATTCTTGTTCTAATCTTATTGGTCAGAAAAAAGATGATGAATTTAAAAAAGATCAAGAATTAATAATGTTAATGAATCAATTTTCAAAAACATCCGCAAAAAATGAGGTTGCTCAAGGAAAAGCAGATGATAAGACAAGTGAAATTGTTTCCGCAGCAGTTGAAACCATAACAACGCTGAAAGAAGAAAATAAGTTATTAAAACAAGAATTAAATGATGTTAAAAGTAAACTTGCTGATATGGTTAATGTTGATTCTGCTCCTGGATTCAACCTTCGCCCAATATCCAATAGTGAAAAAAATAGGTAATGATAGCGTTGTTATAATGACCACCGAACAAGGTAGAAAAATTAATGAACTATTTGACAAAAATGATAAGGAAATACTCAAACTTAAGGATTCTGTTGATTCCTTGAAAATAAAATATATATTCTCAACAAAAATAATTGATTCATTAAGAATTATTAGAGATACCATCAAATTGAAAAATGATAGCATCATATATAAGAATGATAGTTTATTTAAACTTTATTCAGATATGAAATTCAAAAGAGATACAAATCTTATAATATACCGTAATGCCGAACTTAGATTTAATAAAACAACAAAATTGTGGGGGAAAATTAACATCGCATATTTTGTTGTAATGGTTACACTTATTACTATACTCAGATCCCACCAATAATAAGGTGGGTTTTTTATTTATAAGATATTTATTATTATGGCAAATGTAATTAAATGTGGTACAACAGTATCTGACGGAGCAATTAAACGAAACAATTTTGTTATTGGTGTAAATACTTCTGTGGATTATGGTCCAACATCTGTAAGTACTTATTGGAATACAATTGTTCCTCCTTCTGGAGGTTATACAGTATATGCTCAAAAATCCGTTAACGGACCAAGTATTAGGGTTGCCCAAAACGATTCTGAATTAATAACGATTGCAACACAATATGGTGCAACAGGTATGACAACGGTATATGATGCGTTAAGTTATTTTAATGGTGTATTTGCTAATTTGGTGACCAATATAGATTATCCAAATATTGTTACAAGTGGATTAACTTCAATGTTTGATGCCGGATTTATTCCTTCCTATCCAAGAACGGGAACAACATGGAATGATCTAAGTGGGAATAATTTTAATGGAACATTAACAAATGGACCTGTTTACAATTCTGGAAATGGTGGAAGTATATTTACTGATGGAACTAATCAACGGATATCAATAAATGCAAGTTCTTCGGGTTTGGATACAGGTAGTTATACTTTTTCTGTTTGGTTTAAAAATGACGATTATTCTGAAGTTAAATATCCTTTAAATAGGGGTAGAGATGGAAACGGAAATGGGTGGAGTTTGCTATTACAGGTTTCTACAGGAGGAACAGCCGGATCTGGTGTTGTTACTACGGTACCAACAACTGTTTCATCAGCAGCAAATGGTACAACAACATTATCACTAAATACTTGGTACTACATTACTGGTGTTTGGGATGCAGGTTCATCAATTAAAATTTATGTAAATGGGACTCTTGAAGGAACATCAACAACATCTGGTACAACTTTAAGAAGTTCAACAGTTGGATGGCAAATAGGTAGTATAACTACAACAAATTTTACAAGTGGATATAATGCTATTATGCAAGTATATAATCGTGTCCTGTCAGATGCGGAAATCCTACAAAACTATAATGCAATGGCATCTAGATTTGCTTAAATCTAATTTATAAAACAATACAACTATGTCACACTTAAACAGAGAATTTATGATTTTTAATACATCGGAACTTAATCAAATTGACTTTACGCAAGTATGTGAAACATCAATAGACACAGTTCGTAAATCAATAGATGAAACTAAAACATTTGTTAAATGGGACGGTCATTCAATACCATCATCTGTGGATGCTTTAACAACCAAAGAAGGTCCATACACATATAGTCAAATATTATCAATATTGGCAACAAAAGAATGGAAGAGTATTAATCCCATTATATTTGGATTATAATAACCCACCCATTAAGGTGGGGTTTTTATTTATTCAGATATTTATAATAAAAATACAACATGAAACATTTATTAAATAACTTAACGGAACAAGAAAAAACTTCAATCCGTGAACAACATACAGGTGGAATGAAGGTGATGACTGAGAATTTCTCAAAATTAACTAATTCTAAACTTGGAGATGTTAAAACTATAAATGAACAAATGGATGTATCTTCAGATTCTGAACATTATAAAAGAAGAAGAAGAGAAGTGACAATTCCTTTTAATGAGTTATCAATGTTGGGACAATTCGCAAGAAATTACTGTAGAGATAAAGAAGGATTACCTGATTGTCAAGAAGTTAGAGACATTTTCTATAAACATAATTTGAATATGTAATTAACCTCACCATCTAACCAAACATATTAATAATCCCACCAATAATAAGGTGGGTTTTTTTATTTCAAAATATTTTCTTATCTTTGTGTTATGGAATTATTGGATAAGATTGACAAATTAAAAAGTTTGGTTATTGAATATAATAATTCCGTTAGTTATTATGGGAAGAAGTATTGTAGATTGGGTATTGGTGGTAGAGATTATTTGTATGAGATTGTGAATGGTTCATTATTGGTATGTTCTTTTCCTTCAATTGTGGATTCTTATATTCGTCTTCGTAATATTCAGAAAGATGAAATTTTTTTAAAATTATTATGATAGTAAAATTAATATTTCAGTTGGTAATAGTAGGAATTATTCCTTTGGGATTATTATGGATTGTAATTAAAATATTAGATAAAAATAAATAAGTTATGAGTAAGACAGCAATGGAACTGGCTTTGGCTAGAATTGAATTAATGAAAGACATTAGACCTGATAGCATTCATTGGGAGATGTTTAAGCAAAATTATCTTGAAATGGAAAAGAAACAGACAATTAATGCTTATGAAAATGGTTATGACTCACATAATGATATTATTTATTCTAATGGCGAAGAATATTATAACAAAAGTTATAACCAACATAGTGAATTACCTAAAGAGGACAAAACATTTAAGAGAAAATCACAATGGACAGAAGTAGATAATATGACTAAACGATTAAAATAAATAATATATGGAAACTTGGGAAGAAATATACGAACAATATCATATGGACGAATATCCAGTATTTGGTGGACCTTTTACCAGTGCTTTAACCTTTAAGGAATGGTTGGAGGTATGGTATAACCCACCTGTTCGTAAGGAATTAGAATTATCTGATACAAGTAAATAAATTTTATTTTGTATTATAAATGTAGTATCTTTATGCCTCAAATTTAAAAATCAAAATTATGAACAAAAAATTAGTATTATTTCATTTATCAGTAATTGCATTTTTAGTATTTGGATTTTATTTTAATGGTCAAGGACCTGAAAATACAATTCAATCAATCAATAGCTTGTTTTTAGTTATGATTGGAATTTCTTATACGATATCATTGTTCAGTAATTGGGATATTATGATTGGAAGAAACAAGACCCACACAAGTAATGTTGATTAGATTAATATGAAGATATTTCATAAACTTTTTGATTCACATCAGGTTAAAATTGGTCCAACGGTTATTTCATCTTATCGGAATCAGATTGGCCGCATATTTTTTTATCCTAGTGAATGCAATTCATTTATTGATGATTATTCTTGTGTTGGGATATATGATAATGGTGATATTTCAATACCAAATGATATTGGCAAGTTATTGGATTATACATGCCAACATGATGAATTTATTCCATATTGTGTTGGCATATGGAATGTTGAGGTTTGGAATAAAGGGAATAATAGGTTGGCAATATCTCAATTAAATGGTGACGTTAATCTTGTTAATATTGAATTATGACCCCAATGATTTTAACCTGATTGATTTATTGAGATAATTATAAAAATTATTATGAAAGCCCCACCTCTTTAACTGGTGGGGGTTTTTGTTTATATGGGTATTTATATTATGGATAATGAGAAAATAAAAAGTTCGGTTGAAAAATATATTGATGCTATAATAGTTCCAAAATTTTCTGATATTATAGAATTTTCTGTTGAAAATAAATCTTATGAGTATTCCGATTATTTGTTAATAAAGATTACTTTTTTAATGGATGGTACGGAACAGGAAGTAGAAGAGGAGATTGAAGAAAGTATTTTGGATATGTTTACAATGTTTTCATTTGATAAAAATGTAAAACCTCTTTTAACATTTAAAACATTATAATATGAGATACGTAATAACAAAAAATCAGTTCCATAAGGTTGTTTATAAGATTTTGGACGATATGATTGAGGAAGGTGGTGTTAAAAGAGAAGAAAATCCATATTCTGGTGGTGCTTATAGAATTCATATATTTAACGGTGATGATGAAGAAATTATAGTGTATTTTTATTATCCTCCAGGTGAAGATGATGATGGAAACCCTCACGATGGACATGGGTCTCTCCAAGTTAATTGGATTATTGATAATAAAATTAGTAAAATATTCTCCATTAGACAAAGCAAAACATTGGATATTATTGCTGATTGGGTTTCAGATAAATTTAATGTTGATATTGATGAGGTTGTAATATACCCAAAGAAATAATTTTGTTTATTATTAAACGGTAAAATGTAATTTATGAGTAAAGTAGAAATTGCCTATAAAAATTATCTAAATAAACCTCGTCCTTTATATATTGATAGCAATGGTGGAGAAGTCCTTTATATCCCACTTAGAAAGGATTTGCCGACACTTGAAAGTTTTATTGATAAAGTCCTTACCGATGACGAATTTAACCAAGAATGGGGAGATAATTGCACCAGAGAGTTAACCACAGAAGAGAGAAATGTGTTTATTAAATCTAATTCAGATAACATTCCAAAAAGAATAATTATTGATTGAAATAAATAATTGGATATTTATAATAAATGAAAATATTATGGCAACATTAAATTTTATGGTAGCATATGATGAAACATTATCAGGCGTGGTGGATTTGGTACCATCATTAACAATATATGCTCAAGATCTCTTATTATGTGATACTTGTATTAATGAAACTGAATCATGTTATGCTTGTTTAAATTTACAACAACAAGTATTTTATGATGAAGCGTTAACATCTCCTGTCGCCGATGGGTATTATAAAACAATATATTCAGATTCTCTGGATGCCACATGGTATATTGTTGGTGGATACCCACAAAGCGGTGGATTCTATAATCCAATACCTCAGTAAATAATATAATAGGATTCTCATTATAAATTTTCTATATTTATAATATGAGAAAAATAATAAGTTTAACTGAGTCGCAACTATCTGAATTATCAAACGCTAAGCAAAGTGGTATGGGGTATCATACCGTAACCGTAACATTAAAGAATGGAAATTCTTTAACTAAAAAAACTGTGCTAAATGGTAAATTTTTGGTTATTGAAGAAGATGAGATAATTTCTTCTAAAGAAATTAGAAGTGTTAAGGTGGTAAAATGATTATATTATTTTTTAACACTATTTATAAGAAAACAAAATTATGGAACAAGTTAATTTTCATATTAATAATAATTCAGGATTAAGTCTTCTTGTTATGAATAATCAAGCAGGTAATATTGGAGGATGTGATAACGGAGGAACATTTGATTATGTATTTGATTCTTCCTTCACAAATAATACAAATGCAATCAGATTTTACGATCCGGCAACACCAGACAATTTTATAGATGTTGCAGGTGCTTCTTGGTCAGCAGGAGGTGTAGGATTCGATCCAGGATTTCAATCGTTTTTTAAAATTGCCGCTAATGGTAATTACAATGGAGTTCCTTTTAACGCAACTAAAAATGGTTGGATTGAATTGGAACCTTGGAACCTTATGGCAAATGGAGGTAATGTAACAATTAATTTTACAGTTGCATAAATTAATACTATTTATTATAAATTAATATAAAATATGAATAAGAGTTATAGTAAAATTAGACACATCCAAGAAACAAATATAAGATTGGATGAACAAAGAAATCCGTTTTCAGGAGAAGACCTTAAAAATTTATACTCAAGTTTGAGTGATGATGAAGAGGTATCTTTATCCGATGATACCGGAACTCTTTTTGGAAGAAAAGTTTCTAAAAAAGAATATCTTGAAGAAATGTTAACCAAAGCAATTCGTGAAAAAAATTGGAGTAAAGTTAATCACGCGTTATTATATTTAAAAGCAAAAATGTAAAAATAATGAACCTCTCCATTGGGAGTTCCAATGGACCGACACACTAGTGTTTCAGTTAATCCCTCACCCAAAAGGTGGGGGTTTTTTAATTTATAGTATATTTATATTCTATATATAATATAAATAAATGAATCAACATATGATGGAAATATTTGGGAGTGTATTAGTGGCGTTAATTACGGCATTACTTGGGCCAATCGCATTAATTTGGATTAAGAAAAAATTGTCAAAACCAAAAGATGAGTTAAAAATAGAACTTAATGAGATTGAAAAAATAAATTCCGAAATGGAAGATATGTTAGAACATTTAGAATGTGATAGAGTATGGGTGACACAAATACATAATGGTGGTCATTTTTTACATTCAAACAAATCAATGCAGAAATTTTCCGTTGTGTATGAAGTAGATGCTGCAGGAGTTTCTCCTGTGTCAAGAACATTCACCAATATTCCAATATCATTATATTCAAGATTTTTTATTGAGATAATGAGAGTTAAATATATTGGGATTTGTAATTACGATGACGAAACTGTTGCGACTTATGGATTAAAATCTGGTGCTGAAGCAACTGGTGCTAAAGCATCGTACATTTCAGGATTATTTGATTTTGGAACAGGTAAACTTATGGGATGTATTGGAATTGATTTTATGGAACCAAAACATATTGATGATGATAAAACAGAATATTTTAGAGTAAAATCCGAAAGATTAGCAGGTTATTTATCAAATTATAATAAATTTTAATTATCATTCATTATTATGAAAATTCTTATAACCGAAAATCAAATGGAATCCATTGCGGTAAACTTTCTTTTAGATAAGTTAAATGATATGGATTTTAATTTGATGAAGAATAAAGATTTTTCTTTTTTTCCAAAAGGAACCATTTCTGTTGAAAATGGAATTGAGTCTGATTGGATGCCACGAAAAGGGTATTCAATATTGGTCGGTCATTCTTTATGGAGGAGTATTCGTGACATGTTTGGGTTTGATGAAGATGAAACTAAAGATATTTTTATTAAAGCATTTAATGAAAAGGGAATAAATAAAATTTATGAAGTTACTACCATAGATTTTCCTAAATTTTAATATGAGAAATATTATCAAAAAAATATTAAAAGAAATAAGGGATGCTCCCGATTGGGTTGAAAAATTTCACAATCTTTCAACAGAAGAAAGAATAGAGTTTATTGAAAAAAAGAAAAAATATATTGAAAAATTAATTCCAAGAATTATAGAGCTTTTTGAAGAAAAATATGGTGATTATATAGATAGGGTTGAAGTTGGAGAAAAAGGTGTTCATTATGGTTCTGAAAATTATTCAACTAAAGAGGTTTTATTAAAATTTTATTTTAATTATGTTGATGATAATGTTGCAGAAACAACTCATGACTTAAAAGTACAAGTTATAAAAGATATAAAAAACTTTTTCAACATTGATTTAGAATATTATGGAGTTCCATTAGATTTGGAATTTTATATAAAAACTCCAAAAGGTTGGAAAAAAATGTAATATGGAACAAGAAGTTAATATATTAAAAAAATTATTGAATAATAAAATATTCTTATCTCATTTTCCATTAATTAGATATGTTCATGTGAATCAATACGGTAAAGATAACATTGGTGTTGTTTTTAACTTTACAGATGGATTTGTTTACAACGATTATAAAGATTTTAAAGAAGAATCAAGAGAGTTAATTTATCAACTTGCAAAATATGCCGGTATAAGTCCCAGATTTATTTCAATTTATCCACAATAATATATTTTTTTATTTTAATTTTTTTTTGTTACATTTGTGTAATGGAAAAGAAAATAACAATTGATAATGAAGTTTATTTGGTTACTGACGACCAAATGATTCAAATTGATGAAGAGTTAGTATTTGAAATTAAAACCGATAATATTGATTCGGTCTACATTATCGGTATGTTTGATGATTTATTAGGAACTCCAATTAAAAAAGTATGGAAAATACTTGACCATGTTAGCCAAGAGTATGAACTCGGTGTATCTGAATGAACTTCTTAAAACCTCCTAATAATAAGGAGGTTTTTTATTTGACATATTAAATTATTTAACTTACTATTTGTATAAATTATAAAATAATGAGCAAAGTAAAAATTTCAACACACAGAGGGGATATGATTTGTGAACTCTATGATAAGGAGACACCAATCACCGTTAACAA
>Ga0194055_10001888_pt1 | contig 16854 bp, 14 predicted proteins | sample SepL449m_MetaG_FD_155482 | JGI IMG/M metagenome (GOLD analysis project Ga0194055, IMG submission 155482) | Anoxic zone freshwater microbial communities from boreal shield lake in IISD Experimental Lakes Area, Ontario, Canada - Sep2016-L442-9m | ecosystem: Environmental > Aquatic > Freshwater >...
CTTGATAAATGCGCCCTTTCCTTGTGCGGCCTGGGTGGTCTGATCGCCGGGCTGCGCACTGGCAGAACTGACAGCAAACAAACCGGTGATTGCAACGGCACCGAGTGCGCCGGCTGCGATAAGGGTGCGGATCTTGTTGGATTTCATGGTTGACCTCTTTGTGTTCTTCTGGGGGAGTCTCGATGGACAACCCGTCGAGACCCTCATACCTTGGCGAACCCACCTGTAGTGATGACCAACGTACCCTTGAGATCGGCTGGAACATTCGTTCTCAAGCCGATCTCAAGGTTCTCTTGAGGTTCGGAACAGGCCCGACAGGCAGGCTCTCTTCATGACAACGACTCCCAAGGTTCTCGTGGTCGATGACGAAGAGAACATTTCATTTCTGGTGGCATCGGCCCTAAAGCTGGACGGCTGCGAAGTCCGGGTTGCCGCAACTGGTCGAGATGCAGTGGATGCGGTGGAGAAGTTCGCACCCGATGCGATCGTGCTTGATGTCATGTTGCCTGACTTTGATGGTTTTGAAGTTTTACGCCGGATCCGAAACGCAGGGTGCGAAGCACCAGTCCTTTTTCTCACTGCTCGTGATGACACCAATGACAAAGTTCACGGCCTGATGGCCGGCGGCGATGACTACATCGTAAAACCGTTCGTCCTTGAGGAGTTGGTGGCTCGCGTCCAGGTCCAATTACGCCGACGCGGCAGCTCACCGCTTTCGTCTCGCATCCAAATTCATGACTTAGTTATTGATAACGAAGCGCATCGCGTATGGCGCGCCGAAACAGAGGTCTTTCTTTCGGCTACCGAATACCGCTTGCTCTTTTGCCTAGCGTCGAACGCCGGTCGAGCGGTTACACGAGCACAAATCCTTGATCATGTTTGGCAGTATGACTTCGACGGAGAGTCATCAATTATCGAATCGTTTATGTCGAACTTGCGTAAGAAGGTCGACAATGTTGACCCGAAACTTATTCATACGGTCCGCGGCATCGGCTACAGCATCCGGGAACCGTAATGAGCCTTCGGTCTCGATTGATTGCAGCGTTTGTAGGCGTGTTTTTTTTGCTTGGTGTGAGCAGTGTCGTAGTGACTCTCCTTCAACGTTCGTATCTCATGGGTCAAGTGGATCAGCAACTGACGAACCTGACCCCTGCGGCGGGTGCGGTGATCTCGCGTTTGGCGAACAACGCCGCGCGCCCCAGTTCCCAGAGTGCACTTCAGAGCGAGTTTTCCGAGTTCTACATTGGTCGCGTTGCGCTTGATGGGCGCATGCAGACATTCGTTGCGCCCGTAAGTGATCCCGAATTGGTGCCTGAACTTCCAACGGTGCCCGTTTATGGAACTCCATTAACGGTTCGAACGTCTGGCGGTTCGGTGAACAGAGTTCGGATTATTGAGACGCGACTGAATGATGGCTCCATCAGCATTTTCGGTGTTTCGATGAGTGCCACCGAAGCCGCAATTCGTCGGCTGATCATCACCGAAGGAATCGCATCGCTCATCGTGCTGAGCGTTATGGGTCTCGTGGTGTTCTGGGTTGTTCGTCTTGGCATTCGACCAATCCGTCGCATGACCGAGGCGGCCGATGCCATCTCCGCCGGTTCTATTGACACACGTGTCGACGTGCCCTCGGATGGAACAGAAGCCGCTCGTTTAGGTCATGCACTCAACACGATGATTGATACGACGCAGGCCACAGAAACTCGATTACGCCAGTTTGTTTCCGATGCGTCGCATGAATTACGAACACCGCTGACCACATTGCGCGGGTACACCGCTCTTTACGAAGCGGGTGGGTTCGAACGCAAAGAAGATCTCGATGACGCAATGCGGCGGATGGGCAAAGAAGCCGCCCGCATGGGACGCATCGTTGACGACCTCCTACTTCTGGCCAAACTCGATGAAAACGGTGCGCCAACTCCGGAGCCAGTGGAGTTAGGCGGTGTTTTACGTGATCTCGCATCGGATATCACTGTTGTGCAGCCAGGTCGCCCAGTTTCTGTTGAGTGTCCCGAAACAGTGGTCGCACTCATCGATCGCGATCACGTCATGCAGGTGATCACTGCATTCACCACAAATGCGCTCCGTTACACCGATACCTCTGCCGAAATCATTCTGAGGGCGTCGATGAACAATGGTCGAGCTCGGGTCGAAGTATCCGACCGAGGGCCAGGCATTGTCGAAGCAGATTTGCCTCGACTTTTCGATCGGTTCTACCGGGCCGACTCGGGAAGATCGCGTGCTGCCGGCGGCAACGGACTCGGTCTTGCGATTGTGGCTTCGATCATCAGCAGCAATCACGGAACCTACGGAGTGAATTCAGTTGTGGGGCTCGGTTCCACGTTTTGGTTTGAGTTACCGACGGCGTCAAACCCCTGAGGGATCGAGTCGTCTCGGGCTACCGTCCAATCATCTGCTTTCGCTGTCTTCCTGATGATTGAGGTCGCACCATGTCGGTCACTGAACATACTGCGGCACATCAGCACGCAGTCACGATGGATCTGCCGTTCGATAATGAACAGGACTTCGTTGATGCGCAGCGGGGATTCCTCGCTGCGCTTGACGACACGCTGATTGAGGCAACCGACGGACGCGTCGTATGGGACCTCGGCCCATACGGCGACACATCTGGCGACGCTCCTGCAACAGTGAACCCAAGTTTGTGGCGCCAAGCCCAACTCAATCTCATCCACGGGTTGTTCGAAGTTGTCCCTGGTATTTATCAAGTGCGCGGTCTTGATATTTCCAGCATGACGATGGTGGAAGGCGAGAAGGGTGTGATCGTTATTGATCCGCTCGTTTCCTGTGAAACCGCTGCTGCCGCACTTGCGTTGTATCGGTCCGTGCGGGGCGATCGACCTGTAATCGCGCTCATTTATACGCATAGTCACGTTGACCACTTCGGTGGTGCTGGGGGAGTGGTTCCCAACGGTGACCCTGGTGATATTCCCATTGTCGCGCCCGAACATTTCCTCGAACACGCGGTCAGTGAAAATCTGCAGGCTGGCACGGCGATGAGTCGCCGTGCCACCTATATGTACGGAACGCTTCTGCCACGCGGTCCAGAAGGTCAGATGACGTGTGGTCTAGGCCCGTTGCCATCCTCAGGGACACTTTCGTTGCTGCCACCAACGATTGACATCACACATACTGGTCAAGAACTTGTACTCGACGGCGTTCGTATCGTCTTCCAAATGACGCCCGGCACCGAGGCGCCCGCGGAAATGAACTTCTACTTCCCCGACTTTCGCGCGTTGTGCATGGCCGAAAACGCAACACACAATTTGCACAACGTCGTGACACTTCGTGGAGCGCTTGTACGTGATGCGCATGCGTGGGCAGGTTTCATCGATGAAAGCATTGCGATGTTCGCTGCAGACAGTGATGTTTCATTTGCATCGCATCATTGGCCCACATGGGGAACAGACAACATTGTCGACTACCTCTCAAAGCAGCGCGATCTCTACGCCTACCTAAACGATCAAACGCTTCGCTATCTCAATCGCGGTTTTACCGGTTCAGAAATTGCGGAGATGATTGAACTTCCGCCCACGCTCGCGTCGTCGTGGCATTGCCGGGGCTATTACGGATCAGTAAGCCACAACGTGAAGGCCGTTTATCAGCGCTACATGGGATGGTTCGATGGAAACCCGGCGCACCTGTGGCCGCACCCACCCGAAGAAGTGGCCGTTCGATATGTCGAGTTCATGGGTGGTGCCGATTCGGTGCTGACGAAGGCAGAACTGTCTTACGAAGACGGTGACTATCGATGGGTCGCTGAAGTTGTGAACCATGTTGTGTTCGCCGACCCTTCAAATATGAAAGCTCGCGAACTGCTGGCTCGTACTTATACGCAGATGGGCTTCGCGCAAGAGAACGCAACGTGGCGAAATTTCTTCCTCACCGGTGCCCAAGAGTTGTTGGGAACCGAAGTTGTTGGCCCCACTGGACAGAATGCACTCGCACTTATGGCGCATATTTCTGTCACGCAGGTGTTTGATGCGATCGCGATTCGTATCGATGGCATCAAGGCAGCTGAGTATCAGTTCGCGATTAATTGGACGATTGCCGAGACAGGCGAACGTCATTTGCTCCGTCTTGAGAATGGGGTGCTGTCGAACGCTGCGAATCGACATTCTGATGACGCGGTGTTGTCGGTGACTGTTCCGCGTTCACAACTACTTCTGCTTGTCATCGGGTTAGTGACACTCGAGGCGTTAGTTGACCAGGGCATCGCAACTGCTGAAGGCGACCTTGGCAGGCTTGACTCGATTCGAACATTGCTCGATCCGCCCGATCCGAAGTTCTCGATTGTGCTGCCCTGATCGGCTGGGCGTTATTCCGTAGCGATCTCGAAAACAACTAGTGAGTGGCGTCGATCATCACGGTTGTCATGGCGAACTGTTCGTCGCCGATTGCTGTCCAGCGATGTTTCGTTCCTCGTTGGATCACAACATCACCGGGCCCGAGTTCGGTCTGCACCCCATCGGGTAGTTCGAGCAACACGCGTCCGCGCAACACGACATCGACATCGACGGTCGGTGTGGCATGCCAACCTTCTTCGCTGGGCGGCGCGGGAGTGAGTTCAATAAGGCGGAACCACAAGCCACCAGCCGGAGGAACAAGCGACCACGGTCCATCAGGGTCGCCGCCCTGGTCGACTGATTGCAGCGGGCCGCCGGTATGCCATAGGTCGGTGATCGTTGTCGTCGGCGAGGACACCGCATCGGTAGCGCCACCATCGACAACTGGGGGACTGGTAACGACACGACGATCGGAAGCACCACCGTCAACAACGGGCGAACCAGTAACCACGCGACGAATTGGCTTCTCACCCACAGTCGCGGGCTTGACGTTGACGATGTCGGCGCTCGCGTTGACATCTGGGCGAAGCATCGCAACGAAATAGGTCCAACCGTGTTCATCGGCCGGCCGCCATCGATGCAAGGTCCCGCGCTGAATCACAAACTCGCCTGGACCGATGATGCGTTCTCCGTCTTCAAGTCCCATCACTACGGAACCCTCGAGCACAACCATGAGATCAAGCGTGTCGGTGGCGTGCATGCCGGGAGTAGTGGCATCGTCACCAGCAACGCGTAGCCAGGTGGTGTCGGGATGGGCGCCCTGAGGAATCCCAGGCATGCGAATGACACGAGCGCTGGCGCCGCCCGGTGGTGGTTCAAGTGCGAACCCGGAATTGGCCTTGTCGGGAGAGTCGGAAATCGAAAGCAGCGGCCCGTCAATCCACAACACTTCGCTAACCGCAACGGTGTCGGTCTCGATGGTGTTGGGAGCAGCACCCTCTTCAGTAATGACATGACGCCCAGTGTCATCAATGCCCGTGACTACCCGCCGCACGAAGGTTTGACTCATTGCGTGATCGTAGGCCTGAGCCGACATTGAACGCCGAGGTTGTGGAAGGATATTCGTGTTGATCAAAAGTGATCAGGGGGGAACAATGCGTTACAAGTCTTCTTTGCGTTTCTTGCTCGGGGTTGTTGCAGTCGTGGTGCTTGGCGCCACCGCCGCAGCGTGCTCATCGTCAAAGGGTTCGTCGTCGACGGCCACCACAGTGTTTTCAAGTCCCGTTGCTGAAGTGACGATTAAGGGACCAATAACTGGGGGCAAGGGATTCGTTGTTCTTGCGCCAACGCCACCACAAGATGGTCAACAACCAACGGTGTTTGATCTCAAGACGGTGGGCTACCAAGAAGACGAGTACTTCTTATCGGGCAACGCAACCGCGTACACGAGTGATGCGGCACTGACCGCTGACGGAATGTGGACCACGCGCGCTGCGGGGACCGCGCCGTATGCCTCGCGAGTAGTGGTTCGTCGCCCTAGCGATCCGAAGAAGTTCAACGGCACAGTCATTGTTGAATGGCTCAATGTCACCGCTGGTCTCGATACCGCTCCGGACTGGACCTACATGGCGCCGGAAATCATTCGATCGGGATTCGCCTGGGTTGGAGTTTCCGCTCAGCGAGTTGGCATTGAAGGTGGCGGCATGTCGTTGGGTGTCGATCGCGTTCTGAAGTCATTCGACCCTGCGCGCTATTCCTCACTCTCACATCCTGGCGATAACTACTCCTATGACATCTTCAGCCAAGCTGGCGCCGCCGTACGTCGCAATGCATCAACGTTGCTTGGGGATCTGAAGGTCAAGAACGTCATCGGAATGGGTGAATCCCAGTCAGCGAGTCGACTCACCACCTACGTCGATGCAGTCGCACCGACAGCCAAAGTTTTTGACGGCTATTTCATTCACAGTCGAAGTGGAAATGCTGCGCAACTCTCTGTCGATCCATTGCCGGCGATGACTCCGCCGCTTGGAACAACGATTCGAACTGATCTCGGTAAACCAGTGTTGACCTTCAGCTCCGAGACAGACGTTGCTGGTGCAAAGGGTTATAACAAATCACGTCAGCCCGATACCGACACGTTCCGCGGCTGGGAAGCCACCGGAACCGCACACGCTGATTACTACGACCTCGGTGGCGGCGGTTTTGACACGGGTGACGGCAAGAACGACATCACCTATTTCAATTCGATGCTCGCTCCGCCGAAGAGTGTGTATGACAACCTCATCACCTGTGCTGACGGAATCAACACAGGGCCGCATACTTACATTCTTCGCGCTGCATTGCGCGACCTCAATCTTTGGATCACGAAGAATCAGGTACCGGTTTCGCAACCACAACTCGAGGTCGATGCTGCGGGCACCGGTTACAACGTCGATGAACTTGGAATTGCGAAGGGTGGTATCCGAACGCCTCACGTTGATGTTCCCGTTGGCGTGTTGACCGGATTAGGTCAGAAAGGCAACGCCTTTTGCTCGTTATTCGGTGGCACGGCTCCATTGACCTCGGCCGCACTCACCACGAAGTATGGGACTCACGATGCTTTCGTCACCAAGTTCAGCGAAGCAACCAAGAAGGCCGCTACCGCTGGGGCCATTCTCAATGACGATGTCGACCATCTGATCGCTGCAGCCAAGGCTTCGAAGGTTCTGCAGTAATCAGCGGTTTCGGCGGCCCCAACGAAAGTGACGCAAATGCGAACATGGCAACGATTGGGTGCTCTGCTGGCAGTCACGTTCTTGGGGGTAGGGCTCGTGGCCTGTTCTTCGAAGAGTTCGTCATCGACGAAAGGTCCCAAAGTGATTGCACCGTCGCCTCCATCGCGTGATTCGGTCACGGTGCCAACCGTTGTTCCTGCAACGGGTGGTCGCGGTCAAGCGTTTATTGCTGCTGCCAGCGGCGACCTTGCTGCAGCCGGTTACGAACAGTCGGAGTTCTATATAAGTGGGACAGCGACTGCGTACCAGTCGGCTAACGCGTTAACGGTTGATGGAAATTGGAACGTTGAACCAGCGACAACCGCTGCGTACAAGACCCGTGCCATCGTTCGTCGCCCGACCGACCCAGCCAAGTTCAACGGAAACGTGATTGTTGAGTGGTTGAATGTTTCCGGTGGTCTCGACGCCGCGCCGGACTGGACCTACACACACGTCGAACTCATTCGCGAGGGCTACGCGTGGGTTGGCCTGTCGGCACAGGTGGTTGGCATCGATGGCGGGCCATCAATGGGTCTCGTCGCTGGGTACACGTTGAAAGCTGCTGATCCCGGCCGTTACGGATCGCTTGTGCATCCTGGCGATCAGTACTCCTATGACATGTACACGCAAACCGGTGCGGCTGCCTGGTTCGCGAACGACGTTCTGCTCGGCGGCCTGAAGCCCGAGCGAGTCATTTCTATTGGCGAGTCGCAATCTGCATTCCGACTCACGACCTATGTCAATGCGGTCGGCCCCAAGACTGATATTTGGGACGGTTATCTCATCCACAGTCGGGGCAACGCGGGTGCGGCGCTCAATGTCGATGTGAAGATGCCCGCCGATCAGCGCATCCGAACTGATCTCAAGGTTCCCGTTCTGCAGTTCCTTTCCGAAACCGATATGTTGGGCAAGGGACTCAACTTCATCGGCGCTCGCCAACCCGATACCGACATGATCCGATCATGGGAAGTTGCGGGCACCGCGCATGCCGATGCCTACAACTTGGGCATTGGTGACACCGACAACGGCGACGGTGCTGGAGACGCAGCCTTGTTCCAAGCAATGCTCACTCCGCCGGCTTCGATTTACGGCGGATTATTGGCGTGCTCGACACCCATCAACGCCGGACCGCATACCTACGTCTTGCGATCGGCATTGAACTCGCTCGATCACTGGATTCGTACTGGCGAAGCTCCCGAGTCGCGCCCGTTGCTGGATGTCAGCAGCGGCGCATTTGCACTCGACGCGAAGGGCAATGCCGCTGGTGGTATCCGAACGCCTCAGGTCGATGTTCCCGTTGCAACCTTGTCGGGACTTGGTCAAACCGGTTCCGCATTCTGTGGGTTGTTCGGCACAACGGTGGGTGCCCCGCCAGCAGCCTTTGCATCATGGGCACTTCCGAACGGTCGTGCGGCATTCGACGCAGCATGGATTGCAGCGCTTGATGACGCGGTTGCCAAGGGCAACATCCTCGAAGCCGATGCTGTTCAGCTGCGCACCGTCGTCAAGAACGCCAAATTGCCGTCTTGAGCACCACCATCCTTCGAGACGGTCTGTTCTTCGGTGAAGGCCCTCGGTGGCACGAAGGTCGCCTTTGGTATTCCGACTTTTACGACCACGCCGTGCATTCCATCGGCCTTGACGGCAACGACGAACGCATTGTCGAAGTGGAATCGCAGCCATCTGGTCTCGGCTGGCTTCCTAATGGCGACTTACTCATCACGTCGATGCTCGACCGCAAGCTCATGCGATGGGACGGGTCGTCGCTGACCGTGCACGTCGACCTCGGCAATCACTTCACCTGGCATGCCAATGATCTACTTGTCGATCATCAAGGGCGCGCCTATATCGGCAACTTCGGATTCGACTACGAAGTGTTCCTCGATGAGCAGGGGATTGAAGGGCTGTTCGCCGACCCCGATTCGCTCACAACTGTGATGTGTCGCGTTGATCCCGACGGCACCATCAACGTTGCAACCGATGGTTTGATCTTTCCGAACGGCATGGTGGTCACGCCCGACGGCAAAACAATGATCGTGGCCGAAACACTCGCGCTTCGCCTCACCGCGTTCGACATTGGCGCCGATGGTTCACTTTCGAACCAACGGGTGTGGGCTGATCTTTCCGCCGAGATGGCCGCGCCCGACGGTATTTGTCTCGATGCCGAAGGCGCGGTGTGGATCGCGAATGCACTTGCACCTCGACTCATGCGTATCGGCGAAGGTGGCGTTGTTCTCGATGATGTCGAAACAACAATGAACACCTACGCGTGCATGCTTGGCGGGCCGGAAGGCAAACACCTGTTTGCAATGACCGCGCCCACTTCGGACTCGCGTCACGCGCCGCTCGCACGCAATGGCGCGATTGAAGTGGTGCAGGTCGCAGTTCCGCACGCGGGCCAGCCCTGAAGTTGTCGGCGACTTAGTCGCCAGGGATACAGACCCAGCCGCGACGCACGAGCTCGTCGGCGAGTAGTTCGTCGGGAAGCGCAGCAACCGCTTCGGCCTGACGATTTGCCGCCCGTTTTGCCGCGCGCTCAGTGGCATCGGATGACGAAGCAATAGCCCGCTCGGCTTGTTCGACATTGAGTTCGCCTTCGCCGGCGGCAAGCCGAGCAATGAGCTCGTCGGCTTCGCCTCGGCTGAACTTTCCGCCGGCCTGACGTTGCGTGAGCCCATAGATATGGCGTGCTTCACGGAACGATGAGTAACCCGCGCCTTCAAACAGGGCAAGGAGTTCCTCGACTTGTTTCGACGATGCTGGTGGGCCTGATTGCTGTCCGAATGCCATGGGTTGAGCCTCGCACGCGCTACTGACAGTGGGGGCGATGAGGGATTTCGCGGCATCTCGCATTACAATCATCTGGTCGATCCATTTCCGGAGCGGCGCCGCTGAACCGCTTCAGGCCCCAGCACCCCGCAACTCACACAGTTTCGGTCGTGCTCACCACTTGGCCCTTGCTTTCTCAGCGGACCTCAGTAGGAGACTTTTTATATGGCGCCACCACGCCCTCGTTCCAACCGTTCCTCTTCGGGCGCGCGTCCCCGACCACGTTCCGATCGACCCCGAAATGAAAAGCCGCTCGCCCCGCAAGCGGCCCTTCCGGCTTTAGCTCCCGACAATGGCTTCTTTGCCCTCGGTGTGCCCGAGACACTTTGTGGAGCACTTGCCCTTGAAGGCATCACCGATCCGTTCCCGATCCAGGTGTCGACGCTTCCCGACTCATTAAAGGGTCGCGACGTTCTCGGCCGTGGTCGTACTGGTTCAGGCAAGACCCTCGCATTCGGTCTTGCTGTGCTTACTCGTCTCTCGATGTTGCAGCTTGAGCGTCAACCGTTCCGCCCGCGTGCGCTCATCCTTGCGCCCACTCGTGAACTCGCACTGCAGATCGACGCAACGATCGCGCCGCTTGCTCGTCGCCTTGGACTTCGCACCACAACCATCTTCGGTGGCGTTGGTCAGAACCCTCAGGTCGATGCGCTTCGCAAGGGTGTCGATGTTGTTGTCGCTTGCCCCGGTCGCCTCGAAGATCTCATCAGCCAGAACTTCTGCAAGCTCGATCGCGTTGAAGTGTGTGTCCTTGATGAAGCCGATCACATGGCCGATCTCGGATTCCTTCCCGGCGTGAAGCGTTTGCTCGATCGCACTCCCGACGACGCGCAACATATGTTGTTCTCGGCAACGCTCGACAAGGGCGTCGACGTCATCGTCAAGCGCTACATGTCTGATCCGGTCACGCACAGCGTCGATTCTGAGCAGTCGCCGGTCAACACCATGACCCATCACGTGCTGCACGTAACGAACGATGATCGACTTCCTGTCATTATCGATCTTGCTGCTGCGCCTGGTCGCACAATTATTTTCACTCGTACGAAGCATCGCGCCAAGCAACTCACGCGTCAGTTGAACGCACATGGAGTTATTTCGGTCGAGATGCACGGAAATCTTTCGCAGAATGTCCGCACGCGAAATCTTGCGGCATTCTCCGACGGAACGGCAGCGGCCATGGTCGCTACCGATATTGCAGCGCGCGGAATTCACGTCGATGACATATCGCTCGTGATCCACGCCGATCCGCCCATGGAGCACAAGGCATATCTCCATCGTTCTGGACGCACAGCACGCGCCGGAAACGAAGGAGTCGTTGTCACGCTCGCGACGGAATCGCAACGCAAGGACACCGATCAACTCATGCGCAAGGCGGGTATTAAACCCACCGTGACGAAAGTGCGCCCTGATTCACCGCTACTGCAGGAAATTGCTCCCGGTCAGCGACTGAAGAAAAGCGCCTCTGAAGTGAAGGCAATGCTCGATGTTCCCGAACCGGCCAAGACGCCCGGTGGTCGTCCGAATTCGCGTAACCCGCGTTCGGCGACTCCGTCAGCGTCTGGTCGGCCGAAGCGTGGCGGCCCAAGCAGCGGACGCCGTGGTTCCGGTAGCGGTGCAAGTTCCGGCTCTGGTTCCGGTTCAAGTTCGCGATCTGGCTCAGGCGGTCGATCTTCCGGTGGTGCTGGTGGGTCAACCTCCGGTTCCCGTCAGGGATCAAGCCGTTCTGCCGGTCGACAGGGCGGACGCTCGCGTTAGGCGCGATGATTCCCACCATGAATTTCTTCGAAGCGAACATGAAACTCGGCGAAGCCGAGACCCTCGATATCGAAACAGCCGAACTTCTCATCCGAGTCGAAAACAGCGGCGATGTTCTCTACAACGAACTTGCGGCACGTTTGAATAACGAAGAGGCCGCCGAACTTCTTCGTAAGAACGGTCGCGAAGAAGTTGGTCATGCTCGTCGCATGATGAAGGTGATCTCACTCAAGACCGGCACCGAGTACGTGCCTTCGGCCGAGGTGCTCGAGAAGTTCGAAGTCGACCTTCCCGATTCGGTCGATGCTTCGGCATTACCGATGATTGTCGAGGGCGAACTCCAGGGAGACCTCGGCTACCAAAAGTGGGCCGCGCACGAAACCGATCCGGAAATCATCGAACTTCTGCTTCGCAACGGCCGTGAAGAAACCAAACACGCCGAGCGAATCAAGAAGGCAATAGAAATCTTGGCTTCGGCCGAGGCCGCGCAGTAGCGCACTAGCAACACACAACGTCGTCGCAGTACCTGCTCTAAATGGGGCAGAATCACATTCCACTTAGGGGAGGACATGACATGGCAATGACCATGATGCGTTTCAATTGCATTCAGCCAGGACTCGAGCCAAATGAGATGGCCGATCGATACAACGCCATGCTCGACATGGCTCAGGTTCTTGATGAACTTGGTGGCGGCATGGTGACGCTCGAAGAGCATCACGGCGCTGAAAATGGTTGGAGTTCCTCTCCGCTTACAATGGCGTCAGCAATTCTGAGCCGCACCAAGAACGTTTCTGTGTCTATTTCTGCACTCCTCGTCCCGTTGCACGATCCGTTGCGCATTGCCGAAGACATTGCCGTCATCGACCTCATGTCGAAGGGTCGCCTCACCGTCATTGGCGGTCTTGGCTATCGCCCGAGCGAATACGCAGCACATGGCAAGTCATGGGCCGATCGCGGAAAGATCATGGACGAATGTGTCGATGTCATGCTCAAGGCATGGACCGGCGAACCATTTGAATATCGCGGCACCACCGTGCAGGTCACGCCCCGCCCGTTCACGCAACCACACCCGATGTTCCTTCTTGGCGGAACCTCGAAGCCCGCAGCCCGTCGTGCCGCGCGCTTTGGACTTCCCATCATGTGGGCGGCCCCGGTTCCTGAGATCGAGGCCCACTATTACGAAAAGTGCGCCGAGTACGGCACGCAGGGTTTCGCTATGGCTCCGCCTGATGATTTTCACCATGTCTTTTTTGCCGAAGACGTCGATGCCGGATGGGCCGCTATGGGCGAGCACATCCTTCACGAGGCCACGACCTATTCCTCATGGCAGACCTCCGACATCAAGTCCTCGGCTCATTCGCATGCCAAGACCGTTGGCGAACTCCGTGAAGAGGGTCTGTACCAGGTTGTCTCTCCGGCCCAGGCAGTCGAAGAAGCGAAGGCTGCAGGCGATTTTGCTGTCTTCGCGATGCACCCACTTTGCGGCGGGATGCCGATTTCGGAAAGTTGGAAGCAGATCGATCTGCTTCGTAACGAAATCCTTCCCGCACTGGCCTAAGCGATTCCGGCGGCAGCGATGCCGCCGGAGTTGTACCTTTCAGGAACTGACACACCGATCTACCGGGGGAACTCACATGAGCACGAATAACTGGGGCCGTTGGGGCGCCGACGACGAGCGCGGAGCGCTCAATCATCTGACACCTGAGGTCATCAAAGCTGCTGCAGCTTCGATCACCACGGGCAAGGTCTACAGCCTTGGTATTCCGATTCAGGGCCAAGGTGTTCCGTTGCTCGATTACCGCGGAACCCCGATGCGTCTGACGCTGCAAGACGGTACCGACGACGGCATCTACGAAAGTTACGGTGCAAAAGAAGGAACAGGCGCACACGAAGACGTGCTCGTCATGGCCTCGCACACCACTTCACACATGGACGCTCTTATCCATGTGTACGAGGACTATAAGCATTACAACGGCGTTCCTTACGGCGAGATGCGTGCACTTGGTGGTGCGGGCAAACTAGGTATCGAAAAGGTCGACAGTTTCGCGGCACGCTCGGTCATTCTCGACATCGTGAAGTTGAAGGGTGCCGATAAGTGGCTTGAGCCCGGAACCATGATCATGGCTGCCGATCTTCAGGCTGCAGCCGCTGCGCAGGGTGTTGAAGTTCGCGCTGGCGACGTTGTGCTTATTCGTACCGGTCACCTCGATATGTGGTGGGCAAATAATGCCGCTGGCGAACCCGAAGGTTTCGCGCAGGCTGGTATTGGTTCCGACGCTGCCGAGTGGCTTGCGTCAATGGATGTCACTGCCGTTGGTTCTGACAATGCTGCTGTCGAAGTTATTCCGTTCGATAACAACGACTTCCTTATCGTGCACAAGATCCTTCTTGTGCAGGCTGGCATCTTCCTGCTTGAGCATCTCGATCTTCGTCAACCGTGTGAAGACGGCAACTACGAAGGCGTCATTGCCGTGTCACCGCTCAAGGTCACTGGTGCAACCGGCTCGCCGATCAATCCTGTGTTCATTTCCTAACGGTTTGTTTGTGCAACGGGCCCCGGCTTCAGTCGGGGCCCGTTTGCGTTTTGCGGTGCGCCGATGAACCGGGTATTCATTCCGTGAGTCAGAATGAATTCATGGCAATCACGACTGTGCTGTTTGATCTCGATGGAACGTTGATTGATAGCAGTCCAGGAATTCGTCGTTGTGTTGATGAGTCACTTGCGCATCACGGATTTCCCGCCATTACCGATGAACAGTTTTCTTCGTTCATAGGCCCTCCATTAACAACGGGATTTGGTTTCGTGAGTTCAGATGAAACGCTGATCGAGTCACTCATCACCGTGTATCGCGAGCACTACGGCGCCGGCGGAATGTACGAGTATTCGGTCTATGACGGAATTTCTGAACTGCTCGCCTGTTTGAATGACGCGGGTTTCCGTCTTGCGGTGGCTACTTCGAAACGCACTGGGTTTGCTCGACCAGTCGTTGATCATGCCGGCATCGGTTCGCAGTTCGAAATAGTGGTGGGCTCAGAACGTGACGGTGCTGGTGCCGAGAAACCAGTGGTGATGAGGTCAGTGTTTGAGCAGCTTGAGATTGACGACCCGACCACGGTGGTGATGATCGGGGACCGAGAACATGACGGTTATGGCGCAGCGGCACTCGGAACTCACTTCATTGGAGTGTTGTGGGGCTTCGGGGACCGCGAGGAATTGCTGGCTGCTGGCGCATCTCGAATTGCCGATCACCCAGCGGAGATCGAGGCATTCGTGGCTTCGATCTCCTGACAATTTGCGAGAACTGCTCTGCATAACCATGTGGGGCGGAGTCTGATGTGGGAGTGTGTCGCCCATGTCAAAGCGCACCCGAATCCTTTCTGTTCCGGCTCTCGTCGTCATAGTGGGCTCCCTTCTTCTGGCGGCTTGCGGAGGAAGTAGTAGTTCAAAGGCCGCAACGCCGGCGCCGATGCCGGCTCGATCGGGCACCTACGCAGTTGGTCACGACACCATTTCCATTCCTGACCCAGCAACCGGAAAAACGATCAGCGCCGACCTTTGGTATCCGGCAGCTTCGGGAGCGACGGGAACGGCCACTCGTTACTCACTTCTCCCGACCGCGTATTTCGATTCGAAAGTCGCAATTGAAAAGGCGCCAATCAACAATGCGGGTGCTTTCCCGTTCGTTGTGTATTCGCACGGAAGTGGCGGCCAGAGTTTCGTTGCATCTTTCCTGACTGAAGACATCGCCAGCCATGGCTATGTCGTGCTGTCAGCGAATCACGCAGGTAACACCGCAGCCGATCAATTGCTTGGAACCTCTGTGTCAGAGGATCAAAATGATTTCCTTCGGCCGAATGTTGTCGAAGCGGAAATCAATTGGGCCCTCGCTCAGTCGTCGGGTTCGGCCAGCGCATACCCAGTACTGAAGGGCGCCATTGATGAAAAGCGCATCGGTCTTGTGGGTCACAGTTACGGCGGCTACACCGCGCTCGCAACCGCTGGTGGCCACACCGGTCCTGCCGGAACAACCAAGCCCGATCCGCGAATCAAGGCTGTTGTCGGTCAGGCCCCGTATACCCGTCGACTTTCTGACTCTGAACTCGCCGGAATCAAGATTCCTGTGATGTTGATGGTCGGCACGAAAGACATCACCACGACGCTTGCCAAAGATTCGCAACGACCATTTGATCTCATCACCGGTCCTCCCGTAGTGCTTGTGGTCATGACCGACGCTGCCCATCAGTCGTTCACCGATGTATGCATGTACCTCGATGAAATTCCGAAGTTGCCTGCAGCGCCTGCAGCAGTTGCAGCCGCCATCCAGGTCCAGGCAAAAGAAGGATGCGGCGAAGGCTTCATGCCGTACGCCCGCGACCTCGAACTGGCATCAGGACTCACGGTCGCATTCCTCGATGAATTTGTTGCGGGCACACCCAATGCATCGTGGTTCTCGGGTAAAACCGCAACGATTAGCGCCCCCGACATCACCATTTCTGTCAAGCGATAGGTCAAACCGCTAAGAGCGACGCTTCACCATTTGAACGCCAACAGGTTTGGTAGGTTCGAAGCGTGAATCCAGTCGCTCTTGCAATTGCTGCGTTTATTACTGCGGCGATTGGAACTTTGGGTGGTTTGGGTGGAGCAATTCTTCTTGTTCCCATTCTTGTGTTGTCGGGAATGGAGGCGAAATACGCGGCGCCATTGGGTTTAGTTTCGGTTGCCGCCGGCTCGCTTGCCGCAGCGCCTCATCAACTCAAAGCCCAAGTTGTGAACCAGCGCCTTGGGGTCGCGACTGAGATTGCTGCTTCTTCTGCGGCCTTGATCGGAGCCCTTGTTTCTGGCCTTCTTGGTCATGCGTTGCTTTCTGTGCTGTTGGGTGTTGTCGCGTTAGTTGCTGCATTTGCTGGAGCGCGTCGTAAGGGCATCCGAAATCTTCCCGATCCAACGCTGTCTATCGCTGATGTTGGCGAAATCCCGGGAACGCTCGCCGGCGTCTATCCGTTGGGTGACGAATTCGTGCCGTATCGCGCCAATCGCTTGCCTCTTGGTTTGTTGGGAATGGGGATGGCTGGTCTGATCTCCGGTCTGTCAGGCGTTGGCGGCGGATGGGTCAAAACTCCAACCGCGTCAGAGATCATGCATGTCCCTGTAAAAGTTGCGGCAGCGACATCGACTTTCACTGTTGGTGTCACAGCAGCGGTGGGGTTATTGG
>Ga0194055_10001890_pt1 | contig 16852 bp, 15 predicted proteins | sample SepL449m_MetaG_FD_155482 | JGI IMG/M metagenome (GOLD analysis project Ga0194055, IMG submission 155482) | Anoxic zone freshwater microbial communities from boreal shield lake in IISD Experimental Lakes Area, Ontario, Canada - Sep2016-L442-9m | ecosystem: Environmental > Aquatic > Freshwater >...
CCAAACCTCAGCCTGACTTGGAGCAGAGACAATGAGCGCAGCACAATTCGTCGGCCGCGTTGGCGGAATGGCCGTTGCCCTGGGAATCGGGGTGGCGATCGCCCAGGGAACGGCGGTCGCAGGCGCAGATACCGACGGCGCCGACTCGTCGTCCCGCGCGTCCTCGTCCGCCGATGCCCATCGCGGCAGTGCCACGCCCAAGCGCGGTGCGGCGCAGGCCACCGCCGCCGAGCCGGCGGCTTCGACTGCGTCGACCCGGGTGAACAAAACCCCGGTTGCCCCGGACCTCGAGGTGTCAATCCCCGACCTGCCGGTGGCACTACCGGCAGCCGCTGCGATCACCGTCCCCGCCGCGGCTGCGCCTGCCGCGCCGGCGAACCCGCAGAAGGGACCGGTGTTCGCCCCGGTCGGCCCGGATCCGAAGGCCACCATCGAGACTGAGTACGGCACGCTGGGCAAGTGGATGATCAACAGGAAGGGTCAAGTCGCGGACTGGGTGGGCCTCCCGTATTGCAAGGACGGCACGTGCAAGACGCTGCAGGAGCCCATCAACGTGATCTTCACCGTCAAGGCGAAGAGCAAGCTGGATGCGGAGCGGACACTCAACTTCACCATGCGGAAGGCGGGTTTCCCGCCCTCGGTCTTCAGCAGCGTCGGTTACAAGGGAATTGTCGGTGATCAGACCTCCGGGCAGATGCCGAGGGGCGGCATCCTCGGATTGGGCGTCCTGGGTCCGGGAAACATCCAGGGCGGACTGCTGGGTGCCCTCGCCGGCGTCGGCCCGGCCTACCGGGATGACGCGTTCTGGAAGGCAAACACCCACCTGCGTACGTTCGGCGGAGTACAAGACAAGGACGGGGACTGGGTCTTCACCGCGTCGGTGAGCGAGGAATATCTCGCCAAGGACCCTGCCACCGGGAAGACGACCCACGCCTATGAGTCTTTCGACCAGGCGCGGACGAAACTTCTCGACGCCATGGTGAAGAAGGCAGGGGCAACCGACCAGGGAAAGGTCGAGATGTTCAACGCTTACCCCTGCTGCGCAGAAGCCGAGAAATACTCGACCGGCGATGCCGACGGGTTGGCACAAGTCATCGCGATCACCGGGATGACGAGCCTGGCCTGGCGCCCGCCGAACGTCGGCTGAGTTCAGCCGATCTTGCGGTCGCGGCTCTTTCGCCGCGAGGCCAGTTCGTCCTCGGGGGCGGCGATCGACTCGCCGCCGTCGGCCCGTTCGCCTGGGAAATCGGCGATCGCACCGGTCAGTTCGCGCATGGCGCCGCTGACCGCGATGCCGAACACTCCCTGGCCACCCTGCAGCAGGTCCACCACCTCTTCGGCGGAGGTGCACTCGTAAACGGTGGTGCCGTCGGAGAACAGCGTGATGTTGGCCAGATCCTGCACGCCGCGCTGACGCAGGTGGTCGACGGCCACCCGGATGTTGTGCAGCGAGATGCCGGTGTCGAGGAGACGCTTGACGATCTTGAGGACGAGGATGTCCTTGAACGAGTACAGCCGCTGGCTCCCGGAGCCGGCCGCGCCGCGGATCGATGGAACGACCAGCGACGTGCGGGCCCAGTAGTCGAGTTGGCGGTAGGTGATGCCGGCGATCTGGCAGGCGCTCGGCCCGCGGTAACCCACCAATTCATCCGGCACCGAATCGTCCGGGAAGAGCCCGCCCTGCACGGGCGCGCTGACCGCCGCGATGACCGGAGAGAAATCCAACTGTTCCTGACGTGGCTCGTCGCCCACGGTGTGTCCTCTCGCCGATCCGTCGCCCCGCCGACCGCGTCGTGCTCTCAAGTGGTCTGAGCATACGCCTTGCCGACCCGGGTTATTGGGTCCTCGCCGCAACCTTTAAGTCGTCTCCGAAGTATGGCCCCGCCAACCACGCCGGCCGACAACCGCGTGGCGTGTCGGGGCAGCCATGACCGAGATGAGACGGATCCGTTACCCCGGCCGAAGGTCGCCGGCGGGCGTCAGCCGGCCTTGAAGTCGTCCGGCGACACGCTGTCGAGGAACTCCTTGAACTTCTCGACCTCGTCCTCCCGCACGGCCCCGGCGGACTCCTCGTCGTTCTCGTCGGGAATGAGCAGACCGGCCGCATCGAGGACGGACTCTTCGACGTGGATCGGGACGCCCATGCGCAGCGCGATGGCCACCGAATCCGACGGCCGTGCAGACACCCGCACCTCATGGTCGAAGACCAGGTCGGCGTAGAACGTGCCTTCCTGAAGGTCGACGATGCGGACTTCCTTGAGTGAATGTCCAAGAGCACCAATGACATCCCGGAACAGATCGTGCGTCAGCGGACGGGCCGGCTCGACGCCCTGCTGCTCCAGGATGATCGCGTTCGCCTCGGTCTGACCGATCCAGATCGGCAGGTAGCGATCGCCGGTCGACTCGCGCAGGAGTAGAACGGGTTGGTTGGCGGGCTGCTCGACACGAATCCCGACCACGCGAACCTCAGCCATACACCGACCTCCGCCATCCCTGAAGCAGTCAGTGGGAAGTCTAGTCCAGTCCTCAGCGATCCAGAACGTCGCGCACGGCTGACTTGATCAGCGACGTGTGCAGGGTGATGGCCAGTGCGGCAACCTCGCGGGCCAGATCGTCGGCCCGGTCCCGCGCTCCGGTGCGATCCGCCTTGCCGACCGGCCCGGCGATCTGAGCGATGAGATCGGACTGCCGGTCCGCGGCGGACCGGAATGCGCGCAGGGGCCGCGGTTCCACGCCGTATTCAGCCAGCGCGGAAGCACACTGCGCGATCACCACGGAATGCTCGTCGAAGAAACCGCCCGGCCCGATCGAGATGATGCCGGCCCGGCACAGCGCGGTGATCAGATCATCGGCGACGCCCGACCGCGCGCGCAGATCCTCCCGGGTGAGCCGCACCGGCGTCGGACCGCCCACGCCGCCCGCGCGTCCGGCGTCGTGATCGTCGCCGACCGGGACCAGTCGCGGGGCCGGGTACGGCGATCCCGCAGTGGGCGCCCAGTCCGGTTGGGCGTCGAGTTGGGCCTTGATGACCTTCAGGGGCAGGTACTGGTCACGCTGGGCGGTGAGGATGAACCGCAGACGCGCACAGTCGAATGCGGTGAACCGGCGGTAGCCCGACGGGCTGCGCTCCGGCGTGACCAGACCCTCCGCTTCCAGAAAGCGGATCTTGGAGATCGTCACATCCGGGAAATCGAGCCGCAGGAGTTCGAGTACCGCTCCGATCGACATCCCCGCGGGTGCAGGACTTCCCGGGGCGGTCACGAGCTGCCGGTGCTACCCGGTCCGTCGGCTGGCTTGGGGCCGGTCAGGAACACCAGACGGAACTTACCGATCTGAACCTCGTCGCCGTTGGCAAGGGTCGCTGAATCCACCGGCTCCCGGTTGACGTAGGTGCCGTTGAGGCTGCCGACATCGACCACCTGGAACTCGCTGCCCTCCGACCGGAACTCGGCATGCCGGCGGCTCACGGTGACGTCGTCGAGAAAGATGTCGGAATCGGGATGGCGGCCCGCCGATGTCGTCGGCTGGTCGAGCAGGAAGCGCGAACCGGCGTTGGGCCCGCGTTTGACGACCAGCAACGCCGATCCCATGGGCAACCCCTCGACCCCGGACACCGACGTCTCACCCGAGGGACTCACCGGGGCTTCGAGGTCGTTGAGGAAGTCCGCCCGGAAGACCGAGGTCGTCTCCACGGTGACCTCGTCAGAGGTCTCGTCCTTCTCCGTCACCCGCTACTCCTCACTGGCTGCTTGACACGACCGTACCGGTACCCGGTCGCCGGTGTACCCCCCAACGCAGGATCACCCGATGGCTGGACCCTAACAACCCAATCCTCAGTCCACCGTGTCCCGGTAGGCATCCGGGTCGAGCAGGGTCCCGAGCCCCTGTTCGAGGCTTGGCCCGTCGGCGCGAAGCTCCAGCAGCCAGCCCTGTCCGTAGGGATCTGAGTTGATCAACTGGGGACTGGCCTCCAGATCGCCGTTGACCGCGACCACCGTCGCCGAAACGGGCGCGTACAGGTCGGAGACCGACTTGGTGGACTCCACCTCGCCGAAGGTATCGCCGGCAGTCACCTCGGTGCCGACGTCGGGCAGTTGCACGTACACGACATCACCGAGGGAAGACTGCGCGAAGTCGGTGATGCCGACCCGAACGGTGTCGTCGCCGGTGCGGCGGACCCACTCGTGCTCGGCGGTGTAGCGCAGGTCGGCGGGGATGTCGCTCACGATTCTCCTCGTTGCTGATGCACCAAGTGGCGCAGTTCGTTGCTGCTGCGCCGATGACGCAGGTGTCTCCTGGGACCGGCTGAGCGTATTGGCGGGGTTTCGGTTGCCGCAAGGCGGTGACGTCGAGACGATTGCCCGGTCATACCGCAGCGTTACGGCGGTCTCGTGGCATCTGGCGCACCACCAGACGAACCTGAAGCAGGTACAGCACCGCCGACCACAGGTACATGCCGGTACCCCAGATCACGAAGGCCCAGCCGCACGCGCCGACGGCACGATTCCATCCAAAATCGCACTGGCCCAACAGAATCAGCGGGAAGCCCACCATCAACGCGAAAGTGGCAGCCTTGCCGATGTAGGTGACCGGCAGCGCGGTCACACCCCGGCTCCGCACCACCGGCAGCGTCGCGGCAAGAACGGCGTCACGCCCGAGCAGAACCGCGACCAGCCACCACGGCACCACCCCGGCCAATGCCAACCCGAGCGGCACCGTGACCATGTAGATGCGGTCGACCAGTGGGTCGAGCAACTCCCCCAACCTCGAGGACTGGTTCGCCACCAGCCGCGCGATCTTGCCGTCGGCCCAGTCGGAGGTGCCGCTGAACATCAGGATCGCGGTGGCCCATCCGTAGGCATGCCGGGCCAGCAGCAGGTAGAGGAACACCGGAACCAGCACCAGCCTGATCGCGCTGAGGACGTTGGGAATCGTCAGAACCCGGCCATACATGAACAGAACCTATCGCGCGCCGGAGTCCGGCCTAGCGGAACACCCCGGGCAGACTCAGCGCCGAGAGCGTGTCATCGCGCATCGGGTTGTCGTGAACCATGTAGGTCCACGTCGACGTCGGTCGCGCCAGCTTGGAAAGGTCCAGTCCGGGTTCGTCTTCCAGCACGTTCGCCGTCTCGAAGGTCTGCTGCGAGGCCTCGATGGCGTCGGTGGCCAGATTGCCGAACGCATCCACGGCGAGCCGGTGGAACTCATCGAGCGGGTTCTGCCGGCCCAGCGCACGCAGGTGGATGCTCTCCCGGATATCCGAGAGATAGGCCAGGTGATCGGCCCAGCCGCGGTCGAGGTGGTACAGCATGATGCCCCGGCAGATGCGCTCGAGGTCGTCGCCTGAGACCTGTTCGGCGAGTTCGTCATAACGCTCCGGCGCCAGTTCGCTCAGTTCCTCCCGCGCGGCCGGTGTACTCAGCAGAGCGCTACGACGGTCGACGATGATGGCCCGCTGCTGGGCGATCAGCTGGTTGTAGCGCCAGGTGTTCGCGTGGACGTCGAGCAGGCGACCCTCCGCCACCCGTTGGGCGTGGTCGAGCAGGGCGTTGGCCTTGGCGCTGGTGATACGCCCGGTCTCATCGCACTCGGTGGGCAACTTCGGGTTCTCGAGATTGGCGATGACCACGTCGTCCTCCCAGCTGGAGAAGAACACCGACGAACCGGGGTCGCCCTGCCGGCCGGCGCGGCCGCGCAACTGGTTGTCCAGCCGCTCGGTGTTGTGCCGACCGGTGCCGACGACGTGCAGGCCGCCCAGATCTGCGACCTCAGCCTGGGCGCTGTCGCTGACTTCGGAACCGCCCAGCCGGATGTCGGTGCCGCGGCCGGCCATCTGGGTGGACACCGTGACGACACCGAGTTTGCCCGCTTCGGCGATGACCCGGGCCTCTTCCTCGTCGTTCTTGGCGTTGAGCACCACCGCCGGCACCCGGCGGCGCAGCAGTCGCTCGTGCAGATCCTCGGATTCGGCGACGTCCTGGGTGCCGACCAGGATGGGCTGCCCGGTGGCGTGCGTCTCGATGATGTGGTCGATGATCGCGTCGTTCTTGGCGGCGGCGGTGATGTAGACCCGGTCCGGCTCGTCGGTACGCACGGTGGGGGTGTTCGGCGGAATCGGTGAGACGCCGAGTTTGTAGAACTGACGCAGCTGCTCACCGGCAGCCAGGGCCGTGCCCGTCATCCCGCACACCGTGGGGTACCGGTTGATCAATGCCTGCACGGTGATGGTGTCGAGGACCTCACCGGTTTCGGTGGTCTCAATGCCCTCCTTCACCTCGACAGCGGCTTGCAGGCCGTCCGGCCACCGCTGCAGCGAGGCGATGCGCCCGCGGGAGGCGTTGATCAGCTGCACGGCACCGTCGCGCACGATGTAGTGCACGTCGCGCTGCAACAGGACGTGGGCGTGCAGGGCGACGTTGACCTCGGTCAGCGTGGTGCCGACGTGCTCCTCGGAGTACAGGTCGATGCCGCCGAGCGCCTTCTCGATCTTCTGGGCACCGGCTTCGGTCAGGTGGACGTTGCGGCTGTCGGAGTCGGTGGCGTAGTCCTGCCCCGCGGCCAGCTCCCCCACCAGCCGGACGATCTCCAGCTTCGGGGTCTCGCGGTGGGTGGTGCCGGCCAGCACCAGCGGGACCAGAGCTTCGTCGACGAGCACCGAGTCGGCCTCGTCGATGAGCGCCACGTCGGGGTTGGGCGACACCAGATCGTCGGCGTCGACGACGAGTTGGTCGCGCAATACGTCGAAACCGATCTCGTTGACCGAGGCGTAGGTCACGTTGCACCGGTAGGCCGCCCGGCGTTCCTCCCGGGTGGAGTCCGCGGTGATCCAGCCGACCGTGCACCCCATCGCCTCGATCACCGGCGCCATCCACTCGGCGTCGCGGCGGGCCAGGTAGTCGTTGATCGTGACCACGTGGACGGTGCGGCCGGCCAGCGCGTAGCCGGCGGCGGCGATCGCGCCGGACAGCGTCTTACCTTCACCGGTGGCCATCTCGATGACGTCGCCGGCCAGCATCCGCAGCGCACCGAGCAGCTGAACATCAAAGGGGCGCAACCCGATTGCCCGGTCGGCGGCTTCCCGGGCAATGGCCAGGAACTGCGGAACATCGGGCGAGTCGGCGAGGTCGTCGAGCCTCAGCAGGTGCGCGGCCTTCGCGAGTTGTTCGTCGTCGAGGCCCCTGGCCTTATCGTCGAATTCCCGGGATGCGTCCACCTCGACCATCGACTGGGCTTTGACCTTGTCGGTTGTCGCGCCGAGCATGCGCCAGAATCCGCGGCTGATTCGGCCCTGGCCGGATTCGCTGGATTTGGATGTCTTGGAGAAACTTCTCGCCACGGACCAACCGTACCGCCCGGCGGCTTCGGGACGCCTCAGGCCAGGTTCGACCGCCACGGCGGGGTGCCCCCCACCCCGATGCTGCAGTAGCTTTGCCGCAATACCGTCGGCAGGGAGGACATGGCGTGAAGCCCTACGAGTCGTCAATGGACTGGGCGCATGAACTCGTCCCCTCACTGATATGGATCCTGAGGGCCTGGGCGATCGCCGCCGTGGCGACCATGGTGGTGCTGTTCCTGCTGGCGCGGTTCACCGTCTGGGGTCGGCAGTACTGGCGCATCACCGGCGACTACTTCAAGGGCCGCGGGGCGGTGAAAGTCTGGGTCTGGTTGGGCGTCCTGTTGCTCTCGGTGATGATCTCGGTCCGGATCAACGTGCTTCTGAGCTTCTTCAGCAACGATCTCTACACCTCGTTGCAAGTGGCCTTCGAGGCCACCAGCGCGCATGAGGACGCCATGCGCAGCGACGCCATCCACGGCTTCTGGATCGCGCTCGGCATCTTCGGCATCCTGGCCACCATCTACATCACCCAGGTGATGCTCGACATCTACCTGACCCAGCGCTTCATCATCCGCTGGCGCACCTGGCTGACCGACCGACTCACCCGCGACTGGCTGGGCGACCACGCCTACTACCTCGGCCGGTTCACCGATAAGAACACCGACAACCCCGACCAGCGCATTCAGCAGGATGTCGATGTTTTCACCACCGGGGTCGGAGCCTCGTCGAACAGCCCGACGGTCGGAACCGGGTCGGTTCTGCTGTTCGGCGCCATCTCGTCGGTGTGCACCGTGTTCGCCTTCATCCCGATTCTGTGGGGGCTCTCCGGTCCGGTGACGCTTCTGGGCATCACGCTGGACCGAGCGCTGTTCTGGGTGGCGTTCGTCTACGTGTTCTTTGCAACCGTGGCTGCGTTCTGGATCGGCCGGCCCCTGATCCGGCTGAGTTTCCGGAACGAGATGACCAACGCCGCCTTCCGGTACGCCCTGGTCCGGTTGCGCGATGCCGCCGAGGCGGTCGGCTTCTACCGGGGCGAGGCCACCGAACGGGGCATTCTGCACACCCGGTTCATGGCCATCATCACCAACTACCGCGCCTTCGTGCGCCGCACCCTGGGGTTCACCGGATGGAATCTGGCGATGAGCCAGCTCCTCACCCCGCTGCCGCTGATCGTGCAGGCCCCGCGACTCTTCAAGGGCGAGATGGACTTCGGCGATGTCACGCAGTCATCGAGTGCGTTCTCCAACATCAGCGACTCGCTGTCGTTCTTCCGCAACGCCTACGATCAGTTCGCCGCCTACCGGGCCGCGATCATCCGTCTGCACGGCCTGGTCGAGGCCAACGAGAACGCCACGAAGATGCCGAGCGTCGAGACTGTGCCCAGCACGGACGGATCGTTGGAGCTCACCAGGGTCGAGGTACGCACCCCCACCGGCGGTCAGCTGGTGGATCCGCTGAGCCTACGGCTGTACCCGGGCGAAACCCTGGCGGTGACCGGCCGATCGGGCGCGGGCAAGACCACCCTGTTGCGCAGCCTCGCCCAGATGTGGCCGTACACCTCCGGGACCGTGCGCCGCCCGATGGAAGACCACGAAACGATGTTTCTGTCCCAGATGCCCTACGTGCCGCTCGGTGATCTGCGCACCGTGGTGTCCTATCCCGCCGCCGCCGGCCAGATCCCCGACGATGTTCTGGAACGGACGCTGCACAAGGTGGCGTTGACGCATCTGACCTCTCGGCTCAACGACGACGCCGACTGGGCCAAGGTGCTCTCTCCCGGCGAACAGCAACGAGTGGCTTTCGCCCGCATCCTGCTCACCGGGCCCAAGGTGGCGTTCCTCGACGAAGCGACCTCGGCCCTCGACGAGGGCCTGGAGTACGCGATGTACAACCTCGTTCGCACCGAACTGCCCAACACCATTCTGGTGAGCGTCAGCCACCGCCCCAGTGTCGACAGTTATCACGAACAGCACCTGAAGCTGCTCGGCGGCGGCGAGTGGCGACTGGACCGTGCCGAAGGCGCCGACGGCAGAACCCCGGCCCCGGTCTGACCGACGCCAACCGGGGCGGCCAATCGGGTCGGACGCGCGGCCGGTTGCTGGAATGCTGGGCGCGTGGAGTTATACAAGCCCTCCCTGGACTGGGCGAACGAAATTCCGCAATCTCTGCTGTGGACGGCCCGGGCGTGGCTGATCACCGCGGCCCTCGCGGTGGTCGTTCTCGTCCTGCTGGCCCGCTACACCACCTGGGGCCGGCAATTCTGGCGGGTCACCGGCGACTATTTCAGCGGGCGCCGCAGCACCGCGGTCTGGGCCTGGCTCGGTGTGCTGCTGTTCCTGACCCTGATCACGGTGCGGCTCAACGTTCTGCTCAGCTACCAGGCGAATGACCTGTATTCCTCGCTGCAGGTTGCCTTCGAGGGCGCCGGCGCCGGTGACCAGGCGGTGCGCGACTCAGGCGTGCAGGGATTCTGGACGGCCATCATCGTTTTCGTCCTCATCGCCGCCATCTATGTCGCGCGCCAGATGCTCGACATCTACCTGACCCAGCGCTTCATCATCGGCTGGCGGGTGTGGTTGACCGACCGGCTCACCGGCGACTGGCTCGACCATGAATCGTTCTACCGCGGCCGGTTCCTGGACAACCCGATCGACAACCCCGACCAGCGCATCCAACTCGACATCGACAGCTTCACCGGTGCCACCGGGACCGGTCCCAACACCCCCACTGTCGGCACGACGACGACGCTGTTGTTCGGGGCGATCAACGCGTTGGTCTCGGTGGTCGCGTTCACGCCGATCCTGTGGAATCTGTCCGGGCCGCTGAGCATATTCGGGTTCACGCTCAACCACGCGCTGTTCTGGATCGCACTGGTCTACGTATTCGCCACCACGGTGATCGCGTTCTGGATCGGACGACCACTGATCAGGTTCAGCTTCCGCAACGAACTCACCAACGCCGCATTCCGCTACGCCCTGGTACGGATGCGCGATGCCGCCGAGTCGATCAGCTTCTACCGCGGCGAGGAAGCCGAGAAGTCGGTTTTACGTTCACGTTTCGCCGCGCTCATCGCCAACTACCGCGGCTACGTGGTGCGCACCCTGGCACTGCTTGGCTGGAATCAATCCATCAACCAGATCATCAATCCGCTACCGCTTGCAGTCCAGGCGCCACGGCTTTTCACCGGCCAGATCAGCTTCGGCGACGTCACCCAGTCGGCCACCGCCTTCTTCAACGTTCACGATTCGCTGTCGTTCTTCCGCTCGGTCTACGACTCCTTCGCCGCCTACCGGGCCACCATCATCCGCCTCGACGGCCTGGTGGACGCCAACGAGAAGGCGCGGGCCCTACCGCGCCTGCAGGTGGAGCGAAGCCCCGGCGGCGCAATGGAATTGCGGGACATCGACGTTCGCAATCCGGAAGGCGCGACACTGCTCGACGGGCTCGACCTTCGGCTTGAACCGGGCGAGTCGATGGTCATCACCGGTCGTTCGGGGTCCGGAAAGACCACGCTGCTGCGCAGCCTGGCTCAGCTGTGGCCGTTCAGCACCGGCACCCTGCACCGACCGGGAGACGACCATGACGTGATGTTCCTGTCCCAGGTTCCCTACCTGCCCCTAGGCGATCTACGGGCGGTGCTGACCTACCCCGGGTCCGAATGCGAGATTCCCGACGAGCAACTACTGGCCGCCCTCGACGATGTCGCCCTCGGTCACCTGAGCGACCGGCTCAACGACACTCAGGATTGGGCCAAGGTGCTGTGTCCCGGTGAACAGCAGCGGATCGCGTTCGCGCGGGTGCTGCTGCACAAGCCGGCGGTGATCTTCCTCGACGAGTCCACCTCGTCGCTGGACGAGGGTAACGAGTACGCCCTGTACCGGCTGGTACGCACCAGGATCCCCGACACCATCATGATCTCGATCGCCCACCGCGCAACCGTCAGACGGCACCACACCCATCACCTGGAACTACTCGGCGGCGGCGGATGGGAATTTCAGCGCCAAGCCGACACCGTCCCGATCTAACCCGCCGTCACGCCCGCGGCCGCGTGCGCGCCCGCCCGGCGGCCGAAGAAGGATCCCGCGCCCAGTTGGGTTCCACTGGAATAGCCTTTGCCGTCCTGGGCCAGCGTCGAGGAGCATGCCCCGGCCGCGTAGAGACCGGGGATCGACGATCCGTCCCCGCGCAGCACCCGGCCGTCGACGTCGGTGGCCAGTCCTCCCACGGTGAAGCCTGAATACATGGCCTTGCCCAGCGACAGATCGAAGGCGGCCCACGGGCCTTTGTCCTGTGGCGCAAGGAATTCCGGCTGTTTGTGGAAGTCCGGGTCCTCGCCCTCGGCGGCGAACTCGTTGTAGCGGTTGAGCGTGGCCACCAGGTTGCCGGCCGGAATGCCCAGCGAGGACTCCATCTCCTCGACGGTTTCCCAGCCGTCGATGAACGCGATCAACGGGAATTCCGGACGCTGCAGGTGGCTCTCGTCGACGATCAGGAATGCGGCGCTGCCGGGCTGATCCATCACGAAACCCGAGGTGCGGGAGTGGTAGGAGTCCTCGGCGACGAAGCGCCGGCCGAGCTTGTTGACGATGATCCCGGTCAGCAGAACCGCCGGCGGATAGACCGGCGCGGTGATGAATGCCTGATCCATGTGTTTGGTGGCAGCACCCGCCGAGACACCCAACCGGATGCCGAGGCCGTCGTCGTAGGTGTTGCCGAGCACGAACGGCTTCTCGGCGAGTTTGGGGGTGTGGGCGGCGATCATGTCCTTGTTCATCACGAAGCCGCCGGCGGCGATCACCACCGCGGGCGCCCGCACCGCTCCGGTTTCACCGAAGCGCTTCCAGGCCACCCCGGCGACTGCGCCGTTGTCGAGCACGAGGTTGGTCGCCCCGGTCTCGTAGCGGATCCGCACGCCGAGTTCGGCGGCCCGCTTGAGCAGTAGATCGATCACCATGGCGGCTCCCCCGGTGTCACCGGGCACCGGGACCTTGTGGCCGCGCGGGGCCGGAACCGCGAGATCCTTGTAAGGCCATACCTTTTCGTTGCCGCTGTATATCAGCCCCTCGGTGTTGGGCTGGATCACCGCCTTGTGCGGGTAGTAGCTACGTTCGAAGTGCACACCGAGATCCTCAAGCCAGTCGAAGTGCTCGACGCTGCCCTCGCAGTAGGCACGAATCTTGTCGGCTTCGGGCTCGCGCGACATGGCGACGAGGTATTTGAACATCTCCTCGACGCTGTCGGGGTGTCCGGTCGCCTGCTGCACGGCGGTGCCGCCGCCGAGGTAGAAGTGGCCGCCTGACAAAGAGGTCGTTCCACCGGCTGCCGCGGCGCGCTCGAGGACCAGGACACGGGCCCCGCCGGCCGCCGCCGTGACGGCGGCGCATCCGCCGGCGATGCCGAAGCCGATCACCACGACGTCGACGTCGTCGGACCAATCGGTCACTGTCGAGGCGTCGACGGGAGCGGGGATGTCCAGGCCGCTCACCGCAGGGACCACTGTGTTGTCATCGGAGATGAGGATATCGGCACCGAGGACGACTGGCTAGAACGTGTTCTAGTTCGTCGCGGCGCTATTGACCACGGCATCCGCCACGCCGCCGTCCTCCCGCAACTGCTGGCCGGTGGCCTGCCACGATACCGCCGCCGGAAGCTGGCCCCAGGTGCTGTTGAAGAGGCCGATCATCAGCGCGGTGCCGTTATCGGCGATGGTGTACACCGGTCCGCCGGAGTCGCCCTTCCGGCTGACCACACCGTTGCTCATGGTGAACCAGCCGTTATTGACCCGCTCGACGGTTCCGCAACTCTCACCGCTGACCACGCCGAAGTGGCAGATGGGCTGCCCGGCGACCAGCGGTGCGCCGGGGTCGACGACCAGTTGACGGCCATCGGGCAGCGCGGTGCTCACGGTGACCTCTTTGGCCAGAGCGATGGTCTCGTAATCGGAGATCACCTCGTCGGTGCGCACCACCGTGCCGTCCGGAGTGTTGTCGCGGGCGGTCGCGACCATGCCGATGAATCGGCCGTCGCGGTCGGTGACCGCTCCGGTCCCGCGGCAGTGGCCGGCGGAGTAACCGATGTGCGCGGCGGCGTCGACGAATCCCAGGGTGCACACGGTCGTGCCCTGACGGATTTCCATGCCGGGAAAGACCTGAACGGTCAGGTCGGCCGAAGCGGCCGGGGCCAGGGCGACGAGCGCGGGCCCGGCCACTGCAGCGAAGACGAAGGATCGCTGGAAACGGGCCACCATACACCTCGATCGGTAGGCAGCCCGTCAACGACGCGGCCGCAATAGCAAGACGCCTTTGTATCGGCATAGCGAGCCGATCGTTACCGAATTGCGATCGCGGACCGCGTCGTCGCGGCGTTTATTCCCGAATCAGCAGGTCAGGGGATGGTGATGACCTGGCCGACCTCGATGTGATCGGGGTTGGCGATGTTGTTGGCCTGGGCCAGCTCGGTGTAGCGGTTACCGTCGCCCAGGTATTGCTTGGCGATGTTGAACAGCGTGTCGCCGGCCACCACGGTGTGGGTCTTCTTCTCGTTGGCCACCGGGTTGAAGGCGGCGGCCTCTTCCTTGACCGGCGGCGGCGGGGCGTCGGTCTCGGTGCGCGAGGACCAGGCGACACCGTCGGCCGCGTAGAGCACCACGTTGCGGTCGTCCTGGACGACAAGCTTGACATCCTTCTTGCCCTTGGTGTCGGTGTTCCAGATCGGCTTGTCACCGGCGTAGATCACGAAGTTGCCGTCCGACTGGACATCGGCGCGGTCGGCGCCCTGATTGTCGGTGCCGGTGGCCCAGACGGCCTCTCCGCGCGCGGCCAGGACGAGGTTGCCGTCGTCCTGCAGCGTCAAGGTATAGGCACCGTTGGGCGAAGTGATCGAGGCGCCCCGGCCCAGCTGCTGTCCTGCGTTAAGTGTGTCTCCCACGACTGTCTTCCTCCTCGTATTCCGCCCACTTCGGGCGGCGTGGCCGAGCCTACTGGAACTTCAGGAGTCGAAGCCGAGCCCTACCCGGTCGAGAGTCCGCAGGAATGGGTTGCGCCGCCCGCCGTGGTGGTCAGCCCGGTCCAGCGACCATCGGGTTGCCTGAATACCGATGCTGGCCACCGGTTCCGGCGGGAACGGCAATGGCTTGCGGCGCACCATCTCCAGCTGGGTCCGCTCGGTCGGGCGGCCGTCCAGCAGATCCAGGCACACATCCGCGGCGAAGCGGGTCGCCCCCACCCCCAGGCCGGTGAATCCGTTGACGTAGGCGATGCGACCCCGCCCGGCCATGCCCCAGTGCGCGCAGAACCGGGTGTTGGTGTCGATCGCGCCGGCCCACCGGTGGGCGAATCGGACGTCTTCGAGTTGCGGGAAGGTGATGAAGAAGTGCGCCGCCAGCTTGCTGAACGACTCCGGGCGGTCTTCGCGGCTGGGGTCCAGGCGCCGGCCGTAGTGGTAGACCGCGTCGTAGCCGCCCCACACGATCCGGTTGTCGGCCGACAACCGGTAGTAGTGGAACTGGTTGCCGCTGTCGCCCACGCCCTGGCGTCCCCGCCAGCCGATACTGTCGAGTTGGGCTTCGCTCAGCGGTTCGGTGGCCAGCACGTAATCGTAGACCGGCACGGTAAGTAGCCGGTTGCTGCGAATCAGGCTGGGGAATACGTTGGTGGCCAACACGACTCGCTGCGCGTGAATGCTCGCACCGGCGGTTTCGACCCGCACCCCGGTGCGCTCGCGACGAACCGCACGCGCGGGAGTGTGCTCGAAAATCTCGATGCCCTTCGCCGCGCAGGCCCGGGCCAGCTCGAACGCCAAACGGGCGGGGTCGACGATCGCGCAGGTCTCCGGAGAGAACAATCCCGCCAGGTAGGTCGGCGAGTTCACCTGAGCCCGAACGGCTTCGGCGTCCAGGAACTCACCCTCGCCGTCGTCGGCCCCTTCGCGCAGCCAGCTCACCTGATGCGGCTCGGTGGCCACCGCCAGCATGCCGGAGCGCTGCCAGTCCGCCTTCATGCCATAGGCCTCGATATCGGCCTGCATGCCCTCGAAGTTCGCGATTGCGAGGCGTTGGAGCTGATCGAATTCGTCCGGCCACCGGGTCTTTCCGTTGGGTGTGCCATGGGTGAGGCTCGCATCGACGAAGCCCCCGTTGCGCCCGGAGGCTGCCCAACCGATGCGCTCGCCTTCGATGAGCACCACCTTCGCACCGGGATCGCGTTCGATGGCGTGCAGGGCCGTCCACAGCCCGGTGTAGCCGCCGCCCACCACGAGCAGATCGCAGCTCAGCGCGCCCGGCAGCCGCGGGAATTCCGGCCGCTCCCCCACCACAGCCGGGTCGAGCCACATCGATCCCAATGCCGCAGCCGACAGTGCCGAGGTGACGAGATCGGGATCGACGTGTTGGTCAAAAACTGTTCGCACGAAACGTCATGGTGCCAGGACCCCTCCGGGGAAGCGAGTCAGCGAGAGGGACGTCACCCCTGATCGATCGGGACGGCTCCCAGCCGGGCGGGCCGAAGATATAGCCCAGCTTGTCCCGCCAGCGGGTGGCCGAGCGGACGTCGCGGGCGATCGCCACGTATTCGTGGGTTTCCAGCGACCAGATGTTGAAGGTGTTGACCGGCTTGGTCAGTCCGTAGTGCGGCCGGGACAGTTCGGGCTGGAAGCTGCCGAACAGCCGATCCCAGATGATCAGGATGCCGCCGTAGTTACGGTCCAGATACTCCGGGTCCGCCCCGTGATGCACCCGGTGGTGCGACGGCGTGTTGAAGATGAACTCGATGGGCCCCGGCAGGGTGCCGATGCGCTCGGTATGGATCCAGAACTGATAGACCAGGCTGATCGAGAAGCTGGTGAACACCATCCACGGCGGAACACCCAGCAACGGCAGCGGAGCCCACATGATGAGCTCACCGCTGTTGTTCCACTTCTGCCGCAGCGCGGTGGCGAAGTTGAAGTACCGGCTGGAGTGGTGCGCCTGGTGGGTGGCCCAGATCAGCCGGACCCGGTGGGCGATCCGATGGTAGGCGTAGAACAGCACGTCGACGCCGACCAGCGCGATCACCCAGGTGTACCACTGCCGCGGCGACAGATGCCAGGGCGCCGCGTAGGCGTACAGCGCCGCATAACCCATCAGGCCGAGGAACTTCCAGAACCCCATCGTGGCCACCGACACCAGACCCATCAAGACCGAGGCGCGTGCGTCACGGCTCAGATAGGACCCGGGGTCCGGCCGGCCGGGCTCGGATGCACTCGCGCCGAGTGTGCGGGCGGCGGCCCACTCGACGGCCAGCAGGATGATGAAGAACGGGACGGCGAACAGCACCGGGTCCCGCATCGGCGGGGGCAGGACGGACAGCAGGTCCGCGATTCGGTCCACAGGCACCTCCCGTGGAGGAAGTCTAGTGCGCCCGGCGCCGGACGCTATTCTGCTGAGGCGACGCGAAAGGTGCCGAGTCATGCGCAGTTGGGCCTTCCTGTGCGGCGCTATCGCCGCGGAGGTCACCGGCACCCTGGCCATGCGGGCTTCCC